>Ga0307508_10003349_pt1 | contig 16269 bp, 13 predicted proteins | sample 9_EM_MG_FD_203089 | JGI IMG/M metagenome (GOLD analysis project Ga0307508, IMG submission 203089) | Populus trichocarpa ectomycorrhiza microbial communities from riparian zone in the Pacific Northwest, United States - 9_EM | ecosystem: Host-associated > Plants > Roots > Unclassified | place...
AAGTCACGGCGCGTGGCAGTCCGTAAAACGCCGAGCTTACCAGCTGCAGCACGCGAGCCGAAATGCCGATGTCGCGTTCGATGATTTCGGCGACCGCGCGCGAGCTGGCGCTAGGATTGGCGAGCGCGTTGGACAGCTCGATGAAGGTGCGCGGCGCCGATGGTAGCTCGTTGCTGGAACCGACCAGCTGGCGCATTTCGGGGCGCGCCAGCAGGCTGCGCAGGCCGCAAGCGCTCTCGAGCGTCGAGCGGAGCAGCTGGCCGTCGCAGGGCTTGGGCAGAAACTGGTGCGCGTAGGGCAGGGCGGTGCGCAGCACGTCGAGTCCGGTGTGGCCGCTCAGCAGAATGCGCACGACCGACGGATCGCGCTCCTGCACCTTGCGCAGCAGCGTGGCGCCGCTCATTTTGCCCATGTTGGCGTCGACCAGCATCACTTCGACGGGTGAGCGCGTCAGCTCTTCGAGGGCTGAGTCGCCGTCGGTCGCGAAACACAGCTCCCAGCCGTTCTCGGCGGCAGGCCGGCGCAGCACGCGCTCCATGCTGCGCAAGATGAGCTCGTCATCGTCGACGAACAGGATGCGGCGAGGCGCGTTCACCATCGCCGGTCGGCGTTGCGATGCGGGTGGTGGTGCGCTGAAAGAGTTCAATGGCTATTCCCCGGGTTGCGAGCTAGCGAACGGCCCGAGGTGGCCCCACTTGAGTCCCAGCTGCACTTTTCGCGCCTACATTCGCCCACCTAGTGCACCGCATGGGCGCTGCGCGAGCGTTGCCGCAGGCCGAGCTGCCGGCTATTTTCGCTGGGTGTCACGGCTCCGTTCAGTGCTGCTGTTTCTGCTGGGTGGCCTGACGACCGCTTCGGTCGAGGCAGAGCCCACCTACGCGGTCGTGGACCTGCACGTAGACCTCCCTTACCAGCTCGGTTACCACGCTCGGCCGCTGCGCGAAGGCATGGGCCAGGCGTCGCTGGCCGAGCTGCGAGCCGGCGGCGCCTACGGCGTGGTGTTGCCGCTGTTCGTGCCGTACCAAGTTTCGCCCAGCGGGCCGCGCAAGAGTGACCTCGAGGATTCGTACCTGCGCGTGCTCGGCGAGCTGTTTCACGGGCAGGGACTGGCGCTGCCCGGCTGCGCTGAAGGTAGCGACATCCACACCTGGCTATCGTTCGAGGGCGCGGGGCCGTTGGCGGACGCGCCGGAATCGTTGGACGCGTGGGTGGCGCGCGGCATCCGCGTCGTCGGGCTGGTGCACACCGAGCACAACGCGCTCGCCAGCTCTTCCGGCGACCAGCACCCAGTCGAGTACGGTTTGACCGATGCCGGCAAGGTCTTGGTGCGGCGCGCGCACGCCCTGGGCGTCGCCGTCGATGTCTCGCACGCCTCCGACCGCGCGGTCGACGACGTGCTGGCACTGGCGCACGAAACCGGAGGCGTCGTCGTCGCCACGCACTCGAACGCGCGCGCGCTCTGCGATCACCCGCGTAACCTCAGCGACGCGCAGCTGCGCGGCATCGCAGCGACGGGCGGCGTCGTCGGGCTCAACTTTCATTCGCCGTTCGTGGTGCGCGGGCGTCCGGCCACGCTGGCCGACGTGGTTCGTCAGGCCAAGCATTTGGTGCAAGTGGCGGGCGTCGCTCACGTGGCGCTCGGCGCCGACTTCGAAGGTGGCATCCGCCCGGCTAAGGGCTTGGAAGACGCCAGTCACTTCCCCGATTTGGCCAGGGCCTTGCGCGGCGCGGGCCTGAGCGAAGCGGCGGTGCGGCAGGTGTTCTCGGAAAACGCCTTGCGCGTGCTTTGCCGCTCCGGTAAGTGAATTGTCCCCACTCGCCGCGGGCTCAAAGGGTCACATGACGACGCTCGATTCTCGCTATTTGGAAGCATTCCCGGGTTGGCTCAGGTCCCTGGCCGAAGACGCGCAAAAGCTCGCGGGTCTGCTCGAGCAAGGTAACGCCTCGCCCGCCGCGCAGCGCGGCGCCGCCAGCGCGTTGAACTACCTGTTCAAGTCCCTCGACCTGATTCCAGACGGGCTCGAAGACTTGGGTTACATCGACGACGCATTCGTGCTGCGGGTCGCGGCGGCGCTCGTCAGCGAGGGCGAACGTGACCCAGCTGGCGTGCTCGGCAAGCTGGCGGCAGACGCCACGCTGATCAGCGAATTTCTGGGTGCCGACTACGCGCGGCTCGAACGCTACGTGCAAAAGCTCGGCGACGGCAGCGTGCGCGGCCGCAGCGTTGCGCAAATCCTCGACGATGGCGCGCTGCGCTCTGACTTCGTCCGCGAAGTCTTGCAGTGGGCGGCCGGCTACGCCTCTCCCAGCTTCGCACGCGACACGCGCAGCCTGGTGAAATTGAAGTCATTCCTCGGCACGCGCCTGCCGGCGTGACCGAGGTCCGCCACGGTAGTTTCTGCGTGGCAGGCTGCAACTAAGGGCCCGCGAAAGGCTAAGTCGATCGCTCTCGCGGCCGATGCATCCCGGCTTTCCCGGCTGGCTTCGTTGCTCCTCAGTTACATACTGCAGTATGCGCCTTCGTCGCGCCTCGCCATCCGGGCGCCTCGGCCGCGATCATCGACCGACTTAGCCATTCGCGGGCCCTAACAGGGTGTTGCAAAAGGCCGAAGCCGCTACGCGGCTGCCCAACAGGCTGGGCAGTCCGCAAAGCGGGTTGTCTTCCATGTTGGGGTGGCAAATCGTTTTTCAACACCCTGCTAAGGATTCATCACGTCTTCGCTTGGGCTGCCGCGCCGCAGCTCCGCTCGCATAAACTTCCGTGGCGTCGCCAGGCGAAGCCCTGCGCGCGCCGCGCCGCGCTGAACGCGCTTCGGGTCATGCGCTTTCTTGTCGGTCGTCTCGAGTGAAGACTGCTCCGATAGTTGGGCAATACATACGCATGCGCGGCTTGTACAAACACGATTGTAGCTCGCCCGTTGTCAACAGTTCGATCGCAAGCATGCGTTCGCGTCGTTTGATTCGCTCGACACTTCGACCGCTCGCATCAACGACCACTGGAAGGCGGAGGCGTCGAGATGCCGTCGAGCGCCCAAGACTGGTTCTCGCCGCCGTTGCAGGTGCCGATGACGATCGAGGTCCCGTTGCCAGTGCCTTGTGCCAAGGCGTCGAGGCACAAGTTCGAGGCGCTCGAAAGCGTGATCGTTCCGAATCCACCTGCCGTGTTGGCCAACGTCCACTCTTGTGCGGCCCTGCCGTCGCACGCCGCCGTAGTGACCGGCGTTCCTTGCTGAAAGGGGCCGTCGGCAGTCAGGCACCGCGACGGGTTCAACTTGGCCTGCAGCTGGCCGTCGCTCGAGAGAATCCACGGTTGGTTGACGCTGTTAGCGTCGCAATCCATGAGACTAGCCGGAACGTCCTGATTGTCCTGGCCATAGTTGCGATCGACACACCTGCTCGATTGCTTTCCGCGAATTCCCGAGATCGTGAGTAGTGACGACGAGTGCTGCGCAGCACCTACGTCGAGCTCGCCGACGCTGGTCTGTTCCGCTGCGCAACCAAAGCTGAACGCCGTGGCGAGCGCGACCCCTGAAAGGCCGCGCAAAGCGTGAAGGGTCGGGTCCCACTGTCCACGCGGCATCGCCTCGGTTGCCAGTATGGTTCGGTCGGCTCGATTGGCGAGAATTTCCAGACTCTTCAGCATGGTCTTGCCATAGCTTGGGGCGCGCGGTGGGACCCTGTCGGAGGAGCACCATACACCGCGTGAGTCGCCCGGCAATGGTTGGGCAGTACATACGCATGCGTGGTTTGTACAAACACGAACGTGGCCCGCACGTCGTTATGGTGCGTGTGCTTCGGTTGCTTCAGCCCCGAACATTTTATAATTTGGACGATTTTATAATTTTTGATCTCGGGCAGGGGGGGCCGCCACCGTTAGATAGAGGACTAAACAGAATGAGAACGGCAATCGTCGCCTCGTGCGTCTTGGGTCTCGCGGCTTGCACCGGTGAGGTGCAGGGCCCCGCGGGCGCAGGCACCGGAGCGGCAGGCACCGGAGCGGCAGGCCAGTCGTCGGCGGGGGGCCCATCCACCGTGGGGGGTGCCGCGTCTATGGCCGGATCGGGCTCCGGGCCCGGACCTAGTTCCAGCCCACTGGCGTTCCTACCCGCTCCCGGCATGTTGCGCCGACTCACCAGGGCGCAGTTTCGCAATGCCGTGCGCGACCTGCTCGGCGTCAACGTGGACGTGAGCGAGCTGGGACCCGATAGTTGGAATGGCAATTTCGCGGTGATCGGCGCGTCGACCGTCGTGACCTCCGACACCGGGGTGGAGCAGTATCAGACCGCCGTCGAGGGCGCGGTGAGCGCCGTTTTCGCGGATGCGACGAAGCGGGCGCAATTCATCGGCTGCACGCCGAGCGGCGCCAGCCCGGACGCCTGCGTCCGTGGCTTCATCGAAGGAGTCGGACGTCGAGCCTGGCGACGCCCGCTCGAGGCGGCGGAGCTCGAGCGACTGGTCACCGTCGCCACAACGGCGACGACCGAGCTTGGGAACGCCGTCGAGGGCGTGCGTTGGGCCACCGTGGCCCTTCTTACGTCCCCGGACTTTATCTATCGTGCTGAGCTCGGCGCGCCGATCGGCTCTGGCGCGCTCCGCTACACTGGCTACGAAATGGCGTCCCGCCTCGCATTTCTGCTGTGGAACAGTACGCCCGACGCGCAGCTGCTGGACGAAGCGGCCAACGGCGCGCTCGACACGGCAGACGGTATTCACGAGGCGGCGGACCGCTTGCTCGCGGCGCCTGCGGGGCGCGAGTCAATCGGCGCTTTCGCCGAAGAGTACATGCGACTCGACCGACTCGTCACCCAAGCGAAAGATCTGGCGCTCTACCCCGAGTACGGTCCCGCGCTTCAGAACGCTATGGTTAGGGACATGCGAGGGGCCTGGGAGGCTATCGCACTCGATGCTCGAAGCAGCGCGCTCGACCTCTTCTCTACCGCAAAGGTGGTCGTCAACGCTGACCTCGCCAAGCTGTACGGACTGGACGCAACTGGTTTGGATTCGAATACGTTTCGAGAGTTGACCTTGCCCGCCGACAGTCCGCGCGTCGGTATCCTCGGCAAAGCCGGGTTTCTCTCGCAGTTCGGTAACCAGAAAGAGGGCTCCCCGACGCTGCGCGGCAAGTTCATTCGCGACGCGCTGATGTGCAAAGTCATTCCGCCGCCGCCGGGCAACGTCAACGCCATGTTGACGGAGCCGCCGCCGGACAAACCTTTGACCAAACGTCAACGACTCGAGATCCACCGCAGCAGTCCAACCTGCGCTGGTTGTCACGGTTTGATGGACCCTCTCGGCCTACCGCTCGAGAACTTCGACGCCATCGGCCGCTACCGCACGCTGGACCGCGGCTTGCCGATCGATCCGAGCGGTGAGGTCGACGGCGCGCAGGTGGCCGACGCTCGGGCCATGGGGCTCGCGATGGCCACGAGCCAAGACATCGCGAACTGCTTGGTTCGGAGGTACTACACCTACGCCGTGGGGCACGAAGAACGAGACGTAGACGCCAGCGTGGTGAGCACGCTATCCGCCGATTTCCAGGGTGCGGGTTACAAGCTGCGTGACCTCGTACTGGCCACGGTCACTCACGACGCCTTCTCATCCGTGGCACCACAACCCTGACCCCCGCTACCACTATGACCATGAAAGCTTTGAATCGTCGAACCGTTCTTCGCGGCGTGCTGGCGTCTGGCGCTGCCGTGGCGATTCCTTTGCCGCTGCTGAACGCCATGTTGAACGAAAGCGGCACGGCGCTCGCCCAAACGGCTGCGCCGCTGTCGCCGCTGTACGTGACTTGGTTCTTCGGCAACGGCTCCCTTCCCGGTTTGTGGAAACCAGCCGCGACCGGCGCAGGGTCCGAGTGGGAGCTCAGCCCGCAGCTCCAGCCGCTAGCCGAGGTAAAGAGCCATCTGACGGTGATCAGCGGCCTGGAAGGCAAGCTGGTCGTCGCGGGCAGCGAGCATCCAACTGGTTCCGCGGCGGCGACGACAGGCGCGCCACTCAATGGCAGCGCGGTCAGAGCTGCGTCGATAGATCAGCTGGTCGCGGATCTCATCTCGGCGGGGGCGCCATTTCGCTCGCTGGAAGTCGGCGTGACGCCCGCGACGCCAAACGGCAATCAGGACTCTTTGCATTCGGTGTCGCACAAGGGCCCGAATGCGCGCAACGAAGCAGAATACGATCCGAAAGCCGTATTCACTCGGTTGTTCATGGGCGGAACACAACCGCCTGCCGACGACGGGCAAGCAGACCAGGCAGCCAAGCTGGTGAAGGTTCGAAAGAGCGTGCTCGATGCCATCATCCAAGACGGCGCGAGCTTGCAGCAAAGGCTCGGCGCCGCGGACAAGCAGCGCGTCGAGCAGCACCTCGAAGCCATCCGTTCGATCGAGCGCCGGCTGGACGCCGCTGGTCCCGGTGCTGGTTCGCTGGCTGCATGTCGGAGCCCGACTGCCCCCACTGTCGCCAAGGACAACGGCAGCGAGGCCCCGCCGGCGGTCAACACCGCCATGGCTGAGCTGACCACCCTCGCCCTCGCTTGCGAGAAGACTCGCGTGGCAACCTTCATGTTCTCGCTACCCGCAGCGCACGTCTACTACCGCCATTTGGCGGCGGACATGAACGACGACTTTCACGATACCATCTGTCATACCGACGCCGGGGACAAAGCGAATCAGCCGCGCGTGGACAAGGGGGTGCAGTACGCCATGCGCTGCCTGAACGAGTTTCTGACCAAGCTCAAGGCCACTCCTCATGGCACCGCCACGCTGCTGGACGCCGCGCTCGTCTACGTTACGTCCGACACGGCTTGGGGCAAGACGCACGATCGGACGGAGTGGCCTGTGCTTTTGGCAGGAAAAGCTGGTGGTCGGCTGCTAGGAGACGAGCACCGTAACTTTCCCGGAGAAAACCTGAGCCGAGCGCTCTTGACGGTGGCCCAGCTCATGGGGTCGACGAAGACGGAGTTCGGTATCGACGCGGGCCAGGTTGCCGCCCCGCTGCCGGGTATCCAGATCTGAGGCAAGCGCGGCGCCCAAGCCCAGAACCGCCTTCAACCAGGCCCGCCTGCCTGTTCTCTCGCTCTCTAGCCTAGAACAGACGTAGTTGACCGTGGGCGTCGGTGGGGCCGCGGAAGGTGCTCGGGACTTCGCGGCGGTGGCCGTCGTGACGGTTTAGGCCGAGGCGGTCGCAGGTTTGGTGGAACAGGCGCTCGACGTTTGGTAAAATTCGCGCTCGCCGCTCATGCGCGCGCCGAAGCGGGAGTCGTACAGCTTACCGCCGCGCATTTCGCGCGTGCGCCGCGGAGGCAGCCCCCGAGGGCTCGCGTGGTGCGACCGAGGAACGACACGAGAGCTTCTGCAAGCAGGCCGCGTTTCGGCAGCCAAGAGCTGTGACGAATGACGAATCCTTGGCAGGCTGAGTTTTGGCGCCCCCGCTAGACTGCGCAGGGCAGGTAGAGTGTGAAGGCTGCACCGCGCCCCGGCTCGGATTCGAGCGCGATGCCTCCGCCGCTGTGCTGAGCGATACGCAGCACCGTGGCCAGGCCCAGCCCCGTGCCCAGGCCGACCGGCTTGGTCGTGAAGAACAGCTCGAAGATCTTGTCGCGAAGTGCGATGTCGATGCCGGCGCCCGAGTCCTCGACGCGCAACGTCGCCCAACGCCCGGGCGCGAGCGCCGCGCCCGCCACGCTGGTGCTGGACGTCGTCGTTTCGATGTCACAAGTAACGCGAATCGTGCCCCCGTTCGGCAAGGCATCGCGCGCGTTGAGCACCAAGTTGAAGAGCAGTTGCTGTAGCTCCGTCGCGTCCGCCTCGACCAGGGCCGACGCGCGGGCCTCGAACGAAAGCGCTACGCCGACCGGCATCACCCTGGCCAGCGTCGCTACGCTGGTCTTGGCGGCCAGCGACATATCGATGCGGGTCACGACGCGCTGGTGTGGGCGAGCTAGCGCCATCAGCTGGCTCGTGAGCGAGCGCCCTTGTTGCAGCGCGCCATGGATTTCTTCGCGCGCCTCGCGCGTGCGCTCGGAATCGGCGGCATCGGCGAGCGCCAGCTCCGCCCAGCCGCCGACCACCCCCAGCAAGTTGTTGAAGTCGTGTGCGGCGCCAGACGCCAAGCGCGCGACAATCTCCATCTTTTGCCCTTGCACAGCCGCTTCTTGCGCCCGGCGTTGCAAGTGCTCGGCTTGCTCGCGGCGCGCTTGCTCGAGCCGCAGCTGTAAGAGGCTCCGCTGCGTCGCTGCGAGCGCGCTCTCGATGTGCTGCACCACGAAGGTCACGGCCAGTCCCAGGATCGACCAAATGGCAATGGAGACGAACGTCGTTCTGACCCAGGGCTTTACGCTGGTGATGGAGAGGTCCACCAGATCATCGGTGTGGACCAGGCCCGCCAAAGTACCCACGGCCATCGAGATCGGCGCGAGCAAGAGAATGGTGAGCACCAGCAGCATGCGGCGTCGGCCGAATAGCAGCCCGGCGAGCACGACTGCCGCTGCGGCCACCAGACTGGCGTTGCCTTTGAACCCGGTCAGGCGGTACACCAAGCAGGCCGCAAACACGAGCGGCCAGATCAGAATTGAGGCGCGAACGTCGAACGACCAGCTCGTCTTGATCGCGCCGGCGGCTTGCAGTGGCAGAACGGGCAGCAAGAGAGCGATCAGCAGTTGATTGCGATCGTGCGTTGCAGCAAGCGCCATCAGCACCGCGGCGCCCACGATGGGCGTCGTGGCCACCAGCAGACGCCGCAGCAGGAGCTCCCTCCAACTGCTGTCTTCGCTGGTCGTGACGCGCGGCTCGCTCAAATGGACGCCGCCAGACTACTCCGATTTGCGCCGCCGCCCCGCTAAGGAGTGGGCGCCAGGCCCTTGCTACGGTATTTCTACGAGGGCGTCGGCGCCGTCGCGGCTGAGCTCGAAACGTTCGAGGGAATGGCCGGTGCAGGGCCCCCATTCGCAAAAACCAGTTTGGGGGTGAAAGAGCGCGCCGTGATTTTTGCAAACGATGCGCTCCAGCTCCACGTCGTAAAAATCGCCCATGCCGTAGTCGAGATCGACGCTCCAATGCGGACACGAGTTCGCGAACGCATACAGTCCCTCGCCCCACCTGAGCACGAACCCCTCTTCCGTCAACTTCCCGCGCTGAAAACCAAAGCGCACACTCTCCCCATGCGCCAGCCGCGCCACATCGCTTACGCGCACCGTCTGCTGCTTCCTCTCCGTCTCGTGCTCGTCCGAGTCGCTCATCTCCGTTACGTCGATCGCGAGCGCGCCCGCGCGCGAGCTGGATCGCCCTCCCCAGACCTTGGCACAAGCAGATCACGATCGCCAAAGAAGACCGCAGTGAACAAACTCGGCGAGGCCGAGCGCCCGCTGCGGTTCAGGTCACGAAGGTCGCGGGACACACTCAACGCAGCACGGAGGAGACCAGGACAGACGACGCCCGGGTGGACAGAACGCAAACTCGTGGACGCCCGCGACGCGAGCCCTACCCGTCGACGCGAGCCCCCGGCGTCGTCGTATTTGGAGCGCCGTCGCCCTCGACCGCCGGAGCTATGATCTCGTTCATCAGGTCGCGGCACTCGGGGCGACCTTTGAGGTGGGCGATGAGCACGGCTGAGGCATCCAAGAAGATCTTCTCGAACTTGAGGCCTTCGCGCGCGCGCGCGGCGACCTTTTCGCGGCCGGACGCCAGGTCTTCTTCGAGCGCCTCGGCGTAGCGCGCAAGCTGGCCGCGGAGCTCTTCGATCTGACGGCGCAGATCGGCTGCGCTGGCTTCGCGCGCCATGCGCCGCGTTTCGCGGGTCTTGAGCCATTGGCGCTGCGCCTCGACCATGGCGGCGGCCGCGCCTGCGGCCTCGAAGATCGGGCGGGTACCCTGGCCGGCGCGATCGGCGCGGTCAGCGACGCCCACCTTTTCTTCGGCGATCTGTTGGGCGCGCGACAGCTCGCGGCGCGCCGATTCTTCTTCTTCACCGTAGGCGGCTGCTTCGCGCAGCGAGCGCGACTCTTCGTGCGCCAGCTCTTCCACCTTGCGGCCGATTTCAGCGCGAAGGGCGCGACCTCGGCGCTCGAGCGCTTCGAGCTTACGCGTGTGGCTCGCCACTTCGCCCTCGAGGCTGTTGGCCTTGGAGGCGACCTCCCAAACCGCGACCACGGCCTGGCCGATTTCGGCGGGCGCGTTGGCGGACGGGTAAGCGCGGGCGACCATGCGCGCGAATAGCCCTGCGCGCGTGGCCCATTCGCCGACCGGCGGCGTCTTGGGCGGCGGCGGGGGCGGCGCGGCCGCGGCTGGCGGCGCTTCGCCGGAGGTACCGGTTCCGCCTTCTTTGTCCCACGAGGTGCTGGGCAAGGAACGCTGCAGAGCCTTCAGCTCTTCGAGCAAATGATGGCCGTCGCGGTAACGCTTGCGCGGATCTTTCTCGAGCAGCCTGAGCACGATGCGTTCGGCGACCGGATGGCAGTCTTTCTTGACGCTGGTCGGACGTGGCGCGGGCGCCGTGCGCTGCATTTCGAGCAGGGTTTCGCGATCTCCCGCTCGGAACGGCAGCTGGCCGGTGAGCATTTCGAAGAACAGCACGCCGAGCGCGTACAAGTCCGATTGCGGACCGGCTTGCTCGCCGCGCGCCTGCTCCGGAGACATGTATTCGGGCGTGCCGAACACGGCGCCTTTGGGGGCCAGGCGCGGGTCGTGCGCCAGCGCCGCCAGCCCGAAGTCGAGGATCTTGACAAAGTCTTTGCGGCCGCCGCGCGCCGTCAGCAAAATGTTGTCGCTCTTCAAGTCGCGGTGCACGACGCCCAAGTCGTGCGCGCGCGACAAGGCGGCGCCCATTTGCTCCAAGATGTCGACGGCGCGACTGAGCGGCAGGGGTCCGCGCGCCAGCTCTGACGAGAGCGGCGTACCGACCAGGTACTCCATGACCAGGTACAGCTCACTGTCGTCGGTCTCGCCGATGTCGTGGATGTCGATGATGTGCGCGTGGTCGACACGGTTGGCAGCACGCGCTTCGCGCAGCATCCAAGCGCGCAAATGCGTTTCGCCGCGCAGGTCGGGCCGGATCAGCTTGACGGCCACGACACGGTCGATGAGCACGTGGCGGGCGCGATAGACGATGCCCATCCCGCCTTCACCGATGCGCGCCTCGAGCCGATAGCGGCCGGCGATGACCTTGCCAAGCGCGGGATCGTCCGCCCGCTTACGAGTTGTCCCAGCCCTTGGGGGCGCTGGTTGTGCCATGTGTCCGATCCAAACCTGGGGTGAGGAAGTTGCCTGACCCGCAAGCTTAGCCACAACAACCCCGGATTACCACCGGGAGTGAGCGGCGGTCTCGTTTGTCGGCGGGGCGCGGTTTGGTTTGTTGGCGGGGCGCCAGCCCCACCTTATGCTTCAGCTCAGAACACGACGTCTAGAACTGGGATTCGAACTTCGGTGGCGTCGGGCGCGTTGAACATCAGCCGCTCGCTCGGGCTGTAAGCGTGGAACACCGCGATGTTCGGAACGCCGAGGGCGAGTCGCGCGTCTTTCAAACCGAATAGCGCCGGTGGTGGGAGCTTCAACGACAGCCGCCGCGCGGACGGCAGGTAGCGTCGGCCCGTCGGCGCGGGCGCCGCGTCAGCAGGCGGAGCCGCGTCGGGTGCAGCTGCCGGACCCGGAGCGGGCATCGGAGTCGGAGCGGCAGCTGGTGGCGAAGCCGGTTCTGTCGGTGCCGGCGGCTCGGCCACCGGCTCGTCGGCGGGCGCTTGATCTTGCAGGTAGCTTGCTGGCGGCTGATACGCGGTTGCTGCCGCCACGAAGACGATGGTCGGAATTGCCAGCGCGATGCCGCCTGCCAGCATCAACATTGGACCGCGGGCGTTGCTGTTGTGTTCGACGAAGTAGCCACCGATGCCGCCGCCGGCACCCCCAGCCACGCCACCGACGATGTAGGCCCAGGCTGGCTGAACGCCGAACGCGGCCTCGGTGTCCATCACGACCTCTGCGCCGAGCAGCGCGCCGCCGGTGATGCCTTTGCCGTTCGGAGAGGCGTCGGCCACGCCGGTGGCGTGGGCGGCGAGCGGGGTGAGCATTGCCCCGGCGAGGGCGACGAGCGAGCTGAACGTGCGCAATTTCATGGCCCTATCTCCGGTGCCGGGGGCCCTGAAAGGTTCACGCTGCCCGCGGAGGTCCGAGCATAGGCGTGGCGTCTTTCCGGAGCAAGCTCGCGTATTTTCGCTACAACGTGGGGGTGGGCGTCCACTCTAACCGGCCGGGCCCCGACCCCGCCTCTGCCAGCTCCAGTTCCCCGCCCCCCGCCGGCGGTCGCAGCTCGTACCCCTGGCGAGGGGGCCGGGTGTTTGCGCTGACGCTGAGCACGGCGGCGATCGTGATCGGCGCGTTCGGGCTCTTCCGGCTTGGGCGCCAGTTTCCGGGTGCCACTTCCAATCCAGCGCTGCTCGTCCCATTCCTGTTGCCGGTGCTCGGGCTAGCGCTCGAGGCCGGAGCGTTGGTCGCGCTCTCGGCGGCTCAGCTCGGCCTCTTGCTGCGCGCAGTCACGCAGCCGTGGCCGCTCCGGATGCGCAGGACGCTGCCGCTGCTCGCGCTGCTGGCCCTGGTCGTCGGCATGGCGGAGCTTATCCCGCGCGGCACCGAGCATCCGGGCGCGTTCGCCAACGAGCTCGTGCAAACCGCCCGCCGTGCCTGCGAACCCGGTGGCAGGGTGCCGATACCTCTGCTCGGTCTGAGTGTGCGCTGCGGCCCGCCCTCGAGCATCACCGGCAGCGTGCCTGGCGTGCGCTCGGTAGAGTTGGCGCTGCGCGAGCTTACGTTTTCCGACGACCTACGCCGAGTCGAGATCACCGGTCTCGACCTCACGGCCGCGCGCGCGCTGCGCGTCCACCTGCACGCCGGAACCGCGCGCATCGCGGGGCTCGCGCCGTGGTCCCGCTCTCCGCTGCTGTCGCCTCTCGGGCGCTTCGCGATTCTGTCGGCGCTTGGCGCGGTGCTGTGGCTCGCCGCGGGGCTGCTCTGGCGCCCTCAGCCGAGGCTGGGATCGGCTACGCACCCGCGCAAGCCTTGGCGTCGTCTGCTCGGAGGCTTGCTGCTCACGGTCCCGGGCGCCGTGGTGGCGACGGTTTTCATCTCGCTCGACCAAGATCGGGCGGCGCCGGTCGCGTACTTGAGCGCGGCGCTGCTCGGCACCGTCGCGCTTTGGCTCTTGGGCCTGCTCGGGCGCCGCCTGCCGCAAATCTTCGGTTCCTTCCGGGCTTTTTGATTCGGATTGCTGGCCCTTCGGGCTGGTGGTAGACGCCGCTGACTCAAGTTTTTGTCGCTCCTCCTGCTCGCCTTGCTGCTGTTCCTGCTGTTCGGCGGTAGCCGCGTCGGCGCCGCAGGCAAGGGCCTGGGGGAGGCGGCCCGCCACATCAAGCGAGCCGTCGCCGAGGACGCCCCCCAAAACGCGCCAGCGCCGCCCATGATCGATCCACCCGAGAGCAAAGAGCCCAAGCTGCTGCCCGCCAAGGGTGAGTCGAGCGCGTCGGGAGGCGACCAAGCATGAGCCGTCCCGAAAGCAGCGCGCTGCCCGCGCCCGCCGAAGCCCACGCCGCGTCGCTCGCGCCCTTCGCCTCGCGCGCCCAGCTGTCCGCGCTGTTCGAGCTGACCAAGCCCAGCGTGACGACGCTGGTGATGGTGACCATGGTGTCCGGGTCGCTGGCAGCGGCGGTGCCGATTCGCGCCTTTCAGCTGGCGCTCGCCATGTTCGCCACCGCCTGCGTGGTCGGCGCCGCCAACGCGTTCAACATGTGGATGGAGCGCGATTCCGACGCGCTGATGTCGCGCACGCGACGCCGTCCGCTGCCGACCGGTCGTTTGAGCCCGGAAATCGTGCTGGGCTTCGGCTCGCTGCTCGCCGTCGTCGGGCTCACGCTGCTCGCCACGTCGGTAAGCTCGCTGTCGGCGCTGCTCGGTTGGGTTGCGCTGTCTACCTACGTGCTGGCTTACACGCCGCTCAAGCGAGTGACGACGTGGTCCTTGCACGTGGGCGCCGTGCCGGGCGCTTTGCCGCCGCTGATCGGCTGGGCCAGCGTCACGGGTAGCTTGTCGCGCGAGGCTTTCGCGTTGTTCGCAATCCTGTTCGTCTGGCAATTGCCGCATTTTCTCGCGATTGCGACGTTTCGCGCCCCCGAATACGAGCGCGCCGGGCTGAAGGTGATGCCGAACGTGGCGGGCCGCCAGGCGACCGAGCGCGCGATCATTTTTTACTGTGTCGTGCTCGGCGTGGTGGCGGTGCTGCCGTGGCTGCTCGGGATCGCCGGGCTCGGCTACGGCATCACGGCGCTGGTCTCGTCGCTGGCCTTCTTGGGTGTGGCGCTGCAGGGTCGCGGGCGGCTCGAGCCGAACCGCTGGGCGCGACGCTTGTTCATCGCTTCCATGCCGTACTTGGTGATCGTGTTCGCGGCGTTCGTCGCGAGCCGCGTCTGACGGATGGCGAAAGACACGGGCGTTCCCACCGGCCGCCTGGGGCGTCTCGTCAAGCTGGCGGGCGTGGGCGCGCGCGCCTCGGTCGACTTGCTCAGCAAGCACGGCTCCGAAAAGCTCGCCGAGCGCACGGCAGACGTGCTGGGAAACTTGCGCGGCCTCGCTGCCAAGCTCGGCCAAACCGCCAGCTACGTCGACGGCTTCGTGCCGGAAACGCACCGCGCCGTTTACGAAAAGGCGCTCGGCGCCCTGCGCACGGCCGCGCCGCATTCGTCCGTGGACGCCATCCGCGCGCTGGTCGAAGCCGAGCTGGGCGCGCCGATCGACAAGCTGTTCGCCAGCTGGTCGGACGAACCGATCGCCAGCGCGTCCATCGGCCAGGTGCATCGCGCTCAGCTGCCGAACGGCGAGGCGGTAGCGGTCAAGGTGCAGCATCCAGGCATCGACCGCGCCATCGAGAGCGATCTGTCGAACGTGAGCCTGCTCGAAGGCTTCGTCGGCGCGCTCGGACCGCGCGCCCTCAACTCGCGTGCGGTGCTCGACGAAGTGAAGGCTCGCTTCCGCGAAGAGCTCGACTACGGGCTCGAGGCCGAACGCCAAACGGAATTTCGCGCCATGCACGCCGGCGATCCCAAGATCTCGATCCCGCGCGTGGTGCGCGAGCGCTCGGCGCGACGCGTGCTGACCATGGAGCTGGTGAGCGGATCTACGCTCGAAGAAGCAGCGCTGAGCTCGCCCGAGCTGCGCAAGAGTTACGCCGAGACGCTGTGGCGCTTCGTGTTCAAGGGCAACCTGGTCGGCGGCATGTTCAATGCCGACCCGCACCCCGGCAACTACCTATTTCAAGCGGACGGCGGCGTGACCTTCCTGGATTTTGGCTGCATTCAGCCAATCCGCGCGGAACGGCTCGAGGCTGCTCGCGACCTGCACCGTGCCGCGCTCGGCCGCGACGAGCCGGCTTTCCGCCGTGCCGCCGCGATCATTTTGGAGTCCAAGGGCGGCAGCTACGAAGAGGCGGCGACGGCCTATTCGCGCCGCTGCTTCGAGCCCGTCTTCGCCTCGCCGTTTCAGATCACGACCGAATTCGCGACCTCGCTCGTGCAAGAAATCCGTACCGTCAAAGAGCAGCTGTGGGCCAAAGACAAGAGCTTCGTGCAGCTGCCGACCGGCATGCTGTTCATGAATCGTCTGCAGTTCGGCTTCTATTCGGTGCTGGCGCGCCTCGAGGTGCGCGTCGACTACGCCGAGGTCGAGCGCTCCTTCCTGCGCGAAAACGGCCTGCTTTAGGCTTGAGCTGCCAAGTCCCGGAGCACGCCTCGGGTAAGCTGCGCCCGCCGTCGAGTGCGAGCGGGGCGCAGCGAACAGCTGCTGCTCGCCCGGACGACCCGTGGTGGCGCCCCCCGGTCACACATTTCGGGCGCCGCGGAGCCGTGCAGGGATGCGGGCACGGCCACGAGGGGTTGCCGCCGACTAGGGCCGTGAGCGGCTGGTGCGACTGGCTTTTGCGCGCGAGGTGAAGCGCCTTGCGACCCGGTCTTCCGCCCTATCAGTTCAGGATCGGTAACAGCACATCAAAATGCGCTGAGTCACCGAAGTCTTCGGGCATGCCAAACCGCGACGGTCGCGGAGTCTTCGAGCGTGAAACGCGCCGCCTTCGCCACCGCAGCGCGTCGTAAACCGCACGCGCCGGCCGTCTCTGAGTTTCAGGTCAGATCGGGAGATCGGGAGCCGTGCGAGCGTGAGCGCATTTCCTTCGAGGGCCCAAAGCGCGTTCAGCTGGCGTCCGCTCATCATCCATCACATTTCAGCCGGCCGCCTCGCGATCTTG
>Ga0307508_10003351_pt1 | contig 16261 bp, 29 predicted proteins | sample 9_EM_MG_FD_203089 | JGI IMG/M metagenome (GOLD analysis project Ga0307508, IMG submission 203089) | Populus trichocarpa ectomycorrhiza microbial communities from riparian zone in the Pacific Northwest, United States - 9_EM | ecosystem: Host-associated > Plants > Roots > Unclassified | place...
TCGACTCGCTCATGCGCCTCGACCTGCCGGCTGGCGTCGACATCGAGATCAAGCTGTAGGGATCCGGACAATGGACAGGCAAGTGAAGGGCATCCTGGGCGCCAAGCTCGGCATGACCCAGCTCTGGGACAACAACAAAGTCGTCCCGGTCACCGTGGTGCAGGCCGGCCCGTGCGTCGTGACCCAGGTCCGCACAGGCGAGAAGGACGGCTACGCCGCGGTCCAGCTCGCGTACGGCGCGATCGACCCGCGCAAGGTGAGCAAGCCGAAGAGCGGTCACTACGCCAAGGCGGGTGTATCGCCGCGGCGCCACCTCGTGGAGCTGCGTACCACCGACGCCGGTGAGTACGAGCTCGGCCAGGAGATCACTGTCGAGGCGTTCGCGGCGGGCACGCCCGTCGACGTCACCGGAAAGACCAAGGGCAAGGGCTTCGCCGGCGTCATCAAGCGGCACGGCTTCCACGGTCTGAAGGCCAGCCACGGTGTCGAGCGTAAGCACCGCTCGCCCGGCTCGATCGGCGCCTGCGCAACTCCGGGCCGCGTCTTCAAGGGCGTCCGGATGGCCGGTCGGATGGGTGGCAACCGCTTCACCGTGCAGAACCTGACGATCCAGGCGGTCGACACCGAGAACAACCTCATCCTGATCAAGGGCGCGGTGCCCGGCCCCAAGGGTGCGCTGATCCTCCTGCGCACCGCGTCGAAGAAGAAGGGCGGTGCCAAGTGAGCTCGGTTGACGTGATCAACGTCGAGGGCGCCAAGGCCGGCTCGGTCGAGCTTCCCGACGACGTCTTCGACGTGCAGGCGAACATTCCGCTGATGCACCAGGTCGTCGTGGCGCAGCTGGCCGCGGCCCGCCAGGGCACGGCTAAGGCCAAGAGCCGCGGCGAGGTCGCCGGTGGCGGCCGGAAGCCGTACAAGCAGAAGGGCACTGGTCGCGCCCGGCAGGGCTCGATCCGCGCGCCGCAGTTCACCGGCGGCGGCGTGGTGCACGGCCCCGTGCCGCGCGACTACAGCCAGCGGACTCCCAAGAAGATGAAGGCCGCCGCTCTCCGTGGCGCCCTCTCCGACCGGGCCCGCGACGGTCACGTGCGCGTGGTCGAGACCTTCGTCAGCGGCGAGCAGCCGTCGACCAAGGCCGCGATCGCGACCCTGCGCAAGACGACCGAGTCGAGGAAGGTCCTGGTCGTGCTCAGCAGCGTGGACGAGCTGAACTGGCTGTCGCTGCGCAACGAGCCGACCGTGCACCTGATCGAGTCCGGTCAGCTGAACACGTACGACGTGCTGGTCGCCGACGAGGTCGTCTTCACGAAGGACGCGCTCGACGAGTTCCTGGGCGTCCCGGCGGAAGCTTCGGAGGAGAACTAGTGACTACCATCGCCGACCCGCGCGACATCATCGTCGCGCCGGTGGTCTCCGAGAAGAGCTACAGCGTTCTCGACCAGAACTGGTACACGTTCCTCGTCCACCCGGACGCGAACAAGACCGAGATCAAGATCGCGATCCAGCAGATCTTCAACGTCCGCGTGCTGACGGTGAACACCGCGAACCGCGAGGGCAAGCGCAAGCGCACCCGGACGGGCTTCGGCCGCCGCAAGGCGACCAAGCGCGCGATGGTCAAGCTGGCTGACGGTGACCGTATCGAGGCCTTCGGCGGCCCGGTCAGCTAAGGGGTTTGAAGAACAATGGCTATCCGTAAGTACAAGCCGACCACGCCGGGCCGTCGCGGCTCCAGCGTTGCCGACTTCGCCGAGATCACCCGGTCCACCCCGGAGAAGTCTCTGCTGGTTCCGCTGCCCAAGAAGGGTGGCCGCAACGTCCACGGCCGGATCACCACACGGCACCAGGGCGGCGGCCACAAGCGGCAGTACCGGCTGATCGACTTCAAGCGGGTCGACAAGGACGGCGTGCCGGCGAAAGTCGCGCACATCGAGTACGACCCGAACCGCACCGCGCGAATCGCGCTGCTGCACTACGCCGACGGCGAGAAGCGATACATCGTCGCGCCGAAGGACCTGAAGCAGGGTGACCCGGTCGAGTCCGGCCCGGGCGCGGACATCAAGCCGGGGAACAACCTGCCCCTGCGCAACATCCCGGTCGGTACGACGGTCCACGGTGTGGAGCTTCGTCCCGGCGGTGGCGCCAAGCTGGCCCGCTCGGCCGGCGTCGGCATCCAGCTGCTCGGTCGCGAGGGCGCGTACGCCACGCTGCGTATGCCCTCCGGCGAAATCCGTCGCGTCGACGTGCGCTGCCGCGCCACCGTCGGCGAGATCGGCAACGCCGACCAGTCGAACATCAACTGGGGCAAGGCCGGCCGCATGCGGTGGAAGGGCAAGCGCCCGACCGTCCGCGGTGTCGCCATGAACCCGATCGACCACCCGCACGGTGGTGGTGAGGGTAAGACCTCGGGCGGTCGCCACCCGGTCAACCCGGCGGGTAAGCCCGAGGGCCGTACCCGTCGCAAGGGTCAGCCGAGCGACAAGCTGATCGTTCGCCGCCGCTATGCCACCCGCAAGCGCGGGTAACGGGAGTAGAAGATGCCTCGCAGCCTGAAGAAGGGCCCGTTCGTCGACGACCACCTGATCAAGAAGGTGGAAGTCCAGAACGAGAAGAACTCGAAGAACGTCATCAAGACCTGGTCGCGGCGCTCGACGATCATTCCCGACATGCTCGGGCACACGATCGCCGTGCACGACGGTCGCAAGCACGTCCCGGTGTTCATCACCGAGGCCATGGTCGGTCACAAGCTCGGCGAGTTCGCCCTGACCCGCACGTTCAAGGGTCACGAGAAGGACGACCGCAAGAGCCGTCGTCGCTAACGACTATTGTTCGGCCGCCTCCCGGAGGCCGGAGCCGGACGTCCCAAGCTACGGCCGAACAATGGTCGAAGATTCACGGATTAGAGGATCAAGGAGCTATAGCGATGCCAGTCAAGGGCGACGCTCCGGTGCTTCCGGGCGCGCGGGCGGTTGCGCGGCACGTGCGCATCTCGCCGAACAAGGCGCGCCGGGTGGTCAACCTCGTCCGCGGTCTGCCCGCGAAGGAGGCGCTGACCGTGCTGCAGTTCGCGCAGCAGTCCGCCAGCGAGCAGGTCTACAAGGTGCTCGCCAGCGCGATCGCCAACGCGGAGAACAACGAGAGGCTTGACCCCGACGCGCTCCTCGTGAGTGAGGCGTTCGTCGACGAGGGGCCGACCCTCAAGCGGTTCCGTCCGCGGGCGCAGGGCCGGGCGTACCGGATCCGCAAGCGCACGTGCCACATCACCATCGCGGTCGAGGCGGTCCAGGTGGCCCGCCCGGCGAAGAAGGCCACGGCGAAGAAGGCAGCCGCCAAGGCGGTCGAGCCGAAGGCCGACTCCCCGAGCGCTGAATCCACGAGCACGGAGGGTGCCGAGTAATGGGTCAGAAGGTTCACCCCACGGGGTTCCGCCTCGGCATCTCCACCGACTGGAAGAGCCGCTGGTTCGCGGACAAGCTCTACAAGGACTACATCGGCGAGGATGTCAAGATCCGCCGGATGATGTCCAAGGGCCTGGAGCGCGCCGGCATTTCCAAGGTGGACATCGAGCGCACCCGCGACCGGGTTCGCGTCGACATCCACACCGCCCGGCCGGGCATCGTCATCGGCCGCAAGGGCGCGGAGGCCGACCGGATCCGCGGAGAGCTCGAGAAGCTCACCGGCAAGCAGGTCCAGCTCAACATCCTCGAGGTGAAGAGCCCGGAGTCGGACGCGCAGCTCGTGGCCCAGGGTGTCGCCGAGCAGCTGTCCTCCCGGGTCAGCTTCCGCCGGGCGATGCGCAAGGCCATGCAGTCGGCCATGAAGAACCCGATCTGCAAGGGCATCCGGGTGCAGGTCTCCGGCCGCCTCGGCGGCGCGGAGATGAGCCGCACGGAGTTCTACCGTGAGGGTCGCGTTCCGCTGCACACGCTGCGCGCGAACATCGAGTACGGCTTCTTCGAGGCCCGTACCACGTTCGGCCGTATCGGCGTGAAGGTCTGGATCTACAAGGGCGACGCCGTGCCGGGTCGCGAGGCCCCCGCCGAGGCGCCGGCGCGTCCGCGCCGGGACCGCGCCGACCGTCCCGAGCGTCCGCGTCGTGGCCGTTCCGGTTCGTCCGGCACGACCGCGGGTGGCACCGAGGCCGGCCGTGCCGCTCAGGCCGCGGCGAACGCCGACGCGAACACCGGGCCCCAGAACGATGGCGCCGCTGCTCCGGCTGCGGCCGAAACGCAGCAGGAGGGCTGACCCATGCTGATCCCGCGTAAGCCCCCGAAGGGCTTCCGCAAGCCGCACCACCCGGACCGCCACGGTGCGTCCAAGGGCGGCAACCGGGTCGTCTTCGGCGAGTTCGGTATCCAGGCGCTGGAGCCGGCGTACGTGACCAACAGGCAGATCGAGTCGGCTCGTATCGCGATGACCCGGCACATCAAGCGTGGTGGCAAGGTCTGGATCTCGATCTTCCCGGACCAGGCGCTGACCAAGAAGCCGGCCGAGACCCGGATGGGTTCCGGCAAGGGTTCTCCCGAGTGGTGGGTGGCGAACGTCAAGCCGGGACGCATTCTCTTCGAGATGTCGTTCCCGAACGAGACGATCGCGCGTGAGGCGATGCGCCGCGCGATCCACAAGCTCCCGATGAAGTGCCGCATCGTCTCGCGCGAAGTGGGTGAAAGCTGATGGCAGCAGGCGTTAAGGCAGCCGAGCTGCGCGAACTGACCGGTGAGGATCTGGTCGCGCGGCTCCGGGAGGCCAAGGCTGAGCTGTTCAACCTTCGCGTCCAGGGCGCGACCGGCCAGCTCGACAACCACCGGCGACTGCAGGTTGTCCGCAAGGACATCGCGAAGATCTACACGATCATGCGTGAGCGCGAGCTGGGGCTCTCGGTTGCGCCGGATGAGGTGACGGCATGACCGAGCGCACCGAGCGGCACCCAGCCGAAGTTGCGAACGGCCTCGCAGGCGAGGGCCACGAGGGCATGCCTAAGGAAGGCACAGCATGACGAGTGAGAACAGCACGGCTGCACCGCGTGCCCAGCGCAAGGTGCGCGAGGGTCTCGTGGTCAGCGACAAGATGGACAAGACCGTAGTCGTCGAGGTCGAGGATCGTGTCAAGCACGCCCTCTACGGCAAGGTTCTGCGCCGTACCCGCAAGCTCAAGGTGCACGACGAGCAGAACGCGTGCGGCATCGGCGACCGGGTTCTGCTGATGGAGACCCGGCCGCTGTCCGCCACCAAGCGGTGGCGGGTCGTGGAGATCCTCGAAAAGGCCAAGTGAGTTCGCTGGGCCGGCCCCCGGCCGGCCCAGCGGACCGTCGTTCCGCCAAGCTTCGGGTAAGCACCCGAAGAACTGGCAGACATAGGAGACCCCAGTGATCCAGCAGGAGTCGCGACTGCGTGTCGCCGACAACACGGGTGCGCGCGAAATCCTGTGCATCCGCGTACTCGGTGGCTCCGGTCGCCGTTACGCGAGCATCGGCGACGTCATCGTGGCCACGGTCAAGGACGCCATTCCCGGCGCCGGTGTGAAGAAGGGCGACGTCGTCAAGGCGGTCATCGTCCGCACCGCCAAGGAGAGGCGCCGTCCGGACGGCTCGTACATCCGTTTCGACGAGAACGCCGCCGTCATCATCAAGGACGGTGGCGACCCCCGCGGTACCCGCATCTTCGGCCCGGTCGGCCGCGAGCTGCGCGACAAGCGGTTCATGAAGATCATCAGCCTGGCGCCGGAGGTGCTCTGACCGTGAAGATCAAGAAGGGCGACACGGTCGTCGTCATCGCAGGCAAGGACAAGGGCGCCAAGGGCAAGGTCATCGCGGCCTACCCGCGGCGCGACAAGGTCCTGGTCGAGGGCGTCAACCGCGTCAAGAAGCACGAACGCATCCGCACCACGCAGCGTGGCTCGAAGACCGGCGGCATCGTGACCCAGGAAGCTGCCGTGCACATCTCGAACGTGCAACTGGTGGACGACCAGGGCAAGCCGACTCGCATCGGCTACCGGATCGATGACAACGGCCAGAAGGTCCGCATCGCGCGTACGACCGGTAAGGAAATCTGATGACTGCCGCTACCGAGACCAAGGTGCTGCCGCGCCTGAAGCAGAAGTACCGCAGTGAAGTTATCGCTGCGCTTCAGGAGCAGTACAAGTACGGCAACCCGATGCAGGTTCCCGGCCTCGTGAAGGTCGTCGTGAACATGGGTGTCGGCGAAGCCGCCCGCGACGCCAAGCTGATCGACGGCGCGGTCCGCGACCTGACCACGATCACCGGCCAGAAGCCGCTGGTCCGCCGGGCGACCAAGTCCATCGCGCAGTTCAAGCTGCGCGAGGGCATGCCGATCGGCGCGAAGGTCACCCTCCGCAACGACCGGATGTGGGAGTTCGTCGATCGGCTGCTGTCGATCGCGTTGCCCCGTATCCGCGACTTCCGCGGCCTGGACGGGCGCAAGCTCGACGGGCACGGCAACTACACGTTCGGCCTGACCGAGCAGTCGGTGTTCCACGAGATCGACCAGGACCGGATCGATCGTACGCGGGGCATGGACATCACGGTGGTCACGACCGCCAAGACCGACGACGAGGGCCGGGCGCTGCTCAAGCTCCTGGGCTTCCCGTTCAAGGAGAACTGAGCATGGCTAAGAAGGCGCTGATCATCAAGGCGGCCGCGAAGCCGAAGTTCGCCGTGCGTGCGTACACCCGCTGCCAGAAGTGCGGTCGCCCGCACTCGGTCTACCGCAAGTTCGGCCTGTGCCGGATTTGCGTGCGGGACATGGCTCACCGCGGTGAGCTGCCCGGCGTGTCCAAGGCCTCCTGGTAAACCCATCCAACCGCCCCACCCGCCACCCGACGGCGGGCCAAAGGCTGGACCTGATCTGCAATACCGCTTCGCCGTAGGCCCTCTGCGGGAACCCCGGCGAGAAAGGTTGACGAACACCCATGACGATGACGGACCCGATCGCAGACATGCTGACGCGTCTGCGTAACGCCAACCAGGCGTACCACGACAAGGTGACCATGCCCTACTCGAAGATCAAGGCGAACATCGCCGAGGTCCTCAAGGCAGAGGGTTACATCGCCTCCTGGTCGGCCGAGGAGCCCGAGGAAGGCGCTGTCGGCAAGCGTCTGGTCGTAGAGCTCAAGTACGGCCAGAGCCGCGAGCGTAGCCTCGCCGGCATCAAGCGCGTCTCGAAGCCCGGCCTCCGGGTGTACGCCAAGTCCGACGGGCTCCCGCGCGTGCTCGGCGGCCTCGGTGTCGCGATCATTTCGACGTCCCAGGGACTGCTGACCGACCGGCAGGCCCGCAAGCGGAGCGTGGGCGGGGAAGTCCTCGCCTTCGTCTGGTAACTGGAGACTTAGACATGTCGCGAATCGGACGTAAGTCGATCCCGGTCCCGGCCGGCGTCGACGTCACCATTTCGGGCCAGACCGTCAAGGTCAAGGGCCCCAAGGGCGAGCTCTCGCACACGGTCGCCGAGCCGATCACGGTCGCTCAGGAGGCCGGCGAGTTGCACGTCAACCGCCCTAACGACGAACGCAAGGCCAAGGAGCTGCACGGCCTCTCGCGTACCCTGGTCGCCAACATGATCGTCGGCGTGACCGAGGGGTACAAGAAGGTCCTGGAGATCAACGGCACCGGTTACCGCGTGATCGCGAAGGGCAAGGACCTGGAGTTCGCTCTGGGCTTCTCGCACCCGGTCAACGTGGTCGCGCCGGCGGGCATCAGCTTCTCGGTGGAGCGCCCGACGCAGTTCACCGTGGCCGGCATCGACAAGCAGCTCGTCGGCGAGGTCGCCGCGAACATCCGGAAGATCCGCCCGCCGGAGCCGTACAAGGGCAAGGGCGTCAAGTACCAGGGCGAGGTCATCCGACGTAAGGCCGGCAAGGCAGGTAAGAAGTGATGCGCGAGGTCATCCGACGCGATGTAAAAAGCGCGGGAAAGGCAGGTAAGAAGTGACCGCCACGCTGCTCAAGCGCCGCAATGGCGGCGGCGTCGCCGCCGCGCGTGCCATCGGCAAGGCGCGTCGGCACTTCCGGGTCCGCAAGAACCTCCGCGGCTCGGCCGAGCGTCCCCGCCTGGTCGTGACCCGGTCCTCGCGGCACATCACCGCGCAGATCGTCGACGACCTCAAGGGCCACACGCTGGCTTCGGCCTCCACGCTCGACGCGTCCATCCGGGGCGGCGAGGGTGACAAGAAAGCTCTGGCCGCCAAGGTCGGCGCTCTCCTCGCCGAGCGGGCCGCGGCCGCGGGCGTGTCCAAGGTCGTCTTCGACCGCGGTGGCAACAAGTACGCGGGGCGGATCGCCGCGCTGGCGGACGCCGCCCGTGAAGCCGGACTCGAGTTCTAGGAGGAATTGACCAATGCCTGGTCAGCAGCGCCGAGGCGGCGGGTCCGGCGGTAACACCGAGGGTGGCAACCGCAGGGACAACCGCCGTGAGGGCGGCCGCGGCAACGCGCCCGTCGAGAAGACCCCGCACCTCGAGCGGGTCGTCGCGATCAACCGCGTCGCCAAGGTCGTCAAGGGTGGTCGTCGCTTCAGCTTCACCGCCCTGGTGATCGTCGGCGACGGCGACGGCACCGTCGGGATCGGATACGGAAAGGCCAAGGAGGTGCCCGCGGCCATCGCCAAGGGCGTCGAGGAGGCCAAGAAGCACTTCTTCAAGGTTCCGCGGATCGGTGCGACCATCCCGCACCCGATCACCGGTGAGGCCGCCGCGGGCGTGGTGCTCCTCAAGCCGGCATCCGCCGGTACCGGCGTCATCGCCGGTGGCCCGGTGCGTGCCGTGCTCGAGTGCGCCGGCATCCACGACGTGCTCTCGAAGAGCCTCGGCTCGTCGAACCCGATCAACATCGTGCACGCGACGGTGGCCGCGCTGAAGGGCCTCGAGTCGCCGGAGAAGGTCGCGGCGCGCCGTGGCCTGCCGGTCGAGGATGTGGCGCCGGCCGCGATGCTGGCGGCGCGTGCGGAAGCGGCGGTGCGCTGATGGCACGTTTGAAGGTCACCCAGATCCGGTCCAAGATCGGCCGCAAGCGCAACCAGCGGGAGTCCCTGCGGTCGCTGGGTCTGAAGCGGATCAACGATGTGGTGGTCAAGGAGGACCGCCCCGAGATTCGGGGCATGATCTTCGCCGTGACCCACCTCGTGAGCGTTGAGGAGGTCGAGTAAATGGCGATCAAGGTCCACCACCTCCGGCCGGCGCCCGGAGCCAAGACTGCGAAGACCCGTGTGGGTCGCGGTGAGGGCTCCAAGGGCAAGACCGCAGGCCGGGGCACCAAGGGTTCCAAGGCCCGCAGGAACATCCCGGCGTCGTTCGAGGGTGGGCAGATGCCCATCCACATGCGTCTGCCGAAGCTGAAGGGCTTCAAGAACAAGAACAAGGTCGTCTTCCAGGTCGTGAACCTGGACCGGCTCGCCGAGCTGTTCCCGAACGGTGGCGAGATCGGTCCGGTTGAGCTGGTCGCGGCCGGCGCGGTCCGCAAAGGCCGGCTGGTCAAGGTGCTGGGCACCGGTGAGCTGGCCGGCGTGGCGCTGACCATCTCGGCGCACGCCTTCAGCGAGTCGGCCAAGGAAAAGATCGCGGCTGCCGGTGGTTCCGCCACCGAGCTGTGAGGCAGTGGGGGTGCTCGCCCGGGCACCGAAAGGCACCGCCCGGGCAGCATCCCCTTTGTGGCGTCTGACCAGCCGTTCCGGCGGCGGGCTAGGCGCTCACCCGCGGTGGCGGCTACCGTGACTCACCGCGGCGCTACAAGACTGTTAGAGTCCGTTCCCAGCTAGGGATATCGGTCGTCCGGACCGATGCCTTCCCCACCCCGCCGATTGCGGCGGTAACGTCGCGCAGGAGGAAGAAGTTGCTCTCCGCCTTTACCAGTGCGTTCCGGACGCCTGACCTGCGCAAAAAGCTGCTGTTCACCGTCGCGATCATCGCGCTGTACCGGCTGGGCGCCACCATGCCCAGCCCTGGTGTGTCCTACACCAACGTGCAGGCGTGTATCAAGCAGGCGAACGCGGCTAACGCAGGCGGCGGCGTGTTGAACCTGCTGAACCTCTTCTCCGGCGGCGCACTGCTGCATCTCTCGGTCTTCGCGCTCGGCATTATGCCGTACATCACCGCGTCGATCATCCTGCAGCTGCTCACCGTGGTGATTCCGCGCCTGGAGCAGCTCCGCAAGGAGGGCCAGTCCGGCCAGGCGAAGATCACGCAGTACACCCGTTACCTGACCCTCGGCCTGGCGATCCTGCAGTCGTCGGCCTTCGTCGCGCTCGCTCGCACCGGACAGTTGTTCGGCGGCGCCTGCGACCAGTCCAACCCGAAACTGCAGATCATCCCGTCGAACACCGGGCTGCAGATGTGGTTGACGCTGACCATCCTGGTGCTGACGATGACCGCCGGCACCGGCGTGGTGATGTGGCTCGGCGAGCTGATCACGGACCGTGGCGTCGGCAACGGCATGTCCGTGCTGATCTTCACGTCGATCTCGGCCCGCCTCCCCGGCGAGGGCTGGACGATCAAGGAGTCGAGCGGCCTCGGCAAGTTCTTCCTGGTCTTGGGCCTGGTGCTGCTGATCATCTGCGCGGTCGTCTTCATCGAGCAGGCCCAGCGGCGCATCCCGGTGCAGTATGCGAAGCGCATGATCGGCCGGCGGATGTACGGCGGCACCTCGACCTACATCCCGCTGAAGGTGAACCAGGCCGGTGTCGTCCCGGTCATCTTCGGGTCGTCGCTGCTCTACCTGCCCCAGCTCTACCTGCAGTTCTTCGACAAGAACAACCTCAAGGGCTACCAGATCTGGATCCAGAAGTATCTGGCCGACCCGACGAGCACGCTCTACATCGGGGTCTACTTCCTCCTGATCATCTTCTTCACGTACTTCTACGTCTCGATCACGTTCAACCCGACCGAGGTCGCCGACAACATGAAGAAGTACGGTGGCTTCGTCCCGGGTATCCGCCCGGGTAAGCCGACCGCCGACTACCTGGACTTCATCCTCAGCCGGATCACGCTGCCGGGGGCGCTCTACCTCGGCTTGATCTCGGTGCTGCCGAACTTCTTCTTCATCTGGCTGAATCAGCAGCAGTATCAGAACTTCCCGTTCGGCGGTACCGCAGTGCTGATCATGGTCGGCGTGGGTCTCGAGACGGTGAAGCAGATCGAGAGCCAGCTGATGCAGCGCAACTACGAAGGGTTCCTCCGCTAGTGGCGACGCAGAGCCGGGGGGCTCTTGCGTCGAGGATGTCAACAACTCACCTAAGCGAGGCGATGTAGGTGCGGCTGGTGCTGGTGGGCCCTCCGGGGGCCGGTAAGGGGACCCAGGCTGAGTTCATCGCCGCCCATCTCGCCGTACCGAAGATCTCGACCGGTGACATCTTCCGCGCCAACGTGTCGCAGGGGACGCCGCTGGGCGTCGAGGCGAAGCGCTACATGGACGCCGGGATGTTGGTTCCGGACGAGGTGACCATCAACATGGTCCGGGACCGGCTCGCCGAGCCGGACGCCGGCGACGGCTTCCTGCTGGACGGTTTCCCGAGGACCGTCCCGCAGGCGTCCGCGCTCGACAAGCTGCTGGCCGACCTGGGCACGGCTCTCGACCTGGTGATGGAGCTCGTGGTCGACGACGACGAGGTCATCCGGCGGCTCTCCGGCCGCCGGACCTGCCGTGGCTGCGGCAAGATCTGGCACGTCGAGTTCGACCCGACCAGCAAGGAGAACATCTGCGACCGTTGCGGGTCGGAGCTGTTCCAGCGCGACGACGACAAGGCCGAGACGATCGCCAACCGCTTGGTGGAGTACGCCGACAAGACCGCACCGCTGGTCGACTTCTACGGCGCTCAGGGCAAGCTGGTCGGGATCGACGCGACCGGGCCGGTCGAGGACGTCACGGTGCGCGCCATCGACGCCCTTCGGTCGTACGGGGGCTGACCGTGCGCCGCCCCCAGCTGGATATTCAGCTGAAGACACCGGAACAGATCGAGCTGATGCGTGCCGCCGGCCTGGTGGTGGCCGTCGCGCTGGACGCGATGCGCGACGCCGTGGCGCCGGGCGTCTCGACGGCCGATCTCGACGCGATCGCGGAAAAGGTCATTCGGGACGCCGGCGCGGTTCCGTCGTTCAAGGGCTACCACGGCTTCCCCGCCTCGATCTGCGCCTCGGTCAACGAGCAGGTCGTGCACGGCATCCCCAGCGCCGCGCAGATCCTCGAGGAGGGCGACCTGCTCTCCCTCGACTGCGGCGCGATCCTGCAGGGCTGGCACGGCGACTCGGCGATCACGGTCGGGGTCGGCGAGACCGATCCTGCGCTGCTGCGGATGTCCGAAGTCGCCGAGGAGGCGATGTGGGCCGGGATCGCCGCCGCCGCGCGGGGGGCCGCCAGCGGTCGCGGCCGGCTCACAGACATCTCGTTCAACGTGGAGAAGGCGGTCCGCAAGGCCGGCCGCTACGGCATCGTCGACGGGTACGGCGGCCACGGCATCGGCACCGAGATGCACCAGGACCCGCACGTGCTCAACCACGGCAAGCCCGGCAAGGGTCCGCGGCTCGTGCCCGGCCTCTGCCTGGCCATCGAGCCGATGATCACCATGGGCTCGCCGCGCACCGCGGAGCTGGCCGACGGTTGGACCGTGGTGACCCGGGACGGCTCGATGGCCGCCCACGTGGAACACACTATGGCCCTGCTCGACGACGGTGTCTGGGTGACCACCGCGCACGACGGCGGTCGGGCCCGGCTGGGCGATCTGGTGACGGCCCGCCAGCTCTGAGCACAGGCGATATCTGCCGATCGCCTCACGGCCCCGAGGCTGGCATGCTTGGACTCATGGGGCGTGAGGGAATGCGGGCCGGCGACAGCGATCGCAAGGCCGTCGCGGATCAGCTCAAGGCTGCGCTCGACGAGGGCCGCCTGGATCTGAGCGAGTATGACGAGCGGGTCCAGCGGACCTATGCGGCGAAGACGTTCGCGGACCTGGACGGGCTGTTGGACGATCTGCCCGGCACGGTTCCGGTGCAGCAGTCGCAGGTCGAGCCCGCGGCAACCGCCGCGGCGCCGGTTGCCGGGCGGTCCGCGGGCAACCAGGTCGCCCGCTGGGTGGGCCCCTACGCGGGTGTGATCACGATCAGCGTGATCATCTGGGCGATCACCAGCGCGAGCGCCGGCCACGTGGTGTATTTCTGGCCGGTCTGGATGCTGATTCCGCTGGTCGTCGGCGTCTTCAGCCAGTGGTTCAGCCGCGACAACGCCGACTCGAACGCGTTCCGTGCCGACCGTGATGAGCGGCGCGCCGCCCGGCGTGCCCGTCGCGGTCGTTAGCGCGGCACTGGAGGGCGGCTGGCATGGTGGAAGACATGGGTCGCGACCACATGCGGGCCGCCGACGCCGACCGGCGGCGGGTGGCCGACCACCTGCGGGCCGCTCTCGGTGAGGGCCGGCTCGACCTGCACGAGTACGACGAGCGCCTGCGCTGGCGAAGGAGCGCAAGAGGGAGCGCAGGGCGCTGAAGGCCGAGATGGTCGACGGGGGCGAGCCGGCGGACACAAAGGCAGAAAAGGGCGATATATCGGCTTCTAGGGCTGCCGACACACCCGACCTCGGGTAACGGCGACCTCGGTTTGGTGTCGATGCGAAGGCGCGCGTACACTGGCTAGCTGGCGCGCAGCGTCCACTCTTGTATGTCCTCAGCGCTTCGAGGACCCGCGAGAGCCGCGGCTGGTCCGAGCCTCTCGCGAGTCTCGGGTAAGACGTTGCACCAGCGCCAGCCCCAACCCCGATGTCAGGTAGCGGAGGACATGCCAAAGAAAGACGGAGCCATCGAGATCGAAGGCCGAGTGATCGAGCCTCTACCGAACGCCATGTTCCGCGTGGAGCTCGCCAATGGTCACAAGGTGCTGGCTCACATCTCCGGCAAGATGCGGCAGCACTACATCCGCATCCTTCCCGAGGACCGGGTCGTCGTCGAGCTTTCGCCGTACGACCTGACCCGTGGGCGCATTGTCTACCGCTACAAGTAAGAGGGGCGCGGGGTCGCATACCACCCGTCCGACTGAGAGTTAAGGCAAACCGTGAAGGTCAAGCCGAGCGTCAAGCGGATCTGCAACAACTGCCGGGTCATCCGGCGGCACGGGCGCGTCATGGTCATCTGCAAGACCGACGCGCGCCACAAGCAGCGCCAGGGCTGATCCCAGTTCGGTACTGCTCAGATCCGTACCACCGAAAAAGCTCGTCCCAGCCGCGGTCGTCGTCCGACGATGAACTGCGGTGTCACCCCCGGTCGGAGGCCGGGGCCCGCCCGGGCAGGCGGGATGGGAGGGGCACAGACCTCCGTGAGAAACCTGAGGAGTACGCCCACTTATGGCACGACTCGTCGGCGTTGATCTTCCACGCGACAAGCGGATGGAGATCGCGCTCACCTACATCTACGGGATCGGTCGCACCCGTGCCGCCGAGGCACTGACCGCCACCGCGATTGACCTGAACAAGCGCGCCAAGGACCTCACGGACGAGGAGCTGGTTCAGCTCCGCGAGTACATCGAGGCCAATTTCAAGGTTGAAGGCGACCTTCGCCGCGAGGTCGCCGCGGACATTCGCCGCAAGGTCGAGATCGGCTGCTACGCCGGCATCCGTCACCGCCGGGGTCTTCCCGTCCGCGGTCAGCGGACCCGGACCAACGCTCGTACCCGCAAGGGCCCGAAGCGCACGGTCGCCGGTAAGAAGAAGCCCGGTCGGAAGTAATAGAAAGCTTTTATCGGAATCTGTGGTCCCGGTCCGTGTGGACTCGCCACGACTCCAAGCCGTACAGAAGCGCAGGAGACTAAATGCCACCGAAGGCACGCGCCGGGACCGCCGTAAAGAAGGTCCGGCGCAAAGAACGCAAGAACGTCGCCCACGGGCAGGCGCACATCAAGAGCACCTTCAACAACACCATCGTGTCGATCACCGACCCGACCGGTGCGGTCATCTCCTGGGCTTCCTCGGGCCAGGTGGGCTTCAAGGGCTCCCGCAAGTCGACCCCGTTCGCCGCTCAGCTGGCCGCCGAGGCCGCCGCGCGCCGGGCCATGGAGCACGGCATGCGCAAGGTCGACGTGTTCGTCAAGGGCCCCGGCTCCGGCCGGGAGACCGCGATCCGTTCGCTGCAGGCCGCCGGCCTCGAGGTCGGGCAGATCTCCGACGTCACGCCGCAGCCGCACAACGGGTGCCGTCCGCCGAAGCGTCGCCGGGTCTAAGGGAGAGATCGAAGCAATGGCTCGTTACACAGGTGCGGACTGCAAGCGCTGCCGCCGCGAGAAGATGAAGCTGTTCCTCAAGGGCAGCAAGTGCGATGGTCCGAAGTGCCCGTTCGAGTCCCGGCCGTTCCCGCCCGGGCAGCACGGGCGCGGCCGGACCAAGGAGACCGAGTACCTGCTCCAGCACCGCGAGAAGCAGAAGGCCCGCCGCGTCTACGGCGTGCTCGAGAAGCAGTTCCGCGGTTACTACGAGGAGGCCGTCACCAAGCCCGGCAAGACCGGTGAGGTGCTGCTGCAGATCCTCGAATCGCGGCTGGACAACGTCGTCTACCGGGCCGGCTACGCCCAGTCCCGGGACATGGCCCGCCAGGTGGTCAAGCACGGCCACTTCCTGGTCAACGGGACCAAGGTCGACATCCCGTCGTACCGGGTGAAGGAGCACGACATCGTCACGCTCCGGGAGAAGTCGAAGGAGATGACCCCCTTCGTCATCGCGCAGGCCCAGGCGGGCTCGCGTCCGGCGCCGGCATGGCTGGAGCCGATCCCGAGCGAGATGAAGATCCTCATCCACTCGCTCCCGGCCCGTGCGGTCATCGACACGCAGGTCCAGGAGCAGCTGATCGTCGAGCTCTACTCCAAGTAGCGCTCCGCCCGGGCGCCTCCCCGCGAGGCGCTCGGGCATCCGCAAGAGACGGGCATCAAATAGCGGGTGCCCCGACAGAAAGAAGAAACGCGTGCTCATCAGTCAGCGGCCGACCCTCTCGGAGGAGTCGCTCAGCGAGACCCGCTCCCGGTTCACCATCGAGCCCCTGGAGCCGGGTTTCGGCTACACCCTCGGCAACTCGCTGCGGCGGACCCTGCTGTCGTCCATCCCGGGCGCGGCGGTCACCAGCATCAAGATCGACGGCGTCCTGCACGAGTTCACCACGATCCCTGGTGTCAAGGAGGACGTGGTCGAGCTGGTCATGAACGTCAAGGAGCTGACCGTCAGCTCCGAGCACGACGAGCCGGTCAGCATGTACCTGCGCAAGCAGGGCCCGGGCGACGTCACCGCCGGTGACA
>Ga0307508_10003352_pt1 | contig 16261 bp, 22 predicted proteins | sample 9_EM_MG_FD_203089 | JGI IMG/M metagenome (GOLD analysis project Ga0307508, IMG submission 203089) | Populus trichocarpa ectomycorrhiza microbial communities from riparian zone in the Pacific Northwest, United States - 9_EM | ecosystem: Host-associated > Plants > Roots > Unclassified | place...
TCGGATAAGATTCGACTGAGGAACTGGATGCCATCGGGCAAATGTTGCTAGTGGCGGCGTGTCTACCTTGTCGTTGGCTTGTTGAGGTATGTTTTACAACATGTAGTGGCTCTACTTTGCATTCCTTCCATACCCTTTCCGCATATACCGTCTCCACCAACGTTGATCAACTTTTCCCTCGGCACGCATTGTTTTTATAAGTACTCATTTTGTTCACTTATTTACTAGTACTCGCTCGATATAGACGCCTCGGGTAGTCCGCTGGTGTGTGTAGTCATTTAATCTTTCCATTCCACTCTCGGATGGTCGACCACGCGACACGTGCGGGTCGTGTGCGAGTCCCTCCCCATGATTATTTTCCTTTTAAAGGTCTTCCACATGTCCTGTGATGGCTTTGATTTACTGTCCATTCCTGCCATTCCCGCCGTAAGTGCCTATGGAAACAGGGTAGAGCAAATGCCTTTGTAGCGTTAAACCACGAGATTCTTCCACCTGTTCGTCCTTGATCACCTTCGTGGGTTGGTCTGGTGCCGGTAAAAAGGACACTTTAACAAAGGATGGTTATCCCCCCCCTCAGTGCAAGGTATCTCTTCGCGTCCGTCGTTGTCTACGTCAACAATGGCGAGTACATCATCTACACCTTCTTCCACCGTCCCCTCTCTGGTCTTATCTACTGCTCTCACTATGCCGCCTTTAGTAACAAAAAACCACATCGTCTGCTGATACTACTACGAGCTACGAATTATTGAGTGCTCCACCGTTGTTGTAAGTGTTTATTGCATTTCTCATGTACTCTCACTTCGTTGAATATTTGCGTACATGACTTCATGTTCCGGCGATACAAAGTTCTCCAGGAGTAACGTATGTCAGTGGAACAGATTCTCTTCTGCACGGTACGACATCTGTCATTTTTCGCCGCAATCGATGTGGAGCTTCCCGATGGACGCTATAATCCCAGCGAATAATCGACGCTTCAATGTATCTTTCCTCATTCTCTTCGCGAAACTACTTGTATCCCGAAACCTCTGCATCCCCCTCACAGACGAGCACGATTCAGGAGCAGCAGACCACATTCGATTTTAGTCTCTGCCATGACGAGTGCAAGCAGAAATGTTTCAGACGATGAGCATGCTTATTGATAGCACCATCTCCTTTACGCCGACTCACAGGAGCGATACACTGCTCCATGGCATTAATGCAGGGGCAATGCCAACCGCAAGGATCTCCGTGCCTACCACAGGCAACACGATAAGCAGGACAGGGCCGTTATATGGTGGCCCTTTCAGCGACGATTTCGCGATAGATCACCTCGAGAGGTTTAACAGGATTGGCCATCACAGCAAGCTCGGAAATTGACTCGACAGTCCCGCCGGCCACATCCACCCCTTCGATACACCCAGTCTGCCTCCGATGGAGACAGAATAATGTTAACAAGGTCTATGGTATATTCTACGCCCCTCCCGGTGCCGTCTATCGATCCTCCACCACGTCCCTCCAGGAGCTCACTGAAACTGCTGCAATGCCCTCCACGATTCCCGTCTCTTTTATTACCGTTGTACCTCCGGATTCGTCCCCGCAGTTGCTAGGCATCCATAGGTAAGAAATGTGGTTTGTGGCCGACATAACGGTGTAAAGTCCCTCACACTCAAGGAGTTTCCACGCCTCGTCGTCTGAGAGCAGGGAGTAGGACTCGAAGTGGAATAAATGAAGTTGAATCCCGTAGTGTGGGTCCGGAGATCAGGATGCAGAAAAGAGCTAGGTGTAGAGAACCTGGCGGTTAAAAGGAAAATGGTAGAAGTCGACGACTGACTTCTGGATGCCAATAATCACAGCTGCAGCGGTAGCGTTGATGATTCTGATAACGCGATCGTCATCCACGGGTATATCGAACTGAGATGATTGTAGCTTGGGGGGCTCCAACTCTCCTTCGCGCGGGTGTACCGTACCGTCCGAGAGATCTATAAGCCTAATGGATATTCCACCCAGAAAGACGCTGCATTGCCATACTCAGTGATTTTGGATATCGTGGGTCGTGAAGACATGAACGTCAAGTAGGGGGAGGGGAGTGTGCTCCGACACGGGGCAAACTTACTACTTTATATGACAGAGCAGCGCGTGCATGTGAAATGGATCGCCACGAGGATGATATGACCATTGCTCAATCAATGCGGCACCCGGACACAATCCCGGAACGATAAGACCTGGGCAAATGCAGACACGTGATGAGCAAGCCAAAAGCAAAATATTGTAATTCAGTGGCTATAAGCATCGTCCATGGAAGTCCAACGGTATCTGTGAGGATGATATAAATGTTGCGGAATAGATTCGACGATGGGGTAACGAAGGTCGGGGATGTGTTCTGCGTGATATCTAAGTAGTGTGTCACTGAGGTGTGGTGTCCTAGGTAGAATGGCGTAATTTTGGAGCCAGAGGTGCATAAGTAAACGCCAAAGATGCGCGTTAATTATAATGAATGTTGACTTTGACCATCAGGTACATTGCGAACCTGAAAATCAAGTTCAGCGCACTACGTTTGGAATGTAGCAGACACTGACCATTAGCACACTGCGGCTGTAGTCCTCTTCATCTCGGTGGACAGAGCTATCAGATGAGTTTTGCCTCTTCGAGCTAGTTCTCGACCCATCCACGTGGTTTCTATCTGAGGAATATCCGTCGAGGACCAAACCGCCATCCGGATGTTGAGGAGAGTGATTCCGTGGCGGTTGCATGCTAAGGGCAGAAGTATCTTGATCCGGTGTGTTCTGTACATAGTTCGCCAGGAGAGGTTCGAAACTGCCAGCGCTGTATGTAGGAGTGTGGCCGTATGAGCTTTTTTGATCACGAGACGAACCAAGATCGTCGGTGCACCGATCAGCCCGAGCTGATGGGCTTGTCGTGCGTGTTGGCACGTATCCCTCTGTGTAGGTGCTCGCGCGATACTCCACTGGGTGTGAATTAGTGCTGTCCTTTGCGGTAGGACCGAGTACCTGAGAGAGTCGAGCGGATGTCGGAAGTGAGTCTGAATCTTGCAAACCAAAGAGGTTACTCCGCTGGCCAATTCCAGACAAATACTGATGTCGTGTATTTGGCGATGTTGGGCTATCTATTTCATCATCGTCATCCAAGGGCGCTCTATTTAAACCCGCAGCAGCGACTGCAGCTTCGACAGCGGTATCTTGTTCGATTCGCCTCATACGGCGGCGCCGACGTATGGCAAATAATATCCACATCATGATAGAGGCAGTGGCAAGACCAACGACAACAAAAACACCGACGACAGCCCCTGTGTCAGTGAAAAATCTGCAGATGTAGTTCAGCACTTGATATGTGAGGAACTGATATAAAGCTTTACGATGATCCCCCGTTAGTACTGTTGTTCGGAGCAAGTGTTGGATTGACGATAGCTTGAGTTACCGTGGTGATTATTCCGCCACTTCCTGTCGTGGTGATCACCTTGGTGACTACGAGGGGTATGCTCGTCACCATCTGTCCCTGGCTGTTTGTGCTTGTAATGAAAATCGTGGTACTTTCTAGCACCGTCGTTCTATCACAAGTGTTGAGCTATCCTTGAGCCCAGATATCTTAAGCAAACTCGTACAGTGGCATTTCAGTTCCCACCGGAAAAAAACTTTGAGAGGATGAATCGGAATGCAAAGGCGAAGATGTCGTGGGAAATGACGTATCGGACGTGCGGAAGGAAGTCGATATTGAAGTTGAGGAAGTAGACATGCTGGGCGTGGTGGTGGCAAGGGAGGATGATGTCGACGCTGGCGATTGGGTAGGAATCAACTCTGTCGTCGTTGAAAGGGCCGTTGACTGGACAGAGGTTTCTGAAGTGGACGTCATTGATCGACTGTCATTGCTCGAGGTGACGATCATCGCAGACGGTGTGGAAGGGGACATTGGGGAAACCACTGCAGCAGTGGGGAAAGCGGTAGATGATGGCTCGGATGGACTTGCCGACGACGTGGCCGCGGCAGTAGGCACAGTTGCTGCTGACATCGTGGGTTGTAAAACACTGCGAGTGATTCATGCAGAGGAGCCTCAGAAGCTGAATGTGGACGCACGAAGATGATTGTTGGAATTGTTCCGGAAATGCCGACAATATTACAAGAGCAGAGGTAGATGGAATCGGCGATGTGGTCACCGCAGTAAGGAAACAGTATTCACACCAGAAGGTGAAGGAATGTCGCTCGGAGGTACAGATGGCAGTGACGGCGCGTTGGAAGACACAGGGGATGCGAAAGGGGTAGGAGTGCCAACGGCCAGCGCTGAGGACATAAAATCCGCGATATGGAGTGAAGCGTGGAACGATGGGAATGTGAAATGCAAGTGAAATCCGGGTTGCACCGAACGAGAAAACAACCAAAGCCGGAAGGGCGAACCGCTAGTGAAATAAAACGGAAAACAGTCTCTCAAATGCTCTAGGGGGCTGCGCGGCGCTGGACGTAGAAAGGTTAGCAACAAGTTGAGACCGGATGCGAGGGGCACCAGCGTTGAAGTCGAGTCAGGAAGGACGCAGGTATTTTGGCAGGGTGGGACGCCGAACACCAAGCAAGAGGAAAGACTCACTGCAGTCGATGAAGCTAGACGATCATTCTGAGCCTCGAATACCGGGCGTAAAGGGCAGTGGGAAGTTGCTAGCGGGTCCACGTTGCAAGTCGAGTACCGAGTAAGGCAAGCTTTGCCCTTAATCGATCGTTGCTGGCTGGCTGCGAGGCCAAGTTGTGCGCCGTTTGAGCTTGCCTGAAGGACAGAGGGAGCGGCCTGCGCTGGCCGGCCTGTCGGCTGTGAGGCTCCCATGCCTCCCAAGTCTCGCCGTCGATGGCACTTCGGAATTGCCACGCCGGCCGAAAGGTCTGTAACCCTCGTCAACGTCACAATTCAAGGTGAACACAATGGTAAAGTCTTGCTTCCGAAGGCATTACTATCCTTGGCTTCGACAGTAAGTACATCAATATGGTCACCCTCGACCCAGAGCTCTCTCAACCAAAGCAACGAGGACAAGCCCTCGTTCCAAGAGACACATACTCCCTCAATCCTGTAGCTCCGCCCCCATTTGAGCAGAGCGCAAGGGACCCGGTTATCCTCCACCTCTCCGAACACGAGACATACACTGCCCCCGGCGGCGAAGATCCCCCAGAGTTTGCCCCGTACGATGCCTCCTACTTCATCTCGGGAACTGGGAATGTCATTTCTCATGACCCTCACTTGAATGAGGATGGTCAGTCAAAGCTCAATTCCTCCCTGATGTACTGACGTCGCAAAAGGTGAAGCGCTCTATCGTTTCTTACTCTCTCAGGCGATCACCCCGCCTCGCATGTTCCTACATTGTCGGGGGTCGCACGACGAAACCCATACCCGCTTGGTCCGCTCACGCCACGAGGATCGCTTGGCGACAGAGCAATACACAGAAAGAGTTGTCGATTTCGATTTTAAAATAGACGTTGGCCAGCACATCTTTGGCGGGCCCACGCATTGGTCGGTAGGAGACTCCGCCCCTGCGTACCGTGGCCGCATGTTCCGCGAAGTTGGTATCGGTGGTGAGAAACACAAGGCTAAGCGGCCGGAACTGAACGCTGCGAAAGCATGGGATAAGGAACGTGACTCCAGAGGCTTTCCTCCGTGGATTGGCAGCGACTATGCATGGAGAGAGGATCAACCACACGTTATGCGCGACAGTAGTGTGTTGAAATCATCGTGGACGCTTCGCCAGTGGGCGGATGACTATTGCTCCAGCAGAAAGTTCTTGAAAGAATTCGAGTACCATAAAGTTCGTCCAATGCTTTTACCTTGACTTGGTCCATTTGGTTGATGTTCCGTAGGTCGTTTATGGTTGGAATTACGACGCTCTCCAGGCCGCTACTCGTTCCGTCATAATGTCCACCCCCTACGGAGGGGATCTCGAAGTTTCGTTTGAAACCTTGAACTCGATCATCTCTATTCGATCGCATAATCGCCTGTCGCGCATGCTCTCCAACGGATGGATCAAATTTCTGCTGATTATAACCTTCATATATCCCTTCTTGTGGCTATTCCGACGGTTTCACCATCAAGGTGGCGGGATCTGGAGGGTGTGCGGAGGTGCATATGCTCTCAAGCGTATCGAGCAGGTCACATTTTCCCAGGAATATGTTGATGATTGCAAGCCTTGCGAAAGCTCGTTTCCGGATGCGCGACCGGCCGACAATACTCATGGACAGCCGTCGGGATCCACTGGTCCCTCTTATGCCAGGACCAAAGTCGTCGGTTTGAGGGAAGGGGTCTGGTTCAGACAGTGGGAAGGAACAATCAGAAGAGCTGTACTTAACGGATTGCAGGAATCTGAGCCCCTCGTGGCAGGCGATAGTGGTCCCGCATCTTCAGTCATCATGCTGGATGGTTATTGATCAACACCCCTGGACTGTCGAGCAACCTAGGTCTTATAGGTATTTGATACTCGTCCTAGATAGCACTTGATCGTGATAATCTGGTATAAATCCCGCTTTCTGTATTCAAAGGGCGGATGTAGTACGGCTCCAAACAATTTAACGAATAAAGAAAGTACGCCCTAACAATGAGGTCGAACTTCGAGCCGACAAATCCGATTAGCCAGCCAGCCATGTTAAAGTCATGCAGCTCCCTGGATCAATGGTCACGACGAACTTGTATTCATGTGGTTGAATGCATTCGTGTCCGTCCAAACGGCCGAGAAAACGACGTTACGGCTTCCTTCGTTTACGTCGCCAGAGATGCGCTCTAATTCGGATTCCGAATAGTCGTCGGCCTCGAGGAAGGCGAGCGAAGTTTCCAAAAACCATGCGTGTTTCTTGATGAAATGTACGATAACTGTTCCGCCAACACGCTTATTCTCGTATCGCTTCACGCGACCTTCCCTATATCGCCACGCGTTACTTGTTTCGAGCGCCATTCCTAACAAAAAAAAGTTAATAATCGTTGGTGCGATTGATTGAACGAACCTTCGCGCAACCTGGACATGTCACTCCCCTCAACCAGCGCCTCCACACTTTCGGCCAGTGTCATGTCCTGGACTGGCTGTTGGTAGCGCACTCCAAACGTCGACACACTCGAATGAGCCCACGAGGATGGCGTAGGGTTATAGGGAACATTCAGTGAGCTCTGAACATCATTCGTCTTATTCTTTAACTCCTTCTCGATGTAGGACAAGACGGACTGCTTGACTCGCGTAACATGGGAAGGAAATAAAAATCCATGCGAGTATCTCGGAGGGGGTGAGCGGAAGAGACGGTAAGGTATGAATTGACTCTGTACTTACACGGTGCCAGCGCGGGGATGGTCATATATCCAGCATCGTTCACTCGCCCATCGAATTCGAGTGGCTTGCGGATGCAGAGCCATCCACTTCGCAGTTTGTTTGTCTTCGGCACCTTTCGTCAAACCCTTGACGGCTGTGTCTTTTGAAACCCAAGTAACGAGACTCCAGCTCAAGGCATATAGCTCGCCACCCATGAAAAGATCCTTAACAAGATAGCCCCAGTAAACCAGCGGATCCTGAACAACACCGGCTTGTTGAGGTATCATGTCGACGCCGGACCGTAGAGAAGTAGGAAAATGAGGGTTGAGACCCTCTGCCGCGACGGACGTAATGTTTTCCGGGTAGCCATACGGACTCTGCCCCTTTGCATGCAGCTCTAACCTCATCCTGGACTCCAATTCCGCCAACATTACGAAGGCGTCATCATCGACTTTGGCGACGAAGTCTGGCCGTACCCAAGGCCTGGGTTGGCCTGAAGCATAGTCCTCCCAGGCGAGATGTGAATCGTGGGGAGCAGGTTGGGGCGCTGGCGACGATTGTTCAGAATAGGAAAAGTGTGGCACTGGAATCGAGGTATTGACATAGACAGGCGGCACCCATGCATTTTCAGCAGCCCAGCTGAAGTAGGCATATGACTTGCCCGAATTCATGTTTTCAGGACAAGGTAAAACGATAATGTCGTTATACACTGGGTGAGGTTGTCAAACTTGAATACCAGGAGAGCCGCATGCTCGAACATAACTTACTTTCCATTTCAGTTTGTATTCGCCTTTCCCAACCATTCCGAGGCTGGCCGAGAATAAACCGCACTACCGTTCGTGATGTTCCAAATCCATTGTCACCTGCACCTGCACCATTTCGACTACGAGGATGCGAAGCCCATGTGGTTCTTATCAGCATCCTACGTTCCAATGCGGAGTCCATGGAGAAAACACCCAGTAATATTCCTGCTGGTGGAACAGAATCCAAGTCATCGGGAGGAAACGTTGGTGGAGACAATACTGGAAGGGGGTTCAAATACGGATAAGGCAGGGGTGTGCGATAACTTGGAGGGTAGGACGATGACGGTGGGATAGCACAATATGCCTGCCAGGGCAATGGTTCCTTGTCAGGGTTCAGGATGTACATAAGTAACAACGTGAGTGAGATTGCAAACACTGTGAAAAGGAGAAGAGCGAAAATCTTAACAGGAGTGAGCCTGACCACAACGCCAGAGGGAGATGAAAAGATCTCACAATAGTTATCGGTTGTTGAGGGAACCATGGATGTCGAACGATCCTTCTTGTACCCTTCTTGAAGGCTCTCCATATCCTTCCCTCTCGTTTCCGTCTCCTGCGTAAATGTGGGTGAAGATTCCACCACCGACGACTCCCGTCCCGGATACTGGTATAGGCCCCGGAGCTTCCGAGCAACGGTGATGCCGGCTCACCGTCTATGTCTGAGGTAGACGAGGTAAATCGATGAGTTGGATACGAAGACGAGGTCGATGCCCGGGGAGGTGTTGGTGCTGTGTACGAAGTAGCAGAATCAAAAGAAGAACGATCATCTTGTGTGGTATCCGGGTATGAAGTGTCCCCATGCTCTCCCACAGGCATTGTGTTTGGGGTATCTTTGTACACTTCCTGCGAGTCTAAACCAGGTAAGAATTCGTACTGTTCCCCGGATTGCCATGGCTGTGAAGAACCGACGAGACCTCGAGACCCTGCCATGTCGCTGCCGCCTTGAGCCTCCTGCGGACGGTGAGAAGGAGCTCAGCACAACTGACAGGCAAGCAAGTCCAAGCAGTTTTACTTAATGCACGCCTGCGGACCTTGTGCAAGTGTCTGAATCCACTCGAGGAGATGAGAGTAAGTCAACAAAATTACAGAAGCAGCGTGGAGAAACATTTCCGTTAAGCGTGAACGTCCGGCTTTCCATACGTTACACTAGTATGTTGCGCGCCATGCACCCTCCCATAGTCAAACACGGATATGTTGAAATACATGACTACAGTCTGCATATCCCTGCGCACAATCCCAGCTCGACCACCTCATCGTGGCATCCCAGAACTACTGCTTTTTCGAGACGGAGAATGGGAATCCTTAGGCAGAGCGAGCGATTCCAGTGCACCCTCGGAGTCTATACAATTGCAGCCTGAGGGATGTACCAGCCAAACCAGAGATGAATATTTGAATGTCCACAGTCAGGATCAAAATTACAGCACCACCAGAGATACAAGGACCGATGACTTGCTTGTTCACTTTGGTCAATGCTTCCGGAATCGTCAAGTGACAGGACTGGGAGCTACAAGACGTCAATGATTTTGCTGCAGATGGTCGTAATTTGGGTGTGGTGGGGACAGATCTTGACCATATTCACCACACGGGGTGACCTCGTCTCTCCGTATTGGAATTTGGGTGCGACAATATCGTTGGAAGAACCTAATGTATTGCCTACAGCAGCGTCACGACACACTCACGTGACTGCAATACTGGAAAGTTCTGGGACAGGGGTCCAAGAGTTGATCTTGCTCTCATCCCTATCAACTAGAATGGCCTCTCTCAGGTAGGGATACACATGAACTGAACTCCATTAATGACTGACTCTTCTCAGACACGAGTTCTACGAGACGGATGAGAGAGTTACCCTCTCGGTGTTTGATCGAGGGGCGGATCCTGAAGCAGTGTCTTTGCAGTTTGAACCGCGAAAGGTTGGGTCCACATGTCTTATCCGACACATCTTTTTCTCAAAAGCAGCAGCTATTGTACCAGAATGGAGATAAAGTCTTATCACTTCAGCCTCTAAAGGGTCAGATTGACCCTACCAAGAGTGACTACACAGTGGGCAAGGTGAAAGTCGAGATTAGATTAGCCAAGATGGTCCTGGGTCGATGGGGGGGCCTTGTCGGGGAAGCTCCTGATCGTATGTCGTTTCGACTCTGATCATGCATTACAGCGCTGCAGTGTTTCTTAGCACTTGCAGGTTCTGCTGCGCCGCCACCGTCAGAACCTCCGATCAGTCACAAGCGGAAGAACTGGGAAGGTATCACTACAGATATACTCACCAGCGACAAGGAAAGGTCTACTGAGGAAGACCCCAATGTTGGTGGCGACAGTACTGTCAACGCCTTTTTCCAGAAGATCTTTGCGGACGCAGACGATGACACGAGACGTGCGATGATGAAGAGTTTTCAGGAGAGCGGCGGAACTACACTCAGCACAAACTGGGAGGATGTTAAGAAAGGGTCGGTCGATGTAAAGCCTCCAACGGGGAGTGAATGGAAGAGATGGGGTTGATTCCACGTTGTACTGTCTGACAACGGCAATGTCTTGTAAATTTGTTGGCTACAAGATGTCTTGTACATCCTCCTTAAAAGGATCGAAGTGGCTGTTGGTGCCTGGGGCAACCGATACCATTCCTCCCAAGAGTATACCCTGAATCATGTCGCGACTTACCCTCGTCGTTGCCGCAACAAAGCAAAATGGTATTGGACGGAGCGGCACGACGCCCTGGCACCTCCCAACAGACTTGGCGTACTTCAGCCGGGTCACGACGAAGGCACCCCCTGCACAAATGAACATGGTACTCATGGGCAGAAAAACTTGGGAGAGTATCCCACAGAACTTCAGACCGCTGAAGAAGCGGATCAATGTTGTGCTCAGCCGAAACAAAGACTATGACCTGTGCGCCGATCCTGAATACACTGATCCATTTGCTAACTGGCACCAGGTTTCCTAATGACACAACAACATTACCAACCGATTCAACACATCTGTGTTCCGACCTGAAAATTGCAGTGGGGGCTTTCGGGTCCCAGAACAACGTACACCGTTTGTTCGTCATTGGAGGATCTTTCCTGTATCACGAAGCACTAGCACTGGGATCTCAGCATTCCAACTGCCCGTCGCTGCGAGCAGATCGCATCCTCATAACGCGTCTTTATAACCCGGAATTCGACTGCGATGTGTTCTTCCCCGATGTTCTGGGTGGTGCAGAATGGATAAAAGCATCCCACGAAGAACATAGCGCGTGGGTGGGCTTTGAGGTTCCAAAAGGGATTCAAACAGAAAATGGCATCGAATTCGAATTTCAGATGTGGATTAGGTCGTCGGAGTAGTTTGGGACAAGTGGGGGATCCTTAGCAAGCTGCATTTAACTCCTGTTGTATCCAAAGAAACACTTTCGCCACAGCTAAGATTTTATGGTGTGATGCTTAGTGAAGCATGCTGTTTCAAGCGCGTAGAGAGCATGTTACATAGGCTACCCTTGCCGCTTCGGGGGAGTCAGCGATGCAGACGTGGCAATGACGGGTACCCCGTACCTGTTTATGTTTGGGATCCTTTGAACAGATAACATACACCCTCCCCTTGCGTATAACGATGCTGCAACCGCCACACATAACCTTGACCGACGACCTGACCTTCATCCCCCTCGCCAACGCTCGGACTACCGGTATGGTAGGGGAGACAAAACATCCAACTGCAACGTGATGGTGATGAGTGGTACTTGCAGCACGAAACCGCATGAGAAGCGGGCGACTCGACGTGAGCAAGGCCCGCAGCATGGTTTGCAGAGACTGTGACCTGAACCAAGAAACTTCCTTGGATCAGTTTTCAAAACAAGCCAGATCTGTCACGTGCGTGCTCAGCACCTCTCCTCTTCCACCCGAGCTCGCCCGCTCAGACACTTTCCTGTAGCATGGAGCGTGTGCACGAGACCACCCCTATCCACACGTCTAGGACAGCTGCCTTCGTCTTGTTTGTTGCTGTTCTCCTCGCATTCGTGGTAGAGACACAGACAGCTCAGGTCAGTGATGCATTCATGTCATGATCAGTCGCAACAACCTGATCTTTCGGCAGTACCTACAAACTACATTGGGATACGAGCAACCATACTTTATATTGTGAGTCCGAATACGTTGCAGGTGAGTAATTGGCTGAAATGGGATTCCAGTTATATTGTCCATTCCTGCTTCTTGTTGTCTTTCCCGATTCATTTACTTTACGTGCTACTCAAGACGAAGTATGGGCTTCGACCTTTATTAACCGGCCTCATCTTTGCTCTCACAACGCAGGTAACTACCTGGAATTCTGCCCACTCCTCGATTGGAAGTCTCTCCATGGCGAAACTGGTCGTTCCCATCATCTGTATCACGGCATTTTACAACCTCCCTGGTCTCTTATGGTTTATTGCAGTTCCGCTGGCTTCGTACGATGTCTTGCTTGTCACCTTTCCATTCATTGACGCCTTCCCAGGGTCACGGACGTAACAGCGATTTGGAATGCAAATGCATTTTTCGCTTATATCTTTAGCGTCAAGCTACTCGGAGTAAAATGGGGAACCCTCCGTTTGTTTGCGGTAGTCGTCGCCACTTTAGGTGTTCTTACTGTGGTCTACGGCGGGACCAGTGCGCCATCACCAAACGTACAATCAGTTGAGGCCAATCCGTCGACTACCCCCGCGCCCTTCGTTGGGGACATGCTAACTCTGGCTGCATCTGTCCTCTATGGCCTCTATCAAGTTCTCTACAAGAGATACATTGCATTACCATCCGACCCAGAGTCGACTGCTGAGTCTGGTCATTATCGATCACTTCCTGTTAGTGCAAACAACACTGTAGATGAAGAGACAGCTGCTACCCTTCGTGCGGACGATATCGTATACCCACCACCATTTGGCCTACATGCCAATTTGATTACGGCAACTATAGGCCTCTGTACCCTGCTCGTGTTTTGGATCCCAATACCTCTCCTACACTACTACCAGATCGAGACTTTCCGACTACCACCAAATGGAAGTACAGTAATGGCGATCGCTGGCATAGCGGCGTCTGGCGTGGTCTTCAATGCTGGGTTTATGGTATGTCATGGTCTTCTCTGTACATGGCGGGCTCAGATCTTGTGGATCCATCATTTGACAGATACTGTTGGGAATCTGGGGCCCCATCGTGACATCGGTTGGGAACCTACTTACCATAGTCCTGACACTCATCTCTGATCTAATATTTGGTACGGTCGCATTGACGTTTTGGGGGCTGCTGGGAGCTGGCATGATTATGTGTGCGTTTGGAATTCTAGTTTACGGCATGTTCTAGTTCAGATGTGCAGCTTGGCATGCGCGGTGAATGAACAGCTGCGTTGATAGCCAAGTATCCTCCGATCCTTTCAGTTACTTCCAAGCAATGCCCAACGATCATGGTAATATCATTATATCACAAACCGAAAGAAAAAATATGCGATGTGTTAATTAACAACCCCGGAAGTAAAACTGACAGAATGGTGAATTCAGTGTACCAGAAGAGGATTGGAAGGGAGGCGAGGGAAAGGTGGGGCTCCGACTTGCACGATACGTGAAAGTGACGAGAAAATGAGCGTAGATGAGATTGCGGGTAGGTTACAAACTTGTGCCTTCAACGAAACGAGCGTGCCAAAACTAGGAACGGACTGCACCGGGGGAATATCAGTTATGAGAGCAGGTAAGGTAACGGACACGGAGAATGGAAACAGGCACAAGGTGCGGGGACGGATGAATGGAGGGAAGGTCATGGGTACCCAAATTGTCTCGTTCTAGTCGTGCACTTAGAAGAGCCAGCGTAAATAAAATACGGCTCCGTCACCGACGGAAAGGGCATCATCGTCCGAGGCCCAACAACCTCAGCTCGAAAGTATTATCACGGTGCCGTGGCCATTAGACTAACAAATAATTTAATTTCGTAGTACATTTCGTCAATGAACATTCCTTACCTCTTGCGTTTGGCCTTGGTCATCTCTTTCCGTAATGCAGGACCATCTAGTGGCTTGAGCAGCTCGAATGCACAAAGCAAATCTTCAGACACGCTGTAGCGAGGAACGTCAGAATGAGAGTCTGCCTAGAAGAAAACGAGACACACCTCATGCATGCTCCATAATTGTCGAACTCTGCGGCCAATGGATGAGTAAGGTCACCTTAACAAAAAGAACAACAAACCTCCACAGTAGTTAGGCGCACTAAACACAGTGACCAATGTTCGATCGTTCCAGAACTCGTAACCGTCCTCTACTACCATGTGCGCCCGACAGATCAAATCCATGTCGTATCGCACCAGGAAGTCGTTAATCACCGCCTTCCCAAAACAGTAGCTAACACCGCGTTCATTGTCCTCCCAATCTAGTGCGGTATCCGATGGATCCGACCATAACAAATCATTGAGCAGACCGTAGTCAGGAACGTCCGTGGGTCGCTGAATACGCTTGATATCATCCATTGAATGGAGGGAAGGTGAAAGGCCACCATGAACGCAGAATATTTTTGAAGCGACAACAGCTGCGATGGGCAAACAGTTGAAGACATCAATGAATGTTTTCCATGTTTTGATGTTACATCTTCGCTTGCATTCGTCATAAAAGCCATACACTGTGCCAGAGTGAGCGCTGTGAACGATTGCACCCATCAAAGACAAACCTCGTGTCACGTTCGCGCATTCGTGATTACCCCGCAAGAGAAAGAAATTCTCTGGATACTTGATCTTGTAGCACAGCAAGAGGAGGATGGTTTCTAGGCTTTGCTTGCCTCGATCCACATAATCGCCCAGGAAAAGATAGTTTGCAGAAGGAGGGAACCCACACATTTCAAACAATCGGATAAGGTCAGAATATTGCCCGTGAACGTCACCAACGATCTTGACTGGCGGTGATAGTTCGATAAGGGTAGGTTGGCTGAGGAAGACCTCCCTTGCTGCTTGGCATATAGCAGCAATCTCTACGTTTTTCAGACAGAGAGACTTGCTAACTTTGCCGGTATAACCAACGTCGAGTAGACGCTGTATCATATCGTCAATATCGAACTGCTTGAGCTTCTCTTTTCCACCATTTCCAGTAGGAGTGAGAGAGTCGCTCAACGGGAAGCTACTCGCTGTTGACCCCGGTGTGAATGAAGGGGGCATTGTCGATGTAGAAAGTATGGTTTGGGTGATTGGAATGTCAAGAGGGGTGGGAGATGGCTTTGTAGACGGGGCGGAAGCGGGTGCTGGCGCGGGGGAGAGCAAAGTGTGGTTGTTGGAAGGAGGCGAGAGGGTGGAGGGAGCAATGACGGGCGAGGCTGGCGGTTGGGAACCAATCGGAGTGGTACTGCGTTCTGGGTAATCCTCGGATGCAGCAGCACTGCGAACCGCATCGTATTCGTGGGCGGCGCTTAGTGCGGGGGTTGGGTGGAGAGTTGCACGGGGAAGGGTACCGTGGGTGTTGGAGACACCAAGGTCTTCAAACGGGCCATCCTGAGGTGGATCCTGGTCTTTCTCCCTGGCGGACTTTTTGGACTTTTTGGACTGTTGTTGGCCCATTGGCGGGGCCTGGGAGGGGTGTGTGGATGAGGGTGGCGGTGTCTGGGAAGACTGTGGCCGCGACCTGGATAACTTGGAGGATAGCACTGAGAGCAGGGAGGGCGCCAGCTTGGGCAAGACGTGATGTCGATCACCCAGACAGCTGTGCGGGTTGGGCGGTGTAACGTTGTCTACCCTTGTTTGTCCACTTGTTTACCCCAGGCAGGTGCGCAAAAATATAATTCATTCCAACATGACAGCATTCTGATACAATAAAATCCAGCCATCTCTGCTCAGAACTTGCCAAACGCCTTGGTCGAAGCCTTGTTCTTCGCCACCCGGAGCACGTTGAAACGCACAGTTTTGGACAGTGGTCGACATTGACCTGATCCCCTTCAGCCAACGCCGTGTCTCTCCCAATCCCCACTCACCAACAGTGACCGTATCACCAGCCTCCACACGGAACGCGGGTGACACATGCGCAGCCAGGTTCTTATGTCTCTTCTCGTAACGGTCTGCGGGCCAATGTCAGATCACCAGACCAATTCCGACCATGGCCTCGACGCACTGTACTTGGGGACATAGTGCAGGTAATCCCGGCGGATAATGATTGTCCGCGTCATTTTCGTCGAGACGACTTTGCCGGTCAGGATTCGCCCACGAATCGAGACATTGCCGGTGAAGGGACACTTCTTGTCTGTGCGCGCCAC
>Ga0307508_10003353_pt1 | contig 16248 bp, 17 predicted proteins | sample 9_EM_MG_FD_203089 | JGI IMG/M metagenome (GOLD analysis project Ga0307508, IMG submission 203089) | Populus trichocarpa ectomycorrhiza microbial communities from riparian zone in the Pacific Northwest, United States - 9_EM | ecosystem: Host-associated > Plants > Roots > Unclassified | place...
GGGATTGATTTTTCCTTTTGTTTTTGATTTGGTGGATTTCTGTTTTGGCACGGAGCGCGAGAAGAGGGGGTGTGTTGGAATTGCTTCTCGCCTCTCGCCGCGCCGGTGGAAGCGTCACCACAGCAATGGCGACGATAGCAACGCTGGGGAGAGCAATGGCATAGCAACGGCAGTGGCAAGGGGATCCTGGCAATGACGGCTTGGCATTCTCTCATAGCAGCGTCTTCGTCATTCTTTCTTCTTTTCTTTTACGTACTTCTTCATAGCATAGAAAAAGACGACGCGTTACGTTTGAGCAATACCATCAAAACTCCAACGACATAATCATCAATTTGTCAACTCTTTCTCTCTCCCGCTCTCTCTCTTTGCTCGTGTGAAAACAATCAAAGGAAACGGTGATCGGGCAAACTTTTACAGCTCTCAAGATTGCTCGTTGGACTCCGCTTTGGATTGCTCTACTCTTTTCTTCCGCTAATCGACAGGTTTCCCCACTGCTGGCTCGTCGGACTGCTCTTTGGATTGCTCGACTCTTTTCTTCCACTAATAGATGGTTTTCCCCACTGCTCACTCGTCGGACTGCGCTTCGGATTGCTCGACTATTTTCTTCCACTTATTGACAGCTTTCCCACCTGCTCGCTCTTCGCATTGCTCGTTGGACTATGCTTCAGATTCCTCTACTCTTTTCTTCCACTAATCGACAGCTTTCCCCACTGCTTGCTCGTCGGACGGCTTTTCGGATTGCTTGACTCTTTTCTTCCACTAATCGATGGCTTTCCCCACTGCTCACTCGTTGGACATGCTCTTCGGATTGCTCGACTCTTTTCTCCCACTTAATGACAGCTTTCCCAGCTGTTCGCTCTTTGCATTGCTTGACTGCTCTTTGGACTGCTCGTTTCCATTCTTCCACTCGTCAACTGCTTTCCCTGCCGCTTGCTCCTTGGTTGGCTTAACTCTTTTCATCCTCTTGTCAATGGCTTTCTCCACTGCTCACTCGTCGGACTGCTCTTTGGATTTGTCGACTCTTTTCTTCCACTTATCGACAGCTTTCCCTGCTGCTCGCTCTTTGCATTGCTCGACTGCTCTTTGGACTGCTCGTTTCCTTTCTTCCACTCGTCAACTGCTTTCCCTGCCGCTTGCTCCTTGGTTGGCTTAACTCTTTTCGTCCTCTTGTCAATGGCTTTCTCCACTGCTCACTCGTCGGACTGCTCTTCGGATTTGTCGACTCTTTTCTTCCACTTATCGACAGCTTTCCCTGCTGCTCGCTCTTTGTATTGCTCGACTGCTCTTTGGACTGCTCGTTTCCTTTCTTCCACTCGTCGACTGCTTTCCCTGCCACTTGCTCCTTGGTTGGCTTATCTCTTTTCTTCCTCTCGTCAATAGCTTTCCCTGTAGCTCGCTTGTCGAATTGCTCGTTTCTTTTCTTCCACTTGTCGATGGCTATCATGGCCACTTGCTAGTTGATGGCTTTCGTGGCCACTTGCTTGTCAATGGCTTTCTTGTTGGTATGCCCGCCAGATTGCTCTCCGTATCACTGGCCAGATCACATAACTGATTGCTCTTTTGATGGCTCTCCCCATTGTTTGTCGGATTGTGTTTCTGCTTGCTAGGTGAGCGTTCCTGGCTGCTAACTTTCAAGATCGTTTTTCAGATCTCTAGTCGGATTATTCATCAGACCTCAGCCTCTGTTTGCTCCTCTTCCAGCTCGATCTGCACTTTGCGCTTCCACTCTGATCCCTCATTCCCTGCATCTTCCTTATCCGGTCACAAATACTATCTGTACTCTCTCATCAGCGAAACTGTTCCTACTATGTTAAACACAGACAGCCGGGACACACCTGATGTTCCCTGAAGGTAGACGTCTCCCACCAATTGGCCCTAAGGCTCTCTCCACTTTCTTTGCAACTGCTGAAGCATCAAGGGTATCCAAGTGTGATGTCTCTCCTGCAAGAAACCTGTTTTCAGTGCCGACTTCCCACAATGACAAATCGCTCCATTCAACCCTGCCAATAACTCCAGCCTCCAATTGCCGATGCACTGTAGTGTGAAAACTAAGTGGACTGCCCTTCCTTTTGGAGTCATACACCAAAAAGGAGTGTTTCAACGTCTGAGGAAATGTCCGGTTGTACCTCAAAAATACAGGCACAATGAAGGAAGCCCATTTATTGGCAACCACTGGATTGCTTGCCCGTTCAACTGCACGAAAGCAGTGTTGGAAAAGATGACGGTAAGGCTTCTCCCATACTCGTTGTTCGTTATTGGTAAAGAACAATTGACCCTCGACAATGCTAACTGTGGTGAACTGGTGTTTGTAGCATGATTTTGGAAAGAACCAGGTGAAGTCTTTCTCCTTTCTTCGGAAGTTAATAGCACTATGAGTAAGTGCCACCTCCCCATTTAAACACTTTTGTTCATCTTCCTGATCTTTGAAGACTATCAAGTGTTTCAATGCACTCCAAACGTCGTGTCAGTAGGCTCGAATGCAGACATCATAGAAGTACTTGGTAATATGGCTAATTCCAAGCTCACATCTTTCAGAAAAACATTGTCCCAAAAGCCGCCCCAGATGGTCAATCTCCAGGTAAGTGTCCTGCACTGTATATACACGTCCCCAACGTGCCTTGTACGATTGTAGCAGGTCCCAGTCATTGAAAATGAATTTCTCGGCAATTGTAGGTGAAAAGCAATTCCTTAGCCAATCGATACGTCCTTGTAGCAGCCAGCCAAACCCGACTTTCTCCAGTGTTGCCTCCATACCCAAGCCGAATTTTTAATTCCCAGTAGATGTATCAGTTACTTCAGACTTCCAAAGGGCAGACTTATCTTGTAGAAGTGCAGTATTAAATGAGGAGGGCAGGCACCGTAACAACATAACCATCACCTTGGTTTGCTCCCAAGAGACGTGCTGTCCAGATGCTGTAGATCTCAAAATCATCTCGAAAGGAAGGATAAACCATAGGCAGTTGTATTGGAGGAACTCAAAGACATGTTCAGTTGGTAGGAAAAAGAAGGGATTGCCAATCCCTAGAGTTATGGATTCCACAGCTCGATGTTGAACTTGGGGTGTCTCTAGAATAGTAGCAATAGCCTGCAACAGTTCTAAATTGACTCGGTGTTCTTCACGGACTCCATATGATTTTCCCATATTCATTTGAAGAGTTTGCAGTATTCGGACTCGCGATTGCAAGTATGATTGGCCTACTTTCTCGAGGTTTATTCCCTGGCCACCACCAACCATTTGTGTTGCCTTCGTCAGGTATGGGTCCACTGCAAGTACTTCCAATGCGGGATTATCAAATGGAAATGTCTTTGCTGCGTCGAATATCTTCTTGTTTGATGTATAAAACTGAGAATAGATAAGTCCACCCCTCCGAAAGAGATTCATCTGGTTAGGCGTCAGGTTCATGTTTGCGGCTTCCTTTGTATGCCCCCAGTGGTAGTAGGAGGTTAGGAAACCTTCTCGCTGAATGTGGCATCGCTTCTGAGCATTCCGAACAAAGCTTTCCAGACAGCATCTTCGCCAAAGGTGGACATGTGGTTTCTCCAAGTTATCAACTGGCAAGAAACCCCCAGACTCAAATATTGAAACAGGATAGACAGTTTCCTTGCCATAGTCGATGTAGGTCATTCGTGGTCGAAGATATTGGCCATCACAGGATTGGGACAAACGATGCAAGAAATCTGTAAAGCACACTAATGGTGTAGACCGTTTTGTTTCCATCTTCGTGTTTTTGCTGTTCAACAACAATTGGACACCCCGGAAATGCCTTTTCCCAGAAAGCCTTACACTCCTAAGCACTCCATCCCAGATTGCAGACAATGACTCCAAAGGCAGATGGTAGTGTAGATATTGGACTCGAAGTCGTTCTTGAGATCTGGAAGTCCCAGAGAGTCGTTCCGATGATGTGACTAGTGCTCTTAGCTTTGCAGCTTCATAGGATCCTGGAAGATGCTGAAGATATGTTGCATTTGTGTTCTCGTAAATTGCCGGGAGAAAAATTCAATCAAAAAATTGTTCCAAGTGTACTTGGCTTGGAAAATTTGTTGTGTGATTTTTGGTGTACAGTCCAGGAAAAGGAGATACACATTGATCTTGAGAAGTCCGACAAGATTAGCCAGGAGAAAGTGTGGAATGTTCCGTATCTTTAGAGAACGTTGAGATTATTCCACAGTTTCTGGAAGTGTGATCTAAAGGAGAAGATCTGTCCGGATGTTTAATATGAAGACTGGATAGAGTACGATGCTGAGTCCGAGGTTGCAACTGCAAGGGAAGTAGGAAAAGCAAGGAAACTATCAATATCATAGGCGACTGACAAAGGGCAGTTTGACTGGAGTGAAGACCGACTTTCTGAATATGCAAGTGAAATCTGGACCAGTATCGTCTCAAAAACATCTTCACTCTCATCTTGATGTTCATTGAACGTTCCACAGGCTTATTGTTCCATCATACTATGGCTGGGAATATCTGGATGTGATGGGTCCAACCACTTGCCAGCTGCAATGAGGTTCGGTGGTGCAGGAATACGCTACGAAAAGCACTTCAATAAGCCGTCCAGGTTGAGAATAATTGGTTTTGGTGTAGGAGCCCTCATGTGAACCCAAACTGCCTGGCCTGTACGGTTGTGTGTTTTGGGAGGACATCCTTGGAACTTGAACATGTTGTCAACAAGGAATTCCGCAGTCTTAAGGATACTGTGGTTGTTTTCTGATCGATCAAATCTGAGTGGTGGACCAAGCTGTAGCTGGTGATGGCCATTGTCCTCTGAATCTCCATTATTGTCTGCTGAATTTCCATCATCTTGCTCTGAATCTTCACCATCCTCTGACTCTTCATTATCATCCTCCAAATCTCCATTATCGTCCTGAGATTCTCCATCATCTGCTACTACACCTCCAATATCCTCTGGCCCTACTTTAGAGTTCGATCCCAGTGCTAAGTTCTGGCTATATAATGGCTGAAGTTGAACCTTCGGCTGTCTGCAGATTGTTTGGTTGAAATCTGTCATACCAGTCTGTCTTAGTTTTTGTACTGATGATGGTCTAGATTAAAATACCTTCGGGTTCATCCAGATCAGAATCATCAATATGTAGGGTGTTGGCCACTCGTTGGGTAGAAGAGCTTCCAGTGGAATTTATTGGTTCACCGTAGGTTAACCGACGCCCTATAGCTGCACGTCTGGAATCTGGTAGAACCCATCGGTCAGAGGATTTATCTGCTATGATGATCAGAAATAATGTTATTGTCTCATTGCCTTGTGAAATTTGGAAAAGTAAAAACTTACTTGGGGAAGGCAGTAGGATATGAATGGTAAAAGTTGGTGATTCAAGGGTCCTTGATTGTGCAAATTTCGAAGAGCGGATTAATTGCATTGGAGTTGAAAGTGAACTTGCTTCCGATTGACCAGCCAGGGAACTTTGAGCTGATTCTGTTGCTTCATCCGATGATGGGTAGTAACTTTCTTCACCATCCCTTTTGTTCGCAGGCGAGTGTTGGGTGGACTGGCTTCCACCACTGAATGGATTACGAGGAAGGCATGGACTTCCGGAACTGGTGAATAATACAACCGATCGTTCTTCAGGTTGTATATTATCTGATCTTCCGCTGGATCGTTCTTGGTGACCTGATGCATGTTAAGATCTGTAGCTGTATTAACTCGAAGTGTTCTTACTGTTCTGTGGACCAGTGAGTCAGTTAATGCATTCAGCTTCAGAGGATAACGTAAGGAATTCCTCATTGGATATATGATCACGGTGGTCATTAGGAACTTGAGTAGAATGTAAATGAGAAAGCCTTTCCACACGCTTCCATTCACAGCGTTGACATGTATCCTCTCGACGACGGGCTTGACGTGCTAAATTTCTTTCATCCGGAGAGAAATACTTCGGCGGTCATCCTCCAGAATGACGAGGAATAGATGAAGACATGATTGCAATGTAAAGTATGTATTGTATTGATGAAGATGATGTTTTGATAGCAGTTACAAGTAATCATGAAGTTGAAAGTAGTTTTACCCCTGAGTTACAGAGATTTACGTTCCGCATATTTATTTTTTCCTGGCACACAAAAACGATATCTGATTACTACATGTCTGGAATGTTGGGCTATGAATACGAATATTTCTAGTTTCAGTAATGGTTCATCTCTACTTGGACACTTAAAATGTCTTTTACCACACCTGGAAATTTTATGTGTGTAGGAGTAGCCTCAATTGTTGGAGGTTAACCAACACGAACTATGGATGGTGATGATGCTAGTTGAGAGGTCCGAGCACCTTGATATATACAAGCCGAAGCTAACCGACGAGCAATCCGATGAGGAATCCAACAGGTAGTGTATAGAGCATTGGGACATGTAATTCGACAAGGAATCCGACATCTCGTTAGTAGAGCACTCAGACAAGGAATCCGACAAGGAATCTGATGAGCAATCTGTGGTATAGTCCGACAAGAAACCTCATGAGAAAACCAATTTCTGCGCACTGAAGTTTGGTCTGTATACAGTTACCCGAAGGTGTCACTACACTAGCACAGAGACACTTCCAGGTAACCAAATTGTCAGCTTTATACCATTTTCAAGAGTTTTCACCACTGACCTCCACCCAGCCGCAGGGACTGCGACTACTTTTCCAGGGCTTAGTCATCTAGTGTAATCCAAGAAGCAATCCAAAGAGCAATCCGAGGAATCCAACAAGGAATCTGATGAGCACTTCGACATGTAGTCCGACAAGGAACCCAATGAGCAATCCAAATTCTGCGCACTGAAGTTTGGGCTGTTTACCGTTACCCGGAAGTGTAACGGTGCTAGCGCGGATACACTTCTGGGTAACCAAATTATCAGCTTTACACCAGTACCCAGAGTTTTCACCACTTACCTCCACCCAGCCACAGCGACTGTGACTGCGACTGCTTTTCCAGGGCTTAGTCTTCTAGAGCAATCAGAGAAGCAATTAAATGAGCAGTCTGACGATTAATCCAATGTGTAATCTGTCGAGCAATCCGACAAGCCCTCTGATGAGGAATCCGACGAGTAGTCCGAAAAGAACTCCGGAGAGCAAGCAGACGAGTGATACGACAAGCAATCCGAAGAGAAATCTGACCAGTGATCCGACATGTAGCCGGACGAGCAATCCAACAAAGAATCCGACCAGGAATCCGACGTGTAGTGCAATGGGAACTCCCACAAGGAATCCGACATGGAATCTAACGTGTAGTCCGTAGAGTACATAGACGAGGAATCGGACGAGGAATCCGACGAGGAATCCGACGATAAATCCGACGAGCGAGCCGCCAGGCAAGTGTTGTCGACGGGAGTAAGCAAACCTGTAATCCAACAAGTAATCCAATGAGGGAGGTGCAGTGGAAAGCTGTAGACGGGTGTAAGAAAAGAAATGTGCAATCGAACGAGTAATCCAACAATCGAACCGTCAGGAAAGCCATCAACGTGTGAAAGCCAATTGACTAGCAATGCGACCCCGGTGGTGTTGTCGGCAATAACTCAAGTGAAATGTAGGGTTGTCACCCAAAACTCATCTGCTTTTTCGGCCTCACTTTGGCCACCACTAGCAGAAATTCACCTACAACTCCTCAACAAATTGTCCTATGAAGAATCGGAAAGTTGCACGCAGGTACCAGATAAGTTATCTAGCATATACCCACATGCTGAAAAAACTTTCTTATTAATGGTGGAATGGCTGTGAATTTTTGCACGAGAGTTGTCACGCTGGAGCGCCCACGCTAACAAGTTGCCTTCTGACACATACCACAGCTGTAATATATCCAGCTGTCTGCACCAAGTACTAAAGAGCCATCCATGACGAAAACCTGATTCGAACCGCCACACTCGATCTCGTTATACAGTAGTTCAGTGCTCTTTACCAAAATCCTGAAACATCTTAAGTTTACTCCAAATACTCCCCAAGGCAATACGGTGGACGCTCGGGTGAGTACCTACCGGGCAACCGGCTGACAAGCGATATAAATACATAAATGATAGTGACTGGAGCTGCAATATTTACGCTTCACACACTCACATACCTGCTAGTCAGCGAACCAATAATCCATGTACGTACCGAGGTGGTCAGCAAAACTCACGTGAAGTGCAGGGTTGTCACCAAAAACTCACAGGAAAGACAGGGTTGTCAGCAAAAACTCACGTGAAAGACAGGGTTGTTACCAAAAACACGTGCTTTTTCGGCCTTGCCTCTGCCACAACGAGCAGAAAATCAGCTACAACTGCACAACAAATAGTCCTATGATGAAAAGGAAAGTTGTACGGAGTTGCCAGATGAGTTATCTAGCATATTCCCACATCTGGAAAAAACTTTCTTATTAATGGTAGAGTGGCTGTGAAATTTGGCATGAGAGTTCTCATGCTGGAGTGCATGACTCACCCAGTTACAACTTTAATATGGCAAAATTCCTAAATTCAGGTAATATCATAGATGTGACCTTTCAGAAGGCAACACGTTAACGAGTTGCCTTCGAATTCGCACTACTACAATAGAGAAATGAGTCTATCTCATGCTGTCTACATCAAGAAATACGAGTGAGCTGGGTAGAGGGCACTAGGGGAGCTTACAACGAGCTGCCACGCGTGGACTGCAGACAGGAAAACCGGTCAAAATATAAGCCGCCATGATCTATATATAGGTCGTATACGAGTATGAATAAACCAAAAAAAAAAAACCAAGAAATACGGAGTGCCGACGGTCTGTAAATCCGTTGACGACCAGAAAAATTAGTGATCAGGTGAGTAGCCTACCGTGCAACGGGCTGAAAAGTGATTTAAATAAATGCATGATTCACGTGCCTGCTAGTATGCAAACCTACAATCCATGTAAATCGCAGGGTAGTCACCAAAAACTCACGTGAAGTACAGGGTTGTCACCAAAAACTCACGTGAAGTGCAGGTTTGTCATCAAAAACTCACGTGAAAGACAGGATTGTCACCAAAAACTCACGTAAAAGACAGGGTTGTCACCAAAAACTCACGTGAAATACAGAGTTGTCACCAAAAACTTGCGTGCTTTTTCACCCTCGCTTCTGCCACCACGAGTAGAAAATCAGCTACAACTCCACAACAAATAGTCCTATGACGAAAAGGAAAGTTGTAGGGAGTTGCCAGATGAGTTACCTAGCATCTACTGACATGCTGAAAAAACTTTCTTATTAATGGTGGAGTGGCTGTGAATTTTTGCACGAGAGTTGTCATGCTGGAGCGCCTTCAGTGCGCGACTCACCAAACAAAAATTTGTATAGTAAAATTCATACCTGGACCCTGGATTCAAGTAATAGACTTAGTTAGTGGCGGTGGTGTAAACTGTGGCTTCATATCATAAAAAACGTGACATGTCCGAATTAGGCAACTTAACTAAGTAGGCAAGCCTAGGCGTGGTGACACGTCTACACGGACCCAAAGGGGAAACGGCCGAATCGCAGACGTAAGCTGTACATGCATATGCATATCCGTCGCCACAGTTCATTTACAACGCGTATATGTGTGTAAGCTTACTCTGCATGAGGGATTAATTTCCCACATGCATTGCATTAGCGTCTGACTCACCGCGCCTTGCATGAGCGATTAATTTCGTCATGCTGTCATACGTGTATGAGGGATCAATTTCTCTCCCGCATGACATTAGTGTGCCACGTCAGCGTAAGCTTACGCATATGCACCCATGTATAGAAAAATGACTCAACGACTCACGTCGTGAGGCAATTTCACCCCTAAAGATGACGCGGCCTAGCGAACAGGTTCAAGCATGCGTCATTTCCATTGGAAATTGAGTAATTTCCTCTAGGCAACGTTCTAGGGGGAATTGCACTTCACACGCCATTGACGAAAACGTCCTTATATCCAGCTGTCTGCACCAAGTACTGAAGAGCCATCACAGTGAAAACACACTTCGAACCACCACACTCGAGTTTGTTATACAAGCAGTTCAGCACTCTTCACCAAAAATCCTCAAATATCTTAAGTTCACTCCACTCCCCAAAGACGATAACTTTCTTCCAAGATGTCTGTCTGCTCCAACACCTCCCTTCGCACCGTCCGCATAGTCAGTGGCACTTCGGCCACCAATGAATACGTCATCACCACTACTATGACCCTTGCCACCCTTGTGGACCTTGTGCCGGCCTTCATCCACTTCAACTTCAAGCCAATTCTCCACGAGCACTACTCCCTCTGGACAAAGATCAACTCTGTCTGCATCCAGATTGCACGCCTGAACGCACACAAGGCCTCCGGCGATTTCCCCCCGGTGATCCGCGGCTCCATCAAGCCGCCCACCTTCCAGTTCTCGAAAGAGGCTCGGGCCAAGGCGCTCATCCCCTCGGCACTAATGCGCTATGTCGATATCGCGATTCCCTCGGCCCGCCAGACCATGCTGGATGGATTGCTCGTTGCCCGCAACGAGGAGTTGAAATACCTCATTTCTCTCACGGAAGATGCAAAGGTGGCGATAAAAGTTGATCACCTCTGCGGGCCAACCGTCAAACAATTGGCACGGAACAATGGGATCGACTTGACTCGGGACAGGGCGGTCGTGGAAGATGCTTTGGCAAAATCTTCACCGCGCAAAACCGAGCTCAAGTTCTTTCTCGGGCAGTACCTTACACTCGTGAGATGGTGTATCGTACTTGCCCACATGTCCTTTGAGCGAGAGAATCTGCGGAAGTTTTCCGCCCTCTCGATCACCAATAAGGCCACTGCCGACGTCGCCACAGGGGGAACCTCTGCTGGAGACAACGCCATGGTCGCGCAAGTTGTTCAAGCACAACTTGCAAACTTTGCCAAGGAGTATAACTTGGACTCCCTCAAAAGTAAGCCTACCTTTATTGATTATGATTTTAAACTTAAAGACAAAGCTAATAAAAAACTTAGAGGGAAAAACCCAACCAAAGAAGAAGGTCAGCCTGAAGTCGGCCCCAGTACCAGCAAAGAAGGGGGGCCCGAAGCCTCCCCAAAACAAAGGGAAAGGGAAGAAGACTGGTCCGCCTCTGAAACGGAAGGGAAAAGGCATCAACAAGAAGTAGCCACGTTGACACGGGTGGGAATTTCTTTTGAAAATTGTTCAGGGGATAGACCTTTTCATTTGTGTCAGGAGTCTGTGAGCTGGCCACGCACTTTCCGTGCATTGCTTTGTACCGCTGTTAGGAATCAGGATTTGTTTCTCTCTGTCGGAGCTGACTCGCTAAGACCCTTCGACACCAGTGTTATTAAATGTGACGTTCTCGATACTGCTATTCAGTACGGGAGCGGAATCTTCAGACAGCCGGGGGTTGCCCTATCGGCCAATGTAGAATTCCAACTTGCTTTCAATGGCAAGTACATTTTCCATTCCACACCCAACCCTTTACTTGTACTCAAAGCTTGGCAAAGCTTTAAAAAAACATGCCACTGGTGGTATATTTTCAGAAACGAGAAGTCGCAACTATACATACGACGGTTCAACATCCCTTGTGATGCTGTTCCACCACCGTAAGACCCATCTTTCGAGCGTGGTCTTACTGCAGCCAAGGACTTACTGTTTGAAAAAGCAGTGGCTCTAAATGTTGTATCTAAGACAAGGTTTCATCCAAACCTAAACACCATTTGCGACAAACTTACAGCATTAAACCTGTTGGTCCTAGCGACCGATAAGAACTTGGGAATCGTGGTAGCATCAAAAATGTGGTATATCTCCAAGTGCACAAAACAAATAACTGATATGCATACGTAGGAACGCCTTCAGGATTATAATGTTGTCGTCCGTGCTGCTCAGTTTGCACACTGGGTAGAATCTGCTCTTAACTTGGTCTCGAAGGTGACCGACTCCCCAGAGTTCGGCATCTTCATGAAATACCTGCTCACCAATGTGAATATGGATAATCTCTCAGTCCCAAAGTTTAAAGGCCTTCCAAAGGTCAATAAACCAATGTGGACCCTTCGACCCATTATCCCCAGCCATAGCTGGATCACAGCAGGTGCTTCTAAAGTAGCAGACTACCTTCTCCAACCGGTGCTCACACTCTACCCATGGGTCGTTAACTCGACCATTGAGGTAATAAACAACGTAAGAGATTCCAGCGCTAATCAGGCGAAAAAAACATGGATAGTCACTGTTTAGGTCCAATCGTTTTATACGAACGTCCCGATCGCAGAAACTATCTTTCTCATTAAAGATGTGGCTGCCGAGAGAATGGCGTACGAGCCCTGGAAAGTAGCATTGATCGGGATATGCCTTGTAGCGGTCATGTAAAACAATTGTTTCATGTACGGAGATGAATTCTACCAACAGAAAAGTGGTATTGCGATGGGTACGAGCTGTGCGCCCGTCTTCGCAAACATTTATGCTGCTCAGGTTGAACAAGATCTTGATGTATGGTGGGGAAAAGGGATTCTTTCCTTCGTTCGCTATATCGACAACATCAAGCTCATATTCGAAGGTACAAGGGAACACCTCCAGAGCTTCATCGACTCTAGAGCCTACGGTAAACTAAAAATTACCTGGGAAATACATTCAGCCTGGGAGAAAACACCTTTTCTCGATGCCCAGTTTTTCTTCTCGGAGAAGCCAGATGTTACAGGAGTTCAATCGAAACTCTTCCGTAAGTCAATGAACAAACATCAATATATTCCATGGTCATCCGCGCACCCAGAGTCTGTCAAATGCAGCTTTGTGAAGGCAGAACTGACCCGGTACATTATCGTGTCGTCACAAAGATCCTACTTTGAGGAGAGTAAGGAGATGCTGTTCATGAACCAACGCCGGCGTGGATACCCGGCGGACAAGCTCGGTGAATTTGGACTGCAAGTTAGGTACGCGGACCGCTCTCTGACACTCGGGAACACCTGGCAAAGATAGTCAGAGAGGGACATTCCGCTACTTATCCCTTCTAAATACAATGAGGTGTGGAATATGTTGAACCTCAAACCAGTTCTCGACGCAATGATTAACGTTTGGCAACATGACGAAGTAGAAATACTGAAATCGTTACAAGAGACAATAATTAAATCGCTGCGCTGCTCGGAAAACTTCTACGATAAGTTTGCCAAGTGGCACTGGGCTACTCTTAACTCCGTGAAAACGGTAGGCACAAAGAAGCATAGCTACGAGAATGTGTTCCACCTCACAGCAGACCGGGCTAGAATTAAAGCTCTTAGACCCCCACCCTAACCCTAACCGTAACTAATTGCCTTAGTTAGTGGCGGTGGCGTAAACTGTGGCTTCACGTCATATAAAACGACATATGTCCGAATTAGGCAACTCAACCAAGTAGGAAAGCCCAGGCGTGATGACACATCTACACGGACCCAAAGGGAAAACGGCCGAATCAGGGGCGTAAGCCATGCATGGATATGCATGTACATCAACACAGTTTATTTATAATGCGTATATGCGTGTAAGCTTACACTGCATGAGGGATTAATTTCCCACATGCATTGCATTAGCGTCTGACTCACCGTGCCTTGCATGAGAGATTAATTTCGTCATGCTGTCATACGTGCATGAGGGATTAATTTCTCTCCCGTATGACATTAGCACGCCACGTCAGCGTAAGCTTAGGCATATACACCCATATATAGAATAATGACTCAACGACACGCGTCATGAGGCAATTTCACCCCTGAAGATGACGTGGCCTAGCGAACAGGTTCACGCGTGCGTCATTTCCATCGGGAATTGAGTTATTTCCTCTAGATAACGCTCTAGGGGGAATCGGACTTCACGCGCTGTCAACGAAAACGTCTATATATCCAGCTGTCTGCACCAAGTACTGAAGAGCCATTACGGCGAAAACACACTTCGAACCACTACCCTCGAGTTTGTTATACAAGCAGTTCAGCGCTCTTCACCAAAAATCCTCAAACATCTTAAGTTCACTCCACTCCCCAAAGACGGTAACATAATGGAGAGGAAGGGGAGAGGTCTAGACTGGCCAGCAGTCGGGGATATCGCTACCAGAGTGATATGGCGGAGATCAGTTGAGGCTACTACGCGCGGAGGATGACCGTGGCTGCGGCAGCGGAAACGAGGACGAGCCACAGGGTGACAAGGGTCAGAGTGGCACCGGTGCTGGCACCAAGGAGCCTGTCGCACCAGGTTCATGACAGTACGTCCCCTGTCCTGACCGAAGCTTTGCCAAGGTCATGTCGGGTCATCAGGATCTGGTGGCGGATGGTGGTGCGGTAGGTGTGGACAGGCCAGCTAGCCTGCTGCCGAGCTTGGAGTTGTTCGTTCATTCGCTGTTGTTCGGTGATGATGGCTCCCAGGGTGTTGGCCTTCTGCTGGAGTCGCTGTTGGTTCATGTCGTGGAACTCATTCATCCACTGGGCGAGCATCCGGTGTACGATGTGATTGCGGCGAGCATCCCGGGTGGTTGTTTGATGTATCATGGTGACGATTTCTCCCAGGAGGGTGAGTAGTTCATCCTGTCGTGCGGCGGTCATGGTTGCCACAGCGATGGGATTGGTGGCAGGGTCAGGAGTGTACCCAGCCTGAGTGGCCTCCTGGTCTTCCTGTGGTGGTGTAACATCGGCCAGGGGGGCGCATGGGGCTGCGGCACTACAATGGAGGTGATGGTTTTCTATGTTCACGAGGAACCGGCACTCCGGGCAGATCCGCTTCCCTCGGTGCCAGTCTGCACATGCCTTGATGGGGTTGAGGTGTCGTTCCCGGGCTACCTTGACGAGTTCGTGCGGGTGGGGCTTCGGGCAGTCGCACATCTGGTGGTTGCGGCAGTGGCGGCGGCGGCTGCTGCTCCGTTGGGGGTAGTAGCTGTAGTTTTTCATTTGTCGGTGGGTGCTGCAGTCTTCGTCATAGCAGGCTGTCCAATGGAGGGAGGCATGGTTGTCACAGTGGGGCTGTCCTACAGCGGACAATGGTGTCAGGATCCTGACTCCCTAGCCCGTGCTGCACGACAGGTAACGTAGGCTGGGACGGTCTTCTCTGCCTTTCGATATTCGGATTTGCTGTGGTGGTATTCGGCTTCGCTGTGGCGGTATTCCGTTGTGCTCTAATCTTCTTCATGCACGGCATGGTATCATTGCGGTATTCGGCTTAGCTGTGGCTGCATTTGGCTGTGCCCTAATCTTCTTCACGCCCAGCGTGGTATCGTTGCGGCATTCAGCTTCGCTGTGGTGGTATTTTTACTTTGCCCTAATCTCTTCATGCCCAGCATGGTATCGTTGCGGTATTCGGCTTTGCTGTGGCAGTATTCGGCTTTGCCCTAATCTTCTTCACGCCCGGTGTGGTATCATTGCGGTATTCGGCTTTACTGTGGCGGTATTCAGCTTTGCCCTAATCTCTTCACGCCTGGCATGGTATCGTTGCGGTATTCGGCTTCGCTGTGGCAGTATTCGGCTTCTCTGTGGTGGTATTCGTCTTCGCCCTAATTTCTTCACGTCCGGTGTGGTATTATTGCGGTATTCGGCTTCGCTCTGGCAGTATTCGGCTTCGCCCTAATCTTCTTCACACCTGGCGTGGTATCATTGCGGTATTCGGCTTCGCTGTGGCAGTATTCGGCTTCGCTGTGGCGGTATTCTGCTTCGCCCTAATCTCTTCACGCCTGGCGTGGTATCATTGAGGTATTCGGCTTCACTGTGGTGGTATTCAGCTTCGCCCTAATCTTCACGCCCGGCAAGGTATCGTTGCGGTATTCTGTTCCTTCCAGATTTTCCTGTGTTTGCTAGATGTTTCGATGTGTCCGGCATTCTCAGTGTTTCTTTTGTTTTCAACATTTCTTGTGCTTTCATTATTTCTGACGTTTTTAGTGAAAGCTTGCTACTGACAGCAATACTCGGAACTGGTTTTGTCGAAGCTTCATATCCCTTTTCCAGGGAGAGTCTCCTGACTCTCTAGCAAGTATGTTTGTCTTTCCGGCCCTTTTCTGGCAATATTTGATGTCAACTGTTTGTGATTCCTTGGGCATCCTTATGTAATCCCTTCAGTAGTCAAAGCATAGCTGTTGGAATTGCTCCTCGCCGCTCTGGCGTGGCACTCTGGCGTGGCGCTCTGGCGTGGCGCTCTGGCGTGGCGCTACTGCGGGGTGCTCCGGTGTAGCGCTCCGGCGGAAGCGACATAGGCAATGGCAATGGCGGGGGGACCCTGGTAACAGTGGCTTGGCATTCTTCTATAGCAGCGTCTTTTGCATACTTTCTTCTGTACACTTCGACACTTAGATATTGTGCGAATAAGACTGGACGCGTCTGTCTGAGCTGCTGTTATCACATGTCAACGATCAAATCATCTCATTCTCTCTCCCTCT
>Ga0307508_10003354_pt1 | contig 16243 bp, 13 predicted proteins | sample 9_EM_MG_FD_203089 | JGI IMG/M metagenome (GOLD analysis project Ga0307508, IMG submission 203089) | Populus trichocarpa ectomycorrhiza microbial communities from riparian zone in the Pacific Northwest, United States - 9_EM | ecosystem: Host-associated > Plants > Roots > Unclassified | place...
GCGGTCGAGCTGTCGTCCGACCGGCTCATCCGCGGGAAGCAGAAGCCCAAGAAGAACAACGCCGTCGGTTCGCGGTTCAAGCTCGGCAGCAAGAAGGAGGAGGCGGAGCGGCAGCGCAAGCTGGAGCTGATCCGTACGCCGGTGCTCTCGTGCTACCGCATCGCGGTGATCAGCCTCAAGGGCGGCGTCGGCAAGACCACGACGACCACCGCGCTCGGCTCGACCCTGGCCACCGAGCGCCAGGACAAGGTCATCGCGATCGACGCCAACCCCGACGCGGGCACGCTCGGCCGCCGGGTGCGGCGTGAGACCGGCGCGACCATCCGCGACCTGGTCACCGCGATCCCGTACCTCAACAGCTACATGGACATCCGGCGGTTCACCTCGCAGTCGTCCTCCGGGCTGGAGATCCTCGCCAACGACGTGGACCCGGCGGTCTCGACGACGTTCAACGACGACGACTACCGCCGCGTCATCGACATCCTGGGCAAGCAGTACCCGATCATCCTCACCGACTCGGGCACCGGTCTGCTCTACAGCGCGATGCGCGGGGTGCTCGACCTCGCCGACCAGCTGATCATCATCTCCACGCCCTCCGTGGACGGTGCGAGCAGCGCGAGCACCACGCTCGACTGGCTGTCCGCGCACGGTTACGCCGACCTCGTGTCGCGCTCGATCACGGTCATCTCGGGGGTCCGCGAGACCGGCAAGATGATCAAGGTCGAGGACATCGTGTCGCACTTCGAGACCCGCTGCCGCGGGGTGGTCGTCGTGCCGTTCGACGAGCATCTGTCGGCGGGCGCCGAGGTGGACCTCGACATGATGCGCCCGAAGACCCGGGAGGCGTACTTCAACCTCTCCGCCATGGTCGCCGAGGACTTCTCCCGCGCGCAGCAGGCGCAGGGGCTGTGGACGGCCGGGGAGGGCGCCCAGCCACCGCAGACGGCCCCGCCGCTGCCCGGGCACGGCCAGCAGCCCTACCCGGGGCCGTACGGGCCGCAGCAGGGCCAGCAGCAGCCGCCGTACGGGTACGGCTATCCGCAGCAGGGGCCGCCGCAGCAGCCCGGCGGCTACCCCCAGCCGGGACAGCCGGGACACGGCTACCCCCAGCCGGGACAGCCCGGTCAGCCCGGTCAGCCCGGTCAGCCCGGACCGCAGCAGGGCTGGCAGCAGCCGCCGAACCAGGCACAGCAGCCGCCCCCGCCCGGCCAGCCCTGGCAGCCCGGCGCGCAGCAGGGGCAGCAGCCCCCGCAGCAGGGGCAGCCGTGGCAGCACCAGCCGCCGCCCCCGCCGCAGCAGTAGCCCGTACAAAAGACGATCGCCCCGCCGGACCGGTTGAACTACCGGTCCGGCGGGGCGATCTCGCCTTTTGTATGAAAGGAGCGTCAGCGGGGGCTGCCGTGCTCCTCCACCAGTTCGCTCGCCCGCTTCACATCGGCCGCCATCCGCTCCAGCAGCGCCTCGATCGAGTCGAACTTCTCCTGCCCGCGCAGGAAGGCGAGGAAGTCCACCTCGACATGGAGCCCGTACAGATCCAGACCGACCCGGTCGATCGCGTACGCCTCCACGGTCCGCTCGGTCCCGTCGAACTGCGGGTTGGTGCCGACCGAGATGGCCGCGGGCATGGCCTCGCCCTGGGCCGTCAGCCAGCCCGCGTAGACCCCGTCGGCCGGGATCGCGGTGTGCGGCAGCGTCTCCAGGTTGGCCGTCGGGAAGCCCAGTTCGCGGCCGCGCTGGGCGCCGCGGACCACGACGCCCTCGACGCGGTGCGGCCGTCCCAGGACCTCCATGGCGCCCGTGACGTCCCCCTCGGCGACCAGCCTGCGCACCAGGGTGGACGAGAACGGCTCGCCGCCGCCCGCCGTACCGCGCTCATACAGGTCGATCACCTGGACCTCGTAGTCGTAGGTGGTGCCCAGCTCGCGCAGCGAGTCGACGTTTCCGGCGGCCCGGTGGCCGAAGCGGAAGTTGGGGCCCTCCACCACGACCCGCGCGTGGAGCTTGTCGACCAGCACCTTCACCACGAAGTCGGCGGGGGTGAGCCGCGAGAACTCCTGGGTGAACGGAAGGATCAGCACCGCGTCCACGCCCAGCTCCGCCATCAGCTCCGCACGCCGCTGGTGCGGGGCGAGCAGCGGCGGATGGCTACCGGGCCGCACGACCTCGCTCGGATGCGGGTCGAAAGTGACCACGACCGCCGGTACGCCCAGCTCCCGCGCGCGGGCCACCGCGCGGCCGATGATCAGCTGATGCCCGCGGTGCACTCCGTCGTAGGAACCGATTGTGACGACGCTGCGCCCCCAGTCCTCGGGGATGTCCTCCAAGCCACGCCAGCGCTGCACTATGCCCGCTCCTCGCCCGAACCTTTGACTGCCGACTTATCGCTTTCGCAGATCTAAGACTGCCATGCCGCCGGTCCCCGCCGTGCACCGGAGGCCGGTCGGCGGGGGACCCGCGGAACCCTCATACGAAGACCGCGAGGCTCTTGGCCCGGCCCTTCGACTCCTCCACCAGGGCCAGGAAGCGCCCGTCCGGCCCGAAGACCGCCACCGGGCCCGACCGGCCGCCCTCACGGGGCGGCATGTCGATCCGTACGCCGTTGCCCAGCAGCCGGGCCTGGTGCTCGTCGACGTCCCAGCGCGGGAAGGCGGCGGCCGCGGCCTCGGCGATGGGCATGATCTGGAGGGACTCCTCCAGCTGCTCCAGCGTCCGCGCGGCCGCCAGCCCGTACGGGCCGACCCGGGTGCGGCGCAGCGCCGTCAGATGGCCGCCGGTGCCGAGCCCGGCGCCGAGGTCGCGGGCCAGGGCGCGGATGTACGTACCCGAGGAGCACACGACCGTGACGTCGAGGTCGAGGACGGGGGTGCCGTCCTCGGCCTTCGCCTCGCGGCTGTCATGGAGGTCGAAGGACGAGACGGTGACCGGCCGGGCCGGGATCTCGAACTCCTCGCCCTCCCGGGCCCGGGTGTAGGACCGCTTGCCGTCGATCTTGATGGCGCTGACCTTGGACGGCACCTGCTGGATGTCCCCGGTCAGCTCGCCGATCCCGGCCCGGACGGCGTCGAGCGCGGTCCCGGCGGCCCCGTCCGAGGAGGTGATCTCCCCCTCGGCGTCGTCGGTGACCGTGTTCTGACCGAGCCGGATGGTGGCCGCGTACTCCTTCTCGGTCAGCGCCAGATGGCCGAGCAGCCGGGTCGCCTTCTCGACGCCGATCACGAGCACGCCCGTGGCCATCGGGTCCAGCGTCCCAGCGTGCCCGACCCGGCGCGTACCGGCGAAGCGGCGCATCTTCGCGACGACGTCGTGCGAGGTGAACCCGGCCGGTTTGTCGACGATCACCAGGCCGTCCGGCGCACCGGAACCGGCCCTGCCCTTGCGTGTCATGCGTCCGCGGCACCCTTGCCGTTGCCGTCGGAGCCCGACTCGTCGTCGGCCGCCTGGTCCGCCTCGTCCGCCTCGTCCTCGCCCGGCTTGCGGTACGGGTCGGCTTCACCGGCGTACGTGGCGCCCGAGGAAGCCTCCCGGACCTCCGCGTCGGCCGCCTTGGCCTTGGCGAGCAGGTCGTCGATCGTGCGGGCGTTGTCCGGCAGGGCGTCCGGGACGAACGTCAGGGTCGGGGTGAACCGCACCCCTGTCTGCCGTCCGACCTCCGACCGCAGCACGCCCTTGGCGCTCTCCAGGGCGGCGGCGGAGGCCGCGCGCTCCTCGTCGTCGCCGTAGACCGTGTAGAAGACAGTCGCCTCCCGCAGATCACCGGTGATCCGGGTGTCGGTGATGGTCACATAGCCGAGCCGCGGGTCCTTGATCCGCCGCTGCAGCGTCTCCGCGACCACGACCCGGATGCGGTCCGCCAGCTTGCGTGCCCGCGCAGTGTCGGTCATGCGTCTTCTTCTCTCTTCATTCACTTCAGTCATCGGTGGTCAGGGACGGTCGGGGGACGGTCATCGACCGGCCGTCCCCGGTCCCCGGCCTTCACTCGTCGTCGCCACCACCGTGGAGCCGCCGTCGTACCGACAGCAGCTCCACCTCCGGCCGCGCCGCGACCAGCCGCTCGCAGCGGTCGAGGACTTCCGTCAGGTGGCCCGTGTCCCCGGAGACCACCGCGAGGCCGATCTCGGCCCTGCGGTAGAGGTCCTGGTCGCCGACCTCCGCCACGCTCACCGCGTACTTGCGGTGCAGCTCGGCGACGATCGGGCGGACGACGGAGCGCTTCTCCTTCAACGACCGTACGTCGCCGAGGAGCAGGTCAAAGGACAATGTCCCTACATACATGCGGTCCGGGTCAAGCCACCCGTGGGGCCTTCGAGGTTCGGGCTTCTCGAACCGTACACGCAAGGGCCGGGGCCGATCGACGGAAATTCTCCGCCGGCCGGCCCCGGATGAGAGGCAGCGCGTCAGCCGCGCGGCTTCTCGCGCATCTCGTACGTCGCGATGACGTCGTCGATCTTGATGTCGTTGTAGCTGCCGAGGTTGATACCGCCCTCGAAGCCTTCGCGAATCTCGGTGACGTCGTCCTTGAAGCGGCGCAGGCCCTCGATGTTGAGGCTCTCCGCGATGACCTTGCCGTCGCGGACGAGGCGGGCCTTGGTGTTCCGCTTGACCTCGCCGGAGCGGATGAGCACACCCGCGATGTTGCCCAGCTTGGACGAGCGGAAGACCTCGCGGATCTCCGCCGTGCCGAGCTCGACCTCTTCGTACTCCGGCTTGAGCATGCCCTTGAGGGCCGCCTCGATCTCCTCGATCACCTGGTAGATGACCGAGTAGTAGCGGACGTCCACACCCTCGCGCTCGGCCATCTGCGTGGCACGCCCATCGGCGCGCACGTTGAAGCCGATGACGATGGCGTCGGAGCCGGTCGCCAGGTCGATGTCGGTCTCGGTGACCGCACCCACACCGCGGTGCAGGACGCGCAGGTCGACCTCTTCGCCGACGTCGAGCTGGAGCAGGGAGGACTCGAGGGCCTCCACCGAACCGGACGCGTCGCCCTTGATGATGAGGTTGAGCTGCTGGACCTGACCGGCCTTGAGCACCTTGTCCAGGTCCTCCAGGGAGACCCTGCGGGTGCGCTTGGCGAAGGCGGCGTTGCGCTCACGCGCGGCGCGCTTCTCGGCGATCTGGCGGGCGGTGCGGTCCTCGTCGACGACGAGGAAGTTGTCGCCCGCACCCGGCACGTTGGTCAGACCGAGCACCAGGACCGGGGTCGAGGGACCCGCCTCCTGGAGCTGGTTGCCGTTGTCGTCGAGCATCGCCCGGACGCGACCGTAGGCGTCGCCCACGACCATCGTCTCGCCGACCTTCAGGGTGCCACGCTGGACCAGCACGGTGGCCACGGCGCCGCGGCCGCGGTCGAGGTGCGCCTCGATCGCGATGCCCTGCGCGTCCTGCTCCGCGTTGGCGCGCAGGTCGAGCGAGGCGTCCGCGGTGAGGACCACGGCCTCGAGCAGCTCGTCGATGTTCAGCCCCTGGCGGGCGGAGATGTCGACGAACATGGTGTCGCCGCCGTACTCCTCGGCCACCAGGCCGTATTCGGTCAGCTGACCGCGCACCTTGGTCGGGTCCGCGCCCTCGACGTCGATCTTGTTGACCGCGACCACGATCGGCACGTCGGCCGCCTTGGCGTGGTTCAGCGCCTCGATCGTCTGGGGCATCACACCGTCGTTGGCCGCCACCACGAGGATCGCGATGTCGGTCGACTTGGCACCACGGGCACGCATGGCGGTGAACGCCTCGTGACCCGGGGTGTCGATGAAGGTGATCCTGCGCTCTTCGTTGTTGACGTCGGTCGAGACCTGGTAGGCACCGATGTGCTGGGTGATGCCGCCGGCCTCGCCCGCGACCACGTTGGTCTTGCGGATCGCGTCCAGAAGTCGCGTCTTACCGTGGTCGACGTGACCCATGACGGTCACCACCGGCGGACGCGCGACGAGCATCTCCTCGCCGCCCTCGTTCTCGCCGAACTCGATGTCGAAGGACTCGAGAAGCTCGCGGTCCTCCTCCTCCGGGCTGACGATCTCGACGTTGTAGTTCATCTCCCCGCCGAGGAGGTGCAGCGTCTCGTCGGGGACGGACTGGGTCGCGGTGACCATCTCGCCGAGGTTCAGCATCACTGCGACCAGCGACGCCGGGTTGGCGTTGATCTTCTCCGCGAAGTCCGTGAGCGAGGCACCACGCGACAGCCGGACCGTCTGGCCGTTGCCGCGCGGCAGCATCACGCCGCCGACCGACGGGGCCTGCATGGCCTCGTACTCCTGGCGCCTCTGCCGCTTCGACTTACGGCCACGACGCGCCGGACCGCCGGGACGGCCGAACGCACCCTGCGTACCACCACGGCCGCCGGGACCACCCGGACGACCGCCGAAGCCCGGACGGCCACCGCCGCCACCGGGACGACCGGCGAAACCGCCACCGCCACCCGGACGACCGGCACCGCCACCGCCACCGGGACGACCGGCGAAACCGCCACCGCCACCGGGACGACCGGCACCGCCACCGCCACCGGGACGACCGGCACCGCCGGGACCGCGACCGCCGCCGCCACCACCGGGGCCCGGACGCGGACCCGCGGCCGGACGCTGCGGCATCATGCCCGGGTTCGGACGCGGGCCGCCGGCGCCGCCGCCGGGACGGGGACCGCCCGCACCCTGGCCGCCCTGCGGACGAGGCATCGAGCCCGGAGTGGGACGGGGACCGCCGGCACCCTGGCCGCGACCGGCACCGGGACCGCCCTGGCCGCCGCCCTGCGGACGCGGACCGGCACCGCCCTGGCCACCGGGGCCGGGACGGGCGCCGCCGCCGGGACGGGGCGCCTGCGGACGCGCCATGCCGGTGGAGCCACCGGAGGTGAAGGGGTTGTTACCCGGACGCGGACCGGCCGGACGACCGCCGCCCGGACGCGGGCCACCGCGCTCCTGACCCGGACGCGGGGCGCCGGAACGGCCACCCTGGCCGCCCTGGCCCTGACCACCCTGGCCCTGGCCGCCCTGACCCTGACCGCCCTGACCACCGGGGCCGGGACGGGCGCCGGGGCGCGGACCGGGCGTGGCGCCCGGCTTGGGCGCGCCCGGCTTGGCCGCTGCGGGCTTGGGGCCCGGGGCGGCCGGCGGTGCGGTGAACTCGGGCTGCGCCGGAGCCGCGGGCTGCGCCGGACCCGGCTTGGGGCCGGGCGTCGGGGGCTTGGGGGCAGCGGGCGCCGGACGCGGACCCGGAGTGGGCGCCGCGGACGGGCTGGGCGCCTCGGAGGGGGTGCTGCGCGGGCCCTCGGCGGCGGCCGGCTTGGGGCCGGGCGTCGGGGGCTTGGGGGCAGCGGGACGGGCCGCCGACGCCGGACCGGGCGTCGGGGGCTTGGGCGTCGCCTTGCGCGGCGCCGAGGGCTTGCCAGAGGCACGGCCGGAGCCGTTGCCGCCCTGGAAAGCGTCGGTCAACTTGCGGACTACCGGCGCCTCGATCGTCGAGGACGCCGAACGTACGAACTCACCGAGTTCCTGGAGCTTGGCCATGACGACCTTGCTCTCAACGCCGAACTCCTTGGCGAGTTCGTATACCCGGACCTTAGCCACTTCGCTCCTTTTAGGTCCGGGTTACCGCCGGACCGTCGCTACTTCATGGGCGTACTCATCGCGTACTCATCGAGTGCTCATCGCAATCTCGACCTACTTCCGACTCGCGAGGTACCTGACCGCACGGGTTCCCGTGCCGTTCTTCCAGCTTCTTACGAGGGTGACTGGTCACCCTGGTGCTCCACATAACGGCGCAGTGCCGTGGTGTCGAGCGCCCCCGGTCCCCTGAAGGCCCGGGGAAAGGCCCGGCGGCGGACCGCCAGGTCAAGACAGACCCGTGTGGGGTGCATATAAGCTCCCCGACCGGGCAGCGTACCGCGCCGATCGGGGACGCAAACGCCCTCGACCGCCACAATGCGCAGCAGATCGTCTTTGGCCGCCCGATCCCGGCATCCCACACAGGTTCTCTCAGGGCAGGCACGAGCACGCGTGCGGCCAGACACTGCTTAAGTCTACCTCCCTGCGGCGACCTCACCCCTTGGGGGGAGTGATCGAACCGTCACACGAATTCGGCTGGATCGCGGTGCCCGCGGCTTGAAACAGCCTTGATCGATCGCGATCAGCCTTGATCGATCCGCTCAGGCCTGCTCGGCGGACTGATCGGCGGACTGCTCGGTGTCCGGCCGGATGTCGATCCGCCAGCCCGTGAGCCGGGCCGCGAGCCGGGCGTTCTGCCCTTCCTTGCCGATCGCCAGCGACAGCTGGTAGTCGGGCACGGTGACCCGTGCGGACCGGGCCGCCAGGTCAACCACCTCGACCTTGCTCACCCGGGCGGGCGACAGCGCGTTCGCCACCAGCTCGGCGGGGTCGTCCGACCAGTCGACGATGTCGATCTTCTCGCCGTGCAGCTCGGCCATCACCGCGCGCACCCGGCCGCCCATCGGGCCGATGCACGCGCCCTTGGCGTTCAGACCCGAACGGGTGGACCGGACGGCGATCTTGGTGCGGTGGCCCGCCTCACGGGCGATCGCCGCGATCTCCACCGAGCCGTCCGCGATCTCCGGCACCTCGAGCGCGAAGAGTTTCTTCACCAAATTGGGATGCGTACGCGAAAGGGTCACCGACGGCCCGCGCACGCCCTTGACCACTCGTACGACGTATGTACGCAGCCGGGTGCCGTGCGCGTAGTCCTCGCCGGGCACCTGCTCCTGCACCGGCAGGATCGCCTCGAGGCGGCCGATGTCCACCAGGATGTTCTTCGGGTCCTTGCCCTGCTGCACGACGCCCGCGACGACATCGCCCTCGCGGCCCGCGTACTCGCCGAAGGTGATCTCCTCCTCGGCGTCCCGCAGCCGCTGCAGGATGACCTGCTTGGCGGTCATGGCGGCGATCCGGCCGAAGCCGCTGGGGGTGTCGTCGAACTCGCGGGGCTCCTCGCCCTCCTCGACGTCGCCGGCGTCCTCTCGGGCCCATACCGTCACATGGCCGCTGGCGCGGTCCAGCTCCACCCGGGCCCGGCGGCGGCTTCCCTCGGTGCGGTGGTAAGCGATGAGGAGAGCCGACTCGATCGCCTCGACCAGCAGGTCGAACGAGATCTCCTTCTCCCGCACCAGTCCCCGCAGGGCACTCATGTCGATGTCCACGGCTACGCCTCCTCCTTGCTCTCGTCGCCCTCGGGCTTGCGGTTGAACTCGATCTCCACTCGGGCCTTGGAGATCTCCTTGAAGGCCAGCCGCCTGGCGGTGGGCTTGCGCCCCTTCACACCGGGGACTTCCAGATCCAGTCCCTCGTCGTCCACGGAGACGATCCGGGCGACCAGCTCGCCGCCCTCCGTCAGCTGCGCCCTCATCAGCCGGCCTATGGCCCGCCGGTAGTGGCGCTGCTCGGTCAGGGGGCGCTCGGCGCCGGGAGAGGTGACCTCCAGGACGTACGGGGTCTGGCCCATCGCGTCCGACTCGTCGAGCGACTGCGAGATCGCCCGGCTCAGCTCCGCACACGTATCCAGCTGCACGCCGTCGTCGGAATCCACCACGATACGAAGGACGCGCCGCTTCCCGGCCGGTGTCACCTCGACCTCTTCCAGATCCAGATCCCGTGCGCTGACGAGCGGTTCCAACAGTCCGCGCAGCCTTTCGCTCTGGGTCGTGCTCATCCGGGTGACTCCTCGGCCGCGTGTGCTGTTGTGGGAAGGTCGCGTGTCAGCTCAAAGCCTATCTGTTCCGGCGGCGGGCTGACGATTCGGTGGCCGCTGCCCGGCTTTCCGGCCTCGCGCGGGTACGCTCGCCTGCTGTGATCACTAACGGCGGCCGGGAGCGGCCGCAGCCCGGAAAGAGGAACGTGCCGATCACGAATCCCCCACCTCGCCCCACGTCCCCGTCCCTCCCCCAGGACGCCGCGCGGACCGCCTCGCAGGACGCCGCGCGGACCGCCGTGCAGGCGGCGTCCCCGCGTCGGCGAAGTCTGCTGCTGGCCGGTGGTTCGGCGGGGGCCGCCGCGCTGCTGGTCGGCTGTTCCGGTGGCTCGGACGACGGACACCGCTCCTCCGGTTCCGCGGACGGTGCGGCGTTGCGCGCCCGGGGCGTACGGGACTCGGCCGCGCTCCTCGCGCGCTACGACGCGACCATCGACGCCCACGCCGGGCTCGCGGAGCGGCTGCGGCCGCTGCGGGCGGAGACGGCGGCGCATGTCGCCGCGTTCGGCTCCAAGGACCCCTCCGCGACCGCGTCCCGCTCACCGGCCGCGGGCGGGCGGCGGCTGCCCGCGGTGCCCGAGGACGAGAAGAAGGCCCTCGGCGCCCTCGCCCAGGCCGAGCGGCACACCGCCGACAGCCGCACCACCGCGCTCGCCGGCGCACCGCCCGAACTGGCCCGGCTGCTGGCCTCCGTCGCGGCCTGCGGCGCCGCCCATGTGTACCTCCTCACCCAGGGCGACCCGGGCTCATGACGGTCCCCGTCAGCCCTTTCAGCCCCCTCCCCGTCAGGCCCGTCAGGCCCGTCAGGCCCCTCCGCGCGGAAGGAGTACCCGGATGAACCGTGCCGCGACGCTCAAGGCCACCCAGGCCGCGCTCGCCGCCGAGCACGCCGCCGTGTACGGATACGGCGTCGTCGGCGGCCGGATCGGCGACGACCGGCTCGCCGAGGCGCGCGAGGGGTACGCCGCGCACCGTGCCCGCCGCGACGACCTCGTCCGCACTGTGCGCGACATGGGCGGTACGCCGCAGAGCGCCGCCCCCGCGTACGCGCTGCCGTTCGCGGTGCCCGACTCGGCCGCCGCGGTCCGGCTCGCCGCCGAGCTGGAGAGCCGGGTGGCCGCCGTCTACGCCGACCTCGTACGGACCTCCGACGGCCCGCTGCGGCGGCAGGCGGCGGGCGCGCTGCGCGAGGCGGCGGTCCGGTCGGTGCGCTGGCGGGGCGGCGGCGTAGCCTTCCCTGGACTCACGGAACGCGCCGCGCCGACCGCCCCGTCCGCGTCGGCGAGCGGAGCCGCCGACGGGGTCTGACAGTGATGTGCGTGGGGTGACGGTGACAGGGGGCAGCTCGGGAATGGCAGCGGCAGAAGAGCCCGATGGCACGGCCTCCCTCCAGGTACCGAAGCGGCTGCTGGACGCGGTGAGCGACGATCCGGCCGAGCCCGTACGGAGCTGGCTGGCCGCCCTGCCGCAGCTGGCCGCACGGCGGCTGCGGGAGTGGGAGCTGACCCCCGAGCGGGTGGTCACCCCCGGCGGGCGCGGCGGTCTGGTCGTGCTCGTACGGCAGGCGGACGGCACTCCGGCGGCGCTCAAGCTCCCCGTGCCCGGCCCTCGCGCGGCCCACGAGGCGGCCGCGCTCGCGCACTGGAACGGCTGGGGCGCGGCCCGGCTCCTGCGCACCGGGCGATCGGACGGCGCGCTGCTCATCGAGCGGCTGCAGTCCGCCGTGTCGCTGCGCTCGCTGCCCGAGGCGAAGGCGCTACTGGAGGCGGCGGGCACGGTGCGGCGGCTGTGGGTGCCGCCGCCGGACGCGGGGGCCGGCTCGCCCGACTCGGTCGATTCGCCCGGCTCGCCCGACTCGCTCGATTCGGTCGAGCAGCGCACCGGCGAGGCCGCCGAGGTGCTGCCGGTACTCGCCTCGGGGGCGTGGGCGGCCGATGTACGCCCGCTGGCCGACGAGGCCCTGGAACTGCGGTCCGGGCTGACCGCCCAGCCGCCCGAACGGCTGCTGCTGCACGGCGACTTCCGCCAGGGCAAGGTGCTGGCCGGGGAGCGGACGCCATGGCTCACGGTGGGGCCGGTACCGGTCGTCGGGGAGCGCGCGTACGACCTGGCGCGGCTGGTCCTCGACCGCTGCGAGGACCTGGCCGCGGGCCCCGGCCCGGCCGCGGCCGCGCGGCGGCGGATCGCCAAGCTGGCCGACTCGCTGGACGTGGACCGTGAGCGGCTGCGGGGCTGGACGCTCTTCCGTGCCGTGGAGGCGGGCCTGCGGTACGGGGCGGCCGGTGACCGGCGGCGGGCCGAGCTGCTGCTGGAGTTCGCGGGCTGGCTGTAGGGCTCCTCCCCACCCCGCCCCTTCCCGAAACCGGGGGCGCCGCCCCCGGCCCCGTCACGGAGCCCCCGCGGGACGCCTCCCGTCCCGGGCCGCGCAGGATTCGGTGCCTCACGGCCTCCGACCCACTCGCCCGTCCGGGGGCAGCGCCACATCGGCTCGGCACGGGGCCCCTGACGCAGCGCGGGAGCCGCACCCGGGGCCGGGCCGGGCCCCGACTGAAGGTTTGAGTGCGAGGGCCGAGGCCCCCGGCGCGATGCGGGCCGCCTCCGGCGCGGGCACGGGTCGGAGCGCCCGGCGCGGGGAGGGCCTGGGCGGCGACTGGCAGAAGCCCGGAGCGGACATCAGCCTCAGCCCAGCACGGAAACAGCGCCAGAACCCCGGCGGGCCCACAGCCCGGCCGGGAACGGGGCAGCGCCCAGGGCTGGAGGCTGAGGGCATCGCCGCGGAGCGCCCGGCGCGGGGATAGGGGGCAGTCCCCGGCCGGGGTGGGGTGGGCGAAGGGCCGGGACCCGCGGCGCGGGGCGAGCACTGCGCCGGGCGCGGCGTCGTCCCGGCACGGCGGGAGCCGGAGTCGGCGGCGTCGTGCGGGCGTTCCGGCCGACGTATCGGGGCGGGGCCGGAGCGCCCGGTGCGGGGCGGCGGTTGGGCCCCCGGTGTGGCGGGAGCCGGAGTCGGCGGCGTCGTGTCGGCGTTCCGGCACCGGACGCATCGGGGCGGGGCCGGAGCGCCCGGTGCGGGGCGGCGGTTGAGACTCCGGTGCGGCGGGAGCCGGAGTCGGTGGCCTCGTGCGGGCGTTCCGGCCGACGTATCGGGGCGGGCCGGAGCGCTCGGTGGGGGCGGCGGTTGGGCCCCCGGTGTGGCGGGGGCCCGTGGCCGTCAGGACGACAGGCGGGCCACCGCTTCGTCGATCGGGAGCTCTTCGCGGTCTCCGGTGCGGCGGTCCTTCAGTTCCACCACGCCGTCCTTCGCGCCACGGCCCACGACCAGGATGGTCGGGACGCCGATCAGCTCCGCGTCGGTGAACTTCACGCCCGGGGAGACGCCGGGACGGTCGTCCACCATGACCCGTACGCCCGCCGTGCCCAGCTTCTCGGCGAGGTCCAGGGCCAGCTCGGTCTGGAGGGCCTTGCCCGCCGCCACGATGTGGACGTCCGCCGGGGCGACCTCGCGGGGCCAGCAGAGGCCGGACTCGTCGTGGGTCTGCTCGGCGAGGGCGGCGACGACGCGCGAGACGCCGATGCCGTACGAGCCCATCGTGACCCGCACCGGCTTGCCGTTCTGGCCGAGTACGTCGAGCTGGAAGGTGTCGGCGTACTTACGGCCGAGCTGGAAGATGTGGCCGATCTCGATGGCCCGGTCGAGCGCGATGCCCGTGCCGCACCGGGGGCAGGGGTCGCCCGGCTGGACGACGACCACGTCGAGGTAGTCATCGACCTCGAAGTCGCGGCCGCAGACGACGTTGCGGGCGTGGGTGTCCGGCTTGTTGGCGCCGGTCACCCAGGCGGTGCCGGGGGCGACCCGGGGGTCGGCGATGTAGCGGAGGGACTTGCCCGCCAGGCCCTGCGGGCCCACGTAGCCGCGGACCAGGTCGGGGCGGCCCTCGAAGTCCTCGGCGGTGACCAGCTCGACCTCGGCCGGGGCCAGGTGCTCGCCCAGCTTGCCGAGGTCGACCTCGCGGTCGCCGGGGACGCCCACCGCGGTGATCTCGCCGTCGACCTTGATCAGCAGGTTCTTGAGGGTCGCGGAGGCCGGGACGCCCAGGTGCGCGGCGAGGGTCTCGATGGTGGGGGTGTCGGGGGTGTCCAGCTCCTCGACCGGCCCGTGCTCGGCGCCCTCGACGGCCGGGACGGTGGTCGTGACCGCCTCCGTGTTGGCCGCGTAGTCGCAGTTCGGGCAGTCCACGAAGGTGTCCTCGCCGGCCGCCGCGGGGGCGAGGAACTCCTCGGAGGCGGAGCCGCCCATCGCGCCGGAGACGGCCGAGACGATGCGGTAGTCGAGGCCCAGGCGCTCGAAGATCCGCTGGTAGGCCTCGCGGTGCAGCCGGTAGGACTCGGCCAGGCCCTCGTCGGTGGTGTCGAAGGAGTACGAGTCCTTCATCTGGAACTCGCGGCCGCGCAGCACGCCGGAGCGCGGCCGGGCCTCGTCCCGGTACTTGGTCTGGATCTGGTAGAGCATCACCGGCAGGTCCTTGTAGGACGTGCACTGGTCCTTGACCGTCTGGGTGAAGATCTCCTCGTGGGTGGGGCCGAGGAGGTAGTCGCCGCCCTTGCGGTCCTTGAGCCGGAACAGCAGGTCGCCGTACTCCTCCCAGCGGCCGCTGGCCTCGTACGGCTCCTTGGGGAGCAGCGCGGGCAGCAGCACTTCCTGGGCGCCGATCGCGTCCATCTCCTCGCGGACGATCCGGGAGACGTTCTCCAGGACCTTCTTGCCGACCGGCAGCCAGGCCCAGATACCCGCAGACGCGCGGCGGACGTATCCGGCGCGGACGAGCAGCTTATGGCTGGCGGTCTCGGCGTCGGCCGGGTCTTCGCGCAGCGTCTTCAGCATCAAGGTGGACATGCGCTGGACGTGGGCGGCGTTGGCCATGGGGTCTTCTCCTGCGTACGAGACGGATGTCAGGAGGTTAGCCGCCCGGGGACGCAACCCGGAAATGCGCTCCGTAAGCGCACGCTAGCGCCGCAGCGGCAGAGGCGCGCCCATCACCGTGTACGGGCTCGGCGCGCTCGGGAAGAGCACCGGGCAGGCCAGGTCGTCGTAGCCCAGCGAACGGTAGAGGCAGCGGGCCGGGCTGTCGGTGTCGATGGCCGAGAGGATCGACCGCGGCTGCACGGCCCCGTCGGTGATGGCGGTGATCAGCCGGCGGCCGACGCCCCGGTTCTGGTAGCCGGGGTGGACGTGCAGCTCGGTGATGACGAAGGCGTCGTCCAGCCAGTCCTCGTTCCCGGCCGCGCGCAGATAGGGCTGGACGATGGTGGACCACCAGTGCGTGCGGTCGTTGGGCATGCCGTAGACGAAGCCCACGAGCCGCCCCTCCGGGGTGGTCGCGCCGAAGGCCCGGGCGCCGGGGCTGGTGAGGTGGCGCAGCACGATGTGCCGCCGTACGCCGATCTCCTCCTCCGTCAGCCCGAAGGCCATGGCCTGCACGGCGAGCGCCTCGTCCACGCGTGCGGCGAGGTCGAGCGGCCCGACGATGACACCTCGGGGGTCCGGGGGATGTTCCCCGGGCATCTGCAGCATGGGCGGCACCCTACTGGCCCGGTCCGGCGATCAGAACAGCACGCTCATGAACGCGCCGACCTCCTGGAAGCCGACCCGGCGGTACGCGGCGCGGGCCGCGGTGTTGTAGTCGTTGACGTAGAGGCTCGCCACCGGCGCGATCTCGTTCAGCGCGTAGCCCAGCACCGCGGCCATGCCCGTCTCGGAGAGCCCGCGGCCGCGGTATTCGGGGGCGACCCAGACGCCCTGGATCTGGCAGGCGTGCGGGGTGGCGGCGCCGATCTCGGCCTTGAAGACGACGCGGCCGTTCTCCACACGGGCGAACGAGCGTCCGGCGGCGACGAGTTCGGCGACCCGCGCCTGATACAGCAGTCCGCCGTCGCCCGCGAGCGGCGAGACACCGACCTCCTCGGTGAACATCGCCACGCACGCGGGCATGATCACGTCCAGCTCGTCCTTGCGGACCCGGCGCACCCGCGGATCGGGCAGGACGTCGGCGGACATCGAGGCGGTGACCATGAGCGGCTGACGGGCGCGGACCTCACGGGCCGGGCCCCAGCTGGGCTCCAGCAGGGACCACAACTCGGCCGTGGTCTCGACGGGGCCGACGATCGACGAACAGCGCCGCCCGGACCGGCGGGCACGCTCCGCGAAGCCGCGCACGGCCTCGGGGGTGGCGCAGATGGGGACCAGATTGGCCCCCGCGTAGCAGAGCGACTCCAGCCGTCCGCCGCTGTACCAGCCCCACATCTCGCCGCCCAGCCGCCACGGGTCCAGGCCCGCAGCCTGCACGCGGGCGGCGACAAAGGCGTTGGAAACGGGATCGCGGTTGAGCACCGCGAGGGCCGAGTCGAGCTCTTGGGGCTCGAGGACCCTGGTGGTGGACGTCGTCAGCACGTGTCGGATTGCCTCACCGGTTGCGGGCCTGCGGCCGGAGGGAAGTCGATTCCCCGCACTGTACCTTCCCCCCTTTTTCAAGGCTCGGTTCGCCTCCGGGGCGCGAAAGCC
>Ga0307508_10003355_pt1 | contig 16243 bp, 20 predicted proteins | sample 9_EM_MG_FD_203089 | JGI IMG/M metagenome (GOLD analysis project Ga0307508, IMG submission 203089) | Populus trichocarpa ectomycorrhiza microbial communities from riparian zone in the Pacific Northwest, United States - 9_EM | ecosystem: Host-associated > Plants > Roots > Unclassified | place...
AGTCACACTGGCGAGCCATACATCCGTGTCTTCCTACCGGACGGCGTGCTGCAGCCTGCTCAGCGCATTACTCAGCGCTTGGTGTTCAGCGACGCGCGTCTCCGCAGGCTGCCGTCCTACACCATCACGCTGCTATCGGGACAGGGCACGCCTTAATCCGCGCGAGCTCGGAAGCAGGCCGGGAGGGCGATTCTCCCGGCCTCGCGCGACGCGAGAATGCCGCTTCGCGCGAAATCGCGTAACCGTGTCGCGCCGGCGGCGTAGGCAGCCCATCGCGGGGAATCCCGTGGAAATTCGGAAAGGTAGCTGAAACATGGAAGCGTTTGGAAAATCGATCTTCGCCGTGGCCCGTGCAGGTTTGGTGGCTGGTGCTCTCGCCGCCTGCGGTTCACCACCACCGCCCGAGTCGCCCAGTACCCCTGCCGCTGCGGCCGCAGCACCGGCACCCGCTGCGGCTGCAGCCGAAGGCAAGGATTGCTGCAAGGGCATGAACGAGTGCAAGGGCAAGGGCGGCTGTCGCGGTGGTGTGCACTCCTGCGCAGGGCAGAACGAGTGCAAAGGCCAAGGCGGCTGCAACGGGCACTGCCCCAAGTAAGCCACGGTGGCCATGCGTCGGAGGAGCCCGCGAGCACTTGTAGGGCGAGCGGGCCATCCACGCGTGCGAAGCTCGGGCTCGGCGGCTCGGCCATCGCAGAGAGGCTCAGCGCATCACGCAGACTACGTGAGCGGATGGGCTCAAAGGTCTACGAAGTTCCAATCGCGCGTTGCGATCGCTAGATCGATGAACGCTCGGATGTTCGCGGAGAGTAGCCGCGTACCCGAATATACCAGCTGAATCGGCAAAGGCGGAGACTCACACTTCGCCAGCAGGATCTCGAGCTGCTTACTCTTCAGCAGTTCCTTTACCTGGTAAGCGAGCACCAGCGCGAGTCCTCCACCGCGCGCGGCGTGGTCAATCGCCACTTCCGCGCTGTTCGTTACGAGCTCGCAGTCAGGTGTGCTCTTTCGCCGGGATGAAGTCGAAGCCTTGAGGCGTGTAGATGAAGATCACGCAAGGCGTTGCGCTGGCACAATGATTGTCGTGCGGCGCCTTGCCTGGTTGGAACCAGTGGCCGCCGGGGCCGATCGCCTTGCCTTCGTCGCCCCCGGCGGCGAAGTCGTGCACAGCGCCCTCGAGTCCCGAATCAGCGCCAGCGCGAAGTCGAGGACGTGGACGCAACGTGCGTCGGGACCCGCGATGTACCCCCGAAGCGGTAGTTGATGTCGCGGTAGCCCCCGGCGGCTCGCATGACTTCGGGCGTGCGCGCCGGAACGATACCGAAGCGCCAGTTGATGTCACGGTAACCGCCGCCGGCACGGGTCGCGTGCTCCGCAGCTTGTTGCTGCTTCACGAGGGCGGGCGGATTGCGCGCGAGGGCGAGACCGCTCAGGGAAAGACCAAAGGCAATGACGAGAGCTTGATGGACGGAACGCTTGGACATGGTTTCTCCTGCTCCGACGGGAGCTGGTGTGGGCCGTGCTTAGGACTCTGGCTGCGCCAACGGGCGCCGCTCGAAGTCCGCACAATCGGCTCGTTTCCTGTCCCTACGCCTCGCCTAAGCTTTGGTTACACGCCGGAAACGGCAAAAGCTTGGCGTGCTGTAAGATTCAAGCCGCAGCTCAGCCGAAGAAAAGCGCAACTCCGTTCGGCATGTGCGTCGGCGCGCCCGATTCTTGATCAGCTCGTGTTCGAGGCCGCGGTCGAACAGCGTGGCGTGTACGAGTAGCCGCTAACGTCAGGTTCTGTGCGCACTCGGGATCGAAGACGGTCCTTCGCCTGAGCACCTCGTTGAGGTTTGACGCGTTGAACGCGCCCATGTATTCGAGAGCGGACCCTCGGATGACGCTGAGGCGAAAGTCAACGGCAGTCTCGGCGCTTTCAGTAGGTCTGGCTGCACCACTGCGGCACGGCATGAATAGGCTGGCGAGCGGCTTTCTTTCTGATCGCGCGACTGACCGCAACCGATGGCAACTGCGATACGCCGTTGCCTCCCGACGGCAGCGAGAAATCGCACCTCAATCCATTCGCGAATAAGGATTGCAGCTCGACCTTCGACATCGGCTCGCCCTACACGACCAAGGGGTCGGGCTCTCTCCTCGATGGATTTTGTTCGCGCTGCCATATGCCGACGAACTACATCGACCAAGTACACCCGAAGAACGTGCAAAAAGAGGCCTCCGGGCAAGAGCACGGTTTGGTCGATCCGCTCTTCGACCCAACCTCGGCTCTCAACACGCCGTACGCCTTCGCCACTGTCGACGAACAATCCAAGAATACCAATGCCGGAAAGCTCGGCATCACCTGCAGCTTCTGCCATACGACAGCTGAAACCCGGCCGACGCCATTCCACAATTACGCTGCGACCGGCGTGCAGTACGCGCCGACCGCAGGCAAGACATGGCGCACGTCCCTCAAACCTGCTTTGCAAGAATTCTTCAACGCGCCGGATCCCACCAGCCCCACGCTCGGCTATAGCATCGGCGCCGGCGCTTATCGGTTGTCTCCGGAAGCGATCGTGAACTTCGAGCGCTTCGGGCCACTAGCCCACTCTGACCGCAAAGGGCTGACCGACCCCTACGTGAGCGGCGTGTTCCAGAGCCAACTGCCATTCCAGACCGGAAAGTTTACCGGCGCGCCGCACAAGGGCAACTACAACGTGCTCTTCGAGCGCGCCGAGATGTGCGCGGCATGTCACGACGTGACCAACCCGCTCACCGTTAAGAACGACCTCGGTCATTGGGTAGGCGGCTTTCCGATCGAACGCACCTATAGCGAGTGGTCGCATAGTCGGTATGCCAATCGGCCCGGGAACGACAACTTCGATCCAGCGCACAAGCGCGACTGCCAGACTTGCCATATGCAGCAAGATTTCGGGCAGCCCGGCACGGCCCAAACGCTGTACGACACAAACGGCCCGCTTCCTCCACGTACGGGCAAGGTCGCGCTTACCGGCCCCAAACGGCCCGTTTCGTTCTCGCACCACTTCATCGGCGGAAATACTTACAGCACGCGACTCGTGGGCGCCGATGCCGGCAAGACGGGTAAACCGGAACCGTACCCCGAGCTTTCGGTGTACAGCTTTTCCTCTGCCGACCCGAACAGTCTGTACCACAACGCGTACTGGGAAAATGTCCCAGATACGGGCCCACCGACGCAACACGCGCGGCTCGCGTGGGATCGCTTGCGCAACGCGCTGGAGTTGAGCGTGAGTGCACCCGAGCACGTCGCGGCCGGCAAGACCGCAGCGCTGCACTTGAGGGTCGTCAACAGCGGTACCGGTCACAACTTTCCGACGGGCTTTCCGGAAGGGCGCAACGCCTGGGTCGCGGTGCGCGCGTTCGACGTCGCGACCGGCAAAGAGCTAGAGATTGCCGACTCATTTTGGAAGCGTCGCTCGGTCGGCGTGGGCTACCTCACCGGTCAGGACATGATCGACCCGAATTTTCCCGGCTGTGATTGGCAGGTTCCCGCGGGCGCGCCCGATCCCTACGCTTGGCAGTTCCGCGCGGTCGCGTCGCTGGGCAACGGTTGTCCCACGCTCGAGCTACCCTACGCCACCCCACTCAACCTAGTGAAGAACGAAGCAGGTCTACCCGTCGACGTGAATGGCAAGGCGATCGACCGCTCGAACCCGAGCGGGCTGACGCAGTTCCGCGATCTCGACGGCGATGGCGACATCTATGACGATGCGTTCCTGCTCGACAATCGCTTGCGACCGTTGCCAAACCGTGGGGCGACGTTGGATCTCGATCGCTACTCGGTCGTGATCCCAGAGGGCACGGTCGGCCCGATCGCAGTGACGGGCGCCGTCTACTACCAGTCCATGGAAGCCGTCGTTTCCAAGAAGTTCATGGGCAATTTGGCCGACACCGATCTCGATCACTTACTCGAACCGTGCGTGCTCAAAGGCCCCTGCGACGGTCGCACACCGCACGCCGAGCCAGCCGTCGTGGAAGGCGCCCCGCCCGTGCCGATGCGCGTGAGCAACGCCGTGATCAACATTGACGGGCAGCGCGACACGACAGCCCCGCGCGTGACGACTTATCCATCCCCCAACCAGCGTAACGCCTACAGCGACGTCGTCGTGAAGATTTCGGCATCCGAGCCGCTCGTCGGGGTCGACGCGCGCAGCTTTACGCTTCGCGATGAAGGCGGAGCGGCCGTACCAGCGCAAGTCGCGCAGATCTCTGATCTGACTTGGGCGCTCTTCCCGAATCAAGTGTTCCTGGAGCCAGGCAAGACCTATTCCGCTTCACTCGCCGATCCGATCTGCGACAGCAGCGGCAATTGCGCCCAGCGCCGAACTAGCTGGCAGTTCACCGTCGCCACCGACCCGATTTACGCCGCTGGCGACACACGCCCACCTGAGCCACCCTGGACGCCGCCAGCTCCCAGCGCCGTTCCGGAGCCCCGAGACGTCGCGCTGCAGTTGCAGTTGCTGCTCCTAGTCGCAGGCATCATGGCCGCGATCGCACTGATTCTATTTGCGGCGCATCCGCGCGCGCAGGTAGCCAAATGAACGATCGCTCCGAGCACCCGGACCACTCGGGACCCGAAAAGCAAAGTCTGGTGCGCTCGCAGGTGCCCCCCCTTAGCGGTAGCTATGCGGTGCGCTTGGCCGCTGGCGCAGCGTGATAGGCCTCCCCAGCATGGCGGTGTCGTTGTGACCGCGCCAAGTCGTCATCTTGCCATCGCGCAGCGTGATTTCATGCAGCCATTCGCTCTCTTTCGAGACCCCGCTCTTGGGCATCGTCCAGCGATGACGGCCCCCAACGACCACCTCGTCCTCCGAGGCAAGGTAGCGCAGCGGCTCGAAGGTATGAAACTCGCGCGCTTCGGCCAGCTGCTTGGGTCAGCCGCGGAGCTCGCCGGCCGCGAATTGGCGACGCCTGGCGAAGGTTCGGGCTTCGGGCGCCGAGGGCCCATGACCTCGAGGGGACGCCGCGATGAGGAATTCGCGACGGCGGGTGTAACCGCTTTCATCGCGCCGCTGTAGGGGGTGCGGGCGCGCGTGCGCTCGACGGCGTCTCCCAAAAGCGAGGTATGCGATGCAGTACAAACCGTGGTCGGCAGGGCTTTCGTGTGTTCTCAGCGTGGTCGCAATGGGCTGCAGCAGTGACGCGAACATGGCGGCGAAAGACGAAAATGCGCTCGGCGCCCCAAATCCCGATGGGATGCCGGGCGACGCACAGACGCCGCCAACAACCAACGGCGCCGACGTAGAAGCGTGGCTGAAGAAGGGAGACTACAAGAGCTGGACCTGCGAAACGGCGCAGCATTCACAGTTGAAGGTGTCCCCTCACGGCTTCAACCGCGTGTGCTCGAACGACCTCGCGGCCGGCTTTGCCGGTGCCGTCGGTGACGAGCGACCAGTGAATACCGCGTCCGTTAAGGAACTGTACGACGATTCGTCGAAACTGGTCGGCTACGCAGTGGGCGTCAAGGTCAAGGCCAAGAGTGCGGGCGGCGACAGTTGGTACTGGTACGAACGCGTCCCGCTCGACAGCGCAGCTCCCCACGACAAGAACGGCGTCGTGGCAGATGGGCTCGGTAGCGGGGGCGCGGCCAATAGCATCTGCGTAGGCTGTCACACGGGAGCAGGTTCCGACGGCACGCACAACGTGACCGGCTCGTCCGATTTCGTCTACCTGCAAGCCGAAGCCGAAATCGTGAACCCCGAGGGCGACGCAGAGACCCCGCCCACCGACGGCGCAGACAACCTCGAGGTTTGGCTGAAGAAGGGCGACTACAAGAGCTGGGCGTGCGAGAGCGTCGAGCACCCGCAGATGAAGGTTTCGCCCCACGGCGTCAACCGAGTTTGTTCGAACGGCCTGGCAGCAGGCTTCAAAGGCGCCGACACCGACGAACGGCCGCTAGGCACGGCGTCAGTCAAAGAATTGTACGACGATGCTTCCGCGCTCGTCGGCTACGCGGTCGGCGTCAAAATCGCAGCCACGAGCAGCGCTGGCGCCAACTGGTACTGGTACGAGCGCGTTCCCCTCAGCAGCGCCGCGCCGCACGATGCACAGGGCGTCGTGGCCGACGGCCTCGGCGATACGGGTCCCGCCCAGACCATTTGCGTGGGCTGCCACGCCGGCGCCGGGTCGGACGCGATGCACGCCGTGACTAGCTCATCCGACTTTGTCTACTTGCAAGTAGCGCCGTGATATTGGTGTCCTGCACGAGCCACGCTGGGCCCTGCGGGTTGGTGCCCGGGTATTCAGACATTGTTGAGCCACCATGGTTTCCCGCAAGTCGAGCTCGTCTACGACGATGCTTGCCCGAACGTGGCGCTGGCCCGGAGCAACTTGCTCGCAGCCTTCGCGCTAGCTGGCGTTGCTCCCACGTGGTCTGAGCATCGCATCAGAGACCCGAACGCCCCGGCGCATGTCCGCGGGTACGGGTCGCCCACCATCCTCGTCGACGGGGCGGACGTTGCGGGCAGTAAGGCAGGCTCTGACGATTGCTGCAGAATCTACACGACAGGGGAGAGCACCGGAACGGCGCCCAGCGTCGACCTCGTGGCCGCGGCATTGGCCAGATCCGTCGCAAGGTAGCGCGAGCGCGCGCGCAGACCCAACCCTCAGCTCCTTGGGTGTTGACGCCGGCGGCCCGACTCAGATTCGTTCGAACTGAGTGACGGTTTGCTCGCTGACAACGTTCCCGGTGTTCAGCGTCGCAGCGGGTTCGAAGACCAACAGTGAGACTTCGTCTTCCGCGTGGGGTCGGTGCTCGACGCCGTGCGGAACGACGATCATCTCGCCGGGCTCGACCCATACCTCACGATCGCGAAAATCCATGCGTAGACGGCCCGCGATGACGAAGAACAGCTCGTCCTCCGTCTCGTGGTGGTGCCAGACGAAGCTGCCCTTGAACTTCACGGCTTTGACCTCTTGCCCGTTCAGCTCGGCAATGATCTTCGGACTAAAGTACTCGCTGAAGCTCGCTAGCTTCTCCGCCACGTTGATCTTCTTCACGTTCTCTGACCCCGAGGCACTGAAGGTAGCAACGCCAGGAAGCTCTGGCAACGCTCGCGGCGTGTCGGTCCTCAGCTGAACGTCGATCCGGACGTCCCCGCACAGAGTCTCAAAGCGCGGAGGTCGCGAATGACGACCTTGCGCGTCGATGACGCCAGAATGCCGGACTTGCGCCATTTCGCGAGGCACTTGTTGGCGCTTTGCCGACTCGTATCGACGAGCTCAGCCAACTCCTGTTGGGAGAGCTTGAGACTGATGCCGACGCCACCCGCAGCAGGCTCTCCCCAGCGCGCCGCAAGGAAGACGAGCTTGCGCGCCAGGCGCTGCTCCACCGGCATGGCGGTCACTTCTTCGAAGTGCTGAGCGAACTGCCGCAAACGGGACGCGAGCAGCCGACAGAGCGCCAAGCTGGCAGCGGGCGAACGTTCTAGAGCGCGCAGAACGGCTGACTTTGCAACGCTCAGCACGCAAGCATCCTCGAGCGCGGTCACGTGCGCCGAACGGCTTCCGTCTTGAAACAGCCCGAGCTCGCCGACGAGCTCACCCGGACCCAGGATCGCCAAGGTTGCCTCGCTCCCGTTCGCGCGCCCGAGCGACACTCTCAGCCTGCCGCTCACGATGCCGAACGTCGTTTCGGTGACCGCCCCCTGTACGACTAGCGTCCGCCCCTTGCCGTAGCGGCGCAGCTGAGCCAGTTGCGCGAGAGCCGTAAGCTCTGCGTCCCCGAACGCCGAGAAGATCTCGAGCCGTTCGAGGGCCGCGCGCTTCTGGTCTCGCGCTCGAGGACGTGTCGCCATCGCCCGAGCTTCGCACGCAAGCCTGGTCCGGAAAACGACCGCAAGTGTCGCCTGGGCGACAGCCGTTCGGCTCGAGCCCAGGTAGCGTCGTCCTCATCCGGCATGCCAACGTTCCGAATCGCCCTCATTTCCGACATTCATGGTAACGAACTGGCGCTTCGCCGAGTTCTCGATGACATCGATCGGAGCGGCGTCGATCAAATCGCTTGCCTGGGTGATGTGGCGACGCTTGGCCCTCGTCCGCACCAAGTCCTTGAGATTGTGCGCGAGAGCTGCGACCTCTTCATTTTGGGCAACCACGACGAGTACTTGTTCGACGCCGCGAGTATCCGCAGTCACACAACCTCGCCCCCGATCCTGGGCGCGGTCGAGCGATGCCGAAACGCCCTTACCGCGGCGGAAATCGCCTTTGTCAGGAGCTTCGCGCGAAACGTCGCCGTGCCGCTCGGCGCTGAGGGCACCCTGCTGCTCTTCCACGGCTCGCCGGACTCGAACAACTGCAACCTCTTAGCGGAAACCCCCGAGGCAGAGCTCACCAACCACCTCGGCGTTCACAAAGCGACTGTGATGGTCGGCGGCCACACCCACATCCAGATGCTCCGACAACACCGCGGCCGCTGGTTGGTCAATCCTGGCAGCGTCGGCCTCCCCTTCGAGCGGTTCGTTGCCGGCGCGCCGCCAACGGTCATGGCTCACGCCGAATACGCGATAGTCGAAGCTCGAGACGACACAGTTTCGGTCACGCTCCACCGCGTCGCCCTCGATCGATCTGCGTTGGTTGATTCTGTCACCGGCTGGGACAACCCGCTGGCCGCTTACTTGGCCGAGCAGTACGGGCGCAGTCCGCTCGCGCTGCGGCAGGCTTGACGAGCCTGCTGGCAAATCAGAATCCCAGAGGTGAGAGATCGGTGGAGCGTAGCCGACTGATTACGTCGTCCTCCTCTGGGCGCGCGGTGAAGCGCGCCGGACGGTTTTCCCACGCACGAGTCAGCTCGGGACAGTTGCGCACGGACGCCGCGAGCGAAGCTGAGCGGGGAAGCCGCTCTGCGAGGCGCGCATCGCGATCGGGACCGAGCGTGTAGCGGAGAGCCTCGAAGGTCTCGGCGACAACGAAGTCGGGCATGGTCAGCCGTTCGCCACCGAGATAGGTCGCTTCTGGAAGACTCGCATCGACGAGCTCGAATTTCTGCAAAACTCGGGGCAACGCCACGACGAGCGAGCGCGCTGGGTCGGCACCTGGATGATGTGCATCCGCGCGAATGACTTCGACCAACCGAAGCATGATGTCCATGTATGCGCTCGAGACAATGGCCTCGCGAAGCGCGACCGACGCATCGTCGAGGCCCTCGTAGTGCCCCAGCCGCTTTGCGAGGAAGGAGGCGATCGGCAGCGTCTCGGAGACGAGCGAATCGTCCCAACTCAACGTGGGGAGAGCACGAAGGAGGCCAGCAAACCGCGGATCCATGCGGCGCGTAGACCACTCGGGCAGCGGCAACCGGAAATCCTCGAAGAGGCGACCGGAAGCGGCGAGCGCGTGACGCAGCGCCTGGGCGCGCCCAATCACAGGGAAGTACCGAAGCACTATTACGGCGGAGGACATGGCAGGCCGAGCTTAGCGGATCCCGGCTGCAACGGGCATGCTCGCGCCCTGGCTGGGTGAAGCCGAGTCCGCTCACGCTGCGGCAGGCTTCACGAGCTTGCTGGCAATGAACGCGAAGAGCCCGAGAACGATCCCCGACACAACCCCCACGACGGGTCCAGTTATCAGCATCATCAGGCGCGGTGAATCGGGCAGCGGCATGGTTTTCATCATCGCTGCTTCTTTCGGATGGCGGGCCAGATAGCTGCTGAACAGGAGGATGTGGAACGACGTGACCCAAACGCAATTGGCCAGACTGACCGCGAAGCCGTGAAGGAAGTACTTCTCGGTGCAGCGTCGGGCAATCGCCACCGCGCATACGACGAAAATGACGAGCCAGAACAGCGGTTCGATATTCGAAGGGATCACGAACACGGTCGCGATCGCCATCGCGAGACCAAACAGAGAAAGTTGCAAGACCAGCTTGAAGTTGAAAGTCGTCATCGGCGGCCCCTCCAGCCATAGCACCCGGGTTTGGTCTCGAATACCCTAACGGTTACGGACCAAGGCGACGCTGCAAGAGCTCACGCACGGCTTTCGTAGGTGCCGAGGCAAGGGCTCGCTCTCGATGCTGCTGCGCAACCTCCAGATTTCCGGCGCGCCGATGAAGGTCGCCCAAGACGGCGTCCCACAAGTAGGATCCGACCAGCCAGGACGGCGGCACCAGTCCCTGTAAGAGGGCGAGCCCCGCCTCGGGCCCCTGCCATTCTGCCGTCGCCACCGCCCGATTCAACGTGTGCAGGGGCGACGGGGCGACGCGCTCGAGCATCGAATAGAGCTCGGCGATCTCCTGCCATCGGGTCTGCTCGAAAGACGGCGCAAAGCAATGCTCGGCGGCGATGCCGGCTTCTGCATGGAAGCGGGAGAAGACCTCGCCAGTGGCGGCGCGAACCAACCACTCTCCCCCGACGCCGATCCTGTCACGATCCCAGAGCGCTCGATCCTGTTCTTCCAACAGCAAGAGCCCCCCATCTCCGTCGAGGCGGGCAGCCAGTCGGGCCGCGTGCAGGTGCATGAGCGCCAGCAAGGCGAAGGTCTCGGGCACCTCGCCTACGGGGTGCTCCGCTAGCAACGTGGCCAACCTGATAGCCTCCTCGCAAAGCTCACGCCGTATCGCCAGCTCTGCGTGCGCTGACAGGTAGCCTTCGTTGAAGAGGAGGTAGAGCACTTCGTGCACGCTCGGCAGGCGCGAGCGGAGCGCCTCGAGCGGGGGCGTCTCCACCGTCGGTGACGTTTCGCGCAAGCGGTCACGGGCTCGGCTCAAGCGCTTGTGCACATTGGCTTCGCTGGTGAAGAGCCGGAGCGCGATCTCGCCGGTGCTGAAGCCGCACAGCGTTTTGAGGGCCAGCACCAGCTGCGATTCCCGCGGGATCGCCTCGTCGCAGCAGATGAAGAGCATCCGCAACAGGTCGTCCCGGACCTCACCCGCGAAGTACGACGTCGTCGGGGCGTCGTCTTCCCCAGCAAGATCGAGGGCGGCGCTCTCGAGAATTTCAAGACGGCCGGCTTGGCGGCGCAGTTCTCCGATCAGCTGATTGCGAGCGACGCGATAGAGCCAGGCGCCAGGCTCGCTCGGAGGGCCTTGGGTCGTCCAAGTCGAGAGCGCGGTCATGAGCGCGGCCTGAACCGCATCCTCCACGAGCTCGAGATGACGCACACCGACCCTGCGCGCGAGCACGGTCACCAGCCGACCGTACTCGTGCCGAAAGAAATGCTCGACGAGGGCCGGCGCTGTCAGGACGTCGATAGCTCCCGAACCTCGATGCTCGAGCCCGGGCTCATCAACCCGGGGCTCTGCCGCGCCACTTCCAGCGCTAGCTCGAAGCTATCGGCGGCGATGATCATGAACCCGCCGACGATCTCTTTGACCTCCACGAACGGACCGTCTGTGACACCGGCGGCGCTCAGAATCTTGCCGCCGGGCATCAGCTTCCCGCCCATGTCTACGATATTGTCCTTGTACTTGTCCTTCCAAGCGTTGAACGAGGCGAACATCTCCTGCATCTGCGCGGGAGACGGCGGGGACGGAGCCTCTCCGGTTCGGCGCGGGCTTCGCTGAATGCACATGTATGTCTTGGTGGGCATGGGGTTCCTCGGTTGGGGCCGGCCGCTTGGGCCAGCAGCATACGACGCGTGAGGCGCGGCCGATTGGACACCCATCGTCCCCCTGTATTCCGTTTCCGCGAAATCGCGGCGGATTTCCGGTCCCTTGGGTCCCCTAGTCTACTTGAATGACTAAACTTCCACGGCATGCTCTGCGACGCCAACAGGAAAGGAAAGAGAAGATGGCCCTCGAACTTCGGCCGAACTGCGAGTACTGCGACAGGGATCTGCAGCCGGCTGCTACAGAAGCGCGGATCTGCAGCTACGAGTGCACGTTCTGCGCCGACTGCGTCGCAACCAAGCTACACAATGTCTGCCCCAATTGCGGCGGCGGCTTCGTGCCTCGGCCGATTCGCCCGGCAACCGAGTGGCGGCCAGGTCTGTCGCTCGTCAAGCGCCCGCCCTCCAGCAAACGCGTGCACCTCTCCTACGATCTGGACGACATCGCCTCCCACATCAAGCGCATCGAGCACATTCCGCCGGAGGAGCGTTGAACGCGCAAGTGAGCCTTTCTGGCTAGTAGCCGAGTGGCCCGAAGACGAAAAAGAGCCCAGCAAATTCTTGCTCACGACGCTGCCACGCCTTGCCCGCTGGCTCCCGCGCTGCCCAACCTGCCATCAACCACATACCCCATCACGCTGCTCGATCAAACGCTTCACGCGACTCTGCTGAGCGAATTGTAGTGCTAACCCCTGAGGGCTCACGCCAGTAATTGCTTGCGGCTGCGGACGGCGGCTTCCAGGGCCGCGCGGCCGTCACCTACGAAGCCGTGGCCAGCGGGGTCATGGTAGGTGAGGACGGTTTCGGCGGGCCACTTCAGGATCGCGCGCCAGCAAGCGTCGACGACCTTGGCGTCCGCGACTTTGCGTGCGTCCTTGAAGAGGTAGAGCGCGTCGGGGATGACCATGCCTTTGATCATCCCGGGCAGCTTGGCGTGCTCGGCCTTGGGGTACATCCAGCCGAGGTTCTCGCCGCCGATCAGCGTGCGCGTGGGGACATGGAACGTCCACAGCTCGTCGACTGGATCTTTCATGCGGAAGAGCATGGCCAGCATCAGGCTCAGCATCATCAAGACGCCGTCGCGGCCGCCTTCGCCGGGCGATTGGTGGTCGGGGGCGCCGAACAAGCCGCGAAATGAGACGAACTCGAGCTGGCCGCGCAGCTGGGGCAGCACAGCGTCCGGGTTGAAGGTCGAGACCCGCGGCATGGCCAGCAGCTTCTTGCCGCTGGCGGTGCGCGGGATGCGCTCGGGCCCCACCAAGACGGAGGCCTGTGGGAACGCCTCCACCCACGGCGGCAATAGCACGTGATGCCCGCCGCCCGGTGAGAGCACATAACGCACGGCTAGCCCGGTTTGCTGCTCCAGCAGCTTCACCTCGGCAATCGCGCTCGCTTCGACACCGTTGATGACCAGGAGTCGGGGTGCGCCGTCTTCGACGACGCGAAACACCAGGCAGCGGTTGTTGATCTCGGGGAATTGATGTGAGCCACCAGGGTGGTGCTCAGTCGCGATGATCCAAAAGCCGTCGGCGACTTCCGCAGCGACGCCCGAGCGCTCGCGAGAAAGGTGGATTGTCATGCTGCGCCCTGCTGCATGAGTTGTTGCATGAGGCTGCCAGAGTCAAAGTCGCCGTAGTGCTCGACCAGCTTGCCGTCGATGATCTTGTCGATCATCGTCATCGAGCACTTGATGACCCTGCCGGTCGCGGGAATGCCGTGAAACTCCTGCGTCTGGGTGCCCGTGAAATGGCCGTGCAAAAGCACGTATTCCCCGGCAGCCTCCGTCAGGTCGAACACGTGGCGCCCGTCCGGGAACGCCGTCATGAACATCTGACCCATGGCCTTCCACGCTCCGAAATCGAGCTGCTTACCGCCCATGCAAGCTTGGAAGCGAGCCGAGACCAGCCCTTGCGCGCGCTCGAAGTCTTGAGCGTCGACGGACCGATAAAGATCCAAAGAAAGGTCGAGATTCTTGTGTTGCTGCGTCATGATTTTCTCCGAGGTTGGTGAGTGCCAACTCTCGGGTATCGCAGCGTTTCCTTCTAGAGGGCAGATGCCCTAGACGGCGGCGATTCCGGCCTTCATGGCAATCATGGTGGCGGCGGCCCGCGTGGTGACGCCGAGCTTTTCGAGCACGTGCTGCACGTGGTGGCCGGCGGTCTTGGTCGAGATATCGAGCGCACTTGCGATTTCTTTGTTGGTCAGACCCTGAACCAACAGCCGCAGTACCTCGAGCTCGCGATCGGTGAGGCCGCTCGGGCGCTCGGGTGACCGCACCGCATGACCCGCCGCGCCCAGCACCGCCGTGACTGCATCTGGACAAAGCTCGCTGCGCTTGACCATCGCGCTCAACTCAGACGCCGCGCGATCTGCATCGAGAGCCGCGCGATGCGGGCGCGCCTCGCGCATGGCCTGATAAACATCGGCCGCGGCGAGCACTCGAGCGGCGGTCGTGCAGGCGCTAGCCGAGAGACGTCGGTGGTAACCCGTCCCATCGAGTCGTTCGTGGGCTAACGTCGCTATTTCGGCCACAGACGCGAGCGACGGCGAGCGGGCCAAGACGCGCTCGCCAACGTAGGAATGCAAGCGAATCCTCTCGCGCTCCGCGTCGGTCAAGGGCTCGGCCTTGTCCCAGATGGCGGCGGTGGTGGCGACGCGGCCGACGTCGTGAACCAGTCCTGCGCGGGCAAGCGTCCGCTCGAGCTCGACGCCCAGCCCAAGACGCTGAGCGGCGGCGCTGGCCAAGCTCGAAACACCCATCGAGTGCGTACGCGTGAAGCGACACTTGAGGTCGGAAAAGTGCGCCATGGCGAGGAGCGCCTCGTCGATTCCCTCGTCGTCCACCAGGCGCCACGGCTCGGGCTCGGCGGCAAGCGCCGTGGCCCACGGCGAGGGCTCCTCCAGCGGCGCGCAGAGTCGAGCGGCGGCGCTGGTGAAGCGCTCGACGAGAGCCGGATCGAGCCCTCGTTTGGCGTGCTTGCGCGTAAACGCTATGGCGCCATCGACCCCACCCAGCCGGTGTCCGATGTTGGCGTCGATAGCCACGAGCGCGATGCGCATGCCCAGCGCGATGGCTTCGCCTTTGACCTTAAGCGGCTTGCCGGTGCCATCCCAGCGCTCGAACGCCTGAAACAGCGCCGCGCGAAACGCGTCGTCGAACCCAAAGCGCTCGGCGAGATGCGTCGCCACTTCGCAATGCGCCCGTCCGACCTCCGGCGCAGACGACATCTTGCTGAAGGCCCGCACGATCGCCGCAAGGCCGCCGAGCGGCCCGTGGCCGCGCCGCACCAAGCGCAGCATGACCGGCAACATCTCGCGCGGATCTCCCCAATCGAGTCCGTAGGATTCTGTGCCGACGAGTACCTCGTCGCCCAACATGCCCGCGGAGGTGTGCGACTCTGCCGTGCACCCCGACATCGCCAAGAGCGGCAGGTAGAAGGCGTCTTGCACGGTTCTGTCATCGGCCTTCACCTCCCGCGCCAAGCCCACGGCGAGCGTCGCGCCGCGCGGCGCGTGGTGGTCGGGTAAGCCCGTACCGGCGTCCACGGCCAGCGAGAGGGTACCGATGAGCTCCGCTAGCCTCATGCTGGCAATCGATTAGCATGGGCTGGCTCGTGCCAGCTGATCTTCAGCGTGATTCGAGCAGAGCCTTCAATTGCTCCAAGTCTTTGCGGTTCGCCCTGCGCATGGCGCCCGCCATCAAGGGCGCCGCAAGCTTGGAGAAGCCGCTCGGCTCACCGCGGTTCCGCAGCGTCATGCGCGTGGCGGATTCAGACACGGTCTCCCAGGTGTAGGTCGTCTCCATCGGAAATGGCCCCTGCGCGGTACGCATTACCAACCGCTCCCCCGCGACCTGGTCGGCTACCTCGTAGGTGTAAGCGAGGCGGCGCCCCAAGAACTGCGCCACGAAAGCCATGCGCGAACCAACCGCGAGCGGCGGCGGCGTCTCCCATTCCACGGACTTGATGTTGACGTACCAGCTCGGCGCGTTCGATGGATCGCCTGCGTAGGCGGCCACCTCGGCACGGGGACGCTCGATGACGATCTCGGTGACGACGTCCACGGCCATGCCAACCAATCCTATGTAACAGCTGAGTCCGTGTCGAGGTAGACGGCCCTACGGGTTGGTCAGCCTCCAGGCAGCCATGTCGCTGATGCGCGAGAACCACGACTTTATGTTCGGGAAATCTCCCAACGGTGCGTCTGTTTGCTTTGCGTACATGAGGGAGCACGCGATGGTCAGATCGGCGATCGTCACTGCATTGCCCACCAGGTATTCTCTACCCTCGAGGCGCTCGTCGAGCACGGCACCGAAGCGGCGCAAGTTCGTGAATGCCTCGTCGATCTTGTCTTGGCGCGGCTCGCCCAGCCGCAGCATCGGCTTGATGATCTTCTCGAAAGTGAGTGTGCCGAGCTGCGGCGAGAAGTGCGCAGCGTCCCAGAATTGCCATCGCACCGAATCGGCGCGCGCCAGCTCGTTTACCGGAATGAGCCCTGACTCGGGCTTCTTGGATGCAAGGTACTGCATGATGGCCCTCGATTCGGTGAGCACCAGGTCGCCATGCGTATTCCGGACGCACTTGAACAGCTGTTCCGAAACGACTTGAACGCTCGTTCCGAAAGCACTTGAACACCAATTCCGACGCACTTGAGCGCGTCGGGCCTGGTGGCCGGAGCGAAGAAACGA
>Ga0307508_10003356_pt1 | contig 16241 bp, 14 predicted proteins | sample 9_EM_MG_FD_203089 | JGI IMG/M metagenome (GOLD analysis project Ga0307508, IMG submission 203089) | Populus trichocarpa ectomycorrhiza microbial communities from riparian zone in the Pacific Northwest, United States - 9_EM | ecosystem: Host-associated > Plants > Roots > Unclassified | place...
GAGATGTCGGCGCCACGCTCCACGAGCAAACGCACCAGCGGCTCCTGTCCCTTCAGCACCGCACCGTGCAGTGGAGTCGATCCGTCGCCGTCAGCCGCTGAGACGTCGGCGCCGCCCTCCAGGAGCAACCGCGCCACCGCCTCGTGTCCGTTCAGCGCCGCGTGGTGCAGCGGTGTCCATCCATTGCCGTCAGCCGCCGAGATGTCGGCGCGACACTCCACAAGCAGCCGCACCAGCGCCTCGTTTCCGTTCAGCGCCGCACGGTGCAGCGGCGTCCATCTATTGCGGCCAGCCGGTGAGGCGTCGGCGCTACACTCCAGGAGCAGCCGTGCCAGGGCCACTTGTCCGTGCAGCGCCGCACCGTGCAACGGCGTCCATCCATCACGGTCAGCCGCTGAGACGTTTGCGCCACACGACACCAGCAGCCGCGCCACCGCCTCCTCTCCGTTCAGTACCGCACCGTGCAGCGGTGTCCACTCATTGCCGTCGGTCACCGAGAAGTCGGCGCCACGCCCCACGAGCAGCCTCACCAGCGCCTCCTGTCCGTTCAGCGCCGCACCGTGTAGCGGAGTCGATCCGTCGCCGTCAGCCGCTGAGATGTCAGCGCCACGCTCCAGGAGAAGCCGCGCCACCGCCTCGCGTCCGTTCCGCGCCGCTTCGTGCAGCGGCGTCGATGTGTAGCGGCCTGCCGCTGAGCAGTCGGCACCACGGTCCAGGAGTAGCTGTGCCACTGCCTCGAGTCCGTTCCGCGCCGCTTCGCGCAGTGGAGTCCATCCGTAGCGGTCGGTCGCAAAGATGTCGGCACCACACTCCACCAGTAGCCGTGCCAACGCCTCGTGTCCGTTCCGCGCCGCACCGTGCAGCGGCGTCGATTTGCCACCGTCGGTCGCTGAGATATCGGCGCCACGGTCCAGGAGCAACCGCGTCACCGCCTCGTGTCCGTTCCGTGCCGCGCAATGCAGCGGCGTCGATTTGCCACCGTCGACCGCTGAGATATCGGCGCCACAGTCCAGGAGCAACCGCGCCACGGCCTCGTGTCCGCTCCGCGCCGCACGGTGCAGGGGCGTCGATTTGTCGCTGTCGGCCGCTGAGACGTCTGCGCCCGTTTCTAGCAGATTCCGAGCAATATCCAGGTCTCCAAACGCGGATGCGCAGAGTAGCAATCGGTCTATACGGCCCCCCTGTGCAGACTCGAAAATGGTTTTGGTGAGTAACTAGCTTCAATCTCACTCGGGCCTGCCACCCAAGTTGGAATCTCAACATTCCTGTAAACTTCTGCCCTAACCCAAACACACAGACTGTGGAAAGAAGGTCTACTCCCTCTTGCTGCAAAGCTTTGGAACGAAGCCAAAAATTGTCTTCGGAATACTGGGTTTCAACACGTTGGCGATGATAGTCGACCCAGCGCTGGAACGTAGCTTCTGATACGAAAGCTCCCCAAAGGGTGGCCAAGGTTTGACAGCTGTCTTTGCAACGATTCAAGTGCCATGACCAAAATACTGTGGAGTAGAGTAGGAGGTGGCGATCGTGGTAACGTCCTTCTCGTGTTGCAAGGGTTATGTCATAGTCGCTCCAAGACCGCGGAGAGCAAACTAGCGAAAGGCAGATTTTGGCGATTTCGGTATGAGAATCGGCCGTGGGTTGTTGGGTTTCCAAGTATTCTTGCACCGAAAGGTGGGCAAACCGGAAAACGTTCAGGCGTTCGTCCAAAATGAGGAGGTTTTGGCAGGCTTTCAACAAATCAGTCGCCCTGACACCCGCGCAATTGCGGGAGAATTCCCCCGAGCCGTCGACTTCGACCGTGACTGCATCAAGCAAGGTTTCCGATCGCAACGGTTCGTAAGAGCACCGGACCCATCGGAAGGCGTTTAGTGCTAGTTGAGATGTGCGGCGACTCTGCTTACGAATGCAGTTGTATATTTCGCCGTACGCATCTGTTAAGGTTTCTGGAAGGGCGTTTAGGCTGTCCCTTACATCGTCTAGAGTGACCTTTTCGCAAAGCAAGGTAAGCTGAAGAGCCGCAAGTTGAAACCTTCATCCAACCATTAGCTGTGACACTATCTATTAGTCATTTAGGCGAACTTACATTCCCTTGGATCGCGCACAAAGAACTCCGCATATTTCGTCCTCGAGCGCATTTGGGACATTGCCGTGGAGCAGCTGCTTCCGTTTGATCATGGCCTGAACTTTCTCTTTCACAAACCGGTTGATGTCATCGCCATTGTCATCGGATTCCAACTCAATCCTGGGAAACATCTCGAACTGCGTGAGAATATCGGTGTCCATTCGAGTAGTCGCGAAAACCCTGACTAGAGTATTTGATTTTTCCATGACGTACTTGAGCGCCTCCAGTAATTCCAACCGCAAATTGTGATCGACTTCGTCAAGGGCGTCAATGCAAATTGTCGTCTGAGGATATACAGCCATGAGCTGAACAAGAAGATCTTGGCATTCTTTCAAGGTCAGCCGCGAAGAGAGTTGTCCCTTATCCTCGCGTTCCTTGTGAATATCGGGGACCGGCATCAGAAGCTCCTCTTCGGAAGGAGTTTGCGCAAGCTGCTGGATAAGCGTGCGCAGAATGCTCTCGGGATCTCGGCGGCTTTCCTCGGCTCGATTGCAGTAGAAGTATGCCAATTTGGATTCGGCTGTTGGATTGGAGAGGAACCAGTCAATGACCTGTGATGCGATGTACGTTTTGCCGGCTCCAGCTAGACGAACTGGTCAGAAGAGCACGCCACCCGTCCGAGGACCGCGGCGACTTACGGATTCCTCGCAACAGCAACAGCATCGAGTCGGTTGATTCTCTCCAATTGCGGTACTCCTCCTTCCTCAAGATCCACTCTCCCGTGCCTTCTAGACGGCCATCGCTGATACGCTTGTGGTGATTTGTGTACGGGACCGTGGATATCCATTCCAGGATTTCGGTTCTCTCTAGCTGCAGTGTCAGCCAGGGTCGGAAAACATTGGGAGGTTAAGGGTGTTTCCGATGGAGAGGTGTCGCATACTCTTGGGTCTGCCAGCGAGGTCTCGTTAGCCAACCGTAAGATTCTGTCGAACCGCTCTTCGCGGGATTTCAGGCTCTTACCCGCCAGAGACGAAGGTGACTGCACCAAAAAACACTCCTCCTCGAAACTCTACATGCGTGGAATCCTGGTAGCTCCGTTGGTTCGCTTTGCCCTTGCTGGCGTCCATGTTGGACGGTGGAATTGTCGGGAGCGTTATTTGTGTACGCTTTAGCTGCGACTGCCGCTGGGTTGGCGAGGGGGAGTTGGAGAGCAGGGATATTCGTCCGATTGAAGCTTGGGCTGCCTTGATAGCAGTAGATCACTCCGCGGTCTGGCGATATTGCTGTAAAAGGTGGGCTTGCTTAACAGTTGTTCTGTTCTCAGGCAGAGTGCGTGGTATCTAATAGAGAACATGGCAAATATGCATTGTCAGATCATTGGTTCTAGAGTTCGTTTCCCCGCATTCCCCTCATTTAAGCCTCGTCGCCCGCTTCAGCTGCCGCCGAACACGTCGACGTGCGCTTTTGCATGAGCAGGGGTTAATTGCCGTCATTCTGTTTCTTTTATTATGTAGATATTGAGTTTTGCTGCTGTGCGTGCCTGATTCGCCTCAGCAACGGCGCTACGGAGACTAGCGTATCACACGAACCGACAGCCTCAACATATGAAGCAGCGCCGCACGCAACCCTCACCGCAGACACCCACCTGCTGTGGAGGATAAGTGCAAACGGCAATATTCGATCACGGGGTTAGGTATCCCCGATGTAGACTGCATACGCTGACGACGTTACGCGCATGGCTACTCGGCGCGAGCGGTCGACAATCAATCTTATTTTTTTGTTTGTCTCGTCGCCCCGCCCCTATAGATCTATGTCGGCGGTTCGCCCTGAGGCTTCTCAGTCTGCCTCAGGGGGGCAAGGCCAAGGAGATCGTCGGCGCGCAAACGGCGATCGGGTAGAGGCTCACAACGGCCCTCGCGTACACCGGCAGGACGGAGAGCACAGTCCTGCTAAAGGAACCAGAGACTCTCGACGCGGACCTGGTGCAGGAAGAGGAGTCCGAAGCGAAGGCGGAGGCAGAGAGGCCGAGATCTGGACTCACCATGTTCACGGGTGGATCTCGACTGGATGACGGTGCCGCTGGATATTCGGTGGTGTGGAAGAACGGCCAATCCTGGGCGGGCATCAAAACCCACATGGGCTACAACCAGGAGGCGAGTGCGCTGTCATTGCCCGTGCACTGGAGAGCGCCACGTGAAGAACGGTAACTTCGAAACAGGTTACGATCTTTACCGACGCCCAGTCGGCCATCAGGCGGATGGCCTCGGGCGAGCCTGGGCCCGGCCAGAAATATGCGCTTGAAACACGGAATCACATCGCCACCCTGCGGCGGGCAAAGCCGGATATCAACATTGAGATCCGGTGGTTCCCAGCGCACAAGGGGGTGGCGGGAAATGAGAAGGCTGATGAGTGGGCCAAGCTCGCGGCGGAGGAGCCAGACGCCCGCGGCGTTGAACGGCTGACGTATTCGGACCGGGTTGAGGCATTCTCGATGCCGCTTCCCAGTTCTCTTGCCAACATCAAGTGGGAGATCTCCAAGAAGAAGTGGATGGAGGCACGAAGCTGGGCTGGGGGCCGGACCTCCAAGACGAAATACAAGGTGCCGAAGAGTCAGAGACCGGACGACACAGTTGCTGGAAGCAACAAGAGGTTTGCCTCAAGGTACTACCAGCTGAAGACGGGGCACGGCCGAACTGGACAGTACCTGCATTAGGCGAAGGTCCGCCCTTCCGCCCAGTGCTGGTGGTACCAGTGCCATACGCACACGAGAGACCCTCTTTAAGGTGTGTCCGAGAGACCACCTCTTTAAGGTGTGTCCGAGAGACCACCTCTTTAAGGTGTGTCCGAGAGACCTGTCAGAATAATGGGCGTCCGGAGATGACGGACCAGAGGCAACATGTCCGGAGATGACAGCAGCCTTAGTCTCCGAGCACCGGCTCGGGAGACAGTCTTCCGTCCTTTCCCCTTGGCGAGTCCCTCAGGCGCGTTGTATATAGAGAGAATGTTTTTCCTTCGACGTTGTATCAATAAATCAGTTCACTATCTTTGTCTCTATCGATCCCTATATTCCAACAAGACCACCTCTTTAAGGTGTGTCCGAGATGGAAGGGTCAGCAGAAGATCCTGTGGGCGGAGGTGCGGAAAGGGACCGGGAGGTGGAAGAGCCGGTGGAAGATCCGGGATCTTTTCGCGGATGGAGGGTGCAGTCAGGCAGTGCTGGATTTCCTCTCCTCGACGGATGCAGGGAAGATAGTACCGGCTGTGGAAGCTGAGGATGACACGGGGGGCGAGGTCTCGGAGTGGGAGCGCCGGGAGCGCCGGGAGCGGGAAGAGGAGCGGAGGGCGGAGGAGCTTGGTACCGAGGAGGAGCTGGGTGCTGGGGAAGGAACACCACTGTTCTCACCCACCCCGTCCTTCATGGCTTCGGCGGACGGGGAGTAGGGGACGGCCACGCTTTTCTTTTGTTCTTTTCCTTTGTCACTTTCTTTACTGTGATTCTACTCTCTTTCGGAACAGGCCTGGGCGGAGGGCAGAGGGAAGTTCGCAACGAGTCGCCACGCGCGGACGGTGGACGGGGAACGGACTGTATATACTCCTCGCCATGATCTATCTAGTTCGCATGCGAGTAATGAATAAACAAAAAATAGCCCCCTATCTATCCATGTACTCCTCCGCCTCTGCCCTCCTCTCTTCTTCCCGCTCCCTGCTGAAAGATCTACGCCAGGCCCGGTAAAGACACCGAAAGGAAGGTGAAATCAAGAGAGAATGTGTGGGTGTTGTCGCGACCCTATGATTGGCGGATTCTGTCCTGATGTGTCCGGAGGCCCATAACGACCAACCTGTCAAGCTATTTAAATTTCCATAACCTAAAACACGAAACCCTGCAACCGGAAACCTTGAAAACTCGACAACCTTGCAGCCCTGCCAATGAAATTTTGCAACATCGCCAACACCCCCCCAAATTATAACTGGAGTGAGGTATAATTGCGAGCCACAGCCGTTGTATGTACCTCGCCGCCAGCGATGCACTCCACAGTATCAGACATCGACCATCGAGTATCGAGCCATCCAATGAGTGAGTCGACAGCAACACGTCCGGGGGGCCGTCGGGCAAACTGCCAACGAGAAATCCATCGGGCGAACCGTCGGGCAAGCAGCCAACGAGCTAGTCAACATGCAATCCGTCAGGCAAGCAGTCGGACAAGCCGCATGTGCGATCCGAGGAGTGAGCTGAGTGGGAACTTACCCTTAAGTTGAGAAACGAGCGAATAGGAGTGAGCTGTATGGCAAGCAGCCAACGAGCGGAAAGCATGAGCGAAACAACGAGCAATCAGAATGGCAAGTCGCCGATGAGCGGAATGAAAAAGCGGCCAACGAGGGATGGCAGGTGAGCCAACGAGTGGTCTGACACGTACGTCCCAGTCGCACAGCAGTGGGCCTTGGAAAAGAATAGGGGTCAATAACGCCCATCCAAATAGCGGTCATCCCAATTGACATATCTGAAAAAAACATTGCACATACCATGGATACCATCAACGAGGTACAGGTTTTTCCATCGCCACTGATGTTGTGATGTGCAGGCATAGAATTAATAGCAAAAGCCTGATTAATAGTGAGAGGGCGGGTGCAGAATCATTTGGTCGCCGGCAATAAATAAAGAAGACAGTCATGTCGCAGTAAATATAGAGTTACTGGATTACGGCGGCACAGGGAGTAAAGGAGTAAAGATATACAACGCCGTGAGAGTAAATAGACGAGCAGCACCGCGTCGCCGACAAGAAGGATAAAATAAACACAGTGTCTCTGCTGCGGAATGATAGAGAAATTCACACAAAAACGGAGAAACCGCACGACTATCCCTAATGACTCCTATAATCTTCCCCAGCGTGTACTGTTCTAGTGGTAAACGCGATTTGCAAATGGCGGCAGTCGATACACCTCTGGTGACTAATTAAGTAGTAATTTATTTTCCGCGTCTCGACGAAGCTACAGCATGCTCATTACGCATCACTCGGTTTCCCAGAAAGCACCTTCAAGGCCCCAAATATACTGGAATAAGGTGATTTAGGCATTAGAATTGGTCTCTACAATAGCGCTTTACCCATTCTGTGACATTCAGCTGAACTCTGACGTTTTTGATTCGTCGACATATGGTATTCAAAATTCCGGCCACTTTTCGTGGTCCAAGTCCAGCACAATGCAACACTCTCCGACGCTGAATACATAAGTAAGTATGTACTCGTCCACGCACACGTTCTCATGAGCTGGAGATAATTACATCATCTAATTTGTTCCAACTATCCCACGTGCTTCTCAATAGGTACCGTCGCCCTGCGGCACCAATGTTCCCCATAACCGCGTACCGTACAGTACCTATATCGCCGCCTAGTCTCGACTCACCCTGTCCACTCACGGGCACTTTCATTGGGCTGCAACCACTGTCTATTCCGGCGTTCGATCGGGCATTGCTCGTTATTCCGTGTGACGCTGAGCTTTGTATTGACTCTCCGCCGTCATCGTGTATTGTCACTTGGTACCTGCGAGACTGGGACAGGAACGTTTGGTCAACGTCGGAATCGCGGTGGTTTTCCCGTCAATTCGACGTGAGGTCATCGTCGGAGTACAAACTACATATCATGCAAGAGTTAAGCTCGCACGAAAACATCCTTGCAATAGTTAAGTAACGTTAGCCAGGTAGAAGCGAGATATCAGGTAGAAGCGAGACGGCCGGGTAACACACCGCTAACCCCACCATGTGAAGCATTATTTTTTTTCACGGCATCCACAATGGCTTGCCACCCTACTACAGCCATGGTAGAGCTCACAAGGTATCACCCCCTTACCGTAGAGCTATTGTGGACCGCATAGAGGGCTCAGAAAGGGCTGGGAAGAACCACCGATCAGCACCCTCGGACTGTGAGTGCGGCATGGGAATACAACACTCAGAGTCATCAGGAGTAGTGAAAACCCCCTCCGGAAGGCTGATGTAGACAATAGAGCGTAGTGGTATTTATCATAGAAGGTACCACTAACTCTGCATTGAAGTTGAATGCTTATGGTTGGCCATTCAACTTACCTACATTTGGCCATACACCTGAGGTCAAGAAGTCGGACATCGCCGAGGTCCTGACGCCTCTAGGATCTTATCAGTTCAAGTCTAGACTGGAGTAGCTGAATCACAGATGCTGTTGTACCGCTGCAAGCTCGTATTGATGACTGAGATGCATGTAATAAAGCAAAACGACGGCGTCCCTTTTCTACCTACTGGTAGGCCTACCAACTGATTTTACATTGAAAAAAAGTCTACATTATTAGGAGATAGGTCAAAGAAGTCTCTAGTGCCATCATAGAACAGCTTTTGGTATTACATATGTATGTAGCTACGACATGGTCGCCATCCCCGTATGTATCCCGTGGACGCTGCCACTACAACCCCTACCGTACTTTCAACCACACACAGCTCCATCAATTTCTATTCGATTGACATAAAAAGCGGCTATTAATGAAGCAGGAAGTGCGCTCAAAATCGTCGTGCCTTCATTGGTAGGCAATGACAAGAACTCAAAATAATTGAAAGTAACAATCGGAAAACTTCAAACCTTCCCTTCAACGAGCTTGCTCGTCAGTATGTAGAATCACGTACGTCATTGGTGTAGAAGAGGACTAAATATTGGCTGTATGAAGTACTACTACAGCTGTTTTCATGGCTTGGATGACTTCATAACCTCAATATGTCTCTCCCCCTCCACTGGTGAGCTTATGTTTATTCCGGCTGGCTGCTCCGGACAATACTAGACTCACGACACCTCTTAAGGGCCTTCAACCCGCTGTATGGTCCTGGATGCATTGTATCTGCACCCAGAGGCCCTCGTACCACGGTTCTGCCTGCCTGGTATATAGCTGTCGATTCTTTTGTCATGTCTGCGCTACCGCCAGTCGGCTTCCAGGTAATCGAGGGGTTGTCTTTGCCCGACATCTTGAGGCTACCTATTCACTCACCTATACTTCGCGGATTATCAGAAGTGTCTACATACTAATGGATCTAATGTGGCTTCGATCCTATACTTGTGTATCTTCTCTAACATGAAGTTTTGAACAGACTGGCAATCCACTGCAGGGGGGCAACACCGACAGCACTAGCCTGCGAACCACATAACAATCATCTGCACAGTTTAACTTCAGCCAACTCCGAACTCATATATAGCCCCTAATTGACCTTTGGACGCAGTTTTATATAAGTAGAAGCAGATTTGTGGTTTCTACTCTTCCTTGAACGGATTCCGTACCGTACCCAAACCGCACCCCCGCCCCCACCATCCACGAACCCGAGTGCACCTGCATAGGCAATCCGAGCCGCAGACGACATCCACACATCACCTAACAACCCCCCCTTAGTAATTACACCTCTTCTTTAGTTGTTTGGGTGATACTTTACATCATCAGTTGTGGTGGGGCAGAAATAAGGTAAAGTTACCCGGCCGTCTCGCTTCTACCTGATATCTCGCTTCTACCTGGCTAACGTTAGTTACCCTGCAACCCGAAACCTCGACAACCTTGCAGAGCCGTGCCAAAGAAATTTCGCAACCCATCAACAAACACTCTGTCAGAATAATGGGCGTCCGGAGATGACGGACCGGAGACGGCGTCCGGAGATGACGGACCAGAGGCAACATGTCCGGAGATGACAGCAGCCTTAGTCTCCGAGCACCGGTTCGGGAGACAGTCTTCCGTCCTTTCCCCTTGGCGAGTCCCTCAGGCGCGTTGTATATAGAGAGAATGTTTTTCCTTCGACGTTGTATCAATCAACCAATTCACTATCTTCGTCTCTATCGATCCATATATTCCAACACACTCCACAAATTGTAACTGGACGGAGGTATATTTGCGAGCCACAACCGCCGTACCTCGCCGTGAGCGATGCTCCCCACGGTATCAAACATCAGCCATCGAGCATCGAGCGAGTTTATGAACGAATCGACAAGCAACCCGTTGGGCAAGGAGTCGACGAGTGAAAGGAACGAGCAAGCCGACGAGCGGAAAGAACGAGTAAGCCGACGATCAATACGTCGGGCGAGCCGTCAAACGATCCGACGGGCAGGCAAACAAGCATTCCATCGGGCGAGCCGACAAGCAATCCGTGGTGCGAGCCGACAAGCAATCCGTCGGGCAAGCTATCGGGAGAGTAGGTGTAGAGTGATTTGGTGTCGCCAGCAGTAAATAAAGAGAGTAAATACAGTCATCACGGCAGTAAATATAGAGTAATTAAATATTTAGAGCGATACTGACCGTAAAAAAAATACGGAAATGTAGTGCGTAAGTAAATCTTTGGTACAGTGCCGCTACCTGAGTAATAAGTGTTGGAATATAGGGATCGATAGAGATGAAGATGGTGAATTAATTGATTGATACAACTTAGAAGGAGGAACACACTCTCTATATACAACGGGCCTGAGGGGCTCGCCAGGGGGTAAAGACGGAAGACTGTCCCCCGAGCCGGTGCTCGGGACACTCGGACAGCTGTCATCTCCGGACGTGTCGGCTCCGGTCCGTCATCTCCGGACGCTCATTATTCTGACAATAAGAGCAAATAAAGTCGTGTCACTACCAATACAAGAAACAATATACAGCGAAGCCATTCACTTCTGTTCTGTCTTGGATCTGAAAAAAGGCTGCACTCAAAGCGAACATGCACAAAAGAAAAAGAAGAGTCATTAGTTCTTAGTGACTACCTAGCCAATTGACTAAATTGACTAGCTAAAATCTTTTTGAATGGCGAGTCAATCACCTCAAATGACTATCCAATACTACTCACCTAGGAAATCGTCAATGGATTGCCCGTGTAACTCTGGTTTGTTTTGGCTTCAGATCGCCGCACGCAGCAATGGTTTTCCTGACAAGTAGGTACGGTGTGCGGCAAGGCAGGGACACCGGTACAGAACTCCGTCGAGCGGCGTCTTCTCGTTGCAGGAGTTCGTATTGGTATAGTATTTTGGATTTGGCGCTTGCGCCTTAGAGTTTGTTGAGGACACGATTGCGTGAAGAGGATCTTTGTTCTGCGGGTTCTCTCCCTTTCTCCTGTTCTATACCCATCGGATATTACAATTGTTAGATATATCGATCGCCCAACGAGGCCCGCCGAGGCCTGCCTAGACCGCTGCGAGCAGATGCGCGCGCGGAAGGCATCGGGTGGCGCAGGTGGCCAATGGCCACCGGCGACATCTAGGCCCGGCGACATCTAGACCGGAGGTGGCAAGTGTGCATGTATATATAGAGAGCGGTCCTCCAGTCTCGGTGAAAAGATTAAGCAACGGAATTCCTACCTATCTATCGACGAATATATATGTGACAACAATGAGGTTGTGAGCCATTCAAACGACCAGAACCCATACATCTTGTATACCCTCATCATATGGCATTCAGACGGATCAAACTGCCTATCGTTTATTTCCGTCTTCATTGCTAATTGGTATTATTTCAACAAGCGGTACAAATACTCGTCGTTGCCATTCCATGCGGTCCCGCTGGTGCAGGACGGAACATCAGCTGATATAGTCTGTTCGAGTGTGTGCTCCTGATTACGAAAAAGCACCGAGCCATGGCGCGATCGAGCGCAGTACCAGTCGTTACCCCGCGCCGGCTTGTACTCTAATGCCAGAACTTTTGCCATGTGCACCTACGATGTCAAAATTTCGTCATCCTCTAGCCGGCCTGAAACTTCGCGCAGATGGAAGAATGTGAAAGAAAGTACTTGAGTACTCGAGCTGCATCAGATAGGTAGGTCATGGCGAAGATATGTACAGTCCGTTTCCAGTCCGCAGTCCGCGCGTGGCGGCTCGTCGCAGGCTCCCCTTTTGCCCCCCGCCCAGGCCTGTCCCAAGAAGATGGATGCGCACCAAAGAAATCACGAAGGAAAAGAGTCCGCACGTAAGAAAGAACAAAGGAAGAAGGCGACCCGCCCCCTAGTCCTCTACCGCAGATGCCATGAAAGAGAGTGAAGGGAGGAAAAGCGGTTGCACTCCGTCGACCCCCAGCTCCTCCGCGGCACGGCCAGCACCTCCGCCTCCGCTCTCCTCTCCTCTTCCCGCTCCCGTAGCTCCCGTAGCTCCCATTCCGACACCTCGCTCCCCGCAACTTCCTCAGGTGGGATCGGCCTCCCCGCATCCGTAGTGCCTAGCTACATCTCCCATGCGCAAGGAGGTCCCGGATCGTGAACCGGCTCTTTCCCCTCCCACTTTCCTTCCACACCTCTGCCCACAGGATCTTCTGCTGGGCCTTCCACTCCAGGCACACCTTGAAGAGGTGGTCCCACGTCTGTGTTGGGCACCAGCACCTCCGCGCTGAGCGGAGGGGCGGTTCCTTGTCCACTGGGGATACTGCCTGGTAAGGCAGTGACCTGTCTTCATCCGGTAGAGCCTCGAGGCAAGCTACTTGGTGCTCCCAGCTACCGTACCGTCCGGCCTCCATCCGTGTCCGTGCCTCCGTCCACTTCTTTTCGGAAATCTCTCGCTTGAGGTTGCAAGTGACCTGGGGAGGGGCATCGTACGCGCTCCCGCTCTGTCCGAGTATCCTAGCCGTTCCACCCCGCGAGCATCTAACTCCTCTAGTTTGGCCCATTCGTCGGCCTTCTCATTACCTACGACCCCTCTGTGTGCGGGGCACCATCGGATCTCGATTGTGATGCTCGGCCTAGCCTTCCGAAGTGTTGCTATGTGCTTTCTTGCCTGGAGTGCGTACATCTGATCGGGGCCGGACTCCACTGAGGCTATCCGTCGTATGGCTGCTCGGGAATCTGTGAATATCGTAACCCGTTCCGGAGTCGTCAGTCTTCTCGTGCGGCATCGAGCAGCTGGGCCAGCGCCTCCTGTCTGTTCCGCACCGCAGCGTACAGTGGCGTCCATCCGAGGCGGTCGGTCGCTGAGGTGTCAGCGCCACGCTCCAGGAGCAGCCGCGCCAGCGCCTCCTGTCCGCTCATTGCCGCAACGTGCAGCGGCGTCCATCCGATGTGGTCGGCTGCTGAGATGTCGGCACCACGCTCCACGAGCAGCCGCGCCAGCGCCTGCTGTTCGTGCATCGCCGCAGCGTGCAGCGGCGTCCACCCCCTGCGATCGACCGCCGAGATGTCGGCGCCATGCTCCAGAAGCAGCGGTGCCAGCGCCTCCCGTCCGTTTATCGCCGCAGCGTGCAGCGGCGTCAACCCCACGCAGTCGGCCGCCGTGATGTCGGCGCCGCGCTCCAGCAGCAGCCGCGCCAGCGCCTCGTGTCCGTTCACCGCCGCTTCGTGCAGCGGCGTCGTCCTGGCGGAGCCGTAGGCCGCCGAGATGTCGGCGCCACGCTCCAAGAGCAGCCGTGCCAGAGCCTCGTGTCCGTTCCGCGCCGCATTGTGCAGCGGCGTCAACCCATCGCCGTCGGCCGCCAAGACGTTGGCGCCCGTTTTAATCAGATGTCGAGCAATATCCAGGTCTCCAAACGCGGACGCGCGGAGTAGCAATCGGTCTACATGGCCCCTCTGTGCAGACTTGGAAGTGATTTTGGTGGGTAACTTCAATTTCATCCGGGCCATCCAACCAAGTTGGGATTTGGCTATTCTGGTAAATTTCTGCCCTAATCCAAACACACAGACTGTGGAAAGACGGTCACCCCCCTCTTGATGCAGAGCATTCGATCTAAGCCAAAAAGCGTCAGTGGAATCCTTGGTTACAACACACTGCCAATAATAGGCGATCCAGCGCTGGAATATAGCTTCTGATACGAACACTTTCCAAAGGGTGTCCAAGATTTGACAGCTGTCTTCGCAACGACGCAAGTGCAATGGCCAAAATACTGCCGAATACAGTAAGAGGTGACGGTCGTGGTAACGTCCTTCTCGTGTTGTAAGGGTTATGTCATAATCTGTCCAAGACCTGGAAGAGCAAACCAGCGAAAGGCAAATTTTAGCGATTTCGGTATGAGAATATTCTTTGAGTTGTTGCGTTTGCATGTATTCTTCCACCGAAAGGTGGGCAAACCGGAAAACATTCAGACGTTCGTCCAAAATGAGGAGGTTCTGACAGGCTTTCAGCAAATCAGATGCCTTTACACCGGTGCCTTCGCGGGAAAATTCCCCTGTACAGTCGATTTCAACCGTGACTGCGTCAAGCAGCGTTTCCGATTGCAACGGTTCGTAAGAGCACTGGACCCACCGGAAGGCGTTTAGTGCTAGTTGAGATGCGCGGCGACTCTGTTTTCGGATGCGGTTGTATATTTCCTCATACGCGGCCTTCAAGGTTTCTGGAAGTGCCTTCAGGCTGTCCCTAACATCGTCTGGAGTGACCATGTCGCTGAGCAAGGTAATCTGAAGAGCCGCAAGTTGGAACCTTCATCTAACCGTCAGCTGTGACACCCATAAATCAGTAATTCAGGCGAACTTACATTCCCCTGGATCGCTCACAAAGAACTTGGCAAATTTCGTCTTTGAGCGCATTTGGGACGTTACCGTGGAGCAATTGCTTCCGTTCGATCATACCCTGAACCTTCTCTTTCACAAACCGATTGATGTCATCAACATTGTCATCGGGATCCAACTCAATCATGGGAAACATCTCGAACTGCATGAGGATGTCGGTATCCATTCGAGTAGTTGCGAAAATCTTGACTAGTGTATTTGATCTTTCCACGACGTGCTTGAGCGCCTCCAGTAATTCCAACCGCAAATTGTGATCGACTTCGTCAAGGGCGTCAATGCAAATTGTCGTCTGAGGATATACAGCCATGATGTGGACCAGGATATCCCGGCATTCTCTCAGGGTCAACCGTGAAGAGAGTTGCCCCACCCTCTCCCGCTCATTATAAACATCAAGGACCGGCTTCAGGAGTTTGTCTTCAGATGGAGTCTGCGCAAGCTGCTGGATAAGCGTGCGCAGAATGCTCTCGGGATCTCGGCGGCTTTTCTCGGCTCGATTGCAGTAGAAGTACGCCAATTTGGATTCGGCTGTTGGATTGGAGAGGAACGAGTCGATGACCTGCGACGCAATGTACGTTTTACCAGCTCCGGCTAGACGAACTGATCAGAAGAGTGCGCTCCGGCGGAGGACTAAGTACACTTACGGATTCCCCGCAACAGCAGCAGCATCGAGTCGGTTGATTCTCTCCAAGTGCGGTACTCCTCCTTTCCCAAGATCCACTCTCCTGTGCCTTCTAGACGTCCATCACTGACGCGCTTGTGGTGTTTTATGTATGGGACCGTGGATATCCATTCCAGGATCTCGGTTCTCTCTAAATACAGTGTCAGTCGGGGTCGGACATATTGGGAGGCTAAGCATGATTCGGTGGAGAGGTGTGGCCTACTCTTGGGTCTGCCAGCGAGGTCTCGTTAGCCTGCTATAAGATTCTGTCGAATCGCTCTTCGCGGGATTTCGGGCACTTACCCGCCAGAGACAAAGGTGATCGCGCCATGAAACACCCCTCCTCGGAACTCTGCATGCGTGGAATCCTGGTAGCTCCGTTGGTTCTCTTTGCCTGTGCTGGTGTCCATGTTGGACGGTGGAATTGTCGAGCCGATCGTCGCGCGTTGTTTGTCTTCGCTTTGGCTGCGACTGCTGCTGGGTTGATGGAGAGGAGTTGGAGAGTAGGGATGTTTGTCCGATTGAAATCAGCTTGGTGTACCTTACTAGAAGTAGATCACTCCGCGGTCTGGCGGTGTTGCTGCAAAATGTGGGCTTGCTTCGATTCTCGGATGGAGCACTTGGTAATAGGAAAAAATATACATTTGTCAGATTAGCAGTCACTAGAGTAGATAGGTTACCCCGCTTTCTCCTCACCCAAGTGCCCCGCTTTAACCGCCGCCGAAACACGTGGACGTGTGATATGCACGAGCAACGGAATTTCTATCGATGAGATAATGCAGTCGTTCTGTTTCTTATGTATGCCGACAGTGCCGCCTCGGCTGCGGCATCCTCCGGCGTTGCAACGACACTTGCAGGGGTGCGGGCGGTCGTCCCTGACGCTGATTGGGTCTGACAGTGGCGCGGGTACATGTTAACCGAAGAAGATAATATCTAGTAATAAAGGGCTTGGTGGGCGGAAGGAAAGAATGCAGAGGAGGTGGCGGGCAAGCTGTCGCTGGCAGCAGCCGCGGCCATCGAGTGGGCTGGAAAGAACGGCGTGGCATTTGACCACGGAAAAACGGAGGCAGCGATTT
>Ga0307508_10003357_pt1 | contig 16239 bp, 12 predicted proteins | sample 9_EM_MG_FD_203089 | JGI IMG/M metagenome (GOLD analysis project Ga0307508, IMG submission 203089) | Populus trichocarpa ectomycorrhiza microbial communities from riparian zone in the Pacific Northwest, United States - 9_EM | ecosystem: Host-associated > Plants > Roots > Unclassified | place...
GCAACCACCTGCTGCTCGCGTCGCAGGAAGGTTACGCCGACCACAGCTCGGCCCTCGGCTCGGTGAGCGCCTCGTCCGCGCAGGCGCTGCTGGCCGACGCGGGCTGGAAGCCGGCCAAGATGCAGCCGGCCGGGGAAGGGGCGAACGCCGCCGGGCCCGCCCTGCACAGCGTCAGGACCGGAAAGGTCCTCACCCTGCGCTTCCTCCTCCCGGAGTCCTCGGCCACCCTCGACCGGGTCGGCGCGCGCATCGCCCGCATGCTCGCCCGCATCGGCGTACGCACCGAGATCACCCGGGTCGCCGACGACAGCTTCTTCCGCGACCACGTGGCCTCCGGCGACTTCGACCTGGCCCTGTACTCCTGGCCCGGCACCGCCTACCCGGCCACCGACGCCCGCCCGATCTTCGCCAAGCCCGAGCCCGCCGCCGACGGCACCCTCACCGTCGAGCAGAACTACACCCGCGTCGGCACCGACCGGATCGACCAGCTCCTCGACCAGGCCGCCGCCGAACTCGACCCCTCCGCCGCCCGCGACCTCACCGCCCGCGCCGACGCCCGCATCTGGGCCGCCGCCGCCTCCATCCCCCTCTACCAGCGCCCCCAGCTGGTCGCCCTGCGCCCCTCCGTCGCCAACGCCGGAGCCTTCGGCTTCGCGACCCCGCGCTTCCAGGACATCGGCTTCACGAAGAAGTAACGACCGTCGTCCGGTCCAGCAGCCGCCCCACCACCGCGACCCGGTCCAGCCCGGGCGCGGTGGTGTCGGCTTTCGCCAGTACCTCCCGCGCCTTCGCCGTCTCCCCCAGATACGCCAGCGCCACCGCCCGCGTGCACAGCGCCCGCGCCCGCGACATCGCGTCCGGCGCCATCCCCGCGGCGCGAGCGGCCTGCTTGGCCGCCTGCGCCGGCGACTGCTTCAGCAGCGACTCGACCGCCCCCAGGTCGGTCACCCGCACCAGCAGCGGCTGAGTGTCCCGGATCTCCTGCATCGTCCGCGCGAACTGCGGCAGCGCCTCATGCGGCTGCCAGTGCCCCGCCGCGACCCCGTCGGCCATCGCGGCCGTGTACACCGAGAGTGCCCAGGCCTTGTTAAGGGGCTCCGCCGACCGCTCGTACAGCTCGTTCGCCTGCTCGGCCGCCTCCGCGAACCGCCCTTCGGCCAGTGCGAGGGAGCAGGAGGCACCGAGCCAGCGCTGGGTCCCGTCCGGGGGCCCGAGCGCCTCACGGGCCGCGCCGATGCGTCCCGCCAGCAACTCCCGCGTGGCCTCCAGCGCCGCGGGGGCGTAACTGCTTTCCTCCAGCCGCTGTTCCTGATCGCCGAACGGCAACCGGAACAGGGTCCAGAACACCGACAGCACCCTGCCGGGCCGCAGGACCAGCGTCATGATGAGCAGCAGCCCAACGCCGTAACCCAGCGCCGGGACCGCGCTGTGCGCCAGCAGCACAGCCACCGCCGCCTCGACACCCAGAACGCCCGCCACCGTCGTCCACAGCCGCAGCTTCCGCCCCTGGCCGTCCTGCGGACGCACCAGCACCATGCACGTGACGAACGGCACGATCGGCAGCGGCCGGAACACCAGCAGCCGTCCTGCGACCCGCTTCGACCCCAGCCACCTGCCGGTCCCGACGGACATCGACACCAGGCCCATTCCCGCCCAGCGGCTCGCCGCCAGCGACAGCAGCACGTGCAGCTGTATCCCCAGCAGCACTCCCAGCCAGGCGACCAGGATGGCCCCAGGGCCGCCCAGCTGGACCCCGGTGCGGGCCATCCCGATCCCGAGGCCGAGGCAGATGACGACGAAGAGCAGGCGGGAGAGCCCGCCCCGCCTCTTTCTGTCCTTCTTGACGGGCGACTGTACGTTCGATGCGCTGGACATGGCCGGGATCATGACAGACGCGCCTTACGTCGATGACGCCGACCTCAGAAGTACCTCAAGTTCGCGCTCACCCCCGGTCCAGGGGCCGATGATGTGATCAACAACGGGGACATGGGGGAGCAGCACATGAGCATGCGCTGGATCGTGGCCGGCACGGCCGCACTCGTACTGGCGGCCGGCGCCACCGCCTGCACGGCGGACGCGGACGTGGCGAAGGCCGTCAAGCCGGCCGCGGCGGACAAGGCGTGCGGGAACGGAACGTACGACTGGTTCAACATCCGCCAGGACTGGGTGCTGACGGGGGTGGGTGACGTCGAGAAGCTCGGCAAGGGCGGCGGCGCGCTGAAGGGGAGCATGCACCGGCTCTACACGCCGGAGACGGCCGTGCACACCGAGGGCCCGACGGTGAAGGCGAAGGCGGCCCTGTGGTCCCTGGCCGTGCGCATAGGCGAGGTCGAGGCGGACGACGCCGGGAGCGTGGACTCGTACTTCACGCACGCGGGCCGCAAGGCGCCGGCACTGGACGCCGGGGGCACGATCACCTTCCCCAAGGGCAAGCGGGCGGTCCAGATCGTTCAGTACGCGATGGTCAAGCAGGTGGAAGCGGACTTCCGCTACTCCTGCTCCGGCTCCGGGAACGGCTCCGCGAACGGGAAGACCACGACCGGCCACGCCATCAGCTGGCTGGGGGACGGCAGCGGCGACCTGGAGTGCTCGCATCCGACGGGCAAGAAGGCCGGCACCCCTGCCACCGACGCCGCCCGCCTCGCCTGCGGCAAGGATTCCGTGGCCGCGAAGAGCTAGGGCCTGAGCCGCCCGGGCGGCCGGGACCGCCCGGGCCCCGTACCATGGGGTGAGGCCGTGGCTTGACTCGCCCGGCGGGCAGGTGTGCCGATGAGGGCGCGCCGCCACCCACCAACCCGGGAGAAGCGCCGCAGTATGCCCACGCGCCACGACATTCGTAACGTCGCCATCGTCGCCCACGTCGACCACGGCAAGACGACCCTCGTCGACGCCATGCTGAAGCAGGCGGGCGCTTTCGCGGCCCATCAGCACCTCGACGACCGCATGATGGACAGCAATGACCTCGAACGCGAGAAGGGCATCACCATTCTCGCGAAGAACACCGCCGTCAAGTACCACCCCAAGGGCGGTGGCGACCCGGTCACCATCAACATCATCGACACCCCCGGCCACGCCGACTTCGGCGGCGAGGTCGAGCGCGGCCTGTCCATGGTCGACGCGGTCGTCCTGCTGGTGGACGCCTCCGAGGGCCCGCTGCCGCAGACCCGCTTCGTGCTGCGCAAGGCGCTGCAGGCCCAGCTGCCGGTGATCCTGTGCATCAACAAGACGGACCGCCCGGACTCCCGGATCGCCGAGGTCATCGACGAGACCTACGACCTCTTCCTGGACCTGGACGCGACCGAGGAGCAGATCGAGTTCCCGATCGTCTACGCCTGTGCGCGTGACGGCGTCGCCTCGCTCACCAAGCCGGAGAACGGCACGGTCCCGCCGGACAGCGACAGCCTGGAGCCGTTCTTCTCCACGATCCTGAGCACCGTCCCCGCCCCGGTGTACGACGACGCGGCGCCGCTGCAGGCCCACGTCACCAACCTGGACGCGGACAACTTCCTCGGCCGGATCGCGCTGCTCCGCGTCGAGCAGGGCCACCTGAAGAAGGGCCAGACCGTCGCGTGGATCAAGCGCGACGGCACGATCACCAACGTCCGGCTCACCGAGCTGATGATGACCGAGGCGCTCACCCGCAAGCCCGTCGAGTCGGCCGGCCCCGGTGACATCTGCGCGGTCGCCGGCATCCCGGAGATCACGATCGGCGAGACCCTGGCCGACCCGGAGAACCCGATCGCGCTGCCGCTGATCACGGTCGACGAGCCGGCCATCTCCATGACCATCGGTACGAACACCTCGCCGCTGGTCGGCAAGGGCGGCAAGGGCCACAAGGTCACCGCCCGCCTGGTCAAGGACCGCCTGGACCGCGAGCTGGTCGGTAACGTCTCGCTGCGCGTCCTGCCGACCGAGCGCCCCGACACCTGGGAGGTCCAGGGCCGTGGTGAGCTGGCGCTGGCCATCCTGATCGAGACCATGCGCCGGGAAGGCTTCGAGCTGACCGTCGGCAAGCCGCAGGTGGTCACCAAGCAGGTCGAGGGCAAGACGTACGAGCCGATCGAGCGTATGACGATCGACTCCCCCGAGGAGTACCTCGGCGCGATCACGCAGCTGATGGCGACCCGTAAGGGCCGTATGGAGACCATGAGCAACCACGGCTCCGGCTGGGTCCGCATGGAGTGGATCGTGCCGTCGCGTGGCCTCATCGGCTTCCGTACCGAGTTCCTGACCCAGACCCGTGGCACGGGCATCGCGCACTCCATCTTCGAGGGCCACGAGCCCTGGTTCGGCGAGCTGCGCACCCGTAACAACGGCTCGCTGGTGGCGGACCGGGCCGGCGTCGTGACCCCGTTCGCGATGATCAACCTCCAGGAGCGCGGCGTCATCTTCGTCGAGCCCACCACCGAGGTCTACGAGGGCATGATCATCGGTGAGAACTCGCGCTCCGACGACATGGACGTGAACATCACCAAGGAGAAGAAGCTCACCAACATGCGTGCGGCTTCCGCGGACAACACCGAGAACGTGGTGCCCCCGCGCAAGCTCTCCCTGGAGCAGTCGCTGGAGTTCTGCCGCGACGACGAGTGCATCGAGGTCACCCCGGAGACTGTCCGCATCCGCAAGGTCGTCCTCGACCAGAAGGAGCGCGGTCGCACCGCGAGCCGCGCGAAGCGGTAACACCCGCCGCCGAAGGGCCCGTTGGCCTCGCCTCGCGCGAGCCGGACGGGCCCTTCGGTGCTTTTACGGTGAACCGTGGGGATAACCCTCGGTGTCCAAAGGACCGCGACATGGCAGCATGACCGATAGAGCCGTGGGTACCAGCGCTGGTCGCCGCTCTCTGAGGCTTTGCGACACGGCCATCCGTCACCCAGTGTGACGGAATTGGCTGCAGCTCCAGCTTCATGGACGCGTGGTTCGCAGCTGGTCGCTCCGTGGAGTGACGCGCGTAGCGCTCTATCGGCGACAGGACCATCATCATGTGATTCCTGGCGGCTTCTCGTTGTCCGGATACCGGACACTCATTCCCGGAAGTTGTGTTAAGAGTCCGTTTCGCGGCTGTCTGTCTACGTTCTAAATGTCCGATATATGGGACATGTTGACAGCTGATGTGATGAAAGCGAGACCATTTGGATGTGGTTCAGAGGCTGAATGTGCTCGATAGTTGGACCCGTTGAGCTCGGGTCAATGGGTCATGCGCTTATGGGGCGCGCCGGCTCACGAGCACGGGTGGCCGGTTCCGCTGTCAGGGGTGTCAGCGTGTACCGCCGCTTTTCATGTACTGACAGTGACTCCTGAGGAGGGGAACCCATGCGCGGTGCCAAGAGCGCCAAGTGGGTCGTGGGTGCGACAGTCGTCGCCCTGGCCGCTACTGCTTGTGGTGGTAGCAGCAATGACAGCGGTAACGACGCTTCTACGAAGTGGAACGCGAACGGCATCGTGAAATTCGCGTCGGGGGAGCCGGAGAACTCTCTGGTCCCGGCGAACACCCAGGAGTCCTACGGCTCCGACGTCCTGAAGACGATCTTCTCCGAGCTGGTGAGCTACACCAGCGACGGCAAGGTCGTGATGCGGAACGCGGAGTCCATCACCACCACGGACTCCAAGAACTTCACGGTCAAGCTCAAGGCCGGCTGGAAGTTCCACAACGGCGAGGCGGTCACCGCCAAGTCCTACGTCGACGCGTGGAACTGGGGCGCCCTCTCCACCAACGCCCAGCTCAACTCGACCTGGTTCTCCGACATCAAGGGCTACGCCGACGTCCACCCGGACGCGGGCAAGCCGAAGGCGACGACCATGTCGGGCCTGAAGGTCGTGGACGACAGCACCTTCACGATCGAGCTGTCGACGACGCTGCCGTACTTCGAGTACAAGCTCGCGTACAACGCCTTCGCCCCGCTGCCCACGGCCTTCTTCAAGGACCCGAAGGCCTTCGGCGAGGCGCCGATCGGCAACGGTCCCTACAAGTTCGCCTCGTGGACCCACAAGAAGTCCATCAAGGTCACCAAGTACGCGGACTACAAGGGCGACAACAAGGCCGAGAACGGCGGTGTGGACTTCGTCAACTACACCACCCCGGACGCGGCCTACCAGGACCTGATCTCCGACAACGTCGACGTCGTGGACCAGATCCCCACCGCCGACCTGGCGAACTACCAGGACGACCTGGGCAAGCGCGCCGTGAACCAGCCGTTCTCGGCCATCACGACGATCGCGATCGCCTACTACACCAAGCAGTGGAAGGGCATCGACAACAAGGTCATCCAGGGCCTGTCGATGGCGATCGACCGCCCCACCATCACCAAGACGGTGCTCAACGGTCTGCGCACCCCGGCCACCGGCTGGGTCGCCAAGGGCGTCCTCGGCTACAAGGCCGGCGCGGCCGGCGACATCACCACGTACAACCCGACCAAGGCCAAGGCCCTCATCAAGGAGGGTGGCGGCGTCCCGGGTAACAAGATCTACATCCAGTACAACACCGACGGCGGCCACAAGGACTGGGTCGACGCGGTCTGCAACAGCATCCGCACCGCCACCGGTGTGGACTGCGTCGGCGACGCCAAGGCCGACTTCCAGACCGACCTGAAGGCGCGTGACGCCAAGCAGGTCAAGTCGATCTACCGCTCCGGCTGGGTGCTCGACTACCCGGTGAACGCCAACTTCCTCCGTGACCTGTACGGCACGGGCGTCGCGGGCAACTCGGGCGGCTACTCGAACCCGACGTTCGACTCGCTGGTCAAGAAGGCCGACGCGGCCAAGACTCTGGACGAGTCGGTGGAGCTGTACCAGGAGGCCGAGCAGTCGCTGGTCACCAACATGCCCTCCATCCCGCTCTGGTACTACAACGTCAACGGCGGCTACTCCAACAACGTCAGCACGGGCGACTTCGCCCAGGACGGTACGCCGATCCTCACCACCATCAAGGTGAAGCAGAAGTAACACCCCAGAGCGGGTGACAGCCGGCGGGGGCGGCCTGGTCCACACGGACCGGGCCCCTCCGTCGGCTGCCGTTGCGACAAACATGATCGACATGGAGGCACGATGGGGCGCTACGTCGCACGGCGACTGCTCCAGATGATCCCGGTATTCCTGGGAACCACGCTGCTGATCTTCCTCATGGTGTACGCCCTCCCAGGTGACCCCATCAGAGCCCTGTGGGGCGAGAAGGCAGCGGATCCGGTGGCACTGGCCGCCCTGCGTCACAAGTACGGGCTCGATCTGCCGATGTGGCACCAGTACTGGAACTACCTGGTGAAGCTGGCCCACCTCGACTTCGGCACCACGTACAGCGACCGGCCGGTCAGCCAGGCGATGGGCATAGCCTTCCCGGTGACCATCCGGCTCACCGCCGTGGCGTTCACCATCGAGCTGGTCCTCGGCATCGGCCTGGGGCTGTTCGCCGGCATGCGGGCCGGCCGGGCCGCCGACACCATCGTGCTCATCTTCACCCTGGTCGTGATCTCGGTTCCGGTGTTCGTGCTGGCCTTCATCCTCCGGCAGGTGTTCTCCACCCAGGGGCTCAACTGGGTGACACCAACGGTCCAGAACTCGTACGACGTGACCCAGCTACTGCTACCGGCCTTCGTGCTGGCCTCCGCGTCACTGGCGTACGTCGCCCGCCTCACCCGGACCACCGTCGCGGAGAACCTGCGCGCCGACTACCTGCGTACCGCCGTCGCCAAGGGCCTGCCCCGGCGCCGGGTCATCGGTGTCCACCTGCTGCGCAACTCCCTGATACCCGTCGTCACCTTCCTCGGTACCGACCTCGGCGCCCTGATGGGCGGCGCGATCATCACCGAGGGCATCTTCAACATCCAGGGTGTCGGCCTCCTGCTCTTCCAGGGCCTCCAGCGCCGGGAAGGCGCAACAGTCGTCGGCGTCGCGACGGTCCTCGTACTCGTCTACCTCGCCACCAGCCTGATCGTCGACCTGCTCTACGCGGTCCTGGACCCGAGGATCCGGTATGCCTGACACCATCACCGCCGCCGACGCCCCCGGAGCGCCGACGCCTCCCGTGGAGGCCACTGGCGGCATACCCGTCAAGGCGGAGAAGCCCCGCAGTCTGTGGTCCGACGCCTGGTACGACCTGCGGCGCAACCCGATCTTCGTGATCTCGGGTGTGCTGATCCTCATCATCCTGACGGTCGCGGTCGCGCCCGGCCTGTTCACCGGCACCTCGCCGCGTGACGGTGACCTGGTGCACCACTTCCTCAGCAACCCGAAGCTGACGCACTTCTTCAAGGACGACTGGTTCGGCTACGACAACCAGGGCCGCAGCGTGTACGCGCGCACCGTCTTCGGCGCCCGCGCGTCCGTCATCGTCGGCGTGCTGACCACCCTGCTCAGCACGGTGGTCGGCGGTCTGGTCGGCATGCTGGCCGGCTACTTCGGCGGCTGGATCGACGCGGTCCTGTCCCGGCTGGTCGACGTGTTCTTCGGTATCCCGTTCCTGCTGGGCAGCCTGGTCGTGCTGAACGCCTTCAGCGAGCGCTCTCCCCTGATCGTGTCGCTGTCGCTGGCCTTCCTCGGCTGGACCCAGACGGCCCGCGTGATGCGTGGCTCGGTCATCTCCGTCAAGCAGGCCGACTACGTCCACGCCGCGCAGGCGCTCGGCGCGGGCACCCCCAGGATCCTGTTCCGGCACATCCTGCCGAACGCCGTGGCCCCGGTGATCGTCGTGTCGACCATCTCCCTGGGCGCGTACATCTCCGCCGAGGCCACCCTGTCCTTCCTGGGCATCGGCCTCCAGGACCCGACCGTGTCATGGGGTATCGACATCGACTCCGCCACGGCCGTGATCCGCAACGACCCGCATGTGCTGTTCTTCCCCGCGATCGCGCTGAGCATCACCGTGCTGGCGTTCATCATGCTCGGCGACGCCGTCCGCGACGCCCTCGACCCCAAGCTCCGCTGAGGAGGGCGTACGTTGACCATCATCGACAAGACCGCAGGCGTCCCGGCGCCCCGGGGCTCCGAGGACGCTCCCGGTGTCCCGCTGCTCGAAGTCCGCGACCTGCATGTGGAGTTCCACACCCGGGACGGCGTCGCCAAGGCCGTCAACGGAGTGAACTACTCGGTGAACGCCGGCGAGACCCTCGCCGTGCTCGGCGAGTCCGGAAGCGGCAAGTCCGTGTCCGCGCAGGCCATCATGGGCATCCTCGACATGCCGCCCGGCCGGATCCCGCAGGGCGAGATCCTCTTCCGCGGCGAGGACATGCTGAAGATGTCGGGCGAGGAGCGGCGCAGGATCCGTGGCCGGAAGATCGCGATGATCTTCCAGGACGCGCTGTCCTCCCTCAACCCCGTGCTCAGCGTCGGCTACCAGCTCGGCGAGATGTTCCGCGTCCACCAGGGAATGAGCAAGAAGGACGCCAAGGCCAAGGCCATCGAGCTGATGGAACGGGTCCGTATCCCGGCGGCCAGGGAGCGGGTGGGCGACTATCCGCACCAGTTCTCCGGCGGTATGCGGCAGCGCATCATGATCGCGATGGCGCTGGCCCTGGAACCCGACCTGATCATCGCCGACGAGCCCACCACCGCCCTGGATGTCACCGTCCAGGCCCAGGTCATGGACCTGCTCGCGGAGCTGCAGCGCGAGTTCAACATGGGGCTCATCCTCATCACCCACGACCTGGGCGTGGTCGCCGACGTCGCCGACAAGATCGCCGTGATGTACGCGGGCCGGATCGTCGAGACGGCTCCCGTCCACGAGATCTACAAGCGGCCGGCCCACCCGTACACCAAGGGTCTGCTGCAGTCGATCCCGCGCCTGGACCAGAAGGGCCAGGAGCTCTTCGCGATCCAGGGCCTGCCGCCCAACCTGCTGCGCATCCCCAGCGGTTGCGCCTTCAACCCGCGCTGCACGGCGGCGCAGGACATCTGCCGCACCGAGGTGCCCGCGCTCCAGCAGGTCACGGAGCAGGACGGCACCGACCTGCCGGGCCGCGGCAGCGCGTGCCACTTCTGGAAGGAGACGCTCCATGGCTGAGCAGACCGAGCCGATCCTCCAGGTGCGCAACCTGGTCAAGCACTTCCCGCTGACCCAGGGGATCGTGTTCAAGAAGCAGGTCGGCGCCGTCAAGGCCGTCGACGGCATCTCCTTCGACCTCTACCGGGGCGAGACCCTCGGTATTGTCGGCGAGTCCGGCTGCGGCAAGTCGACCGTGGCCAAGCTCCTGATGAACCTGGAGCGCGCCACCGCCGGCGAGGTCTTCTACAAGGGCGAGGACATCACCAGGCTGTCCGGCCGCGCCCTCAAGGCGGTGCGCCGCAACATCCAGATGGTCTTCCAGGACCCGTACACCTCGCTGAACCCCCGGATGACGGTCGGCGACATCATCGGCGAGCCCTTCGACATCCACCCCGAGGTGGCCCCCAAGGGCGACCGGCGCAAGAAGGTCCAGGACCTGCTGGACGTTGTCGGTCTCAACCCCGAGTACATCAACCGCTATCCGCACCAGTTCTCCGGCGGCCAGCGCCAGCGCATCGGCATCGCGCGCGGCCTCGCCCTCAACCCGGAGATCATCATCTGTGACGAGCCCGTCTCGGCGCTGGACGTCTCGGTGCAGGCACAGGTCATCAACCTGATGGAGAAACTGCAGGACGAGTTCAACCTCTCCTACATCTTCATCGCCCACGACCTGTCCATCGTCCGGCACATCTCCGACCGCGTCGGCGTCATGTACCTCGGCAAGATGGCCGAGATCGGCTCCGACACCGCGATCTACGAGCACCCGACGCACCCCTACACCCAGGCGCTGCTGTCCGCCGTCCCCGTCCCCGACCCCGAGGCGCGCGACCATCGCGAGCGCATCATCCTCTCCGGCGACGTCCCCTCCCCGGCCAACCCGCCCTCCGGCTGCCGCTTCCGTACGCGCTGCTGGAAGGCCCAGGACAAGTGCGCCCAGGAAGAGCCCCTGCTCGCCATCCCCGAGCGCTTCGCCTCCGCCGACACCCCGGTCGCGCACGACTCCGCGTGCCACTTCGCCGAGGAGAAGGACGTGGTGGGCGCCACCTCATAGCCGTACGGCCTGCTGGAGGGTGCCCACGCCATCGCGTGGGCACCCTTTCGCATACCGGACGGGACTGTCAGTGCCGCCTGGCATCCTCGGGGTCATGATCCCCTGGACCCTGAAGGACATCGACGAGGCCCTGCGCGCCAGTTGGGCCGCCGACACCTGCTCACCGGACGACGTCTCACGAGTCCCCTGGCATCCCGGCAACCCGGCCTGGGGACACTGCGACATCACCGCCCTCGTCGTGAACGACATCCTCGGCGGCGACCTCATGGTCGGCGAGGTGTACCTCGACGACGAGCAGGCCGGTTACCACTGGTGGAACCGCCTTGCCAGCGGGATCGAGATCGACCTCACCCGTGAGCAGTTCCGCCTCGGCCAGGTCGTCACCGCGGCCCGCCTCGTCGAGCGGCCCCCGGGGCCGCTGCCCCGCCGCTGGGCGGAGTACGAGCTCCTGCGCGATCGGGTTGCCGCCCGCCTCGGTTCCCTCCCGGCCCCGGCCGGAACACGGTGATCGGCCACCTGCAGTGCGTGGTGCTGGACTGCTCCGACGCACCCGGACTCGCCCGGTTCTACCGCGCTCTCCTCGGCGGGACGGTCAACCGGCCCGATCCTCGGTGGTCCCTCGATGACGGCTGGGCGACCCTCCATACGGGAGCGGGCCAGGTGCTGGCCTTCCAGCGTGTCGACGACCACCGGCCTCCGCTGTGGCCGGACCCCGGCCGCCCGCAGCAGCTTCATCTGGACATCGGCGTCCGGGATCTGGACCGTGCCCACGCCCAGGTCGTGGACCTGGGCGCCGAACTGATCGACGACGGTGGAGGCAAGCGCAGTTGGCGGATCTACGCTGATCCGGCGGGCCACCCGTTCTGCCTGGTCCGCGACTGATTCTCGGAGGCGGGACGGGCAGCCCTTTAGTAGCCTCGACGGGTCGTTTTCCCGTCTGAGGAGGCCCACCGCCGTGACCCAGCAGCAACCCCCGCTCGAGCCCTACGCCCAGGGCATGCTGGATGCCGGCGACGGCCAACAGGTCTACTGGGAGACCTGCGGAAATCCCGACGGCAAGCCCGTGCTGGTCGTGCACGGGGGACCGGGGTCCGGCTGCAGCGTCGGCATGCGCCGGTCCGCGGACCCGGAACGCTTCCGCGTGGTGCTGTTCGACCAGCGCGGGTGCGGCCGCAGCCGGCCGCATGCCTCCGATCCGGCGACCGGCCTGGAGCACAACACCACGCACCACCTGATCGAGGACATGGAACGGCTCAGGGAGCACCTGGGCATCGACCGGTGGCTGCTCTTCGGCGGCTCCTGGGGCTCCACGCTGATCCTCGCCTACGCCGAGCGCCATCCCGAGCGGGTCTCGGAGATCGTGATCATCGGGGTCACCATGACCCGTCACGAGGAAACCGAGTGGCTCTACCGGGGCGTCGGCCGCCTGCTGCCGGAGCCGTGGGAGGCGTTCCGGGACGCCCTGCCCGAGGAGGACCGGGAGGGCGACCTGCCCGCCGCGTACAGCCGGCTGCTGAACAGCCAGGACGAGGACACGCGGGTCAGGGCGGCGCGGGACTGGGCCACGTGGGAGGACGCCGTCATCGCGCACGAGGTCCTCGGCCGGCCCGGCGCCTACAGCAACCGGCCCCCCGACGCCCTGATGGCCTTCACCCGCATCACCGCCCACTACTTCTCCAACGACGCCTGGCTGGAGGAAGGCCAGCTCCTCCGCGACGCCCACCGCCTCGCCGGCATCCCCGGCACCCTCATCCACGGCCGCCTCGACCTGAGCTGCCCCCTGAAAACCCCCTGGGAGCTGTCCAAGGCCTGGCCGAACGCCGAGCTGAAGGTCATCGACGACTCCGGGCACACCGGCAGCCCGGCGATGCGTGACGCGATCCGCGAGGCGATGGAGCGCTACGCCGGGCAATGACCTCCGGAACGAGGCCGGTCCCGGCATCCGTGGAGACGGGTGCCGGGACCGGTGGGGTGCTCGGGGGTGTTACTTGGTGAAGCCGATGTCCTGGTAGCGCGGCTCCGCGAAGCCGTAGGCGCCGAGGTTCACCAGGGTGCTCTTGACGGCCTTGATCTCGGGGCGCTGGTAGAGCGGGAGCAGGTTGGCCTGCTTCCAGATCAGCACGTCGGCGGCGTTGGTGTCGACGATGGCCTGGGCCGGGTCGGTGTCGGCGGAGGCCTTCTTCATGGCGGCGTCGAGTTCGTCGCTGCCCACGCCGGTGTAGTTCTGCTGGATGTTGGATCCGACGGGCTTGGCGTAGATCGACTGGGTCGAGGAGGTCGGGAAGGGGGTCCCGATCCACGAGAAGACGGTCAGGTCGAAGTTGCCCGGGGTGACGTACTTGTCGAAGAAGTCCTGCAGCGGCACGGACTTGATGTTCAGCTTGATGCCCACGGCCTTCAGCATCGGCTGCATCAGCTTGCCCTCGTTGGCCGAGACGCTGACGGCGGCCGGGATGACGAGGTTGAGCTCCAGCACCTTGCCGTCCTTCTTGCGGTACTCGCCGTCGAGCTTCCAGCCCGCCGCGTCCAGCGAGGCCTTGGCCTTGGTCGGGTCGTACGTTCCGTACTCGCCGGCGTTGTCCTTGTAGCCCTTCTGGTTGGTGACGAAGAAGTGGTTGTTCAGGGGAGTCGGCGTCCAGCCCAGGCCCTGCAGGTCGGACTTGGCGATGGCGTCACGGCTGAGCGCCTGGGTGACGGCCTGCCGCACGGCGACGTCCTTGAGGGCGCCCTGGGTGCCGTTGATGGTGAGGTGGCGGTAGTTCGGGCCCGCGGCCTCACGGATGGAGGCGCCCTTGACGGCCTTGGCCTGCTTGTAGGCGGCCGGGTCCGGACCGACGTCGAAGAAGTCGACCTCGCCGTTGGCGAAGGCTCCGGCGGTGGCGTCGGAGTCGAGCGCACGGTAGATGATCTTGTCGAGGATCGCCTTGTCGCCCCACCAGCTGGTGTCGCGGACCACGGTCAGGGTCTTGGCGGTCTTGTCGATGCTGCCGAACTTGAAGGGGCCCGCGGTGACCGGGATCTTGCCCAGGTAGCCGCTGTTGAAGCCCTCAACGGTGCCGGTGACCGAAGCCGGGTAGAGCGGGCTGAACAGGCTCTTCCAGTCACCGAAGGAGCTGGAGAAGGTGACGACGACCTCCTGGTCGTCCTTGCCCTTGGCGACGCTGGCGATGAGGCTGTAGCCGGTGCTGGAGGAGATCTTGTACTTGGTGTTCTTACCGTTCAGGGCCGTCCACTGGGCCAGGAAGTCCTTGTACGAGATCGCCGTGCCGTCGGACCACTTGGCCTTCGGGTTGATCTCGTAGGTCACGACCTGCTTGCCGGAGCTCTCGTCGACCTTGGCGGACGTCAGGTAGTCCGGGTCGGGGCTCACGGTGCCGGTGGCGTCCGACTTCATGATGATCGGCATCAGGGCGCGCTCGACGTCGAAGCCGTCCGAGAGCGTTCCGTCGATCTCGTTGTAGTTGAAGTTCTCGGCGATCTCGCCGATCGGCCAGTTGAGGGTGCCGCCCTGCTTCAGCTTGGTCCGGTCCGTCGCGGCGATGTTGTTGGCGGTGGACTTCGGGACCGAGGTCTTCTTGCCGTCGTCCTTGGTGTCGCTTCCGCCACCGCACGCGGTCAGGGTCAGTGCGCCGGCGGTGACCAGGGTGATCAGCGCAAGGGACGTACGGGTTCTCTTCAAGGGTGCTCTCCTCTTACGGGGCGGAGTGGGACAGGGACGGTGAGAAGCAGGGGTGCCGTGGCTACAGCACGGTGGCGGCTGCCGCGTAGTGGCAGGCCGCGCCATGGCCGGGGCGGTCGGTGAGGTCGTGCAGGGCCGGGTCCTCGTCGCGGCAGCGGGTACGGTCTGTCTCGTCGAGGGTGGTGAACTTGGGGCAGCGGTTGCGGAACCGGCATCCGCTCGGCACGTCCGCCGGGCTGGGCAGGTCGCCGGTGAGCAGGATCCGTTTGCGCTGCCGTTCCTTGTGGGGGTCGGGCAGCGGCACGGCCGACAGCAGGGCCTGGGTGTAGGGATGGGAGGGAGCCTCGAAAATCGACTCCGCGCTGCCGATCTCGACGATCCGGCCGAGGTACATCACGGCGATCCGGTCGGCGATGTGCCGTACGACGGTCAGGTCGTGGGCCACGAACAGATAGCTCAGGCCCAGCCGGGCCTTGAGCTCGTCCAGCAGGTTGAGCACGCCGGCCTGGATGGAGACGTCCAGTGCCGAGACCGGCTCGTCGAGGATCACCAGTTTGGGTTCCAGCGCCAGCGCGCGGGCGATGCTGATGCGCTGTCGCTGGCCGCCGGAGAACTCCGCCGGGAATCGCTCCGCGTGCTCCGGATCCAGGCCCACCTGGTGCAGCAGCTCGGGCACCCGGGCGGCGATCCGGTCCTTGGCCCAGCCGTGCGTCTTCAGCGGTTCGGCGATGATGTCGCCGACCGGCATCCGGGCGTCCAGAGCGGCCATCGGGTCCTGGAAGACCACCTGGAGGTCGCGGCGCAGCGCCTTGCGGTCCTTGCCCTTGAGACCGCGGATGTCCCTGCCGAACACGGTGATCGTCCCGGACTGCCCGCTCGGCAGGTCCAGGATCTCCAGCAACGTGGTGGTCTTGCCGCAGCCCGACTCGCCGACCAGGCCCAGCGTCTCGCCCTCGCGGATGTCGAAGCCGATGCCGTCGACCGCCCGGACCGTGCCGACCTGCCGCTTGAACACCGCGCCCTTCATCAGCGGGAAGTGTTTGACGAGGCCCTCGATCTCCAGAACCGCCGCCCGCTCCTCCCGGGGCGCCTGAGCCACTGCCGCCGTCTCGGGCAGCTCCGGCACGGGGTAGATCTCCGCGGGGACCAGGGCACCGCCATCCTCCAGCTCGTGGCTGCGGTGGCACGCGGCGAAGTGGCTGCCGTCGCCCGCCGCGTCGGTCTCCGACGGGATGAGCTGCGGCTCGGCCGTGCGGCAGATGTCGACGGCGATGGGGCAGCGGGCCGCGAAGGGACAGCCCGGGGGCAGGTCGTGCAGCGAGGGCGGGTTGCCGTCGATCGGGGTGAGCGCGCTGCGCCGGTCGTCGTCGAGCCGGGGGATCGAGCCCAGCAGGCCGATGGTGTAGGGCATGCGCGGCGTGTAGTAGACCTCGTCCACCGAGCCGGTCTCGACCGGCCGGCCCGCGTACATCACCTGGACCCGGTCGGCGAATCCGGCCACGACGCCGAGGTCGTGGGTGATGACGACGATGGCGGCGC
>Ga0307508_10003358_pt1 | contig 16239 bp, 14 predicted proteins | sample 9_EM_MG_FD_203089 | JGI IMG/M metagenome (GOLD analysis project Ga0307508, IMG submission 203089) | Populus trichocarpa ectomycorrhiza microbial communities from riparian zone in the Pacific Northwest, United States - 9_EM | ecosystem: Host-associated > Plants > Roots > Unclassified | place...
CGGTAATAATCGCGCAGCCTGATGAGCGTGTCGTCTCGAAAGCGCGGAATCGGCTGGCCCGGCACGATACGATTGGCGTCACGAAAGCCCACCAGGTTGGTGTTCATGTAGTGGTGCCAGGTAGAATCCGCCACAATCCGTCCAACCCCCCCCTGGTCGCCGTCGTACGCGGCAACCAGCTCGTGCGGAACGAGAGGATCTCTGTCGGCGATGCGAGCCCAACCGGTTGCCGCGACCTCAGGCAGTGGACGAAACCCATGCAACGTGGGCCATTGCGCGAGCACCTCTGGAGGTGAAGTGTCAGGATCCGGAAGCGTAAGCTTCCCCTCATGCATATGGTCGGGGAAGACGTTGATCAGCTGTCCGTGGCTGCCACTGTGACCCACGAAAAGCATGTGATATCGTTCGGGAAAGAGTCGCGAGAGCGCTGGTTGGATGGTCTGAGGGGTCGCGTCGGACTGATCGTCGAACACGGACGCAACTTCGCGCCGGCGTTGGACCAGCGTGCTGATGTTGGTGTCGGTTGACGCGGGTGGACCGAACCACGATCTCAAGCTGCCCGCGCGCGGAACCCTCATGCCAAGCGCGGCACCGAGCCCGATCAGTTGAGTTGGCGCGCCCGGACTAGGTGCGTTGTTGGCATGATCGCCTGTCATAAGGACGCCGCCGTAGTTCATCCAGTGACGTAGAGCTTCGACCTCTTCCTGCGTCAGCACATTCTCCGGACCGCCGATGGTTGGGTCGTAGTGGAGATTGTCGCGCATGCCACGACCGAAGAACCAAACTTCATCGTACTTTTCGAGCACATCCCGAGTTAGTTTGTTGACCGCGCCGTCGATGGTTGGCATGTCGTAGCTGCCGCCAAAATTGTAGCGGCTCAGCAAGGTGACGCGAATCGATGTAAAAATATCGACGTCTGCGCTCAAGAGCTCACTGAGAATACCGAGACCTAGCTCCGTCGCGCTGCCGTCGAGCGACATTCCGGCCGGCGGCACCGACAGGGTGATGTAGTGGTGATCCGTGTAGAACAACACGTTGATAAGCGTTCGGCCTGCAATGGTCATCGTCGTCACCTCCGGGTGTTGATGCTCGCTCACGCCCCCGCACCGCAGCCACGGCAGCATGCATCGGAAACCCGCGGGCGTCGCTGTCGCCGAGTGAAATTGATCCAAGCGGGGCGAACATGGCCACTCAGAATGACGCTGGCGCATCGACTGCGGACCAGTGGGCTCGCCGAATGACTATTGCTCGCGCGTGTCGCAAGTGGGCGCTCTCTTCGCGACGCCGGATCGTAACGAACCGAGCCATGCTCCGCCCAATACGCCCAGCGCGGCAGCGGCCGTCTCCAGCAGTGTGGCCGCGCTGGCAGAGTCGCCACGTCGGCGCGCCTTAGCGCCTAAAACCGAAGAGCGACGTTCAAGTCTGCGTAGCTCACGCTTTGGGTGTAATGCCCACTCGCGTCGGGGAGCTTGCTGGGTAGCGCGTAGTCTTGAAAACGGCTGTGTGCGTCGCGCGACGGCGACACGATGTGAGACAATGAGCCACCGACACTGACCGAATCCGACACGCGCACGCGCGCGCCGAGCGAGAACGTCGCGCCGAAGAAGTCGGGCAGGCTGGCCTCGAGCGTGTTCGGCGGCACCGCCTGAGTCATCAGACCGACTCCAGAAAACAGCTCCCACGCCGCCGACGTCCAGACGCTCAGACCGAGCCTGGCCTCGAACGCATCGTGGAAATTGCGCGGGACGTTCTGCAGCACCTTGCCACCGTTCGGCTGCCCGCCATCCGGCAAGATATCGCAAGCCGCGCCCGCCTCGGTCACGCACTGATTGGTGAAGGCGCTCCAACGTTCCCAGGCACCGAACGCGCGCAGCTCCAGGTTTTTTCGTGCGCGATACGCCACGCCGAAACGCACGATGTCCGGCAAGTCTTCGTGCAGCTGGACTGCCGCGCTGCTCGGCCCGCCGATGTCGTTACGCAGCTTGCCGTCCAGCTTGAAGCCACCCGCGACGTTCGGCCGCGACTGGTACGACAGGCCTAGCCGCCAGCGCTGCGGTTGGTCTTCGTAGAAGGCGCCGACGCCAACGCCCCAAGCGAAGCCATCGACGTCGAGCAGCGAACGTCCCTCGCCGATCACGGCGTTAGTGCCGCCGCTCCAAGCGCGCACGTCCTGGATGCGCGTGTACATCGCGTTGAGCGCGAGCCCCAACCGCAGTCCGCTGTCGCCGACAGCGTAGGACGCGCCGAGCGATCCGTAGCTCGTGATCGAGAGCCCCTCGAGGGCTTGAAAGCGCGTGACACCGTCGAGCGGGCCCGGGTACGGCGCGTGCTCGAAGGCGCTGCGCTTGTCCCAGCTGATAGGGCCGCCAAACGGCGTGAAGACGCCCGCCGCCAGCGACAACCGCGACGAAAGCGGCAAGGTTAGCCAGAGCGACGGACTCGCCAGCAAATTCTGCAGCGTGCCGCGCCCCACGTTCGCCCCCTGCGCGCCCGGCGCGTCAGGAGCGTCGGACGCCTGTGCGGCGCGCGTGTACGTGACATGACGCACACCGAACAGGCCGTCGACGAACAGCTCGAAATGGAGAGGCCGGAGCGCCGCCGGATTGAAGTACAGCGCGGTCGGGTTGTCGGTCGTCGGGTGTCCGTGCTCGCCGGAGAAGCGCGCCACGGAGAAGCCGCTGGCCGCTGCGGGGCCGGCCCACAGGCATGTCAGCGCGAAAATCACGAACCACGAGCGCGAGCGACGCAAGCCAAAACCTTTAGCCTCCCTGTTTGCGGAACGCTATCGTGTAGCGATGCGACTTGGCCTCGTCTCCGTGCTCGTCATCGCGGCGACGGCCCACGCCGTGCTCGCAGGCTGCGCGGACGCGAGCGGCAGGTTTCAACAGTTCGAAGAGCGACGTGCCGCCTTCGACGACGATGCAGGCGGAGCCGGCAGCAGCGGAACCGCCGGGGCGAGCGGCGCGGCGACTTGCCATCCGCCGGCGCCCGGCGTCGTGCATGGGCCTGCGCTGCTCGCGCTCGAAACGACGACCACGCCCGGGGCGGCGATCCTGTTTTGGGGCGAAGTGGAAACGCCCGAGCTCGACGGCCAAACAGCCGTCGAATATCGCTACCGCGCGCTTTCGCTGGACGACCGTCGCACCGAGGTCGGCGATCCGCTCGTCGTCGGTCCTTACCCGATCGCCGACGACGGCAGGTTCGATGCGCCAACCGCCGAGTCGACGTTGCCGGGCAGCGCGAACGCGCTGCTACCCGGCGTGCCGATCACGTCGCAGCTAACGCTACACGGCAGCATCTGCGGCGTGCGCGATTTCTACTGCGGCACGGTGACTGGCACCGTCACCGAACCTATCGTGGGGCCGACGACCGGACAATTCGGGCTGCTGCTCGTCCCCAGTATCGACGACATCCCCGAACGCCCGCGCTACGGCTGCGCCGAAGACGCGTTGGCGCCGATTTTGGAGTGACCTGCGCCGGCGGCGTTGCTCGGCGCGCACGAAGAATCGCGATTTTTCGTCGGGTGACGCAGTCGCGCCCAGCTGCGCGCTTCGCCCCTAGGGTCCTTGAGGGCCGAGTTCAGTGACAGATGAGTCAAGTTTCGCTGAACAGTCGAATACGAGCAGTCTTCAGTCGCGTCCTGCGTCGCGGGCTACCTGAGACCCTGCGGTCACCGGCCTCGCCGGTTTGTTCTCGTGGCGGGTCCCTGCTCTCGCCGATCGTGATCTGTTCTTCCAAGACTTACATGTCTTGTCGGGCTGGGGCCCCTGCCCCAGCTAGCCCTTGCGACTGAGCTTGAACACGCGCTTGCCGTTGTAGGCAGGCGCCGGAGAAATCTCGAGCATGTCCACGGCGATCTCGCGGATGCGACCGGGCCCGTTGAGGTCGCGCAGCTTGAGGCGATCGCCCGTGTCTTGCAGCACCTCGCACAGGCCGAACGCGAAGTGCCTCACCAAGTCTCCGCGGGCGGGGCGCTGGGGCTCCTCGGGCTCCTCTTCGCTCAAATCGGCGGCAGCCGCGTGCGCGGCGGCAGCCCAGCCCGAAGCAACGGGCGGCGCCGCGACGGCTTTTGCCGTCTCCGCTGCGGGTTCTACGCGCGCCGGCGCGGCGTCGACCAGCTCGCGCACGCTGCCCTGCGCGGTCCACAATGACGCGGTCACACCCGCCGAGCGCGCCGCCAGCAACTGACCGGCGACCAGCTCGGAGCCGCCGCTCGTGTGACGCGAGAGCGTCGCGAAGTAGGGGCCACCGTAGGGCCCCGCGAGCTGCGCCAGCGTGAGGCGCCCGCGCAGCTGTTTGCGCACGTCGGCGCCCTCTCCGGCCACGCGCAGCTCGACCGAATCGACGTGCCCGACGGCCGCGAGCCAGCCGTCGGCCTTGCCGTAAGCCTCGGCCAGAGCGTCGAGCAGATTTTCGCCGTCGGGGATGGTGACCAAACGCGGAGCCGCAGCAGCCATGACAGGCGCGATACTCAAGTCAGACGTAGCGCGCAAGGCAGCGCTGCACGGACTCGGCGTAGCCGCCGCCGAACAGGTTGACGTGCACCAGCAGCGGGTACAGCTGGTAGAGCCCGATGCGCTCGGCGTATCCGGGCGAAAGCGGCCACTGTTCTTGGTAAGCTCGAAACACGCTCTCACCGAAGCCGCCGAACAGCCGCATCATCGCCAAGTCGACCTCGCGATGTCCGCCGTACGCCGCCGGGTCGATCAGGCAGGGCGCGCCGTCAGCGTCGACGTGCAGGTTGCCGCCCCACAAATCGCCGTGCAGCCGCGCGGGCGGCTCGCCAGGTCCCACCAGCTGCGCGAGCTTCGAGGCCAAGCGTTCGAAGTCCGAGCGCATACGCGTCGTGGCTTGCCCAGCCGCCACGGCGCGCGCCAGCTGCGGCTCGAGTCGTTCGTACCAAAGAAAGTCCGCCCAGCTGTCGTGGCGGCGATTGCGCTGCGGCAGCGAGCCGATGAAATTGTCGTGCGCAAGACCAAAGCTCTCGGCGCCCGCGCGATGCAACTTGGCCAGCCCCCGACCGAGCCGTTCGTCGAAGTCTCGCTGCGGGCTGCCCGGCGTGACGAGCTCGAGCACCAAGAAGCACGGCTCGCCCTCACGACCACTCGAGACCGCCAGCACCTCCGGCACGCGCAGCGCCCCGGCAGCTCGCAACCAGTCGAGCCCCTGAGCTTCGGCGGGGAACATGCCGGCTGGAGCGCGGGCGTTGGTTTTGACGAACACCCGCACCAGGCTCGCCAGCTCGACCTCGAAGGCATCGTTGATGTCGCCACCCGACAAGCGCCGCACGGACTTGACCGCCGACCCCAGCGCGTAACGTAGTGCTCCCTCAAGCTCCGCGTCGAACATCCGAGACCTTTACAAATGATGCTCGCGGCGCAGCCGTTCGAGCAGCGGCGCGCAGGCGGCAAGACAGATGCGCACCACGTCGTCGAAATCTTCGTCGCCGCCGTAGTACGGGTCGGGGACCGAGGCGCCCTGAGGCGACTTGGCGTCGAAACTGCGCAACAGAAACAGCTTTTGGCGCGCGGCCGCGACGCCGGCAAGCTCGCTCAAATCGTCGAAATTCGCGCGATCCATGGCGAGCACGTAGTCGAAGCGCTCGAAGTCGGCGCGCTTGAACTGGCGAGCGCGGCCGCCGACTTCGACGTCGAAGCGACGGCCGGCGGCGCGCGCGCGCGCGTCGGGCGGCTCGCCTGCATGGTAACCAGCCGTGCCGGCGCTATCCACCTCGATCGCGGTCCCGAGCCCAGCGCCCTCGAGCAAGTGCCGCATCACCCCTTCGCCGATGGGTGACCGGCAAATGTTGCCCAAGCACACGAAGCACAGCCGCAGCATCGAGCCGCGCAGCTTACCTCAAATGTGCATCGAACGGAGCAGCCAGTAGATGACCAAGCCGGCTCCGAAAGCGCTCAAGATCACGGCGGTAAGAAACACCCCCGGGCGCACGACCAAGCCTGCGCGCTCGGGCGGCGCGGACGCGGGAGCTTCCGGCTTGGCGGGCTCGTCTTCTCCGTCTCGCCCAGCTTCGCGATTCACGCGGCGAGTAGACCACGAGACGGCCCGCCTCGCTCGGTGCTCAGCGGGCGACGAAACGCGCCGCAGGCGCAAACGCCTGAAGAATTGGGTCGTGCAAGCGACGGCAGTCCTGCGATGCCCGAGCGATCTCGAATCGAGTCGTCGTATTGGTCGCGTGTAGGCGGTCGCAGCGCGAAAAACGCAGCTTGCGGTTTTGCGGCCCTCGAGCGGCGTCTCAGCGGGCGGAACGGTGACCCTCCCGCCCGGCCTCGCGCGGATGCCCCTGGCGTCAGAGCGGGGTTCGCGGTTACGTCAGCGGTGCTCGGCGCCGCGTTTGACCTGGCACGTACAGTTGATGAACGGCCCGAAGCCAAGTCCGGCGATTGCTGTTCGCGTCGCAGTCACTCGAGGACGAGTGCCGGCGAGGAACCGACGCCGTGTACCAACCCGCATTTTTCGGAGAGCGCGCGGCCGAGCGCATGTATTGGAGACCCATGGCATTTTTGCTTCAGCCTGGACCGCAGTATTCCGTCCTCGCTGCGTCATTTGCACCCATTGGGGTGGCTAAAAGTGATGAAAATTGGGGCTGCCACACCTGTGGTGGTTGACCCCAGAAAAAGGCAGTCGCAGGCTCACCTACATCATGGGGCAAGCAACGCAAGCAGTTGGCGAAGCGCAGCTCGTATGCCTTCGCGGTTTCGATTCGACCGAGCTCGCCGATCTCGGTACCTCCCTCGCTGACGGTCAAATCGCCGTCAGCGACGACACCTCGTTGGCTACAGTCTGCGTCGCGAAGGCCGACGTGACTTTGCCCAGCGACATTCCAGGAAGCCAAGCAGTGTTGTGGATCGTTCCCGGAACGGGACAACCATCGCCCAGCTTGTTCGAGCGCGAAGCGCCCACCGACTTCTTGCGCTCACCCGTCGACGGGCTTGAGCTCAGGTTGCGCATCTTGGCGCTGGCAGCGCGCTCGCGACGCACTTCGGAAGTTTTCCGCAGCGTACTGCGAGCCGGGCCGCTCTCGCTCGATCGCCTGTCGCGTTCGCTCACCGTGAACGAACAAGAAGTGTCGCTGCGCCGCGCCGAGTGCGCGGTGCTCGAGTTCTTGCTCGACCACTCCGAGCGCTTCGTGCCGTCGAAGGAGCTGAACCGCGTCGTGCTCAACGGTTCCGTCGGCGGCAACGCCGCGCGCAACCAAGTGTACGAGCTGCGGCAACGTCTCGGCGCCGCCGGCGCACCCGACGCCATCCAATACCTGCGCGGCCGCGGCTACCGCGTCCGCTGGCCCGTCGCGCGCTAACGAACCAAGTTCGTTCAGGGTAGGCCCAGCCTTGCGCGCGCCCAGCTGGGCGCGCCAAGGGTAACTCGGCCTACCCTACGGCAGCGCATGCCCGGCGCTGTAGCAGCACGCGTTTGGACCCAGATTTTGTTACAGGAAGTCGGAGACGGCGGGGGACCGCCGCCCTAAGGGCCCGCGCGTACGGCCCTGCCCAAGGTGGGGTTAACGCTTTCGAAAGTCACGTCGTACGCGCTAAGGATTCGTCACATCTGGGACCACGTCCCGCGATCTTGGGTTTTGGCGAGGTTTTCGCTGCGCTCCGATGCTCACGTACTCATGTACGCTCCGTGGGGGGTGGGCCCGCCCCCTTGGTGCTCGCGAAAACCTCGCCAAAACCCAAGCTTGCGAGGCGGCCGGCTGAAATGTGATGAATGATGAGCGTACGCGAAGTGACTTTCGAGACGCGCGAAGGGCCCAACTCCACGAGTTTCTTCCGAGGGACGATCGAACCAGAAGACCGGAGTGAACGAACTCGGCGAGGCCGAGCGCGGATCGCGCCGCAGATGACGTGATTCGCATGACGCCCGCGCAAGGCCCGGAGCAGAACTAGTACCTAATCCCTTTGACTTCGATTTCGATTTCGCCGGCGGGGCGGGTGACGGTCACGACGTCGCCGACTTTGCGCTTCATCAGGGCGCGGCCGAGCGGGGACTGGAAGCTGATGCGGCCGTCGGAAGGTGAAGCTTCGTCAGGGCCGACGATCAGGTAAGAGCTCTTTTTGCCGGTTTCGTCTTCGACGTCGACGCTGGCGCCGAAGCGCACCTCGCTGTGTGCAGCTTCTTCTTGTTTGACGACGACGGCGGCATCGAGGCGTTTGGTGATGAAGCGGATGCGGCGATCGATTTCGCGCAGCTTTTTCTTACCGTAAATGTACTCGGCGTTTTCGGAGCGATCGCCCTGCGCGGCAGCCTCCGCCACCTCGTGCACGACCTTGGCGCGATCGTGGTTCAGCAGCTGATTCAGCTCGGCTTGGAGCTTCTTTGCGCCTTCGGGAGTCAGGTAGTTGGGCATGTTAGGCTCGCCCCGTGAGAAGTCGTGGCCTCGTCATCGCCCTGGGCATCGCTATTTTGGGTGTCATCGCCATGCTGCTCGGCATCTACGTTTATTTGCCCGGGTACATCGAGAAGCGCGTCGTAGCAGACGCGCGTGCGCGCGGCATCGAGCTTACCCCAGGCAAAATAGCATTTGGCTGGCAATGGGTGCAGCTGTCGGGCGCAGCCGCCAAGCTGGTCGGAGCGCCGTCGTTCGAGGCCAAGCTGGGGCTCGTCGATGTCCAGCTGCAAAGCTTCGAGCCCGTACAGGTGCAGGCTTCCGATGTGCAGGTCGGGGTCAGCGGCACGTTGCCGCGCGTGCTGCTCGAGCTGGGAGAGTGGGCGAAAAATCACCCCGACGCCTTCCGAGCGCCGCTGATCGCCAACAAGGTCAGCATCAAAGTGGCCGAGGCGCCGGCTGAAGCGCCCTGGCTGACTTTGTCGGGTGGTTTCTTGACGCGCACGCTCGCTGGCGGTGCCTTCTCGGCAGAGAGCTGCAGACTGTCCGGGTTCGAGCTGGGCAAAGTCGGCGCGGGCTTTGCGGCAACGGGCGGCGACGTCAGCATCGGCTTCGGCGATCAAAGAACGCAGGCAGCGCCGCTGCGGCTCGACGCCAGCCTGGATGCGTCGGGCGCCGGTAATATGAAAGTCGCGCTCACGCCGACCAAGCTCGGCTTGCTCGGCAAAGGTCTGGGCATACCGCTACCGCTGCCGGACGTAGTCGTGACCGCGAACGTGCAGCTCGCGCTGCCGGCGACGGCGCTCGAGGGCGGCGCGATCACCGGCAACCTGAGCACGGGCTTGAAGGGCTTCGTGCCACCGCATCCGCCGGAGCTCGACGGCTTCGTGTTCGGTGACGTCACGACCTTCGATACGGGCATCAGCATCGCCGGCGCCGAACGGCAAGTCGTCACGCTCTCACCGGCTCGAGTGAAGGCCGGCAAGTTCGAGCTGCATGGCAAAGGCACGCTGACGCGCGTCGGTCTCGACGCGAACATCGACATGGATCTGAGCGGCAACCTGCCCTGCGACGCCTTGGCTGGTGCGGCCGCCGAATCGCGGCTGGGACAACTGCTCGGTCGCGCCTCGGCCAAGCAGGGCAAACGCACCGCCCAGGCGCTGGTCGTCGGCACGGTGTCTGTCGAGGTCGGCATCAAGGCCAGCACGAAAGATCTGCTGCACGCCAAGCTGACGCAGAAGATTGGCGTCGGCTGCGGCCTGCGCCCGCTGACCATAACCGAGCTCGTAGCTCTCACGCCGAACGTCAACGACCTGCAGGCCATCGGCGGCGAGCTCGGCAAGAAGGCAGAAGACATCGGCAAAAATCTAGGACTACCGCCGGTGCCGACCGGCTTGGGGTTGCCGCCGCTGCCCGGCTTCGAGCCCAGGGCCCCAGCGCCCGGGACCTCGAAAAAGTCGCCATGACCCTAGCGGCTCCCACGCCGTCTGGCTAAACAGCGCACATGGCCGTGATCGCGATCGTCGGAGCAGGCATGATGGGCAGCGCGCTGTCGGCGCCGTTCGTCGCCAACGGTCACGAGGTGCGGCTGGTAGGCACGCCGCTCGATCACGACATCGTGCTGGCGCTCAAAGCCGGGGCGCCGCATCCCAAGCTGCGCGCGGCGGTGCCGGGCGTCAGCACCTTCTTCGTCACAGAACTAGCGACAGCGCTGGCCGGCGTCGACGCCATCGCGCTCGGCGTGAGCTCGGCGGGCGTAAGCTGGGCCGCCGACGCTTTGGGCCCAGAGCTCGGGCGCGCGCCGAAGCCGGTGTTGATGGTGTCGAAAGGCCTGGTCTGGCAGCAAGAGCGGCTCGACGTGCTGCCGGACGTCTTCCAATCGCTGTTGCCGCCGGCCGCCAGAGACAACGTCGCGCCAGTGGGCGTCGCAGGGCCGTGCATCGCTGGCGAGCTGCTACTGCGCGTACCGACCAGCGTCGTATTCACGGGGCGTTCGCGTAAGGCGTGCGAGGCCTGGGCAGCGCTGGCGCGCGGCCCCTTTTACTTCGTTCACCTGGAGCCGGACCTGGTGGGCGCCGAGACCTGCGCGGCCCTGAAAAACGCCTTCGCCATGGGCGTCGGCTTAGGCCAGGGCGTGCACGAAGCGCGCGGCGGCACGAGCGGCAGCGTCGCTTACCACAACTACGAAAGCGGCGTGTTCGCGCAGGCCATTCTGGAAATGCAGCGCCTGGTTGCGCTGTGTGGTGGCAATCCGCAGACGGCCGTCGGCCTGCCCGGCAGCGGCGACCTCACCGTCACCTGCAACGGCGGGCGCACCGGACGCTTCGGCAAATGGCTCGGCACGGGCCTGTCTCTCGCCGACGCCGTGACCAAGATGGAGGGCGCAACGCTCGAATGCCTCGAAGTCTTGCGCGAGCTGGACAAAGCTCTCGCGCACTTCGACGCGCGCGGCACCACGCTAGCTCACGAGCTGCCGCTACTCAGGCACCTGTGCGACATCGCACTGCGCGGCGCAGCCGTTGCGATGCCGTTTGCGCGCTTTGGTCCCTGACGGTCGGCTCGCGACGCCGCGTCTCAAAATAGTTTTGCGACTTCGACTTCGACATCCGGAAACGCCTCGAGCTCGATACTATCTCCGACGCCGAAGCGCGCGCGCAGGCGATACTCGGCCTCACCCGGATCGCGAAAAACCTCGACCACTTGCTCGGGCACGTTAACCAGCCAGTACTCCCGAAAGCCCGAAGCCGCATAGAGCGGAGCCTTAATATTGCGATCTTTGCTGACCGAGGAATTGGCCACTTCGATGATGCAATGAGCCTGGCTGGGGTGGGCATGACGGTAGTCACCAAGCGGAACGATAGCGACGTCGGGCTCGGGTACCGATTCACGCGCGGCCACGATCGACATTTGAATGCGCACCTCGGCTCGCCCGCCTAGCGCCAGCACCAAGAGCTTCGTCAACACCTGAATCGGGCTCGCGTGCTCCGGATTGTTCGGACTCATCGTGACGATCACCCCCTCGATCAACTCCACGCGCTCGTCTTCGAACGCCCCTAGCGCCACCAGACGCTCGTACTCTTCGCGTCGGAGCGCGCGCGTAGTCTGAGGTGCGAGCAAGCTGACGTCGAGCATGCGAGCCTTAAGCTAGCATTTCTCGGGCGTCAGCGCTTGGCTTTGCCGAGCGTGAACATCACGGAATAACTGATGACGGTGGGGCCAGCTTTGGGCTTTTCGAATACGACTTTGCCGAAGGCGGCGAGCATGCAGTCTTGAAAACCTGCGCCGTGAATTTTGGTGCGCGGCTGCTCGACGGTCGGGGCGCCGCCGGCGCGGGCGATCTTGATGTCGATGCCGAAGCTGCCTCCGGCCCACGCATCGTCCGCCAGCCGGTAGCAGCCGAGAAACGCCGAGAATTGTCGCTCGAGCGCGCGATGAAACGGCGCCTTCTCTTCCGGAGAGTTCGTGCCGCCGCCGACGTGCATGCCGAGCGCTTCGATGCGCAGCTCCGGCAACGCCTTGTCGGGCGTCGGCTCCTCGCCACCGGGCAGAGGTGCGGACGGAAATGCGCCCGCGGCGGCGCCGACCGGCTTCGTTCCCTGCCCGCTCGACGAGCCCGCAGCGGCGGCCGTATCGCCGGAGCCGCCGGGCGCGTGCTTACCCGCTGTGCTCGTTCCGGGAGCTACCGCCAAGGGCGCGTTGTGCGCGGCGCAACCGCTCAGCAAAACTGCAAGCACGGGCCACGCCGAAGCGGGCAGCAAGGCGACCGGGCTACGCGGAAGGACCATGGGCGAGGCTCTTTTCCCGCGAATTCGCGAGGCAAGCAACCGCCACGGGCCGCGGCGCAATTTTGGTCCGGTACGGCAACAATTCGACATCGGCGGCGCGGTTGGCCGGCAGGCCACACGGCGCTACCCTAACCCCGCGTGAAGAACCTCCGCCTCGTAGCCTGGGCGCCGTGCGCCATCGCGATCTGCGGCTGCTCGTCAGCCTCGGTCGACGACGCGGCAGCAGCCGGAACGACCGGCGCAGCCGGCGCGCCGGGAACAGCCGGAACGACTGGAGCAGCTGGCGCGCCTGCAGCACCCGTGGGTACCGAGCAGGTGACGCTCGTCGACGTCTACACGCCTAAAGCGAAGACGCCGCTCAGCGCGACGGCGCTGGCCTTCAACCCGATGGTGGACGGTGAGCTATGGGTCATGCTGCGCCAATTTCCGAGCGGCAAGCCCTGCACGATGGACGACGACACCGGCTGCGACGCGCTCGTCGGGGTAGCGGCCGTAGTGAGCGACGCGACAGGTGCCTCTCCCCACGGTGTGATCAAGCAAGACGGCAACGCCTGGCACTTCATGCGCCGACCGACCGCCATCGCCTGGGGCGATGGGCTCTTGTTCAGCAGCTGCGGCGAGGGCTTCACCGACAACTACGAAGACGTGGCCATTCCCTATGCGGGGCCTGCGCTGTGGTCGTCCGATCCCAAAATCTTCGGCGTGAAGCCGCTGCCCTCGCAGAACGGCACGCACATCGACATGCTGCACGAGACGCCGTACTGCATGGGGCTAGCGCACGAATCGGCCAATATTTTTTGGGCCTTCAATGGTGACGCCGGCGCGCTCGATCGCATCGATTTCCACGCCCCGCACGCCGTGGGCGGCGAAGACCATTCCGATGGCGAGGTACACCGCTACGTCACCGGCACCCTCAAGCGCGTCCCCGAAGTGCCGAGTCACGTCGCTTACGACGCGAAGCGCGGCTTGGTCTACGTCGCCGATACCGGCCACGGCCGCGTGCTGCGCGTCGACCCGAGCACCGCCACAGCCGGCGGCGACATTCAAGTCTGGGAAACTCTGCAGGCGACCGGCGCGATGGACGGCGCCACCGTCAAAGAGCTGGTGCCGCCCGGCACGCTGCAGCTGCCGAGCGGCCTGGCTTTCGCGGATGACGTCCTGTACGTAACCGACAATGCGACCAGCCTCATCCACACCTTCGACGCTTCGGGCAAAGCCCAACGCACGTTCGATACGGCGCTGCCGGTCGGCTCGCTCGCGGGCATCAGCGTCGGTCCGGATGGCCTGATGTACATCGCCAATCTGCAGACCGGCGGTGCTCAGCGCGTCGAGGTCAGCGCACCGTGAGCGAGCGCGGCGCGGCGCGGCTCCGTTCTAGCCGACGCCGATGAAGCTCGGCGCGATTTTGCTGCTGGCGTTCGGCTTGTCGATGGACGCGATGGCCGTGGCGGCCGCCCGCGGGCTCTCGGTGCAGCGGGTGCAGCTGAAACACGTGCTGCTCGTGTCCGGATTCTTCGGCGGCTTTCAGGCGCTGATGCCGCTGCTCGGTTGGCTGCTCGGCAGCCGCGTCGGCCAGCTTGTCGAGGCCTGGAATGCTTGGATCATCTTCGTGGTGCTCGGCGGCATCGGCGGCAAGATGCTGTGGGAGGCGTTTCATCACGAAGCCGAAGCGTCGCTGAAAGAGGCCGACGCGTTCGGGCTGCGCGTGCTCTTGCTGCTGGCGATCGCGACGAGTATCGACGCGTTCGCAGCGGGCTTTACGCTGCCGCTGCTCGGCGCGCCGCTCGGCGTATCGCTCTTGGCCATCGGGGTCACCACCGCGATTTTGAGCGCGCTCGGGCTGTTCGCGGGGCACCGTTTCGGAGCCGCGCTCGGCAGCAGGCTCGACGCGGTCGGCGGCCTCACGTTGATCGGCTTGGGTCTGAAAAGCTTGCTCGAGCATCTGCTCGCGGGCTAGTGCAGATCAACGCGAGATAGGTGCACTACCCCCAGAGACGCCGGCCCCAAACTGTGGCAAAACAGAGCTGGTCTGATGCGTGCTCCACGAACGACGGCGACCGCCGGTGGCTTGCTTCGGCTCGCGCTCGCGCTGGGCGCATGCAACACGCACCCGCCGCCCCCCGAGCCGGACGCACCACCAGCGCCGTCGCCGAAGCCGAAGCCGAAGCCGAGCGTTGCCGAAGACCCTGCACCCACGACCGACGACGCCGACGACAAGCCGCAAGATCCGAAGAGCAAACCGCAGCCGCCCAAGCCGCTCGCTGAAAACGAAAGGGACGACAAGCCCGTCCAAAACAGCCGTTACTTGCTCGACGGACTGAACGACATCGGCCCCGCCGCACCGGCGGCCGCGTTCGCGCACGGCGTCGTCATGATCACCCGCTCGGACGAGCTCGAGATATCCAAGCTGCTGCAGCCGCCCAGCAAGTCGAAAAAACCGGCGCCCGGCAGCATCGAAGCCACCACGCGCGAGCCGCGAGATTTCTGGGCGATCGCACGCGGCCCGGCGCTCAGCGCCACGCACGCGTATTGGGTGTCGAAGGGCCGCGTGGTGCGACGCGCCCTCGGCGGCGGCGATTTGGAGGTGCTCACGAGCGATGCACGCGAAGGCACGCGCGTCGCCGTGGCAGGTCCACCCGACGTCGTCGCATACATCACCGAGCCCGTCGCCAAGCACGACTCGCTGGCGCGCATTTTGCTACCGAACGGCACCAAGCTGGACCTTACTCCCGAAGGCGCCGCCGCCAGCAGCGTCTCGCTGACGCGAGCCGGCGAAGACATCATCGCCAGCTACATCGACGGGCGCAGCGGCATGACCCCGGTGCACGCCCGCAAGCTGCACCCAAAATCCGGCGCGCTCGACGCCGACGTCGTGGTCTGGGTTTCCGGAGCCACCCAAGGCCTGACCGAAATCGTCAGCGTCGGCGGCGAGCGCGGCAGCTGGCTGGCGCTGCCCATCGAGCGCGACGCCAGTCACTTTGGCCTGGCCACGTTGGCGCTCGAGCAAGAGCCGAAGATGGACCCGCCGCTGCGCTGGCGAACCTACGAAAATGGGCTCGACCGCTCGCCGACCGCGGCCACCACGCTGTGCGGCGCTCCGACCGCCGTCTACGTTCGCCCCGTCGACGCGCGCCCGACGGCGAATCAAGAATTGGTGCTGTCGCAACTCACGCTCGAGGAAACCGCCAGCTCCGAACAGCTTGCGACCGCGCGCGGTTTCGCCGACGTGTCGATCTATCCGCTGCCCGAAGGCGCCGTACTAGCCTACGTGGCCGATCGACGCACTTGGGGACGACTGATTCGCTGCAAGTAGCGCAAAGCGCAGTAGCGTTGCGATAGCCTCTTCACGGGCAAGCTCTGCGCGAGTAAACGTGCCGCCCCGATGCCAAAAGCCAGACGCAAGCGGCCCGCCAAGAAATCGCGCTTCACGGCCAAGACCGCCGACAAGCACGTGCTTTACCAGCTCTCGGTGCAAGCGACCGAAACCGAAGTCGACTTCTTGAACAGTTGGTTCACCAAGATCCGCGGCCGAAAGCCGCTCAGCCTGCGCGAAGACTTTTGCGGGACCGCGCTGCTCTGCGCCGAGTGGGTCAAGAGCTCGAAGGAGCGTAGCGCCACCGGTCTCGACATCGATCGCGGCGTGCTCCGCTGGGGCGAAGAGCACAACCTGGCCCCGCTCGGCGACGCGCGCGAGCGCATCAGCTTGCTCCGCCAGGACGTGCGCGCGAAGGTCAAGCAGAAGCACGACATCATCTGCGCTTTCAACTTCAGCTATTGGATCTTCAAGACGCGCGAGGCGATGAAGAGTTACTTCGCCGGCATCCGCAGCGGCCTCAGCAAGGGCGGCTTGTTCTTTCTCGATGCCTACGGCGGCTGGGAGTCGCACCAGCCGATGCAAGAGCACCGCAAGATTCGCGCGGGATTCACCTACGTCTGGGACCAGAACACGTTCGACGCCATCACCCACGACGTCACCAATTTCATTCACTTCGAGTTCGCGGACGGCAGCAAGCTGCACAAGGCCTTCCGCTACGACTGGCGCTTCTGGAGCATGCCGGAGCTACAAGAATTGCTGGCGGAGGCAGGTTTTTCGAAGGTCCACGTATA
>Ga0307508_10003360_pt1 | contig 16229 bp, 15 predicted proteins | sample 9_EM_MG_FD_203089 | JGI IMG/M metagenome (GOLD analysis project Ga0307508, IMG submission 203089) | Populus trichocarpa ectomycorrhiza microbial communities from riparian zone in the Pacific Northwest, United States - 9_EM | ecosystem: Host-associated > Plants > Roots > Unclassified | place...
CGAGCGACCTCGCCGATGGCATCGCTGATCGCGGAAAGCTTGAGAGCGTTCACGACGCTGGCGACCTGCCGGCGGCGATCCTCGGCGTCGTCGGACGTGCGGGCGTGCAACCGGCCGCTCGGGGCAGGCGCGAGCTCGGCTCGGCTACCCTTCGCCGCCATGAGCTTCGACTGGTATCACCGGGGCGTGAACCCTTTGCAGCTGAGCGCCTGCGAGCCCCGCGGCCCGCTACCCGCCGACGTCACCGGTGAAGCCCACCTGTGCGCTCTCTGCAACGGCTCGACTTCGATCGACCAGGTACGTGCATGCCGCTGCAACCAGCTCGGCATCCGGTGCCCGGTGCATCGCCCCAAGCCCGCCGGTGCCGCCGGCGAATGGTCACGCGTGCGCTGCACCAAGTGCTGCGCCGCGATGCAGCTGCCGGCGGACCGGATCGCCGGCGACCCGTGCGCGAGCTCGGCCGCGCGATCGCCGGCGACCCGGTGCGTGAGCTCGGCCGCGCGGTAAGAACCCCTGCGGGGACACGAGGCCCAAGCGTTCGATCTTGAACCTGCGAACACGACCTTCAGCGCTTGCTGAACTTGTTCAGCAGGTCGTCAAGCGTGGTGCGGTTCGGCTTCGACGGCGTCGGCGTCGGCCGCGTGCTCGTGACTACGACACCCTCGGCTTTGATCCAGTACTCGCTCGCGTAGATCGTGTCGCCCGAGACGATGTCCTTCTTGGTCGTCTCCCTGTAGTGCACGAGCCAGTCTTCAGGACGAAGGGCCACCCGCCATTTGATGAGGCCCCCAACCGTGATACGTCGGTTCTTGAGCGCGACGGGATCCGTCTCGTCCGGGAAGAGCTCGAAGACCGCTTCCCAGAGGTGTTGGTGGGAAGCGTGCGGCATCCCGGCTTGGTCACCGACGAGCGAGCCAGTGTTCAGCCAGACGAGCCTGGCTGACTTCTTGTTGACCGTGTCCTCGATCGCTTCGTCGATCGTGCGACATATCTTGTCGAACGTCCTTGGATTGAGGCTGTCCCTTGCGTTCTTGACGTGGTCGGTCTTCGCAAGCTTGGCCGCAGTGAAACGTTTCCCGGTCGCTGCTTCTTGGAGCCCCATACGCATGCCTCGCAACAGTCCACGGTCATCATTCTACACGATGAACGAACACCTCGCGTTGCCCACGAGGACAGGCGCGGTTCTCTGCGCCGGATGATCGCCGCGCCGGCGACCTGGTGCGCGAGCTCGGCCGCGCGATCGCGACCTAGCGCGCGAGCTTCGGCCGCGCGATCGCATCTCGCACGCTCATCTCGTCACGGCCCATCCTGGCGGTCCCGGCACCCGGGTCCGGCGATCACGCCCGGTTGGCGCGTCACCGGACCGGTCTTCGCAGCCTTCGGCGCCTACGCCTTCGGGACACCTTCCGCGCATCACAGCTTCGATGCTTTCGTCGATCGAGTCGCCGGCCTACGAGCGCGCCGAGGGTCACGGCAGTGAGGAATAACAGCGCCCGCGCGAACAGGGTGTCGTTCGGCAATGGAATCTGCGTGCCGATGCTTCCGAAGACGCCCGAGATCGCGAGCCGCCACGAGACATCCCTGCCGATGTACTTGAGCAAGTCTCGAAGCGCGCCGACGGACTCCAGGAACCGATCGCGCTCTGGCGGTCGCATAGAGCGGGTGGCCATGCCCCGATGGCGTGTGCGATCCGCGCCGCCGGTCGACTTGCGGATGCCGGGGAGCGCGCGGGGATGGTCGGGGCCGCTCACCGTCGGTGCACGGGCGCGCGCGCGATCGCGGCCATTCGGCGCGCTCATTGAAGCCACCGCAAGAGCAACAGAGCGGCGACGACAACGGCGAGCACCGCCACCGCCACGGCGGCAATCGACGGCCAGTCGCGCGTGTCGACGTTGAACCCGGGCATGAACGGAAGGTCCGACACGGGCGCACCCGGGGTCGAATCAGCGCGGTTTCGGCGGCAACGAACCCGATGACCTAGCTCTGAGCGGCGCGCTACCTGGTCGCCGGCCGCCACCGGGCCGCGCTCGTGCTCGACCATTCGCCCCCCCGCCGCTCTCGTGGTCGACGTGCATGCAGTCCGACGTCGGCGAGTTGCGCCGCTAGCGTGCCCGCAGGTTCCCCCGACGAGCGCCGAGTTCGTGGCCGACGTCGCCGCGCGCAGCGAGCTCGTGGCCGACGTCGCCCCGCGCAACTCGCCGGTCCACTGCACCGTCCGCGGTGTGTGCCTCGCGCGCGGCGCCCGACGTGCTGAGCCGTCGGGGTCGGCGGTCGCCTTGGCACGGGTTCGCGTGCGCCGCGTGCGTCGCGAACGACCGCCGCGGCGAGCACAGCGGCGCGAACGTCGAGCTTGTTGGCCGCACCAAGCAACCGCGCGGCGGCGGCACCCGTTCGATTCGCGAAAAGGGCGGAGGAGGAACCCAGGGTTGAGGAACCCGTCCAGGTCATCACGTGCAGCGGGCACCAGCGCCACGAGCATACTAACCCGCTCCTCCATGTTGGGCGCGTTCGCGATCAGCGCTTTGACGAACGCGCTCCACGAGCGCAAGCGGGACCACTGCCGTCGATGAGCGTTCACGGGAGAATCCTAGATCCGGGGTCCGACACCGGCGGGTCCCACATCGGCGGTTTCGGCGCGCTCGGAAACGGGCCCCACTCACGCACGCCGCGCGAGCCACCGCAGTTGTGTTTGTCAACTCGAGCCGAGGCGCGTACCGCGATCGCCGCGGCTGCCAAGCTCGTGCACCAGGGCCGGCGAACCGGCCACCGCGGTGGACGGGGCACCGCAATGCGACGCGGCGATCGCGCAACGCGAGCCGGGCCACTGCAGCGGACCTTCGCGGAACCGCGCGAAAGGCGAGGGCGGGGGAGTCGCTTCCACGGCCGGTCGCGGCGCTGACAGCCGATGACCTCGCCGCCGAGCGCCGCGGCCGAGTGGCGTCGAGCTCGTGCACCAGGTCGCCAGCGGCGCGCGGTGGTACCGGCCCTGGGCGATCGTGGTGAAGCTTGCAGGGTAGCTGGTCGAGCTCGCCAGCGTTGAGCTTGCGACTGATCAGGTGGTAGAGCGATGCGCCGTCGTAGGTGAACCCGACGGCGCGCTCGGCCGCGTACGTCTGCCGCCAGGCGACGTGCTCCACCGCGCCGGCGCGCAGGAACGCATGGGGCTGCGCGCGACCGCCGGGGCGCGTCCGTCGGCGCCACGGTGGCCGGCGTCGCGGCCGAGCACTGAGTTCGCCGCAACGGCTGCGACCGGCGCCGCCACCGCGACCGCTTCGGCCGGAGTCGGATCCCAGCCCGCCACGACCTCGGCGAACCTGACCGAGTTCCAGACGAGCACGGCGTTCGACAGCACCGACAGCGCGGTCACCTTTATTCATGATCGGCATCCGGAGGTCCCGTAGAGCGGGAGCCATGGCCCGAGGCTGAACGCGCTCCGCACGGCGGGTCGATTTGTCGGATCGGCGCGGTTGCTCGCGAGCCGGAGACGAGGATGCAGACGTCTGCAAATTCATCACGAACGTTACGACGATCAGTAGCAGCTGCCAGGCCGATACCGCGTCCCGCTGATGCAGCGCCCGCAGGATCATTGGAGCTACATCGATCGCAAACGCGAAAACGTTAGCGCGAGAGAGCAAGAACGCAGGCGAAGTCGAGCCGCTGGAGTTGGGAAGCATGCAGGCAGGATGAGTCGTCGCGAGCCGTCGCGAGCGGGAGAGTTAGCGCCACGAGCGAAGCGATCCATCCTCAACTTTCCCGTTTCCGACGACGCTTGCGCTTCACTTCGCCGGTCGTCTGCGTGGGTTCGGGGGCCTTGCGCTGGTCGCGCATCCATTGGAGCAGGGCTGCACGACGGGCGCGCGCGCGAGTCGCAACCCCGCGGTCTCGGCTCAGCAGCTCGGCCGAGTTGAACCGATACTTCGGCGCGATCTCGACGGGTGGCGGATCCCAGTCCGAAAGGCTCGCCACGATCAGGTCGGCAACTTCTCCGGGAGACCATTCGGGCAACGCTGCGACGAGTGATGCCAGGCGCTTGCGTACCGAGTGATTCGTCATCGCTCTTCGGCGTGATCGCGCGAGGTCCGCCATCTTGCGCGCCGTGGCGAGCTTGCCGGGGAGTACTCCGAGAGCTCCGAGAGAGACCTCGACGAGTCGTCTTGACAGCCGTTCAGCGGCGCCCGCAATGAGGTCGAGCATATCGACGAGTTTCACCTCGATCGGCTCGCGCCCGTCGGCATGGGTGATTCGAAGGCCATGCTCTTGGGCGCTAGGAATCTCTTGCACCGCGGCTATCGTCACCCGGAGGTGCGTCGCGACGTTGCTCCACGCTGCATGCTCGGCCTCGACAGAAGAGAACTCGCTCTCGGCTCTGGTTTGCTGAAGCGCTGGCAGGTCGTTCGCGGCCAAGGTCTCGAGATGAAGGAACGTGTATAGCGTCCCTGCACCCACGAGCTTGATTGCTCGACAAGTGATCTCCGAAGCGCCGGATACTAGCGGCGCGTCGTGGTGATCGTAGGTGTGAGGCCCCACGGTTTGCGGTGCTGGTCGGCGACCCATCGGCAACGTACGGTACCAGAAGCTAGCGCGATGACCTGGGAGGCGCGTCGGCGAGCCGCGTAACGACGCATCGCGCCGGGCCGGCCGCGGCGCAGCCGCCAGCGCCGATCCGGACATCTCCGGCGCCTTGGACTTCGGCGCCGCTGGCGATGCTGGCGATGCTGGCGATGCTGGCGCTGTCGCCCGCGACGTGTGGCGTGCTCCGTCGCGAACTTGCGCGCGGCTGCACGACATATTATGGTGCTCCCTGCCCTGCTATCGCGACAGATAGTTACGGCGCAGAATGAAGAGACTGTAAACTACGTATAACGCGAGTGGCGCACGTCGCCTGCCCGAGCGGACGTGACACCGTCGCGACGTCGCCGGTCGAGGCCGGCGCGCGAGATCTACTCGTCGCTGCCCACCTATATTGGACGCTCGGGCATTGGGAGGATGAGCGACACCGTCGCACCGCCGATGATGCCATTGGCGCGAGCGAGAGTGCCGTCGCTTGCCTGCGCGAGGGCCAGAGCAATACTGAGCCCAAACCCGGAGCCGTCAGCTTTGGTCGAGCACGTCTCGCCCTGTTCCGCGCGGAGCACCTCGCCTGGGAATCCCGGGCCGTCATCGATGATGTCGATCTGCACGTGACCGCGCGTACGATCACCGCGCACCGCGACGTCGACATGCGCCGCGCCGCGCTCCCCGTCGCCCTCGCAAGCGTTGATCACCAAGTTGAACAGCAGGCGGCGCAGGATGGCAGCGCCGCCTGCGACCTCCGCGTCGACCCGCTCGTCGACCCGCAACGTGAGCACGACCGCCGGGAACCGGCGGCCCAGGCGCTCCACCACCTCGCCCGCCACCTCACCGACGTCAACGACGCGCCGCACCTCGAGCGTCAGCAACTCACCATACACACGCGCGCGGATCGCGTTGAGCTGCGCCTCGACGTCGTCGAGATCGCTGCGCAGATCGCTCACAAGCGGGCCGGCCTCGGCCGGCCCCCGGGCGGCGAGCCGGTCGGCGTTCAACCGCGCCGCCGAGATCAGTGTGCGCACGTCGTGATGCTCGTGTAGGATCGCGCCGAAGCTACGCTGCACGCGCTCCTCGGTCAGCGCGGCCCGCACCGCGCGCTGGACCAAATCACGCGTACGCACCGCGATGAGCAGCGACAGCACCACGGCCGCGAGCAGGAACGTGCCCTGCAGCGCGTACTGCGAGACGCGCTCGCCAGGCGGCGGTAGACCCGAAAGGTTGGCGTCGAGCGTCAGCAGCGCGCAGAAGCACGCGCTGTTGAGCACACCGCCGAGCAACGCTGCACTTGGCGACAGCCGCAGGCCCGCGGCCAGAGTCACCATCGCCAACGCTGCGATGTCAGGCGTGTTGGCGATTCCGGGATAGTCGCGCCACGGCCAGACGACATCGACCACGAGCAGCGAGAACGCGTAGGTCGTGTCCAACGCCACCGAAATGCGGAGCACACGTTCGATCGGCGCGCGGCTGCGCGCCACGCCGATCACGCCGAGAATGTACAGCGAGGTCACAGCGAGGACCGGGGCCGTGAGCGCGGCGCGCTCCGGATCTGGCGCCGACCAGTTCCAGATCAGTACCGAGCGCACATACAGCGCGACGCTGGACACGATGCGGACGACGCCGGTGATCCACTCCCAGCGTCGTGCCGCGGTGGAGAATGCGGCATCGACCGCCTGTTGCGTTAGGCTTGCCTCCGGCCGCTGGTCGCTGCCCACGACCTCACTATCCGCCGATTGCGAACCTGGGACAACTTGACAGCACACCTGGTGCATCGCAGCATCGAGATGCGATGGCCGGGAGGATGGTGGAGCGGGTGCTCGTCGTCGAGGACAGCCGCGCCCTCCTGCGCAGTCTGTGCGGCGCGCTTGCCGAGTCCTATCACGACGTGCGCGCCTGCCGCACAGTGGCCGAAGCCGAGGCCGAGCTTGCAAGCTGGTGGCCCGATCTCGTGCTGCTGGATGTGGTGCTGCCCGACGGTGACGCGCACGCGGTACTGGCGCTGCTTGAGCGGGGCGACCCGGCGCCTGCCGTGATCGCGATGAGCGGCGCCGCCGGGCCGTCGCAATCGTTCCTGCTCGCGGGCCGCGGCGTGAGAGCCTTCCTCGAGAAACCGCTGCGGCTCGACCGTCTGGGCGCCGCGATCAAGCACGCGCTCGAGGCCGCGCCGGATCTGCGCCCGGCACTCAAGCAGCTCGTCGGCCACAGGCCGCTTGCCGAGGTCGAGACTGAGGTCCGCCTCATCATGCTCGACGAAGCGCTTTCGCGTACTGGTGGCAGCCGTCGCGGCGCTGCGCGCCTGCTCTCAATGTCACGCCAGCTCGTGCAGTACGTCCTGCGTAGCACGCGCTGAGCCATCTCGCTCCGAACCCGGCGATCTGAACACCCGGCAAGATTTCTTGCAGTTCCCGCTGGCGTGAGCGCCGCGTATTCGTGAGCCTACATGGAGAAGATCACCCGGGCGATCAAAACAAAGGGGGGCGAGCCATGAAGCTCAAGGTTGTGGTCTTGGATCTGGAGTTGACGCCGCGATTCCAAAAATGGGCCGTGCGAATCGGCGCGGTTGCTGCACTCGTGTTGGGCGGGGGCGCAATTGCGTGGGCTGCCGGCCTCCACACCTGGAATCAAGACGACGTGCTCAATGCCACCGACTTGAACGGCAACTTCACCACCTTGCAAGGGCAGATCACGACGTTGCAGGGTCAAACAAACGGCGCGATCACCGCTGGAGCCTACATCGTCGATAACGCCGGCGGGGCTTCAATCGGTTACCAATCCGGAGGGAGCTGGATCCAGTCTGTCAACCGTACTGCGACTGGTTCGGTGACGATCACCATCGCGCCATCGTATTTCTCAACCAATCCTCCCTGTTCGGTCACGCCAAACAGCGTCGCCTCCTTTGCGACCTTGCCGGTCGTGACGACGACACAAATTCTCGTCAATCTTCTTTCGCCAGGAGGCTCCGCCGTCGACTCCAACTTCATGATCGTCTGCGTGCAGCAGCATGGTTAGTCCTAGGCTGACAACCGCTGACCTCGCCGGTGATCGCCGCGGGTGCCTAGTTCGAGGTTCGTGCTCGGTTCGCGCCTCAGCGCTTCGCCAGCGCGCACTCGAGCGGCTTCTGTAGCGGCGTCATGATAAACTTGAGTTCGATCGGAGGGGCCATGCGGATCCTGACCTTGGTGTGCGTGCTGATCCTGGCTGCATCTGCCTGCGGCAAAGTCGCGACGACGCTACCCGACGCCTCCAACCAGTGCGTGCTCGGATCGAGCCAGCTCGGTCATTGCACGCTCGGACACTGACCGCGAAGAGGAGCGAATCGAATCATGAAGATCAAGATCGTCGTAGTTGATCTCGAGCTATCCCGGCGCGCCAAGCGCGCCGGAGCCGCCGTGGCGGTCGTGCTTCTCGCGGTCGGCGCGGGCGCGGTCGCGTACGCCAGCGTGCCCAAGACCTGGACCGACGGAGAGACCCTCAACGCGGCTGACCTCAACGCGAACTTCGCCGCGCTCAGCGCGGCGCTCGAACGGCCGAACGTCTACAAGGAGCAGAGCGCGGGCGTGACGACGAGCGGCGATGGCAACTGGATCGATGTGCCCGGTCTGAACAGCGGCAGCTTCACCGTCGCGAGCGCCACCACCGTCGACGTCTACGCCGAGGTTGACGTCACCGCAGGCGGTGGCGGCACCCAGTGCAACCTGCGGCTCTTGCTCGACGGGTCGTCCACCGATGTCGACGGACGAGCCGAGGTGAATCCCCCCTTCGCGGCCATCCCGTCCATTGCGCGCCTGAGCGCGTTCCGGCGCATTGACATCACCGCAGGCCCTCACACGGTGAGCGTCCAGATCTCGAAGACGACCGGTGTATTTGCGAACACGACCTGTATAGCGGGAGGAGGTGCGACCTACCCGCTGCACGGCCGGTTGCGGGTACAGGCGAACTGAGCGTGTCGGGTCACGTCGACGGCGTCACGATGTTCTGCATGTCGGCGTCGAGCGAGGCGTGCGCGATGGTGCGGCCCGGCGCGGAACGACACGCGTCCGAGGGCGGCCAACCGGATCGCCTCGGCGCGTGACCACCGCAGCCACGCACCCCCCAGACGCGCGAAAAGATACTCCAAGCCCATCGCTGACCGGCCTCCCACCGGCCTTAGAGTAACATTTCACACGGCGGGGGCTGGGACCCTTGGTTGCGAGGGGCGGCACGCGGCGCGAGGAGCTCCGCCGCGAGGACTTGGGGTCCCAGGAGCAACGGCGCGGGAGTTTACGGTATGCGGTCCGACCTTCACCGAAGCCTGCCAAAAGGCGAGGGCAGGGGACCATGTCGCTGGGGCCGTGCGGCGCTGACAGGCGATGACCTCGCCGGTGTCGCGGCCGTGGCGCGGTGCCGATCGCGCGGAGCTCGAGGTCCTCACCCTGGTCGACGCCGACGAGCTCGGCCGGCCGCGGCGACGATTCTGGTCGACATCGGCGAGCTCGGCCGCCGCGGCGATCGCCACGGCCGAACTCGCCCGGCCAGGCCGAGAACCTCGAGCTCGGCGACCAGCGCGCCGCGACCGCGGTCGCCCGGCGTCCGCGGCTCAGCACGCGCTGGCTTATTGCTCCGGTGTCCCACGGAGCCGATGACCCGCGAGCGACTCGTGTTTCGCATCGTCGAACGCAGCCCAGTCGTCGAAGCCGAGCTCCTGCAGTAGCGCTCGCGCGTGGTCCCACGCGCGGCGCACCTCGGGCATCGTGTTGGCCTCGTACGTCCCAGCTCGCCAGGACGCTTCGTACCCACGCACGCTCGCGAGCGAAATCAGCTCACGAATGTCGGCGCCGGCGAGATCGGGTTCATCACCATCGGGGCAAGACGGTCGCGCAACGCGGGTGTGGGGGAATGGTCGGTCGTCAAGGCCCGTCGCGAAGTAGGCGCGCTCGCCGTTCGGCATCATGCAGGCGAGCTCGTATAGCGCGTAGACGGGCGGACTGGCCGCGTCCGAGAGATGCCAAAGCTTGGTGTAGATCGTCGCGAGCAAGCCGTGAAGCCCTGGTGCGTCGGGGCTGCGCGGTGCGGTTTCAAAGCGCTGAACCACGCGGGCAGGGGCGAAACGCGTTCTGGTCGGGAATGTGGACGCACTTGGCGTGCCGCGAATCCAGGAGAACACGCCGTCGGTGCACGACAGCACCCGCGAGTGCGGGAACCATTCGGGGTCGAGCGGGTGGGTCGCCCATGGGTTCATCAGCACGCTGCAGCTGTAGTCGAAGATCGACACACTCCGACGGTAGTCGAGCATCGCGATGCCGCTGACCTGGGGTGCCGCTGCGAGCTCGCCGCGCGCGTCGTCGTGCAGCAGCACGCGCCCGCCATCGTATCCGATCGTCGAACCGATCATCGTCTCGAGCGCCTGCGTGTCCCCCGACAGCCACCAACCGCGTTGTGCGGACATGACCACGAGCGCCGGCCGAGCAGTCGTGACGGGCAGCTGTCCGATCGCCTTGAGCGCGCCCTTACGGATCTGCGGGTCCACCAACGAGTCGGCAAGCCCGAGGGTTCCGGACGCTTTCACCTGCATGTCGACGAGCGATGTGTTGCTCGGTGGATAGAGCTGCAGATCGACGTCCACCAGTTTCCCGTTCGCTCCGCGTTCGGTTCCCTTGGGGGGTTCAAACGCACCGAACCGCCATCCGATGCCAAGGAAGTAGTGTGCGGCCATCGCCTGCGCGAGTCGCTGCGTCACCGTCCTGTGCACGTCGTCGCTTTCCTCGCGACCGCCGGCCACGTCACGCAGCGACTGCACCTCTCGAAGAACGCGCTCGAGATAACCCATCAACTCTGCACGGGCGAGCCAGTTGCCGACCTCGATCACCCAGTCGTCCTGCCACGACGAGGTTGTCCGGTAGTTCATCAGCTCTGACTTCCAATCGGCTCCCTTACCGAGGAGCGCGTGGAACCGTGCTCGCGCATCCTCGTCGGAGACGACGTGTAGCAGATGCGCGTCGATCGCCACCTTCGGTGCGCTCTCGTCATCGTCGTCGTCCGCCTGGTCGACCTCCTGGTGAGACGTCGTATCGTCGTCGCTGGCGCGGTTGCGATCGAAGACCTGCAGGATCGACGGCAACTGCTCCGCCCATGTTTCGCGGGTGAGCTTCATCCCGGATCCCGACAACGAGAACCCCAGGCGCTCCAAGAGCCGGCGTCCGCCGGTTGAAATTGGGAGGGTCACTTCCAGCCAATCGTCGTCGGGGCGGCTGTGAAAGAACTCATCGATCACGACGCTTGCGGCCAGCGTGCCCACATCGTTGCGGCGGTACGTCTCGTCGACGACGACCAACTGAAGGTAGGGCCGACTCCAGCCGAGCACCAGCACGCCGATCGGAAACTGCGCGTCATCGACGATGTAGACCATCGTCTCGGAGCTCCCGTTCTTCAGCGCCTGAACCGCGTCGTTGAGCGACCAGTTGACCGCGGCATCGTCGGTTCGCCACTGAGCCACGGCATCCGCGTCGTCAGCGGTGCCGAGACGCACCTCGCGGCCCGAGGGCCAGACTTCGCCCATTGCGGGGATCTGGCCGGTCGACAGCTTGGACGGAGCGCGTGCCATCGAACCACGCTAGCCACTCGGTCTGACGAAGCGGTGCGCGCGCGTGGATGGTACGATCCAAACGTGCAGCAAAACGCCCCGCTCTGGGTCCGTTCTAGTAGTTTTATCTAGTAATTATATTCACTTATAAGAACGCGCAGTTATGTCAACCCTCGGCCGGGGGCAGCGGCGCCCCCGAGGATCTCGAGATCGTACGTGCTGCAGTGGCTGGCGACGTGCGTGCGGTCGTGATCGGCAGCTTTCGTAGGCCCTGGCGGTGGCCGAGCTCGCCGCGATGGCGGTGGCCGAACGGCTCGCACCGCGCGTGACGGGATCGCGAACTTGGGCGCTCGCAACCGCGTCGGACCCTCTCGCTCGCATGTAGACCGCGAGTTCGGCGTGCGGCGGCGCCGCCCCCAAGCTCGGCGCGATCACGGCGGCCGAGTTCGAGCGCCAGGTCGGCGGCGCCTTCGAGGTTGGCCGGGAGCTCGCGCGCCAGGACACCGACGAGCACCGCACGGCGTCGCCCCCAAAGGCGCAGTGCCGTCACAAGCGTCGCACCGGCCGTGCCGTCGCAAGCGTCGCACCGGCCAGCTACGCTTGGTCACCATGAGCAACCAGGAAACGGCGTTGAGTCCCGTTGTGCGGTTCGCGTTGCGGAAGTACATCGGGGAAGACAAGCTCGTGCCTTGCAAGGCCAGCCTGCGCGAAAAAGATCGCCGTATCGTTGCCGGTCTGCTTCGCTACTTGATGTCGAATCAGGAGAGGTTCACGTGGGACGGCCTTCGGGCCTGGGCTCTCACGGTGGTCGGAAGTAGCACCGACTTCGCCGACGAGATCGGCGCATTGGGAGACGAAGTACTCGCTGGGGACTCCGATGAGCCTGACTGGTGGACGTTCCAAGCCGACGCGATCGATCACTGGCGTGCCGCGGCCTCAGACGCTCCCGATGAAGATGTTTCCGCCGAGGAGACAACCGAACCTGGCTACGCCGTGCTGGAACCCGCGAGGCCGGTACCTCCGGGCGCAAAGATAGTTCCGAGATTCCGGGATAACTGAGGCAGCGCCGGCAATCGCTCGCTGCCGACGTCGTGCTCAAGCTGCTGTCGGATCGCGGCAACCGCTCACTGCCGACCTCGTGCTCGAGCTACTGTCGGACTTGCGAAGACTCGCAGCAAGGATTACGGTGCGCCCTGCCCTATTTTTCGTGACAGATAGTCAGGTCGCAGAACGTCGATTATGTCAACTGGAATTTATAAGCTACTGTAATGGCAGCGGATCCGCCCCGGCGCTCGGCCGACCCGACCGCGCAGGCTCTCGCCACCGCGCGGCGCGCATTTTGGACGCGCGGGCCAAAGACGTTCGGCCACGCCGGCAGCCACCGGCCGAGCACGCGCCGGCGCCACCTGACCATCTCGAGCCGGCCGGACGGCTGCGGCCCGCGCGTCCAAAGGCGCGCCGCGCGGCCTCGCAGCCCGCGGCCGAACGCTCGCTCGACGACGAACAGCGGCGGCGCCGCACCAAGCACGGCGCGCGCGGGTCGGACGACCCGCGCCAGGTGGACGGACGCAGGCCGAGCGTTCGAGCGACCTCGCCGATGGCATCGCTGATCGCGGCGAGCTTGAGCGCGTTCAGGACGCAGGCGACCTGCCGGCGGCGACCGTCGGCGTCGTCGACCTCGGCCTCGACCTCGGCCACAGTCGCGCGGTCGCCAGCGATCGCGGCTCTGCGATCCTATATAGCTTGAATCATTGAGGATAGTTGCGCAAGCATAGTAGGCGCTGGCGCCCCGGATCGCAAGCTGGTCGTACGACCCACGCGGGCCGCGCATTTTCTTGTCGTAAACCGGGCCGACGCGGCGCCCTGCCGTCAAGCCGCGCTGCGCGGCGAGCTCGCCGGCGAGCTCGCGCTCCGTTGCCAGCGCGCGGCGCCGACGCCGAGCTCGAGGGCGTCGGAGCTCGCACGCGAGCTCGGCGCGATCGGACCGAGGCGCTAGCATCCTCCGATGGCAAGAGCTCCGTCCGATCCGTGGCCGATTGCGGTCCCCGAGCCCGGTGATGTCTGGCCTTCGGGTCAAGAAGTCCGGCTCGGCACCGCCGACGACGCGGATGCCGTCGCGCAGTGGCGATCCGACACCGCCGCGGTCAACGGCGCCTTGGACGGAGCCGTCGAGGCACTCAAGAACGGGAGCTCCGAGACGACGGTCTACGTCGTCGCCGACGCGCAGGTCCCGATCGGCGTGCTGACGATCGGGACGACCGCTCCGTATCTTCAGCTCGTGTTCATCGACGAGCCGTATCGTCGGAACGACGTGGGCACGAAGGCCACGAGCGTCGTCGTCAACCAGTTCTTTCGGAGTCGCCCCGAGGAGCCGCGGCTTGGCATCACCTCGCCGATTTCCGAGGGCGGCGTGCATCTGCTCCGCGGCCTCGGCTTTTCCTCGTCGGGATCGGGCATGGCGATCACCCGCGACGCGTGGGAGGAATGGATGTCGGTGATCCTGCCGTTCTTCGCGCCCACGCCCGCCGGCGACCCTGCACTCGACGGCGGCACCACGACGCTCGACCAGGAGCTCGAGGACGACGCCGACGCCGAGGACGCGCCGCGGATCGCCATCGACGCACACACGTTGCACATCGTGACCGACGACGACGCGCGAGCACGGTTCCACGCGCTTCTAGGCCAGGGGCCAGCGTGGGCGTCCGCGATGATGCAGTACCGCACGACGTCGAGTTGGCAGGACGACTGGGTGATCGAGGTCGGCAACTGGCTGGCGCGCGCCGACGCGCTGGGCTACCTCGATTTCATCCGTCGGAACGTGCAGCCGCTGCGCACCAGGGTCGGCCGCAACGACGGCGCCGAAGGCGACGGCGTGCATCGCAAGGTGACGCAGCAGCTCGCGCAAGCGATGGCCGTGCACTACTTCGTCGGCATTGGCTGGAGCTTCGGTGCGTTTGAACCGAAGGTGCCTGAGCACAGAGCCGACGGAAGCCTGGCGGACGTCGATCTGCAGCCCCATCCCCCGAGCAGCGCTCTGCTCGTGGACATGCAGGTGAAAGCGTCTGGCACCCTCGGCGTTCCCGATGCGGAGGTTGACCCGCAGATCCGCACGGGCGTGACCAACGCGATCGCGCAGCTGCCGGTCCTAGCAGCGCGGCCGGCGCTCGTCGTCATGTCCGCGCAGCGCGGTTGGTGGCTCTCGGGCGACACGCACGCGATCGAAACGATGATCGGCTCGACGACCGGATATCCCGACGGGCGCGTGCTGTTGCACGACGACGCGCACGGCGAGCTCGAGGCAGCACCCCACGTCAGCGGCATCGCGCTGCTCGACTACCGTCGGAGTCTGTCGGCCTTCGACTACGGCTGCACGGTGCTGATGAACCCGTGGGCGACCCACCCGCTCGATCCCGCGTGGTTCCCGCACTCGCGGGTGCTGTCGTGCACCAACGGCGAGTTCTCGTGGATTCGCGGCAGACCAAGCGCGTCCACCTTCACGACGGGAACGCGTTTCGCCCCTGGTCCGCATGGTTCGGCGCTGTGAAGCACCCACGGCGGTCTGCACGACCGGCGGCGCCCCAGTCGATGCCAGATGGCGCGATCGCAGCGGCGCCGGCGAGCTCGGCGAGCAGCGCTGCTGACAGCTCGATGGCTCGATACAAATCGCCAACTCTCACGTTACGAGAGGAAACTGAGACGATGCTTCGCACCGCCAGAGTAGTTACGCCCGGTGCTGCATCACCGTTTCAGCTCAGCGAGCGAGCGTCGCCGGCAAGTCGCGAGGCTGTACAGAAGCTCGGCCGGATGCAAAGCGACCCGTGCCGAATCCTGTGGCTTGCACTTTTTGGTCTCGACAGTGATCTCGACGAGCAGGATCCTCGGGGGACGCTGGTCTTCTCGAAGGACATCGGGCTTTACAGCGGGACCTTGCGCCCACTCGGGCGAAAGGCTCGGCGACAGCTGCTCGACCACTGGGGCCGGCTCCCGAAGAAGTTGGAGAAGCTTGCCGAGGAAGCCCAGGGCCTGAACTTTGGAACCCGCTCGGTCTTCATCGATCGCGATGAGGATTGCGAGCACATGATGACCGACCTCACCGATGCCCTGCTCCAGTTCGCCGGCTGGGTCAACAAACTGCGTCCACGTCCCGAGCGAGGTGCGCCACGTCGATCTGACTTTGACTACGCTTGGCGGCGCACCGCGATGGTCATGTACGTTCTGCGTCGCGACGGCATGAAGCCCTCCGCGTTGCGCGAACTCGTCGAGCACTCGATGCATGATTGGATTCCCGTCCCTCCAATCCGAGCGTCGGAAGCCCGCCGGATGGTGCGGAGGAAACAATGGTTCCGCGACCGGATCTCGCTGCTCGTCCGCGAAGGAAAACGTTGCGTGGGGGACAGAGCGAGAAAGAAGTAGGGGGAACGGAGGCCCATTTTTATTCGCGGCAAACGGTCGCATCTTCGTCGCATGTCCAGGCACAAAGATTCGTCCCATCTATCGCTGCGCGCCCGCAAGCGCGCGCCCAACGGCGCCGAGTTCGCCGTCGACCTTGCGGCCCGCGGCTGGCTGGCGATCGCGTGGCTCGCCATGATCGTCGCCACCTTCGTGCTGACGCGGTAGCGGCCAGCAGCACGGGCCGGCCGCGACACCTCCGACGGGCTCGAACACCAAGTCCACGGCCACGGTCCTGGTCGCCGCCGGCGCGGCGATAAGCGACGCGGTGGCGACGAGATCGAGGTCCTGGTCGCCTCGCCTCCAGGGCGAGGGCGAGAACCTCGAGCTCACCGATCGCTGCGGCGGCCGAACTCGCCGGCGTCGACCAGGGCGAGGACCGCCGCGGTCCTGGTCGCCGCCGGCGCGGCGACGAACGACGCGGTGGCGACGAGATCGAGGTCCTGGTCGCCTCCAGGGCGAAGACCTCGAGCTCGCCGAGCTCGCCGGCGTCGACCAGGGCGAGGACCTCGAACTCGCCGATCGCCGCCGCGGCCGAGCTCGAGCGCGGCGTCGATCGTGCCGCGCGCTGGTCGCCGAGCTCGAGGTCCTCCGTCGACCAGGAGCGCGCGGCGGCGATCGCCGGACCCGCGCAACTCGAGGAGCCGACGGCAGG
>Ga0307508_10003362_pt1 | contig 16223 bp, 16 predicted proteins | sample 9_EM_MG_FD_203089 | JGI IMG/M metagenome (GOLD analysis project Ga0307508, IMG submission 203089) | Populus trichocarpa ectomycorrhiza microbial communities from riparian zone in the Pacific Northwest, United States - 9_EM | ecosystem: Host-associated > Plants > Roots > Unclassified | place...
TGTCATTGGCAAATTTTCCGTGACTGATGGCGAGGTCAGCTGCACCTTCGAAGCGACAGGCTCACAGGCGATGCCCGATTCGTGCGTTCTGACGCCGAGCAGCTCGGGTCAGAAAACACTGACGGCCAGCTACGCAGGCTATCCCGGCTACTACAATCCGAGCATCGCCAGCGCCACGATGAGCGTCACAGCAGCGACAACCGACGGCGTCTGCGGCAGCGACAACGGACAGGTGTTGTCGACACCGCCGACGAATCTGTGCAGTGTCGGCACGCCGAGTGCTATCAGCGGCAACGGTCCGTGGAACTGGACGTGCATCGGCAGCGGCAGCGGCACGACAGCCAGTTGTTCTGCGCAGTTGCAAACCAAGACAACGACGACGGTAACTTCGCTGCTGCTCTCGCCAAACCCCGCGATGGTCGGCGAGACCGTCGTCGCAAACGTCTCCGTCTCCGGCACGCCACCAGCGAACGCATCGCGAAGCGCAACGTCGTCCGCACCTGCGGCGGCGAGCGGCATGGCGACGGTGAGCGGCGGCGGCGCGACCTGCACGGCGACGATCGCCAACGGCAGCGGAAGTTGCGCGCTCGTATTCGACACGCCGGGCACCTACACGATCACCGCAAGCTACGGCGGCGACGCGAGCAATGCCCCGTCGAGCGCAACTGCGACGGAAGTGGTGAATTCCGCCATCGGCGCCGGCGCAATCGCTTCGGCACCGGCACTCTCTCGCGGGGCACTGTGGCTCCTGTTAGCGGGTCTTGTCGGGTTCGCCGCGCGACGCATCCTTCGGCGTCATTGAAATCGCGGGTACGAGAGCCCTCGGATGGACTTCACGACAGTGTCTGCCATGCCCAACGAGTGTGTGATGCGATCGGTCCGGCGAGCGGGCGAGCGTCCACGCGAGAAGGCCTTCATCGAACGCCGGACCGTCGGTCATGCAAAAAATGTCGCATTTACCCGCGTTCCGGAGTTTCAAGTCAATGAGGATCCTGGCGCGGTCGATACCGACGCCAGGCCGAACGGCCGCAGCACGTCGCTCGTCGGTCGACCTTCCACTCAAAACAGGGCCAAGCATGAGAAAGGCGATCGACCATGAACAGGAAATACCCATCCGATGCTGCTGTGGCATATCCCGCTGATGCCGCGACACGTTCACATAACCCCAAGGGCACGAACCGCCTTGCTGTCGTGCCGAAGTCGTCCACACCCGGCAGTCGAAGCGAGCCTGAGCCCGTGAAAGCCACCGCAGCGCTCGCGCTGTGCATGCTCGCCGGCGGCAGCGGCATTTGAGGTGCTCTGGTGATCCCCCAGATTCATCGTTCCGGCATTCGCACACGCACCAGGGGGCGCGTCGCCGAGCTCAGATCGCTATGCGATCCGCGCGCAGACGAGCGCCCGGCCAATTGGACGCAGCATCGCATTCCGCAACCGGCAAATAGTCGCCCGAAACTCTACGTTCGAGGAAACGACCATGGCAACGCCATACAGACACCGTCACCTCTTGCCACAACCGTTCGCGCGCTCTACGACAGGTAAGAGATCACAACGGTTGATTCACGCCCGAATGTGCCTGGGCGCGCTGCTGTTCGCGTGCGCGGCAGCTCACGCGCAGCTCACTGACATCACGCAGACCAAACCGAACGTCGCCGGTGGGGCCATCGCCAAGTCGCTGCAACAGCAGGTCGGCACGGGGCGTGGGGACGAATCGACACCGGGCAGCTCGCTCTATCTGATCGCACGCGATCCCGCCCGCGCGATCCGCCGCGGACGCCAGCTCTTCCAGCGAAAATTCACGATGGAAGAAGGCCAGGGACCGCGCGTGAATTTCACATCAAGCGCCGACATCATTGCGCATGCGCAGGTCGGGGGCGGCCTTTCGGACAGTTGCGCTTCATGCCATGGCAGGCCGCGCGGGTCGGCAGGCTTCGGCGGCGATGTCGTCACGCGACCGGACAGCCGCAGCGCACCGCACCTCTTCGGCATCGGCCTGCGCGAAATGCTCGCGGACGAAATAACCCATGACCTGCGCGCGATCCGCGGACTGGCAAGCCTGCTTTCGCATTTCGCGCAGTATCCAGTCAGCCTGCCGCTCGCGAGCAAGGGCGTCAGTTACGGCTGGATCGCCGCGCTCCCCGACGGAACGATCGACACCACCGCCGTGCACGGCGTCAACGCGGACTTGCGCGTGAGACCGTTCTTCCATGATGGACGCGAGTTTTCGTTGCGCGCGTTTTCGATTACCGCGTTCAACGACGAACTCGGAATGCAGTCGCCCGATCCCGTGACTTGCGCCGCGAGCGATCCGACGCATCCGACGGCCGTCACCACACCAGGAGGCCTCGTCCTCGACCCCGCACTCGATGCGATATCGCGCCCGGCGACCTGCTCGGCGACCGAAGACATCGACGGCGACACGGTAGTCGATGAAATCGATCCCGCACTGATCGACTACATGGAGACCTACCTGCTCAACTACTTCAAGCCTGGCACGGGCAAGAGCAGCGAGCGTACGGAGCAGGGAAAAATCCTCATGGCGACGACAGGCTGCACGAGCTGCCACATTGCCGATTTCACGATCGAGCACGATCGGCGCGCCGCCGACCTCGACACGCGCTACGACAGCACGCGCGGGATACTTAACCACCTCTTCGCCACCGCCACGCCGCTGTTCACGAGGGTCGACGATGGTGCCGCCTATCCGAAGCTGCTCCCCACAGGCAGCCGATTCCTCGTCCAGAATCTGTTCACCGATTTCAAGCGCCATGACTTGGGCGCGCAATTTGCCGAACGCAATTTCGACGGCACGCTGCACACCCAGTTCATGACTTCGGCGCTCTGGGGCGTGGGCACCAAGGCGCCTTATGGCCACGACGGCCGCAGCATCAATCTCGAGGAAGTGATCCTTCGCCACGGCGGCGAAGCGCAAACCGCGCGCGACACGTTCGCAGCGCTGGGCGATGACGGACAGCACATGCTGATCGAATTCCTGCAGACGCTCGTGCTGTTTCCGCCCGACGACACGGCGTCGACGTTGAATCCCGGCGTGCCCGGCAGTGCGACGCCGCAGGATCCGACGCAGCACGGCAGCATCGCCCTGTCGGCCCTTTTCCAGATTGCGTCCGAAGGCGCCGAGTAGTGCCCGGACGCCGATGGCGCATTCGCGCGTGCCGCGATGCGCCGTTGGCGTCCATTTCCGGCCGCGCCCAAGCGCAGCCGCGGAATTTCAGGCGAATGGATCGCGCAGGACGATCGTATCTTCGCGATCAGCACCGGTCGCGACGAGCGCGAGATGACAACCCGAGAGCTCTTCGACCGCACGCAAGTAGGCGCGCGCGGCGGCCGGCAGTTTGTTCCAATCGCGCACGCCCGATGTCGGTTCGTCCCAACCGGGAAACTCGAGGTATACAGGCTTGCATTCGTCCCAGCCGTCCGCGTCGAGCGGCGCCAGCTCGCGGCGCTTGCCGCGATACTCGTAGGCGATGCAGACCTTCACGCTCGGCAGGCCGTCGAGCACGTCGAGCTTGGTGATTGCCAGGCCGTTGATCGCATTGATCTGCGTTGCCCTTTTCAGCGCGACGAGATCGATCCAGCCGCAGCGACGCGGCCGACCTGTGCTCGCACCGAATTCGTTGCCGACCTTGCGCAGACGCTCGCCCATTTCGTCGTTGAGTTCGGTCGGAAACGGACCGCCGCCGACACGTGTCGCATACGCCTTGCAGATACCGAGCACATAGTCGATGTCACACGCACCGACGCCCGTGCCCGCGAGCGCGCCGCCGATCGTAGTGTTGGATGAAGTGACGTATGGATACGTGCCGTGGTCGATGTCGAGCAACGCACCCTGCGCACCCTCATACATGATGTGCTCGCCGCGGCGACGCGCGTCGTAGAGCAAGGTCGCGACGTCGTCGATCATCGGCTTGATGTAGTCGCCGAAGAACAGCGCCTCGTCGAGCACCTGCTGGTAGTCGACCGGGCTTGCCTTGAGCCATTGGGTCAGTACGAAATTGTGGTACTCGACGGCGGTGCGAATCTTCTCCGGCAATTCGCCCGGGTACATCAGATCGGCGACGCGCACGCTTCGGCGCGCGACCTTGTCTTCGTACGCTGGGCCGATGCCGCGGCCGGTCGTACCGATCGCCGACTTGCCGGCGGCCTTCTCGCGCGCCTGATCGATCGCGATGTGGTACGGCATGATCAGCGGCGTCGCGGGACTGATCTTGAGCCGCGACCGCACTTCGACGCCGTTCGCCTCGAGCTCATCGATCTCCGTCTTGAGCGCCGCAGGCGACAGCACGACGCCGTTGCCGATCAGGCACAGCGTGCCTTCGCGCAGGATACCCGACGGAATCAGGTGCAACACCGTCTTCTTGCCCTTGATCACGAGCGTATGGCCGGCATTGTGGCCACCCTGGAAACGCGCCACGGCACTCACGCGCTCGGTCAGCAGATCGACGATCTTGCCCTTGCCTTCGTCGCCCCACTGCGCGCCGAGAATTACGACTGACTTGCCCATTTGGATCTCTCTTTTGAAACTGAATTCTTGTCCGCACAAATTTGCTACGCGCAAGTTGCGAGGCTCAGGTGCTCAATCGCATTGCTTCTTGAGACCGAGCGCGCCAATGTCGATCTGGTAGATGTCGCCGAGTCCGTTGCCCGGCCCGCGGATTCGCTCGAGATAAGCGGACGTGTCGAATGGCGCCTGCGACAGCGTCTTCATCATGCTGCGCGTGCTTGTCCAGAAGAAGATTTTTCCGTTCGGCGTAATCTTCGGCGAATATTCGTTCGCCGCGGAGTTGACGCCCCCGCCGAGGCTCGCGGCCTTGGTCCAAGCACCGTGGCATTGATAACTCACGAAGATGTCGGAATCGCCGCGGCCCTCGCGATTGTCGCCCATGAAGATCACAAAACTCTGGTCGGGCGAAATATACGGCTCGTATTCGTCCTGCGCGCTATTGATCGCGTCGCCGAGATTTTCCGGCTGCGTATATTTGCCGTCGATGAGACGCGCTCGGTAGAGATCGGTCTTGCCCTTGCCGCCGGGGCGATCGGAGCCGAAATACAGCGTGCCGTCGGCGGCAACGGTCGGGTACCACTCCTGCCCTTCGCTGTTGACCGGCGCACCGAGGTTGCGCGGCTCGCTCCAACGATCGTCGATCCAATCCATCGTCCAGATATCGAGGTCGCGATGCGCCTTGCCCGCGACGGGGCGATCGGAGATGAAGAAGAAGTGCTTGCCGTCCGCAGTGATGAACGGATCGGCATCCTTGTATTGCCCGGAGAACGGTGCGAGTTGCGGCGTCGACCAGTGGCCTTGCGCGTAGTGCGAGACGAAGATCGTCCAGAAATCGAACGCGGGCGAGTTCTTGAGAAAATACAAGGTCGACCCATCCGGCGTGAACGCGGGATGGGATTCATAGTCGCCGGTCGAGATGACGCCCGGCGCAAAGATCGTCGGCTCCGCGAGCGACGTCGATGCGCCGTAGGGCAGTCGCGCCGAAATCGGCGGCGCCGCGAGCGCAGTCATCGAGATCGCGATCATCAGAAAACTGGCACACGTCAGAGTCCGTCTCAGCATCTAGTTCACCAGCTTCAATGCCAATATTCCGATCCCGATCATCACGCCACCGATCACGCGAAGGTGTCGCGGATCGAGCGTGCGCATCTGCTCGGCCATCTTTTGCCAGGCCTTCGGCGCCGCAAACAGAAAGAGCCCTTCCAGAACGAGGACGAGGCACAACGCTGCCGCGAGATCGCGGCTCATGCGCCGCGCAGCGCACCATGCCGGCTGCGGCTGCCCTGGCGCACGATCACTTCTCGGCCTTGGCTTCGCCGAAGTAGCGCATGAATTCGGATTTCGGATCGAGCACGACGACATCGCCTGAGCCGAACACGTTGCGATAGGCTTCGAGCGACCGGTAGAACGCGTAGAACTCCGCGTCCTTGCCGTAGGCGGCCGCGTAGATTTCCGTCGCCTTGGCGTCGCCTTCGCCGCGCGCGGTCTGCGCGTCGCGCTCGGCCTCTGCTTTGATGACCTGCACCTGGCGATCGGCATCCGCTTTGATTTTCGCAGCAGCCTCATTACCGGTTGAACGCAAGTCGTTAGCGAGACGCGAACGCTCCGCATTCATACGCTTGTAAACCGAGTCGAGCACTTCGGGGGTGAACTCGATGCGCTTGATGCGCACGTCGACGACTTTGATGCCGAGCCCCTGCGCGGCCTTGTTGGCCTGTTCGCGCACGCGCGCCGTGATGTCCGTGCGCGCGCTCGCGACGAGTTCGCCGAGCGCGTGCGAGCGAAACTCGAACTGCAGCGGATCCTTGATGATCGGCGCGAGGCGGCTGTTCGCCAGCGTCTGCAGCGAATCCGCGCCGAACGCGCGGTAATAGGCGCCCGCATTGTCGATCTGCCATTTCACGAAGAAGTCGACATTGACCGGATTCTTGCCCGAATCGTAATAACGCTGCGGCTCGGCTTCGAGATTGAGCATGCGCCGATCGAACGTCACAACTTGCTGGATAAGGGGAATCTTGAAGTGCAGGCCGGGCTTGTAGTCGGCGCCGCCGTCGGCCGTGTCGCCCTCGATGCTGCCGAACTGCAGCAGCAACGCCGACTGTCCTTCGCGCACGATGAATGCGGAATTGACGATGAGGATGACTAGCAGAAGCGCGATGATGGGCGTGATGATTTTCATGGGTTGCCCCGCGCGTTGCGCTCGGCTTGTGCCGCGATGGCCGCATTCGCATCGGCTTTCGCCTTGTCGAGCGGCAGGTACAGGATATTCTTGCCGTTGCTCTGGTCGATGATCTTCTGGCTCGCGCTCAGCACCGCCTGCATCGTTTCGATGTACAGGCGCTTGCGCGTGACGTCGGGGGCCGCCCGATACTGCGACACGATCAAGCTGAACCGCTGCGCGTCGCCGGTCGCCGACGCGATCCGCGCCGACTTGTATCCCTGCGCTTCGGCGAGGATGCGCGAAGCTTCACCGCGTGCGATAGGGACTTTCTGCGCCAAATACGCTTGGGCTTCGTTGATGCTTTGCTTCTGGTTGTTGCTCGCGTTGTTGACGTCGTCAAACGCCTCTTTGACTTCGTGCGGCGGCTGCAGGTTCTGGAAATTGATGTCGCTCACGCTCAAACCTACGCCGTAACCGTCGAGCGTCGCCTGCAGAAGCTTCTTCGTCTCGGCCGCCATGTCCGAGCCGTGGCTCGAGAGAATGGTGTCCATGTCGCCCGAACCGACAACCTGCCGCACCGCGCTCTCCGCGGCCTGTTTGAGCGTTTCTTCGGGGTTCGACGCAGCGAACAGGTACTTCTGCGCGTCGATGACCTGATACTGCACGGTGAAGTTGATCTGCACGATGTTCTCGTCGCGCGTGAGCATGCGCACGTCGTCCGTGGTCTGCTTGCTCGTCGTCTCGACGGGGATGATGCGCTCGATCGGCGAGGGCCATTTGAAGTTCAGGCCAGGATGCATGACGCGGGAGAACTTGCCGAATCGCAGCACGACGCCGACGCTTTGGGCATCGACCGATTTCCACGAGTCGGCGACGATCCAGAGCACCGCCGCGAGCGCGATGATGAAGAGGATGCCGTTACTGCCGAGAGGCGACGATGTGCCGCTGCCGCCGCCAGCGCCGCCGCCGGTCAGGCCTCCGAACATCTCGCGCACTTTGCGCAGGATACCGTCGATGCCGCCTGATTCCTTGCGGTTTTTCCAGGGGTCGCGATTGCCCCCGCCGGGTTCGTTCCAGGCCATCGAATGTCTCCAATCTGCCGATCGTGACGTCGATGCGAAAGAGCACCCGCCGTCAGCGCAACCTAACTCGGCGAACTAACCCGCGGTTGCTGCGGAATTGTACGGGTCAAAGGTCAAACGTGAAAGGTCAATCGCCGCGCGCGTGAACGTGCCCGCGATTGTCGTGTGTACTTGCCGTCGGGGCGGCCCGAATGACACCGTCGTCCGCATGATCGCTGTCGAAGCCGGCGATCTGGGCGCGCAGCCAGTCGCCCTCGCCATCGGGCAGGCCGAACAACGGCTCGATCTGCGCGCGCGGCCCATCGATCTGCATGTCCCAGCCGCCCTCGACGATACGCTCGCTCGCGACGAAGCCGAGCGCGATGAGGCGCGCGCGCAAGCGCCCTGCCGTATTCGGCAACGCGAGCGAGCAACGGATGCGGTCGCGCTGCAGTGCAGTAGTGAGTGCATCGCGCAATAACGGCAGCCCCATGCCGTTGACGGCCGAAAGCCAGACCCGCGCGACGGTACCGCCCTCGATCGTTTCGAGACGCGGCTGGCGCGCTGCGCCGTCGCCATCGACGAGTTTGTCGAGCTTGTTGTAAACGATGATCTGCGGAATGTCATGCGCACCGATTTCGACGAGCACGCGCCCCACTTCCTCGATGCGCTGATCGATTTCGGGGTCGGACGCGTCGACCACATGCAACAGCAGATCGGCGTCGCGCGTCTCGGCCAGCGTCGACTTGAATGCGGCGACGAGATCGTGCGGGAGGTCGCGGATGAAACCGACCGTGTCCGCCACGAGCAGCGGACCACAGGCGAGGCCATCGATGCGCCGAAGTGTCGGATCGAGCGTGGCGAACAGCTGGTCTGCGGCATAGACGCCCGCGCCGGTCAACGTATTGAACAGCGTCGACTTGCCGGCATTGGTGTAGCCGACCAGCGACACGACGGGGACGGCGTTGCGTTGCCGCGCACGACGCGCGGTCGTGCGCTGCGTTTCGACTTTCTCCAGGCGCTGGCTCAGCTGCTTGACGCGGCCGGCGAGCAGACGACGGTCGAGTTCGAGCTGCGTCTCGCCGGGGCCGCGCAAACCGATCGCGCCGCCACGCTGGCGCTCGAGATGCGTCCAGCCGCGGATGAGCCGCGTCGACATGTGCTTGAGTTGCGCAAGCTCGACCTGCAGCTTGCCTTCGTGCGATCGCGCGCGCTGGGCGAAGATGTCGAGAATGAGCCCCGTGCGATCGACGACGCGGCACTCGGTCAGTTTTTCGAGATTGCGCTCCTGCACCGGAGAAAGCGCGTGATTGACGAGAATGAGATCGGCGTCGAGCACTTGACGCTGCGTCTTCAGTTCTTCTGCCTTGCCGCTGCCGACGAAGTACTTGGGGTTGGGCTTTTCGACGCGCGCGTTGAGCGAACCGACGACGGTTGCCCCCGCAGAACGCGCAAGTTCGCCGAACTCCTCGAGCTCATCGATATCGGACTGAGCCGAGGATCGATCGCCTACCCAGCGCGGCTGCAGCAGCAGCGCGCGCTCGCCTTTGCGTGATCTTTCGAACAACGATCAGCCTTCGTGCGTTTCCGGCTCCGGGGCGCCCGTGCCGTGAACTGCGCCGTCGGCTGCGCCGATGCGTACGTTGCGGCTCGGCACGATCGTTGAGATGGCATGCTTGTAGACCATCTGACTGACGGTGTTGCGCAGGAGGACGACAAATTGGTCGAACGACTCCACGGTGCCCTGCAACTTGATGCCGTTCACGAGGTAGATCGAGACAGGCACGCGTTCACGGCGGAGGGCATTGAGGAAGGGATCTTGCAGCGACTGGCCTTTTGACATTTTTATTGCTCCTGCGTTTTCTTACCAACCTATGCGAACCGAAAAAGGGGCGCAGCCGAATAGATATGGCTGGGAACGCTCCGGTTCAAGATGTTGAAATTATATACCTTTTACCTCGTTTCTCAAGGCGCGAAGCGAGGCTTGCACCGAACGGCGCTGCAAATCGGCGATAGATGCCTTCAGGCGCCGAGGAAATCCGCCACGTGACGCTCGCACTTTTCGACGCAGTCCGCTGCAAACGGATCGATCGCCAGCGCATCGTAGTCCGCCCGCAGCCAGGTGATCTGGCGCTTGGCGAGCTGGCGCGTCGCAAACAGCGCGCGTTGACGCGCCTGCGCGAGATCGAATCGGCCATCAAGGTGCTGCCAGACCTGCCGATAGCCCACGGCCCGCATCGCGGGCAGATCGGCGTCGAGATCGCCGCGCGCCCGCAACCGCTCAACTTCGGCGACAAGCCCTTGCGCGAACATTTGCTCGAGACGTTGCGCGATGCGTTCGTGCAGGCGCGCACGTTCCTCGGGCAGGAGCGCCAGCTTGAGCACCCGATAGGCAAATCGCTGCCGTCCACCCGTCTGCTGCGCCGAGAGCGGCCTACCCGTCAGCGTGATCACTTCGAGCGCGCGCTGGATACGCTGCGCGTCGCCAGGGCCGATGCGCAAGGCGGCCTGCGGATCGAGCGCGGCCAGACGCGCATGCAGGGCCGCCCAGCCCTCGCGTTCGGCCTGAGTTGCCAATTCTGCGCGCAGCGACGCGTCGGCTTCCGGGAGATCCGACAGTCCATATTGGAGCGCGCGGAAATACAGCCCCGTGCCGCCAACCAGCAACGGCGTTTTTCCGTGACTGGCAATTTCACCCATCGCGCGCAATGCGTCGTCGCGAAATTCCGCGGCCGAATAGGCCTGCGTCGCATCGCGGATATCGATGAGGCGGTGCGGATAGCTTTCGAGCGTCGTTGGATCGGGCTTGGCTGAGCCGATGTCGAGCCCACGATAGACGAGCGCGGAGTCGACGCTGATCAAGCCGACGCCAAATCGATCCGACAGTCGCTGCGCAAGCGCCGTCTTGCCCGATGCAGTCGGGCCCATCAGAAAGAGGGCGAGCGGTCGTTCGTCGATGCGTGCCTGCGAGACCATTCAGGCATTCTAGCCGGCGCAGTGGCTACTTCGGCTTGGCCGGAAAGCGGCAACGCAAATGCCGAGCTCCGGCCCGCGTCGAAAACCGCGTATATCGCCGACGCGTGCCGCATCAGCCTGTGCGACTCACACACGTCGCGACCCGATATTGGCCGCGCGCGCTACGGCACATCGGTCGTCAGTTTTTTCGGCCACCCGCAAACAGCAGGCCACCACCGACGAGCAATGCGGCGATCGAAGCCCATAGCGGGATGTCGACGGTCTTCTTCTCTTTCACGGAGAGTTCGATCGGGCCGATTTTCGCTTCATGGTTCTCTTGCGTGTAGGTAAAGCCGCCATAGGCAAGGCCGACGGCGCCACCGATCACCAGGACGAGCGCGATCACGCGAACAATATTCATTGCAGTTTCTCCCTCATTTGAACCCAACCCCAAAAAAGTCCACGACGCGCTCAGCGGCCGAGCGCCGCGACGGCTGACGTTGCTAGATTCCCCGACCGCGAACGAGGCGCAGGAGCACCATGATGACAGCCACGATGAGCAGAATGTGGATGAACCCGCCAATGGTGTACGAAGTCACCAAACCGAGCAGCCAAAGAATGACCAGCACGACAGCGATGGTCTCAAGCATCTTGTTCTCCTTGTGCAAAACGAATTCTTGCCTGCAGCACTGCAGACTGTCCGAAGGCTATCGGCGCGGAGGTGAATCCAATCTGTACTCGGTGCGCGCTGCCGGGCGTCGTACCGAGTGCATTCAGGTTCCTGGCGCAGAGTGTGCGTTTGCGCGACCGCGCAGGCCGCAACCTCTATAATCCGCGCCTCATTTCGGAGATTTCCATGCAACAGACAATGAAGGCCCTCGTGAAGAAGGAGGCCGGCAAGGGCATCTGGATGGAACAGGTGCCGTTACCCGAGATCGGTCCGAACGAAGTGCTCGTGAAACTCGAGAAAACCGCCATTTGCGGTACCGACCTGCACATCTACAAGTGGGACGAGTGGTCGCAGCGCACGATCAAGCCCGGTCTCGTCATCGGTCATGAATTCGTGGGGCGTATCGTCGACATGGGACCCGGCGTTCGGGGCTATACCTTGGGCCAGCGTGTGTCCGCCGAAGGCCACATCGTCTGCGGCGTGTGCCGCAATTGCCGCGCGGGCAAACAGCACCTGTGTCCGCATACGATCGGCATCGGCGTCAATCGCAACGGCGCATTCGCCGAGTACATCGCGATGCCCGCGTCCAACCTGTGGCCGGTACCCGATCAGATTCCGTCCGAGCTTGCCGCGTTCTTCGACCCCTACGGCAACGCGGCGCACTGCGCGCTGGAGTTCGACCTGATCGGCGAGGACGTGCTGATCACCGGCGCAGGACCGATCGGCATCATCGCCGCCGGCATCTGCAAGCACGTCGGTGCGCGGAATGTCGTGGTCACCGACGTCAACGATTATCGACTGAAGCTCGCCGCCGACATGGGTGCGACGCGCGTCGTCAACGTCTCGAAGCAATCCGTCAGGGACGTGATGAAGGACCTGCACATGGAGGGCTTCGACATCGGGCTTGAGATGTCGGGCAACCAGCGCGCGTTCAACGACATGCTCGATTGCATGTATCACGGTGGCAAGATCGCGCTGCTTGGCATCCTGCCCAACGGCGCCGGTATCGACTGGGACAAGGTCATCTTCAAAGGCCTCGTTTTGCACGGTATCTACGGGCGTCGGATGTACGAGACCTGGTACAAGATGACGCAGATGTTGCTGACGGGTTTCCCGCTGCAAAAGGTGCTGACGCATCAGATTCATATCGACGATTTCCAGCGCGGGTTCGATCTGATGGAAGCCGGCACATGCGGCAAGGTCGTGTGCTCGTGGAACTGAGCCGGCTGCCGCCATCGAAAACGCGGGCGGCGCCTGTGGCACCCAAGGATTGCAGCCTGAATTTGCGTGCGCCCCCGCCGCGCCCTGCGCATCGTGTCGTTGCTGCACCCTAGCGCATCGGCAACGCGGCGCGGTCCGCGAAGACCCCGCCGCCCACTCGCCGTGAAAGTGTTTCTTCTCGCGCTCGTGGCGGCCATCGCGCCGAGCGCCATGGCTATCGCAACCACATGCCCCGCCAGTTGCGCATACGAACCCGAGCCATTCTTCCAGGCGCCGCAGCTCGTATCGCCGACGCTGCTCACCGGGCCGAACTATCGGGTGGTCCCGGAGGTGCAGATTCGCGGTTTCATGGCGCACTTCATCATCGACACGCAATACGGCCCGCTGCATGCGGACAGCGTCCAGCTGCTATCGATCCGCGTCGCTGAAATACCCGCGATCGAAACCCTCGAAACCGCGAGCCACAAAGGCGCCTTCGCGCATGCACTCGCCGAACGCGGCAAAAAAACCGGCTCGGCGATCGTCAACGTCTTCTCTCACCCCATCGATTCGATCACCGGCTTACCGATGGGTGTCGTGCGCTATTTCAAAAAACAGATCGACACATGGACGGGTCGTGCCCAGAGCGCGAGCGACCGCACGTCGCGCGTCTTCGAGAACAAGGGCGATCCGTACCGTGCGCCGCCCGGGCCGATGACTGCAGCGCGCGAAGTCGAGCGCGGTCGCAGCAAGGTCAGTGTCGGCGAGGTATCGCGGACTGAAGAAACCGAAACGATCGTCGAACCCGGCAATGCCGCGGCCGCGTCAGCCGACGCGGAGCCTCAAGCTGCCACGTCGCAATCCGCCGAGAGCGTCGAAATCGAGCCTCCTTCAAAAGACGATCACAAGAGCCGCGCGTGGTATGCGCGGGCGGGCAGCGAGATCGGCCGTGAAACCAAGCGCTACCTGAAGTACAACCAGTCGCGCAGCGAGATCGCCAAGTTTCTCGGCATCGACCCGAACACGTCGAACCCTTACATCGTCGAACGCCTCGATTCGCTCGCGTGGGCGGCGACATGGGGTAATTTCTCGGCGGGCGAAGCGCTCGGCGAGATCGTCGGGACTGCAGCCGACGTAATCACCGACACCGGGCTCGTCAACCAATACGTGCTGACCCACACGCCCGAACAGATTCGCGAGCGCAACGAGAAGAATCTCGCTTCGGTCTGCAGCGACGAGTTCGGCATTCGCCAGTTTTCGCGGCGCGGCGGCTTCAACGACACGCTGCGCACGGCTTTCACCGACTCACTCGTCAAACTCCGACCCGAAAGCGGCTGCAACGAGTTGCTCGAACTCGGTGCGACTACGCGTGGCGAAGTCGAAGCGCGCTATCTCGTCGATGCGCTTGCACTCATCGAACGCCATGTGCCGAACGCACAGGGTGGAAAACTGCTTGTCGTCAACGCGGCGCTCGCGTACGTCGCGAGAGACGGAAAGCTCTGGTTGCCGATGGCCGTCGACTACTTGAGCTGGACGTCCGACATCGATGCGTTCTTCAACCGCCACGAGTTCGTGCGCAGCGACAAGACGGTTCTGGTCGGTGGCGACGTTTCGCCGCTCGCACTGCGCAAACTCGGCGAACGCGGCTGGCAAGCGACCGTACGCGCACCCTACATCGGCTCGCCGGGCTATGCGGCGGCAGCGGAAAGGGACGTTCGCTGAACTGCCCGAGCGCGCGTTCGCTGCGTGAACTCGAGATTCAAATGCAGGTTCGCTGCGTCCCGTGCGCCACACACGCCTCGCCGGGCAATGCGATACGCACAGATTCGGCAACCGTGCGGCGCGACTTCACGGATTTGCGGGGCTGGCCCACGATTTTTCGAGGGCGTCGACATCCCAGACGCTGTAACCCGCTGCAAACAGCAAGAACCGCCGCGCAGCACGATGCAGCGCAGGATCCGCGCCCGGATCGCGCTCGATCGCTTCGGCGGCGTCGGTGAAAATCGACTGGACCTGCTCGCGTCGCTCGTCGTGGTCCTGCAGAAGCCGCGCAAACAACGCAACCTGCGCCGTCGGCGTGAGCTGCGCCACCTGCGCTGCCGCCTGCGCACCGAGGACGCGGCGCACGTCGTCGGAGTTTTTCAGAAGTGTCTCGGGTCGCGTGAAACGGATGCGTCCGAAAGTCTCCGCATACGCGAACTGCCCAAGATGCCAGACGACGCGCTCGCCGCCGGCGAGCGTCGCGTCTGCCGGATCGCTCGCGACCATCCGTGTCGTGCGCGACAGGTCCTCGAACATGTCGCTCGCGATCGAGGCCCAGTCCCGGTTGACGTGCGCGATGAGTTTCGGCAATGCCTCGCCCCACCAGGGCAACGCGAGCAGCGGCAGCAACGTCAGCAACCACAGCGCGGATCTCGAAGGTTCGCCCGCAAAAAAGAAGCGCATGCCGATGCGCCAGACGTAGAGGCCCGGAATGCAAATGAGGATCGCGAATACCCAACCGCCGAGCCACGCGTTCTGACGATCCTCGACGTACTGCGCGGGCATCGGCGCTTCGGGGTGTTTCGGATCGAAACGCAGCGGGAAAACGGGGAATGGTTTGGTCCAACTGGCAAAAGCGACGTCGAACGGCCGATCGAATTGTTCGCGCAGCGCATCAAGCGCCGTCGACGGCGGCGGCTTGCTCAGAGGGAAATTGGTGTCCGGCGGATTCGACGCGAGCCACGAAAGCGTCCGCTTGTCCACGCGGATTTCCTGCAGCGCGAACCCACTCTCGTCACGGGGAAATGCGACAGGCACGCCTGGCGACAGAATGTCCCAGTCGTACAGGGTGAAGTCGCCGCGAAATCCGAATCGCGAGCCGCAGAACGCCCGGCGCGACTCGCCCCAGTCGCCTTCGAACGCCACGGTGGCGCAACGCGTGATCTTCGCGCGAGTCGTCCAGTTGTGCCGGTCGGCGGGCAGATCGGCGGGGTCGAACTCGATGGCACCCCAGCTCTCGACAATGCGGCCCGTGGTCGTCCCCGTGAAAGACTCGTAATGCGCATGCTCGATGAAGGGCTGCGGCCCGACTTGCCAGGCGATGCCGAGAAACATGCCGCTCCACAGCAGCAGGAAGCCCGTGAACAAACCGAGGACCGGCGCCAGCGCGATCATCCCGAACTTGTCCGCGACCCAGGCGAGCGACGGATGGGCGCGCACCCAATCGGACGTGATCTCTCGTTTCGCGCCACTTTCGACGGCTGCGCGTCCGCGTTTCGACGGCTGTTTTGCCAAGATCCCCTCCGAGCGCCTCGAGCGATTCTAGCGCGATGCGGATGCAGACGGATTTGCGCCCGCGGACGAATCACGGACAATGGGCAACTTTCCCGACCGGAACATGCGCCATGGATTCTGCCGCCCGCGACCGCCTCATCCGCGAGATCGAATCGATTCGCACCCAGGGCCTGTACAAGACCGAACGCATCATCGCGACGCCGCAATCGGCATCGATCAAGACGAGCGACGGACGCGAAGTGCTCAATTTTTGCGCGAACAACTATCTCGGTCTCGCCGACAATGCCGAAATCATCCAGGCCGCGAAAGACGCGCTCGATACGCACGGGTTCGGTCTTGCCAGTGTGCGCTTCATCTGCGGCACGCAGGATTTGCACAAGG
>Ga0307508_10003363_pt1 | contig 16212 bp, 8 predicted proteins | sample 9_EM_MG_FD_203089 | JGI IMG/M metagenome (GOLD analysis project Ga0307508, IMG submission 203089) | Populus trichocarpa ectomycorrhiza microbial communities from riparian zone in the Pacific Northwest, United States - 9_EM | ecosystem: Host-associated > Plants > Roots > Unclassified | place...
ACCTGCCTGCGGAAGGCCATGACTTTGGTATCAGTAAGCGAACGCCGCTGTACGAGTTTATTGCGCAGCATTTCAACCTTAATATAAAAGCGATTAAGGACGTGAGCGGCAAAATAGATGAAACGCCGGTGACGATAGAAGAAGAATCGGCCATGTACGTATTTGGCAAGAAAGGGGAGAAGCTGCCCGCCAATGCCATCCATGGCTTCGATGCCCTCGAAAAATTATTTAATAACATTACCAAACGTTGATCGTGCTACATAAAAAAAATCGGGTACATGTATTGTTCGCAGGATTGCTGGTCGTGTATTCCTGCTTTTCATCATTTGTATGTCCCGCCCTCACGCCTGACGTCTCACGTCTCACGTTTCACGATTCTCTCCCCGCCCAGCGGTATAAAGTAGCTGTCATCGACCTTATGCTGCTCAAGCGCCAGAAGCTGGGCGCTATTCCGCTGGCCAAAACCATCGGCGCCGATGGTATAGAGATTGATATGGGCGGCCTGGGCACGCGTGAAACATTCGACAACAGTCTTGCCGTAGACAGCATCCGGCAGCAGTTCCTGGATAAGGCAAAGGAGCTGGACCTGGAAATCTGTTCGCTGGCCATGACCGGTTTTTATGCGCAGTCGTTTCCCACCCGGCCCACGGCGGTACGGGCGGTGCAGGACTGTATCAATACCATGAAGCAGATGAATGTAAAAGTGGGATTCCTGCCGCTGGGCACACAGGGAGATTTGGCGCAACACCCCGAGCTGCGTTCTGCCATTGTGGAGCGCTTACGGGAAGTAGGCAGGTATGCGCAGGAAGCGGGTGTTGTCATAGCCATCGAAACATCGCTGCCGGCCGCCGATGAGGTAAAGCTGCTGAAAGACATCGGGTCGCCGGCCATCAAAATCTGTTTTAATTTTTCCAATCCCCTGGCTGCGGGCCGCGACTTATACAAGGAATTAAAAACACTGGGCCGCGACCGCATCGGCGAAATACACTGCACCAATAAGGACGGGGTATGGCTGCAAAACGATCCGCAGATAGACATGAAGAAAGTAAAGGAAACGCTCGACAAAATGAAATGGAGCGGCTGGCTGGTCATTGAGCGCTCGCGGGATGCCAATGATGGCAGGAATGTAAAAAAGAATTTCGGCGCCAATACGGCTTATGTAAAATCCGTATTCCAGTCCCGTCACTAATAAACACGTCATTACTACGGATGAAAATGCTACGATCAACGATATTGCTGCTGCTCACTACCGCACTTGCCGGTCCCGCAGGGTATGCCATACCTTCAAGGTATGGCATACCCGCTCTGGCTGTACCTGCCGCCGCTGCCGGAATATGGGTATCGCCCAATGGCTCCGACGCGCATGCCGGCACCAAAGAACAACCGCTGGCCTCTCTTGCCATGGCGCTGCGCAAGGCAAGGGAATGGCGAAGGCTGCATCACCCTGCTATTGCCGGTGGCATACATATCATCCTGCGCGGCGGAATTTACCGGTTGAGTGAACCTGTATTCATTCGCCCTGAAGATGCAGGCAGCGAAGACAGTCCCACCTGGATAGAAGCCGCCCCCGGCGAAAAGCCGGTGCTCAGCGGTGGTATTCCTGTAACAGGATGGCGCATCCCAAAACAAAAAACAGCAGGTCTTCCTGCCGTTGCGCAGGGCAACATATGGATAGCCGATGCGCCGCAGGCAGGCGGCCAGCCGCTGCTGTTTCGCCAGTTATGGGTAAACAATGTTAAAGCCATCCGCGCGCGCGAACACAATGGCGATAGCATGGCCCGTATCCTTTCCTGGAACCATAAAGATCAGAGTTGCCGGATACCGGTGTCTGCCCTTCCCGAAGGACTACGTCGCCAGTCTGCTGTCACCCTGAGCTTGTCGAAGGGTGATCTATCAACTCCTCCCGGCCTCGAAATGGTCATCCACCAATGGTGGGCCATCGCCGTACTGCGTATACAATCCATCGACATACAGGGCGACAGCGCCCGCCTTCGCTTCCTGCAACCCGAAAGCCGTATACAATCAGAACATCCCTGGCCCGCGCCCTGGCTATCTAAGAAAACGGGTAACTCCGCTTTTTACCTCGTCAATGCATTGCAATGCCTGGACCAGCCGGGTGAATGGTATCTTGATACAAAAAGCCAGCGCGTGATGTACTGGCCACGACCCGGCGAGGATATGCATACGGCGACGGTAACGGCGCCGGTGCAGGAAACACTGGTAAGAATAGAAGGCACCATCGATAATCCCGTGTCGTATGTTTTCTTTAACGGTATCGGTTTTGAGCATACCGGCTGGCGCCGCCCTTCGCAGCAGGGCCATGTGCCGCTGCAGGCGGGTATGTACCTGCTGGATGCGTATAAGCTGGATACGCCCGGTACGCCCGATAAAAAAGGCCTCGAAAACCAGGCCTGGATTGGCCGCCCGCCCGCCGCGGCGGAAGTGGCCTATGCACACCATACCGGTTTTGCCCATTGTCATTTTATGCACCTTGCCTCTACCGGCCTCGACTACCGGCGTGGCACGCATGGTGATGAAATAAAAGGCTGCGTGCTCAGCGATATCGGCGGTACGGGCATACAGGTGGGCGTGTATTCGGACGAAGCGTTCGAAACGCATCTTCCCTACGACCCATCTGACCGGCGGGAGGTATGTGCCAACGAGCATATCAGTAATAACCTCGTAACCGGCGTTACCAACGAAGACTGGGGCTGCGTAGGCATCAGCGCGGGCTATGTGCGCGGCATCAATATAGAACACAATGAGGTGAGCGAAGTGTCGTACTCGGGTATTTGTGTGGGCTGGGGCTGGACAAAAACCGCCAACGCTATGCAGGGCAACCGCATTTATGCCAACTATGTACACCACTACGCGCGCCATATGTATGATGTGGGCGGCATTTATACGCTCTCGGCGCAGCCCGGCACGGTGATATATGAAAACAGGGTGGATTCTATTTATACGGCACGCTATGCGCACGACCCCAACCACTGGTTTTATTTTTATTTCGACGAAGGGTCGTCGTATATAACGATTAAAAACAACTGGTGCCCCGGCGATAAGTTTATGCGCAACAGCAATGGCCCGGGCAATGTATGGGAAAACAACGGTCCGCAGGTGGCCGATACGATAAAAGCAAATGCCGGGCTTGAACCGGCTTTTAAAAAGCTGCGAGCCGCGAGCTATGAGCTATGAGCCAGGGCGTGGCACGGTTACGCTATCGAAGCAAACGACCGTGCCACGCCTATATCAATAACGAATAATCAATAATAAAACGTAATGCCCACATTAGGAATACTTGGATTAGGGGAAGGACGCAGCACCATTTCCGCCGCCCTGCAAAGCCCGCTCTGGAAGCTGAAGATGATTTGTGATCGCAACCTGGAGCTTTGCCAGCACCGCGCGGATGAATTTAAGGTATACGATTATACCACCAGCTACGAGGATATGCTCAATGACCCCGAAATAGAGGTCATTGCCATTTATACGCCCGACCACCTGCATGCGGAGCATGTAAAGCAGGCGCTGCTGCACAATAAGCATGTGGTATGCACCAAGCCGTTTATCGACGATTTGTCGAAGGCGGTTGAACTGCTCCGGCTGAGTGAAGAAAAAGGTAAAAAGGTGTTTGTGGGACAAAGCTCGCGCTTCTTTGAACCGATGAAGCGCCAGCGTGCCGACTATACCGCCGGTCTTATCGGTAAGCTGATGACCATTGAAGCGTATTATCATGCCGACCACCGCTGGTTTCTCGAAAAGCCGTGGTCGCTCCAGCAGTCGTTCAAATGGCTGTACGGCGGTCTTAGCCATCCCGTGGATTTTATCCGCTGGTACCTGCCGGATATAGAAGAAGTAATGGGCTACGGCATGCTGAGCAGCAACGGCGCCAAAGGTGGACTGAAAAATCCCGATACCATGCATTTTATCCTGAAGGCGACCGACGGGCGCATCGCCCGCGTAAGCGGCGCCTATACCGGCCCCGTACAACCGGCGGCGCGCGACAGCGAAATGAGCTGTATCCTCCGCTGCACCGAAGGCTGCAGCCAGGCTGATTATATGGACCTGCGCTATGCGGTGACCACCAACACGGGAGAAGAGCAGCTCATTACCTGGGAGCATAAGCTGAAACATTATTTCCGTTTTGAAGGCAAAAGTCATCATGCAGGCGAATACCAGAACTACCTGGAATACTTTGCCCAATGCCTGGCGGGCAATACCACGGCCTATCCTGATCTGAAAGAAGGCATCGGCACCATTGCCCTGCTGCAGGCCATGGACCGTTCGCTGCAAACGGGCCAGCCGGTAAAGGTCGAAGCCATTTTAAAAGAGCACCAGCTATCATCAAACATATTAAACACAGCCCCGTAGGGGCGTCATATTAATACCCATGGGCGATTTTACACGGTTTTTAACCCCCTTCGATTACGCGGTCGTGATAGCCTATCTGGTTATCCTTATCGTCATAGGGTGGAGGGCCAGCGTTGCGCAGAAAAAACGACAGGATGAAACCCTGTTCCTGGCCAGCCATTCGCTGGGATGGACCAGCATCGGCTTTAACATGTGGGGCACCAATGTGGGTCCTTCGATGCTGCTGGCCTCTGCCAGCATTGGCTATAGTACCGGCCTGGTGGCGGGTAATTTTGCCTGGTATGCCTTTGTGTTCATCTTTATGCTGTCGATGGTCTTTGCCCCGCGTTACCTCGCGGCCAAAGTAACTACCATGCCCGAATACATGGGCAAGCGCTTCGGCGATTCTACCCGGAATATACTGGCCTGGTATGCGCTTATCAAGATCATGATTTCCTGGCTGTCGCTTAGCCTGTTTGCCGGCGGCTTCCTCGTGCGGCAGATATTGCATATTCCCATGTGGGAGTCCGTTATCGCCATGGTATTGTTTGCCGGCCTGTTTGCTTTTGCCGGCGGCCTGCGCGCCATTGCCAAAGTGAACGTGTTCCAGATGATATTGCTCATAGCGGTTTCGCTTACGCTGATGACGATGGGCATTGTAAAGGCAGGCGGCCTTTCGGCCGTATACCATAAGGTGCCCGCGCATTTCTGGAATTTGTTCCAGCCGGGCGATGATAAGAACTATCCGTGGTATGCCATCCTGCTCGGCTATCCCGTGGCGGCGGTTTGCTTTTTCTGTACCGACCAGTCGATGGTGCAGTCGGTGCTCGGCGCGCGCAACCTGGAGCAGGGACAATTGGGCGTAAATTTTATCGGCTGGCTCAAGATACTCGACGTGCCGCTGTTTATCATTCCCGGCGTGCTGTGTTTTATTTTATACCCGGGCCTGCATGACCCCGACGAAGCGTATATGACGATGGTCACCAGCCTGTTTCCGCCCGGTATGACGGGGTTGGTTATTGTGGTGCTGATAGCGGTGCTGGTAGGCACCATCGGCTCCTCGCTCAACTCGCTGAGCACCGTGTTTACGATGGATATCTATGTAAAGAAGCATCGCCCGCAGGCCACCAATAAAGAAATCATTCGCGTAGGAAGATGGACGATTGTGGCGGGTTGTGTGCTGGCCATCGTGATTGCGCTGGCCATCGATAGTATAAAAGGCCTTAACCTGTTCGACGTGTTTCAATCGGTGCTGGGTTTTATCGCCCCGCCGATGTCGGCTGTTTTCCTGTTCAGCGTTTTCTGGAAGCGTACTACCCGGCGCGCGGTGAATATCGTGCTCACGGCCGGTTCCGCCTTCAGCCTGGGCACGGGTATTTGTTACCTGTGGGTATTCCCTTCCGATAAATACGGTTTCTGGCCGCATTACCTGCTGCTGTCGTTTTATATTTTCGTCGTGCTGTGTATTACGATGGTGCTGGCATCGCTGGCGGATAAACGCCCGGTGATGACGAAAGAACAGGCAGGGATGCTCGATACGGCTACGCTGGCCAAACCATCGCGGCGCGTATGGGTGCTCTGGATATTGCTGATTGCAGTAATGATAACACTCTACTGTATCTTTAACGGGCATCATTAATAAATATTCCATATTCAATGTTCAATACTCAATAATGAAAAGTATGCTGGCAGTTATTAAAAATACTTTCCTGAAAAGAACCTTTATCACGACTTGTATTGTTTTCGCCGCCCTCGGGGCCGGCGCACAGCAGGCTACCTGGATCTGGTATCCCGGCGATTTTGAAATAGGGCTGGGCAACAGCATGCAGAACCGCCGCACCGAGCGCGGCTCTTTTTTTCCGCCTTTCTGGCGGATGGACAGCCACTATGTATTGATCGATTTTCATAAAACCTTTAGGGTGCCGCAGCAGGAGCAGGTGAGCCTGTATACCGAGGGCGATTATAATGTAAAAGTAGACGGTAAGCCTGTGCCCGGCCGCCCTACCTCGATAACCGTTCCCGCCGGCGAGCATCGTATCAATATCAAAGTATACTGCCAGGAGCATGTGCCGGCGGTGTATATAAAAGGGCATACCATTGTGTCCGACAGCTCGTGGCTGGTAACGTATGAGGACAAGGAATGGATCGACGCCTCGGGCAAGGTATCCGATCAATCGGGCACCAGCTGGCTCAATGCAGGCAACTGGAACCTGAACGACCCGCAAAAACCGCCTTCGCAGTATAAGCTGGAAACGGAGCCACGGACGGCGGCGAAGATTGAGCGCAGCGGCAACCGCTGGCTGGTGGATTTTGGAAAGGAAACATTCGGGTATATAAAACTACAGGGGCTAAGAGGTAAAGGCGCCATTCACCTGTACTATGGCGAATCGCGCGAAGAAGCGCTGTCTACCGCCTCCTGCGAAACGCTCGACGAGGTGATGGTCAACCAGTCGCAGCCCGGCGATAAGGTGCTCGAAGGCTCGCGCGCTTTCCGGTATGTGAATATCCGCATCGGCGATAGTATCATACTCGACAACGTGTCGATGCTTTACGAATATGCGCCCGTGGCCGAGCGCGGTAGCTTTCATTGCTCGGATACCACTATCAACAGAATTTACGATGTGGCCAAATATACCCTGCACCTGAATACGCGCGAGTTCTTTATCGATGGCATCAAGCGCGACCGCTGGATATGGAGCGGCGATGCGTACCAGAGCTACCTGATGAACTATTACCTGTTTTTCGATGCGCCTACGGTATCCCGCACGCTGCTGGCCCTGCGTGGCAAAGACCCCGTAACGAGTCATATCAATACCATCATGGATTATACTTTCTACTGGTTCCTGGGCATTCATGACTATTACCAGTATACCGGTGATAAAAAATTCATTGAACAGTTTTACCCGCGCATGCAAAGCCTGATGGACTACTGCCTGTTGCGCCGCAATAAGGAAGGGATGATGGAAGGACTGGCGGGCGACTGGGTGTTTATCGACTGGGCCGATGGCCTTAGCAAGCAGGGCGCGGTATCTTTTGAGCAGCTGCTGCTTTGCCGCAGCCTTGAAACCATGGCCACCTGCGCCGCCATTATGAACGATAAACCCGGCGCGGAAAAATACCGGCAGCTGGCAGGCGATTTAAAAAAGAAAATATTCACGGACTACTGGGATGAGTCGAAGCAGGCGCTGGTGCACAGCCGCATCAATGGCCGGCCCACGGCCAATATCACCCGCTATGCCAATATGTTTGCCATCTTTTTCAATTATTTCACCGAAGCGCAGAAGAAAGGCGTAAAAAATAAGGTGTTGCTCAACGACAGCATTCCTAAAATCGTTACCCCGTATATGCGTTTCTATGAGCTGGAAGCGCTTTGTGCCATGGGTGAGCAGGATTATGTATTGGGGCAGATGAAAGACTATTGGGGTGGTATGCTTAGCCTGGGCGCCACCAGCTTCTGGGAAGAATACAACCCGGCTAAGCAGGGCGCAGAGCATTATGCCATGTATGGCCGCCCTTTTGGCAAAAGCCTTTGCCATGCCTGGGGCGCCAGCCCCATTTACCTGCTGGGCAAATATTACCTGGGCATAACACCGGTTACGCCCGGCTATGCGTCTTATTCCATTACGCCGGCGCTCGGCGGCCTGCAATGGATGCAGGGAGCGGTGCCCACGCCCAAAGGGGATATCACCCTGTATTGCGATAGTAAGAAGATAGCGGTGCAGGGCGCTGCCGGTACAGGCGCCCTGCGCTTTAAAAGCAAAATAAAACCGGTGTGTAAGGAAGGGGTGGTAAAAACCACCGGTAACAATCAATATGAATTGACGGTTGAGCCGGGTAAATCGTATACGGTGCTGTATCAATCTGTTCAATAAACAAAGCCCCCCTGACGAAGCTGAAGACAAAAACAAAACAAACGAATGTTCCAACGATTATTACTTATTGGTATCATATGCAGTGTGGGTGTTTTCTCCCGCGCCCAGACAGTCGACGGCCTGCCGGCCACTGTTCCGCCCGTACCGGGTATGTACAGCGCCGGGCCCTGGGAAGACCCGCTGGTGACAAGTATCAACCGCCAGCCTGCGCGTGCTACCGGTTATTCGTTTGCCTCGGTGGAAGCGGCGCTGGCGGGCGACAGGGATAAAAGCGGCCGCATGCTGTCGCTCAACGGCGATTGGGATTTTTCGTTTGCCTTCAAACCGGCTGATGCACCGGCGGATTTTTATAAAAACAAGGTGTCCGGCTGGAAGAAAATACCTGTTCCCTCCAGCTGGGAAATGCAGGGCTATGATATCCCTATTTATAAAAGCGCTGTGTATCCTTTTCGCCCCATCGACCCTCCGCGGGTGCCGAAAGATTACAATGCCGTGGGGTCTTACCAGCGCAGCTTTACCATTCCCGCCGGCTGGAAAGACATGACCATCACCCTTCATTTCGGTGGCGTGAGCTCGGGGTTTACCGTGTGGCTCAACGGCCGCTTCCTGGGGTATGGCGAAGACAGTTTTCTTCCGTCAGAGTTTGATATCACGCCTTACCTGCAGGAAGGAGAGAACATCGTATCGGTACAGGTGATACGCTGGTGCGACGGCGCCTACCTCGAAGACCAGGACCAGTGGCGTATGAGCGGTATCCAGCGCGAAGTATTGCTGCTGGCCGAGCCCCGCCTGCGCATTGCCGATTTTCACTGGCAGGCCAGCCTTGATAAGGACTACAGGGATGCGACGGTAAGCATACGCCCGCGGCTGGATAATTTTACCGGCAGGAAGCCCAACGGGTACCTGGTAAAAGCACAGTTGTATGACGGCCACCATCAACCCGTATGGCCGGAGCCGCTGGCCAAAAGCGCCGCCGCCATCGTGAATGAAATATACCCGCGGCTGGACAATGTAAAGTTCGGCCTGCTGGAAGCGCCGGTAGCGCATCCGGCTACATGGAGCGACGAAACGCCCAACCTGTATACACTGGTTATTTCACTCGAAGATTCGCTGGGCCATTTGCTGGAAGCCAAAAGCTGCCGGCTTGGTTTCCGCAACATCGCTTTTTCGCCTGCCGATGGCAAGCTGCTCATTAATGGAAAAACGACTTATTTATACGGCGTCAATTACCACGACCACGACCCTGTAAAGGGCAAGGCGCTGTCGCGCGCCGATATGGAAAAAGACGTGCGCACGATAAAGCAATTTAATTTCAACTGCATCCGCACCAGCCATTACCCGCACGATCCTTATTTCTATGATCTGTGCGACGAGTATGGCATACTGGTCATGGACGAAGCCAACCTGGAAACGCATGGCCTGGGCGGCAAGCTGAGCAATGACCCGCAATGGACGCATGCTTACCTGGAGCGCAGCAGCCGTATGGTGATGCGTGATAAGAATCATCCGTCGGTTATTGTATGGAGCCTGGGCAATGAAGCGGGCCGCGGTCCTAATCATGCGGCCATGGCGGCATGGATACACGATTTCGATATTACCCGCCCTGTGCATTATGAGCCCGCTATGGGCAGCCCGCGTGAGCCGGGATATATCAATCCTTCGGACCCGCGCTATCCCAAATCGAATGATCATTCGCATCGGCTGCAGAACCCGGTCGACCAGTATTATGTAGACATCGTCAGCCGTATGTATCCCGGCCTGTATACCCCCGCGCTGCTGGCGGGCCAGCCCAATGGCGATAAGCGCCCTATCTTTTTCTGCGAGTATGCACATTCAATGGGCAATTCGACGGGCAATATCAAAGAGCTCTGGGACGTATTTCGCGCCACGCCGCGCGTTATCGGCGGCTGTATATGGGAATACAAAGACCAGGGCCTGCTCAAAAAGGACTCCGCAGGTACGGCTTATTACGCTTATGGCGGCGACTTTGGTGAAAAGTATTTTGATGATTTTACGATTAAAGGCATTGTGGCTTCCGACGGGCGGCCCAAGGCGGCTATATACGAGTGTAAGCATGTGTTCCAGCCCGTAAGCGTACAATGGGCGGATAGCATCCGGCATATTATACGTGTGAGCAACCGCCATGCATCGCAGTCGCTGGAAATATATACGCCTGTAGTGATCATCAGGGCAGACGGGAGGGACGTGGTAAGAAAGGTGCTGCCGGCCATGCACCTCGATGCGGGTAAGGACACCCTGGTTGATATCAACGCCTTATTGCCGGCGGCCGTGCGTGCCGCTGCCAGCCCGCATAAGCGTGGCGTGGAATGGCTGGCCGATATTCATTTCCTGCTGGCCAACGCGATGCCCTGGGCGTCCAAAGGCTTTGAAGTGGCTTCCGGCCAGCTGGCCATCACGCCGGTGGTTACCGGCCCGGCGCCATCACCGGCGGAAGCGTCCGGCGGCGCACTGACCAGTGCGGAAAAGGACAACCGGTATATTATCACCGGTAAAAACTTTCAAATAGCGATTGATAAAACAAACGGCGGACTGGCTTCTTATATATGGAACGGCGAAGAGCAGATCTTTCAACCTTTGTTGCCTCATTTCAGTCGCCCGGTGACCGACAACGATCACCGCGGCTGGAAGGCCGATAAAAAACTGAAGGAATGGTACCAGCCGGATTTGAAGGTACAACGCGGCTGGCTGTCGAACAACGGGCGGGGCATTGTCACCGTATCAAACGCCTATATTTTAATCGGCGGCCGCGCCACCGTGGTGGTGCAATATGAGATCAATACCGCGGGGGTAGTAAAAGTAGATTACCAGCTGTTGCCATCCGCGAGCTTGCCGAATATTCCTAAAGTAGGCATGCAATGTGGTATCAAAAGGGCGTATGATAATATTCAATGGTACGGTCGCGGCCCGCTGGAAAACTATACCGACAGGCGCTCGGGCTTTGAAGCGGCGGTATACGCGCAGCCGCTGAATGAATTTATGGAACCCTATGTAGTGCCGCAGGAAAACGGTAACAGAACCGATGTGCGCTGGATGTATTTGTCGGATACAAAACAGCGGCAGGGCCTGCTGGTGGTGGCCGACAGCCTGCTGAGCATGAGCGCATGGCCTTATACCGAAGCCAACATCGTAGCGGCGCGCCATACCAATAAATTAAAGGATGCCGGTTATATTACGCTCAATATCGATTTGGTGCAAATGGGCGTGGGCGGCAATGACAGCTGGAGCGATGTGGCGCAGCCGCTGCCGCAGTACCAAATCACGGCGCAGCCGTATAATTACCGTTTTTACCTGCAGCCGTTTACTTATAAAAAAGAAGGCGATGCCGGCAGGCAGGCGAAAGGCATATTCTTTTAAATGGATTAACATGTTCAATGCGCTATGTTCCATATTCAATGCTCAACGGAGCACCACTCGCCAGAGGCGAGCGAGTGGGAGGATGTATCTTTTTATACTATGCCTTGTCACCCTGAGCTTGTCGAAGGGCGTTATGGCACAGGATACGCTGGCACAGCGTTTTCTTCATCCCCCTGCTTCCGCCAAACCCTGGGTATTCTGGTACTGGATGTATGGGGCCGTATCGAAGGCCGGCATTACAGCCGATTTGGAAGCCATGAAGACCGCCGGCATCGGCGGCGCCTACCTGATGCCTATCAAGGATACCGCCAATCCGCCGTATATACAGCCGCCTGTAAGGCAGCTGTCGCCGGAATGGTGGGACATGGTGCGTTTTTCGCTGCAGGAAGCCCAACGACTTGGTTTGCAAATATCCCTGCACGTGAGCGATGGGTTTGCCCTTGCCGGCGGCCCGTGGATAACGCCGGAGCTGTCGATGCAGAAAGTTGTATGGTCGCAGCAGGAGGTAACAGGCGACAAACTGTTTAATGATACCCTGCCGATGCCACCGGTCAACGAGCGCTATTACCGTGATATAGCAGTATATGCTTTCCCCGCGCCGGGCGGCGCGGAGCAGTCGTCGCAACAAGAGCGGCCGGTGGTCACCAGCAGCAAGCCGGGCGTGGATGCCTCCTTCCTGGCGGCGGCCAATAGCCGGGACTCATTTCGGAGCGACGGACCCTGCTGGATACAATACGCGTTTAGCCGGCCGTTTACCTGCCGTACCATCGTTGTTCATACCGGCGGCAATAATTACCAGGCGCAGCGGCTGCTGGTGGAAGTGAGCGACGACGGGCAGCAGTTCCGATCCATCGGCCGGTTGCAGCCGCCGCGCCACGGCTGGCAGGATACCGATGCCGATGTAACGCATACCATTGCTACGACTACCGCCCGCTATTTTCGTTTTGTATATGATAAAACCGGTTCCGAACCCGGGGCGGAAGACCTGGATGCCGCCAAATGGAAGCCTGCGCTGAAGCTAAACGGTATAGCGCTTTCGTCGGCGCCCCGTATCTACCAGTATGAAGGTAAAACCGCGGAAGTATGGCGCATCAGCCCGCGTACCACGGAAGCACAGTTACCCGATTCGCTCTGCGTGCCGATGGATAAGCTGGTAAATATAACCGGCCTGCTGAAGGCCGATGGAAAGCTGGTATGGCAGGCGCCGCCCGGGCAATGGATCATTTTGCGAATGGGGCATACGTCTACCGGTCATACCAATGCCACCGGCGGCGGCGGTAAGGGGCTGGAATGCGATAAGTTTAACCCGGTTGCCATCAAAGAGCAATTCGATCATTGGTTTGGAGAAGCCCTTCGACAGGCTCAGGGCGATTCATTGGCAGGCGTTGTAAAAGTATTGCATGTAGACAGCTGGGAATGCGGCAGCCAGAACTGGTCGCCGGTATTCTGCGACGCGTTTAAAAAGAAAAGAGGGTATGACCCGCTTCCTTACCTGCCCGTTATGGCCGGCATTCCGGTGCAAAGCGCAGACGTTTCCGAACGTTTTTTATACGATATGCGCAATACGATTGCCGAACTGGTCAACGATTCTTTTTATGTGACCCTGTCGCAATTGGCGCAGCGGCATGGCTGCCGGCTCTCGGCCGAAAGCGTAGCGCCTACCATGACCAGCGACGGCATGCTGCATTATAAAACCGCCGATATACCGATGGGCGAGTTCTGGCTGAGGAGTCCCACGCACGATAAGCCCAACGATATGCTGGATGCTATTTCGGGGGCGCATATATATGGCAAGAACATCATCCAGGCCGAAAGCTTTACCGAGCTGCGGATGGCCTGGGATGAATACCCGGGTATGCTCAAGCCGCTGCAGGACCGCCAGTATGCGCTGGGCATTAACCGCGTGGTATTTCATGTTTTTGCGCACAACCCCTGGATGAACAGGAAGCCGGGTATGACGCTGGATGGCGTGGGCCTGTATTTTCAGCGCGACCAGACCTGGTGGAAACCGGCGAAAGCATGGATTGATTATACACAGCGCTGCCAGTCGTTATTGCAGATAGGCGTTCCCGTGGCAGACATCGCCGTATTTACAGGCGAGGATATTCCGCGTCGTGCGCAGTTGCCCGACCGGCTGGTGAACGTACTTCCCGCGCTGGCCGGTCCGGAAAAGATTGCCAGCGAAGCCCGGCGGATGCAAAACGCGGGTGAGCCGCTGCGTGAGCTGCCCGTGGGCGTATTCCATTCGGCCAATATGACGGATGCCGGCGACTGGCTGGATATCTTTCACGGTTATCAATACGATTCGTTCAATCCCGATGCCTTATTGCACCTGGCCCGCGTAGAGAATGGCCGCATCGTGCTGCCCGGCGGCGCCAGCTATGCGATGCTGGTTATTCCCGGTATACAGGCTATGCAGCCCAATGCAGGGAGGATAAGCGCGGCTACGGCCCAACGCCTCCTGCAGCTGGTACAGCAGGGCGCTACGGTGCTGCTGGCCGGTTCGCTCACCGGTTCAACAGGACTGCTGCAGGCGGCGGAAGAAGATAAAACAGTACAGGCCGTCTATCGCCAGTTAATGGCCGGCCCTTTTAACGTATGGGGAAAGGGAGGGGTGATTAAAGGCCCGCTCCAAACCGATTATTTGCCGCAGGCCGGGCTGGCGCCCGATTGTATGCCGGCCAACGGGGAAACGGCACGCGACATGGTGTATACCCACCGTCGGGCAAAAGGGCTGGATATTTATTTTGTTTCCAACCAGGCCGATACCGTGCGGGATATACAGCTGCTCTTTCGTGTTACCGGCCGCAGGCCCGAAATATGGGACCCGGTGACAGGCGACATAAGAAAAGTGAACCAGTGGGAAACACACGGCGACCGTCATACCGCCGTGTCCCTGCACCTCGATGCCGGCAGCAGCCTGTTTGTGGTATTCCGGGAGCCCATGGATGCCATAAAAAAGATACCAGCTTACAGCGCGCCTGCTATGGTACAAACCTTACCCGATGCCTGGCGTATTCAATTTGATACCGCCGCCGGCGGACCTGCCGGGGCAATTGCCGGTCCGGCGGGTGACTGGAGCCGCAGTACCGATAGCGCTGTCCGTTATTATTCGGGTACGGCCATCTATACGCAGTCTTTTAACTGGAAGGGCGGGGCCGGTCGCAGCTGGCTATACCTGGGCAGGGTAGGGGTGATAGCACAGGTATGGGTAAACGGTGTTGATTGCGGTACGGCATGGACAGCCCCCTGGCGGGTGGACATAACAAAAGCGCTTCATAAGGGCAATAACAGGCTACGCATTGAAGTGACCAATACCTGGGCCAATCGCCTGCAGGGCGACCGCCGGCTGCCCGAACAGCGGCGGGTTACCTGGACGACAGCCCCGTTAAAATACCTGGAAGGCAAACCGCTGCCGCCATCGGGATTGATGGGACCTGTGGATATACGCCGGTAAAGCAGGCCATGAGATGGCTTACAGTACCGGCATCCCTATAGACAAGGCGCTATAAGGGCGCTGTAAGGTCTCTATAAGGGCGCTATAAGGCCTTATAGCGGGAGACGGATTAACTGGTTGATAGTGTGTTAGTTGGTGTGCAACCTGCCATAAGCCGGTGTTGGTCCGTGCGTGTTACATCGTATGTTTACGAAGTGGGTTATCGAATAAATACCTGCCGGCATTTAAATGTTAACGCTTATTTACTTCTAAGAAATTACGAGTATACTTACTAGTATATATCAATTTTAGTATATACTTTTACCGTAGCTCTTATGGCAGGCCGGGTTTTATTCAGCATCGTACGCCTTACTATAACGAGCGTTCATTGATCCAATATTTATGATAATCCTTTAATCAGTGTCTATGAAAAAACTATTACTCACCTTGCTGATGGCAACTACAGTTGTCAGCCTTCTACACGCACAGCGAAGCAAAACAGGTATGCACAGGCTCGGCTATTCGAATGCCCTGCCGGAAGTGGATTCTATCCAGGAATCGTATGCCATCCAGCCCAATGAAATTGAAGATGCTCACCAGGATATTGTAAAAGACTTTTCCAAACGTTGTAAAGAGTCGGCCACCGGCCGTTGGTATAAAATGCCCAGGGGCGGTTATGCGGTTAAGTTTACCCGTGGCGACGCCTGGTACCGTATTGACTATAATGCTAAAGACGAATGGGTGACGACGGTATGCATCCGTACTGAGCCGCAGCTGCCCGAAACAATCAAAAACAAGGTCGTGTATGCTTACTCAGGCTATACCGTTACGCGCGTGGAAGAGATAGAGTATGTTAAAAACATAGATATCTCTTATGTGGTGCACCTGGAAGACAAGGGAGCGGTAAAAATTATCTGCATTTGCAACGGCCGCATAGAGACGCTCGACGATACCGCCAGCAAGTAATAAAACCCGTATTTATATTTTCAATGAAGCCGTATGCCATACATTTAAAGTATGGCATACCTTTTTTATGTGTGCCTTTCTGCGTTTAAGTGTATCCATTACGCAATGTAAAATCCGCCTGTATTTGTACCTACTCCCCATTTAACAGAAGGTTAACTGAAAAAAAATACCTAAACCTGTAACATCTGCAAACATACGCCCGTCCTTTATCCGGGC
>Ga0307508_10003364_pt1 | contig 16211 bp, 16 predicted proteins | sample 9_EM_MG_FD_203089 | JGI IMG/M metagenome (GOLD analysis project Ga0307508, IMG submission 203089) | Populus trichocarpa ectomycorrhiza microbial communities from riparian zone in the Pacific Northwest, United States - 9_EM | ecosystem: Host-associated > Plants > Roots > Unclassified | place...
CCGGATGCCAGCAGCGCCGACCCGCAAACCGGGGCGGCGCTGCGGGAGGCCGCGGAGCGGGAAGCGGCGAAGCGGTCCGACGCCGAGACGGCACACCCCGAGAAGCACGGGGACGACGGCCATCCCCTGCGCCCGCGCGGGTCACTTTGCGGCGCGATCGACAGCGCCGAGGTCGGCGCCGACACGGCCGCCTTCGAGATCGTTCTGGTGCGGGGGCGCGGCGCCTACGAAACGGTCAGCCAGGCGCTGGGATGAAGGAGTCCCGCTACAACATCTGGGTCACCGAGGGACCCCGGTCGTACGTCTACAACGGTTTCTCCGGCAAGGTCGTCGACCTGCCCACCGCGCAGCGGGAGCAGGTCGAGCGGTTCGTCGCCGGCGACGACGACGCCGGGGTGGACGCGGCCCTGATCCACGCCCTCGTGGCCGGCCACATGATCGTCGCGGACGGGCTCGACGAGCTGTCCGTGCTGCGGCGGCGCTACGAGGCGACCCGGCGCAACCCCGGCCACCTCCAGCTGACCGTCGTGACGAGCCTGGGCTGCAACTTCGACTGCCCGTACTGCTTCGAGGCGAAGCACCCGTCGCTGCTGGACGGCGCGGTCCAGCAGCGGCTGCTCCAGCTGGTCGACACCAGGTTGCCGTCGATCCGCACGCTGTCCGTGCTGTGGTACGGCGGCGAGCCGCTGGTGGGCCTGCCCGCCCTGCTCGCGCTCTCCGACGAGCTGCTGGCGCGGGCGCGGTCCGCCGGCGTCGACTATGTCGCGTCGATCATCACCAACGGCTACCTGCTCGACCGCGCGGTCGCCGGCCAGCTGCGCGATCGCGGCGTGCGCCGGACCCAGGTGACCCTCGACGGGCCGGGCGAGGTGCACGACCTGCGCCGCCCGCTGGCCGGGGGGCGGGGCACGTTCGCGACGATCCTCGACAACGTGGTGGCCGCCGCCGACCTGCTCGACATCGCGATCCGGGTCAACCTGGACGCCGGCAACGCCGACCGGTTTCCGGAGCTGCTGGAGATCCTGGCGGCCGCCGGGCTGGCCGGCCGGGTGTCGGTCTATCCCGGCCAGGTCGTGGCGCCCGCCGCGAACCCCGGCGCGCCCAGCGCGCTGGTGCACCAGAGCTGCCTGTCGCGGCCCGGCTTCGCCGCGATCGAGCAACGGTTCCGCGAGGTGGCGGCCGATCTCGGCTTCGCCGCGCCCGACCTGCCCGGCCCGGTCGGCGCGCCGTGCACCGCGGTGCGCGACAACGAGTTGGTGATCGGCTCGCGGGGCGAGATCTACAAGTGCACCGAGACCGTCGGCAACCCGGCCGAGGTCGTCGGGAACCTGATGGACTGGCCGCGGGCCGGCGACCGCCTGACCAAGTGGTTGACGCACGACCCGTTCGCCGACGCCGAGTGCCGCTCCTGCCGGGCGCTGCCGGTGTGCATGGGCGGCTGCGCCTTCCACGCGATGGACACGCGCCTGCACGACTCACGCTGCTCCACCTTCCGGTTCGGCCACGACCAGCGGATCCTGCACCAGATCCGCCGCCGCGCCGCCGGCGCTCCCGCGACGGCGGCCGGGGCCCGCTGACCGAGCGGGCCGCCTTCGAAAAGCTCGGGGCCGCGCTGATCGCGACGTTCCCGGCGACGAGGCCCGGGCGCTGGCCGAGGAACCGGCCGTCGCCGGGCTCGACGCCGTCGCGGGCGCTGGACTATCGCCTGGCCGTCCCTTCTCGACGGTCGCCGGAGGACGGTGAGCGGCGAGAGTGTCCAGCACTGAGCCGCCGCGCGCAGGCCACTGCCCGCTCCGCAAGTCCTCCAAGGATCCGTGATGAATCTGCCGCCCACCCGGGAACAGTCTTCGCTGGGGCATCACAACCAGGCAGGCGTGGGCACATCCCGCGAGTAGTGAAGAAAAATCGAATACCGTCTTCCCGGCGTCATCACTCTGCGTGCCTACACGCGAACCTGTGAGTTAGCGCGACCCCGCTTGATGGTGGCCGCCGACCGAATCCCTTGAAACGAGGGCGCTAGAGGCGGGTCGCGACCCGGACCAGGTCGGCGAGCGCCCGGGACCGGCTGTGCGGCGGCCAGGCGATCAGCGTCGTCACCGCGGGCGCGTCCAGCACGGGCACGGCGGCGTGGTCGTGGCTGAGCAGCGATCGGCACGACTCGGGCAGGACCACCGAGGCGCGGCCGAGGGCGATCAGCTGAAACAGCTGGGTGGTGTCGCGGACCTGCGGGCCGGGGCCGTCCGGGTACCTGCCGTCGGAGCCGGGCCAGACCGGCGCCGGCAGGCCGGGCAGCGCGGCGACCTCGGCCATCCGCACGCCGTCCCGGCCGGCGAGCGGGTGCCCGGCCGGCAGCACCACGACCTGCCCCTCGGTGCACAACTCCTCGGTGTCGAGCCCGGCCGCCCAGTCGTACGGCCGGTGCAGCAGCGCCACGTCGGCGTGCCCGTCGCGCAGCAGCCGCTCCTGCTGGGCGATGCCGCACAGGAGAACGTCGACGTCGACGGCGCCGGGCTCGGCGGCGTACGCGTCGAGCAGCTTGGCCAGCAGTTCGCTGGACGCACCGGCCTTGGTGACCAGGACGAGACCGGGGCCGCCGGTCGCAGCGAGCGCGGCGCGGCGGGTGCGCAGGTCGGCGGCGTCGACCGCGTCGAGGGCAGCCCGGCCCTCGCGTAGTAGTACCGCGCCGGCCACGGTCAGCGAGACGACGCGACTGGTCCGTTCCAGCAGCGCGACGCCGAGCCGCCGTTCCAGCTGCCGGATCGCGCGGGACAGGGGCGGCTGCGCGATGCCGAGGCGCCGCGCGGCCCGCCCGAAGTGCAGCTCCTCGGCGACGGCGACGAAGTACCGCAGCTCCCGCGTCTCCATGCCTCGACCGTACCTGGCAGGCGCGCTGATTGATACCTGCGGAGTATCAATGCCCACTCAGACGGTGTTGGTTCCCGGCCCGGGCACGGACAGGATCGAGCACATGAGCGAACGGAAAATCGCGCTGGTCACCGGCGCGAACAAGGGAATCGGGCACGAGATCGCGGCCGGCCTGGGCGCCCTCGGCTGGAGCGTCGGCGTCGGCGCCCGTGACGAACAGCGCCGGGAAGCGGCGGTGGAGAAGCTGCGCGCCGCGGGCGTCGACGCGTTCGGGGTGCCGCTGGACGTGACCGGCGACGCGAGCGTGGCCGGCGCCGCCCGGCTGATCGAGGAGCGGGCCGGTCGCCTCGACGCGCTCGTCAACAACGCCGCCGTGACCGGCGGCATGCCGCAGGAGCCGACCACGGTCGACCTCGAGAGGGTCCGCACGGCCGTGGAGACCAACGTGATCGGCGTGATCCGGGTCACCAACGCGATGCTGCCGCTGCTGCGCCGCTCGGCGTCGCCGCGGATCGTGAACATGTCCAGCGCCGTCGGCTCCCTCGCCCGGCAGACCGCCGCGGGCGCAGGGGCGGCGGCCGGCCCGATCTCCGCCGCCTACTCGCCGTCGAAGACCTTCCTCAACGCGGTCACCATCCAGTACGCCAAGGAGCTGCATGACACGAACATCCTGATCAACGCGGCCTGCCCCGGCTTCGTCGCCACGGACCTCAACGGTTTCCGCGGCGTGCGCACGCCGGAGCAGGGCGCGGCTATCGCGATCCGGCTCGCCACCCTGCCCGACGGCGGCCCGACCGGCGGCTTCTTCGAAGACGCCGGGGTGGTGCCGTGGTGACGACCGCGCTCTGAGGTGGGGGCCCGGCTTACCGGAGGTTGCGCCAGCCGCGGCCCGAACGCCCGATTAGGCGGTCGGCGTCGGTCGGGCCCCACGACGCGGCCTCGTACGTCGGTATCGGCGACTGGTCGTTCGCCCAGTGCTCGATGATCGGGTCGACGATGCGCCAGCACTGCTCGACCTCGTCGGTGCGGATGAACAACGTCGGGTCTCCGAGCAGCGCGTCGAGCAGCAGCCGCTCGTAGGCCTCCGGCGACTCCTCGGCGAACGTCTGCTCGTACGAGAATTCCATGCTGGCCGTGCGTACCCGGAAGGAGTGGCCCGGCACCTTGGCGCCGAAGCGCAGCGAGATGCCCTCGTTGGGCTGGATCCGCAGGATCAGCGCGTCGGCCTCCAGGCCGGTCAGCTGGTTGGTCGGGATCGGCAGGTGCGGCGGGCGCTGGAACTGCAGGGCGACCTCGGTCACCCGGGCGGGCAGCCGCTTTCCGGTACGCACGTAGAACGGCACGCCCGCCCAGCGCCAGTTGTCGACGTTGAGCCGCATCGCCGCGTACGTCTCGGTCCGCGACAGCGGGTCGACGCCGCTCTCCTCGCGGTAGCCCGCCATCAGGTCGTCGCGGGTGCCGCCGCGGGTGTACTGCCCGCGGACCGCGAGGTCGGCGATGTCGCGGTTGGTGGGCAGCCGGATCGCCTGCAGCAGCTTCACCTTCTCGTTGCGCAGGCCCTCGGCGTCGAACGAGGCGGGCGGCTCCATGAGGGCGAGCGCGAGCACCTGCAGCACGTGGTTCTGCACGATGTCGCGCATCGCGCCGGCGCGCTCGTAGAAGCCGCCGCGGGTGCCGACGCCGAGCGTCTCGGCGACGGTGATCTGCACGTGGTCGACCCACGTGCGGTCCCAGATCGGCTGGAAGATCGAGTTGGCGAAGCGCAGCGCGATCACGTTCTGGACGGTGTCCTTGCCCAGGTAGTGGTCGATCCGGAAAACCTGCGGCTCGTCGAACGCGCCGTGCACGACGCCGTCCAGCTCGCGGGCGGTGGCCAGGTCGCGCCCGTAGGGCTTCTCGATGACCAGCCGGGCGAAGGATCCCTCGCGCGCGTGGTTGAGCCCGGCGCCGGCCAGCCCGTTGATCACCGGCTCGAACGCCTCGGCCGGGGTGGACAGGTAGAACAGGCGGTTGCCGGCGGTGCCGCGCTGCACGTCTAGCTCGTCGAGCACCTCGGCGAGCCGCTTGTAGGTGTCCGGGTCGTCGTAGCCGCCTGACACGTACCGGATGCCGCCTTGCAGCTGGCGCTTGTCGGCGAGGTTTCGGCCGCCGAGGGCGCTCGCGGCGAAGTCGGCGTCGGCCATCGGCGTGCGGGCCACGCCGACCAGGGCGAACTGTTCGGGAAGCCGGTTGTGTCGGGCCAGGCTCTCCACCGCCGGCAACAGCTTGCGCCGGGTCAGGTCACCTGAGGCTCCGAAGATCACCAGAGTGGCGGGTGGGGCGCTGCGCTCCTGGATGAGCTGAGGGGCGTTGTCCATCGTCTGCCTGTCCTCCGACCGTCGGGACCGTCCGAGGAAACCTTACGCAGCGCGGGTGAGCGGCGGTTCACCTCATCCCTCGATGCGACCAGGGCCATACCGATAAAAGTGGCAAACTAGGACCTATAGGTCCGCACCCGAGGGGGACACGTGACGTATCGACTTGTGACCCGCAGTGACTTCGACGGCCTCGTGTGCGCCGTCCTGCTGCGCCACCTGGACATGATCGGCGAGATCAAGTTCGTGCACCCCAAGGACGTGCAGGACGGCGAGGTCGAGGTGACCGAAAATGACATCTTGACGAACCTTCCGTACGCGCCGGGCGCGTACATGGTCTTCGACCACCACCACTCGGAGACCCTGCGCAACACCGGCAACCTGGACAACCACATCATCGACCCGGACGCGCCCTCGGCGGCCCGGGTGATCTACGAGTACTTCGGCGGCGGGAAGCGCTTCCCGAAGGTCTCCGACGAGCTGATGCGCGCGGTCGACCAGGCCGACTCGGCGCACTACGGGTTCGACGACATCCTGCATCCCAAGGGTTGGACGCTGCTCAACTTCCTGATGGACAGCCGTACGGGGCTAGGCCGGTTCCGCGACTTCCGGATCTCCAACTACCAGCTGATGATGCAGCTGATCGACGCCTGCATCGTGCACAACGACGTCGACGAGATCCTCTCGCTGCCGGACGTCAAGGAGCGCGCCGATCTCTTCAAGGACCAGTCCGACCGCTTCATCGTGCAGGTACGGCGGGTCAGTCACCTCGAGGGCGACGTGGTCGTCGTGGACCTGCGCGACGAGGAGGTGATCCACGCCGGCAACCGGTTCATGATCTACGCGCTCTTCCCGCAGGCGCGGGTCTCGATTCACATCATCTGGGGCCGGCAGAAGCTGAACACGGTGTTCGCCTGCGGCAAGTCGATCCTCGACCGCACCTCGCCGGTGGACATCGGCGAGGTGATGCTGCGCTATGGCGGCGGCGGTCACGTGGCCGCGGGCACCTGCCAGATTCCGCACGAGGAGGCGGACCGAGTCGAGCGCGAGATCGTCGAGGCGCTGCGGACGCCGCGTACGGTGTCGGTCTGAGGGGTCCGGAGATTTTTCGAGGGGTGGGAGGCCCGAACTCCTCCCACCCCTCGCGCGGATCGAGGATCACGCCCAGTGACCCCACCCGCCGGTCGTGCGCCGCGCCCCACGCGCGCCCCACGACACTGCCCCGCGTCCACCAGCGCGGGAGTCCTCGCTACCCCTTGAAGCTCCACTTGCCGGCGGCGACCGGCTCCTTCTCGGCGACCTCTGCCGACGGCTTCTTCGCCGGCGGCGTCTTGGCGTCCTCGTCCTCCGGCTCGTCGTCCTCCTCGGCCCGGTGCCTGCTACGCAGCATCATCGCGACGCCGCCGAGCAGGGCGAGCGCGGCGACGATCCAGCCGGCGATCGAGAGAACCGAGGGCCCGCGGGTGGCGTCGGCGACTGCCTTCGCGAACTCGGCGTCCTCGGCGGCCGCGTTCGGATCGCTGGCGGCGGCCGCCTGCGTGGCGGTCGCGCCCTCGTGGCCGGCGTGCGGGTTCGCCACCTGGCCGGGCGCCGCCGGGGTCAGCGGCAGCACGGCCGGCGACATCGCCGGTCCGGTCTTGCCGTCGGTGTACGTCGTGACGAGCGTGAACCGCATCGAGCTAAGCGTGGGCAGCGGCCCGATCGCGATCGTCAGGTCCGTCGCCTTGCCCGGCGCGAGCGCGAGGCCCGGCATGGCGATCCAGGTGATCGCGCTGGTCGCCTGCGACGTGGTGGTGTCGCCGTGGATGGTCGCCAGCGACGTGCTGAGCGTCCGCATCTCGATCTTCGGCGCCCAGTCGTCGACCGAGAGCGGATAGACCTCGGCCACCGGGGTGTCGGCCGGCAGCGTCAGCCGGACGGTCCCGATCGGCTGCGTGCCGCTGTTGGTGACGTGGAAGGTGACGTTCTCGCCGCTGCCCTGCACGGCGCTCGTCGGGGACACCGACACGTCGGCCAGGGCCGGGGTGGCGACGAGCGCGCCGAACACAGCGGCGGCGACGACCGGGACGCCCGCTCGGCGGGCCAGCACGAGTTGCCTCACGAGGGGTAGTTCGGATCCGGCGCGGTAAAGGTTCAACACCCGCCGACTTTCTTTTCGGTGGTCCGCCGGATGATGGTCGGATGCGCGACGTGGCGATCGACGGAGACATGATCAGGCTCGGACAGTTCCTCAAGCTGGCGGATCTCATCGAGACCGGCGGGGAGGGCAAGATCCTCGTCGCGTCGGGCGACGTGACGGTCAACGGCGAGGTGGACATCCGGCGCGGCCGGCAACTGCGTCCGGGCGACGTCGTGTCGGTCTTCGGGCGGGCGGCCCGGGTGGTCTCCGGGTAACGCCCCGAGCCCCGGCTGGGGGCAGATCTTCGCCCCGCTCACCTACAGGATCTATTCCAAGGGATGGCCCGCGATCGAGAGGCTGACGTCCGGGCCTGAGCCGCCGTCGGCCGGCGACCGTCCGCTCCGCAAGGCGCTCCAAGGATTCGTGATGAATCTGCCGCCTGCCCGGGAAACAGTCTTCGCTGGGGCCCCACAACCAGACAGGTGTGGGCACATCGCGCCAGTTGTGAAGAACAATCGAATACCGCCGTCCCCGCGCTGTCACTCTGCGTGCATCCACGCGGACGGGGCGGTCCGGCGCACTTTCGACCGAAAACTGCCGCCGACCCGGAACCTGGGCCGGCCTCCGCTCGTCCAACCGGCATGACTCGTCTCCGCGGCACCCTGATCGCCGCCGCCGTCCCCCTGTTCCTGCTGGGCGCCTGCGCCCGGCCCGTCGTCGCCGGCGGCGTCGCCTACTCGTCCGACGGGCCGCAGAGCGCCGAGGCCTCCGCGCCGGGCGGCGACGACCTTGTGCTGCGCACCGAGTCCTTCGGCGGCTTCGCGCCGCCGACCCAGACCGTCGGGCGGATTCCGCAGATCAGCGTTTACGGCGACGGCCGGGTGATCACCGAGGGGCCGGTGCCGACGATCTATCCGGGCCCGTCGATGCCCAACCTTCAGGTTCAGATCATCAGCGCCGAACTGGTGCAGAAGCTGGTCCAGGAAGGCCTGAGCGCCGGTGTCCGCTCCGGCGCCGACTTCGGCCGGCCGAACGTCGCCGACGCCCCCACCACCCGGGTCACGGTGGTCACGGCGAACGGCACGCAGTCGGTCGCGGTCGAGGCGCTCAGCGAGGCTCGGGGGGACGACCCGCGGCTCACGGCCGCGCAGCGGCAGGCGCGGGCCAAGCTGGCCGCGTTCGTACAGAAGCTGACCGGGCTCCCCACAGCTGCGGGCATGCCGCCCTCGGTGCAGTACGCGCCGACGTCGGTGGCCGTGCTCGCCCGGCCGTGGACGTCGCCCGGGTCCGGCCCGGCCACGCCCGCCGAGAAGGCGTGGACCGGCCCTAAGCTGCCGGGCGCCTACCTGAACCCCGCCTTCAAGGTCGGCTGCGTGGTCGCCTCCGGCGCCGACAAGGACAAGGTGCTGGCCGCCGCGAAGGACGGCAACGTGCTCACCCCGTGGACCCAGGACGGCGTCAGGTACGCGATCGCCTTCCGCCCGCTGCTGCCCGACGAGGCGGGTTGCGCGGCGCTGAAGCACGCCGGCGCCTGAGCGGGAGGAGTTCGACCGTGACACCGATCGGGGAACCGTTCGACCCTGGGGACGACGCGGGCCGGGACGCCGAGCGCGGCGGGGGAGACGGGAACGGGCCGGGACGGGCGCTGCCCCTCCCGGCCCGGCAGGCCTGTCGCCCCGCGCCTACTGCACGCCGAGCAGGTCCACCACGAAGATGAGGGTCTCGTTCGGCTTGATCACGCCGCCGGCGCCGCGGGCGCCGTAGCCGAGGTGCGGCGGGATGGTCAGCTTGCGCCGCCCGCCCACCTTCATCCCCGCCACGCCCTTGTCCCAGCCGGCGATGACCTGGCCCCCGCCGAGCGGGAAGTCGAAGGCGTCGCCGCGGTTGTACGAGGCGTCGAACTCCCGGCCGGTCGAGTGCGCCACGCCGACGTAGTGCACGCTGACGACGTTGCCGGGCGCGGCCTCGGGGCCGTCGCCGAGGGTGATGTCCTCGATCACCAGTTCCGCGGGCGGATCGCCCTGGATCGGACCGACGTCGGGCTTGTCCATGAGTGCTCCTTAGGTTGTCCTCGCCCGCCATGCAATCACACGGAGTTCACGGCCTTCGCCGCCCACCTGGCCCGGTGATGAACGACTCGCCGCCGGTCTGCGTATCTCCCGGCGCGAGGTCTCCACCGGGGCCTCGGGTTTGCCTGCTCGAACCCGCCCTTGGGGGAACCGTGATCGTCCGACGTCTGGCCGCCGCGACCGCTGCCGTCCTCGCCCTGGGCCTCGCGCCCGTCCTCGACGGGCGGCCGGCCTTCGCGCACGGCGCTCCCGTTTCGCCGATCAGCCGCACCGCCGCCTGCGCGGCGGGCGGCGGCCTGAAGACCGGGACGGCGGCGTGCAAGGCGGCGCTGGCGGCCAACGGCGGGCCGTTCGGCACCTTCGACAACCTTCGGGTGCCCGGCGTCAACGGCGACGACCGCAAGTTCGTGCCCGACGGGCATCTGTGCAGCGGCGGTCTCGACGCCTTCAAGGGCCTCGACATCGCCCGCGACGACTTCCCGTCGACGGCGGTCATCGGCGGCAAGACCCTGGACGTGCAGTACCTGGCGACGCTGCCGCACGAGGGCTCGTTCCGGGTCTACCTCACCAAGCAGGGCTACGACCCGGCCAAGAGGCTGGCGTGGGGCGACCTGGCGAGCACGCCGATCGCCGAGGTGAAGGACCCGCCGCTGACCGGGGGCTCGTACCGGTTCCCGGTGAGGCTTCCAGCCGACCGGACCGGGCGGCAGATCCTTTACATCGTCTGGCAGACCTCCAGCACGGTCGACACGTACTACTCGTGCTCCGACCTTGTTTTCACCACGGCCGCGCGAGCGGCCACCGCGGCGACGGCCGCCGCGCCCAGGAGCACGCCGAAGCCGAGCCACAGCGCCCCAGCCACCTCCCCAGCCACCTCCCCAGCCACCTCGGCGGCCGCGGCCGAGGCCGGGGCCACCACCGAGCCGCCCGCGGCGCAGAGCGGAAGTCTCACTCCCGTGAGTGACAACACGAACGTGACGCTGGGCCACCAGATTTTGCTCGGTGTGCTGGTCGTGGCAATGGCAGCGACCCTGTGGGCGGCAATCGGGTGGATGCGCCGCAAGCGATTCGAAAGCCGTTGAACCACAACGGTTCCCGCTTCGTACTGATGGGCGTCGACCGCAATGCGCAGCACCCCCGCAATCGCAAGTCTCTTGACGGAAAAGACGAAAGGCCGGACATGAGTCGTGTTCGTTACGGCAGCCGGGCGGTCAACCGCCTGTCACGGCGCCGCGTTCTCGCCATAGCAGCTACGGCGGGTGTCGGTGCCTCTGTCGCCGGCGTCGCCGGCCTCAGCCTCGCCGGCGAGACGTCGGGATCGGCCGACAGCGCACCGCTGGTGATCTCCCTGCGAGACGCGCAGAAGGGCACGTTCGACGTCTTCTCCGGTGAATCGAAGTCTACGTTGACCGACAAGAAACTCGTCGCCCAGCTGCTCAAGGCCGTTCACCGCTGATCCCCCGAGAGGACCCCGCATGTCATCGCACCGTGAGGCTCCCGAGATCAGCAAAGATCCGGTAGCGGACAGCTCCGACCTGTACGCGTTCGTCAGCCCGGACAACCCGGACACCGTGACGATCATCGCCAACTACGTCCCGCTTCAGCTGCCGGCGTCCGGCCCGAACTTCTTCGAGTTCGGCGACGACGTGCTGTACGAGATTCACATCGACTCGAACGGCGACGCGCGCCCGGACCTGACCTACCAATTCCGGTTCCGCACTGAGCTGCGCAACAACAACACCTTCCTCTACAACACCGGCCAGATCGACTCGCTGGACGACCCCGATTGGAACCGGCGGCAGTTCTTCTCGGTTACCCGGGTGGACGCGCACGGCAAGAGCACCGTGCTGCATTCCAAGCTGCCCTGCCCGCCGTGCAACGTCGGCCGGATCTCCATCCCCAAGTACGAGAAGCTCGCCGACGACGCGGTGGCGAAGCTGAAGACCGGCGAGAAGGTCTTCGCCGGCCAGCGCGCCGACGCCTTCTTCGTCGACCTCGGCGCCATCTTCGACCTGGGCGTGCTGCGCCCGTTCGAGAACAAGCACTTGATCGGGCAGAAGCTGTTCAACTACGCCGGCAAGGCGGTCAACGCCACCGACAAGCTGAACGTGCACACGATCGCCATCCAGATCCCGCTGAACCTGGTCCGCCGCGGCGGCGCCAAGAAGGTGCGCGAGCGCGACCCGGGCGCGGTCATCGGCGTGTGGACGACGGCGAGCCGCCGCCAGGTGGAGGTCCGCCAGGGCGACAAGAAGAACAACGACGTCGAGGTCGGCCCGCAGGTCCAGGTCTCCCGGCTGGGCAACCCGCTGGTCAACGAGGTCATCATCCCGATGGCGGAGAAGGACCTGTTCAACAGCCTGCCGCCGAGCGACGACAAGCGGTTCGCCAAGTTCGTCGAGAAGCCCGAGTTGGCCGGGCTGCTGCCGGTGCTCTACCCGGGCCTGTTCGACAATCTGGCCAAGCTCAACAAGGCCGGCACGCCCCGTGCCGACCTGGTGGCGATCCTGCTCACCGGCATCCCGGACGGGTTGATCAACAACTTCCAGAACACCACCGGCGCGACCCAGGCCGACATGTTGCGGCTCAACACCGCCATCCCGCCGACCAAGAGTCCGCAGGCGTTCGGCCTGCTCGCCGGCGACCTGGCCGGCTTCCCCAACGGCCGGCGCATCGAGGACGACGTCGTCTCCATCTCGATCCGGGCCATCGCCGGCGTGACCTTCGCGCTGGTCGACGGCACGTTCAAGCCGGACGCCGCGGCCGGCGTGGTCGAGCAGGGCCTGAGCATCAAGAACGTGAGCTCCAAGCTGCTGGACAAGTTCCCGTTCCTGGGCACCCCGTTCGACGGATTCGACAACCCGTGACGGCACACCATCACACGCTCGCGCCCTCGGGTCAGGGCACGGTGGTCCTCAACATCGGCGCCGGCCTCGGCGCGTTGATCATCACCACGCCGGCCGGCATGCACGGCCACGAGATCGAGGTCAGCCCGGTCGCGGACCCGGCGTCGCGCACCCACGCGGCGGTACGCGCGCGGTACGTGCACGGAGGCGTCCGCTGGAGCATGGTCATCGACAGCCTGCCCGCCGGCCGGTATGTCATCTGGCGTGACGCGGACACGCCGCTCGACGAGATCGAGGTGCCCGGCGGCGCGGTCGCCGAGTACACCTGGCCGGTCGAGGCGGCCGCCGGCTGACGTCCCTCAACGGTCGTTCGGGTCTAGGGTGGACGCCATGATGGGCGCCCAGCTTCCCCACCCGGGCGCGCCGGGGACCGACACGCCCGTCCACGTCGCCCTGCAGACCGGCGACGTGGACGAGGCCCGGGCCTTCTGCCGCACGATGTTCTACGGTCCGTTGCAGGTCGACCCGGTCGGCGACCGGGCCGGCTTCGCGTTCAGCGGCGACGTGGTGAGGCTCGGCCCGATCACGGTCGGCGAGATCAGTTACGGCGCCGACATGCACCTGAGAGTCGGCGATCTGGAGACGGCGTACCACGTGCTGGCGCCGCTGACCGGCACGCTGCGGTCCCGCCACCGGGGGACCGTCGTGCTGGCCGATCCCACCCGGGCGGCGGTCTACCGGCCGGTCGGCGACATCGATCTGGACTGGCCGGGCAACTGCCGGCTGCTCAGCGTCAAGATCGAGCGGGCCGCGCTCGAACGCGAGCTGGACGCGGCGCTCGACCAGCGGGTGGTCTCGCCGCTGCCGTTGGGTGCCAGCTTCGACCTGATCGACGGCCCGGGACGGACGTGGACGGCGCTGGTCCGGCTGCTCTACGCCGAGTTGCACTCCGACGACGGGCTGACCGCCCAGCCGCGGATGGCGGCCCGGTGGCGCGACATGGTGGTCAGCGGGCTGGCGCTGACCGTCGAGCACCCGTACGGGGACGAGCCCGCCGGGCTGCAGGGCCCGCGCCGGCCGCGCACGGTCAAGCGGACCCTCGACGCGATGCACGCCGAGCCGTGGCGGACGTTCAGCGCGGGTGAGCTGGCCGCCATCGCCGGCGTCGGGGTGCGCGTCCTGCAGGAGTCGTTCCGGCGGCACGTCGGCATGTCGCCGCTGACCTACCTGCGCCGGTTACGCCTGGACGGGGTGCACGGCGAGCTGTCGCGCTCCGACCCGTGGCACGTCAGCGTCAGCGAGGTCGCGTACCGCTGGGGCTTCACGCATCTCGGCCGGTTCGCCGGCGCCTACCGCAAACGCTACGGCGAACCCCCGTCGCAGACCCTGCGCGAGCGGCGCTGACAATAGGCTAAGACCGGGGCCGCGGCGGCCGATCTGGTGCTTGTGATCAGCGCCCTCCCGGAGCGGGACGATCGAGGGTTCACCCTTGTCGAGGTGATCGTGTCGCTGGGGATCGTCACCCTCGTGATGACCTTTCTGAGCGTTTTCATGGTCAACTCGCGGCGGGCCGGCCGGTACAGCTCGCTGCAGGACACCGCGATCCAGCTCGCGGTCGAGGGCATGGAGAAGGCCCGCGCGGTGCGGGGATCGGCCCTGCTCAGCGGCCGCGCGCAGTGTGTCTCGTGCGCCACGGTGGTGTCGTCGCAGGTGAGCTTGCTGCTCGGGACCGGCGTGACGCGCTGGGACGCGGCCGGCTCGGGCACGCTGACCGTGCCTCAGCCGGGCAACCAGCCGGACGGCTCGATCGTCACGTCCCCCGCCAGCCCCGAGGTCGTGCAGCTCGACGGCAGGTGGTTCCGGCGCTACTACTACGCCGGCGTCTGCTCGCAGCCGGTGGTCACGGCCTCCACCGCGAACATCGCGTGCGGCACGCCCGCCTCGTCGGCCGCCCTGGTCCGTCTCGTGGTCGCGGTCACCTGGAGTGACGGGCAGTGCGCGGGAGGCGCCTGCTCGTACGCGACGTCCGGCCTGTTCAGCTCCGCCTCCGCCGACCCCTTCCTCACCTGATGGGCGCCGGGGGAGCGCGTGCCGGGCAGGACGGTGGCTTCAGCCTCGCCGAGACGCTGGTGGCGCTCGGCATCACCTCGGTGATCGGCGCCGTCTTCACCACCGGCGTGCTGCAGATCTACCGCACCGGCGCCGCGGCCGAGTCCGCCTCGGTCACGCAGTCCCAGCTCAGTCAGGCCCTGCTGCGGCTGGACAGATCCCTGCGGTACGCGTACTCGATCGGCGCCGTGCACGTGGAGGGCACCACCCCGTACGTCGAATATCTCGTCTCGACCGCCGATCCGGGGCAGTCGACCTACACGAAGCGCTGCGTGCAGCTGCGCCTGTCCGGATCCGCGTCGCCTAACCTGCAGTTACAGAGCCGCTCGTGGGCGATGGCCTCGCCGGGCAGCCCGAGCACGTGGGTTCCCCTCGCGTCGAACCTCACCGCGGTGGCCGGCTCGGCGCCGTTCGTCCGGACGCAGCCGACGACCGCGCTCAACCACCAGCTGCTCACCATCCGGCTGGCGGCGCGGTTCGGCTCGGTGACCAAGACCAGCACGCTGACCTTCACCGCGCTCAACACCTACATGAGCACCGCGCTCGACTCCTCCGGCAACGCGCTCGCGGCCACGGCCGAGCCCTGCTACAACGCGGCGTACCGCTCATGATCATGTCTTGGCTCGGCCTTCGCCGCGGCGACCGCGGCTCGCTTCCGCTCGCCATGCTGCTCTCGATCATCGGCGTGGGCGCGCTCGGACTCCTCGGCACCACGGTGGTCCTCCAGGTGACGACGGCCCGTTACGACACCAACCGGGCCATCGCGATCGACGCCGCGAACAGCGGCGTCGAGACCGGCCTGGCCCAGCTGCGCGCGCTGCCGGTGAACTCGTCCGGCGACGCGGCGACGACCAGCCTGCCGTGCTCGGCCACCACGGGCGGCCCGAACCTGGTACTGGCCGGGACGGTCAGCCCGGCCCTGGCGGCGAGCTACACCGTCAACGTCTATTACCTGACCACGGCGGCGCCCCCCGACGTGGACGCGGAGACCTGGGCCCGGAGCAACCGGCTCGGCTGCGCGGCGGGCGGGGGGCCGGTGACCACGCCTATGTTCGCGCTGCTCGTGGCCACGGGCAAGGCCGGCGTCGCCACCCGGACGATCACGGCCACCTACCTGTTCCAGAGCCGGACCAAGGCCAACGTTCCCGGCGGAACGATCAAGGTGTACAACAGCGACCAGTGCCTCACCGCGCCGCGGGGGATCAGCGACGCCGTCCCGCTGACGCCGGGCGCGCAGGTCGTGCTCGCGACGTGCGCGTCCTCCGACGCGAAGCAGGTCTTCACCTACAACCCGACACTGCAGGTGGAGCTCAAGGGCACCGAGGGCTCGGCCTCCTTCCCACGCGGCGCCTGCCTCTCGGCGGCCAGCGTCGACCACACCGCGGTGACGTTCGTGGATTGCGACTCGACGAAGCTGGCGCAGATCTGGAGCCTCAACAACCGGGACAACTTCGAGGGCACCACGGACGGGATCAACCCGGACGGCAAATGCTTCAACGTCGACTGGCTGGCCTCACCGCCGGGCGTCGTCATCAACAACGTGATCGCGGGCAACACCAACAAGGTGGCGAACACCCTGGGCGACGGCACCGACGGCACGCCCTGCAGCGGAATCTCGGGCGACTACACCGCGTACAAGACGTTCTTCCCGGACGCCAGCGCCGGCACCGGCGCCGCCGGGGACGCCACCGGGCAGCTGGTGAACTACGACCAGTTCGGCCGGTGCCTGGACGTCACGGCCAACACCGTCACGTACTCGTTCATGGTCGTCTTCCCGTGCAAGCAGGCGCCGAACAAGGTCATCCAGTGGAACCAGGTCTGGTTCCTCCCGTCGCCCACCGCCGGCTCG
>Ga0307508_10003365_pt1 | contig 16211 bp, 16 predicted proteins | sample 9_EM_MG_FD_203089 | JGI IMG/M metagenome (GOLD analysis project Ga0307508, IMG submission 203089) | Populus trichocarpa ectomycorrhiza microbial communities from riparian zone in the Pacific Northwest, United States - 9_EM | ecosystem: Host-associated > Plants > Roots > Unclassified | place...
TCCCCCAATCTATCGAAGTGATTACTTTGTCGTGCTGATGGTACGTCGTGTCAGCTTGTCAAAATCATTCCCAGTTGCAGGGCTCCAACCTCGGCGAGCGTAGACTCCACTGCCCAATCACTCCCTTGATAGCTGTATATTTTAGCCTCGTTTGAGTTCAGACTCACTGCGACATCTACTTATGATCGATGTCAGAAAGGAACGGGTCGGAAGGTGGGCATCGCACGAGTCCGAGCAGCATTGAAAGCGTGTGCAGTTAGTGGCACCTGAGCGATAGAATAAGCTTTTGGAGCCGCAGACATGACGAGCAACCAAGAGGACTGGCAGTCCACCCCTGATCGCGAATTCTGGGATAACTAAACAAGCACATGTATACACACCTCACAACGAACGAATGGATGCTCTTCCGTTGTGAAGTTCAATTCTAGCCGTGTCTTGGTCATGACACCCTGGCGTCTCTACGATTCATATCATTCATCGAACAGAACATCGCACGCGAAAGTACGGGATCCTGTAGCCCTTCTCTGTAATCAAAGGTGGTCCAAATCAATGCCAAATTCGACTGTATCTCTTGCACGCATTCTTTAATCCCCTTGGTTTTCACGTCATGGCTTCCGAATGATCTGATCCATACGATTTTGCGATGAACCAGCATTATGATCATGTTTCAGCTCTGACACGACAGCAACGAATATGTTCAGGAACGGAATCCTCTTGATTTTACTTCCCCGCACCATACCTGAAAGCTCCGGTCCCGCGCGGCTCAGCACCCACCGGTCCCCGTTCGGAACGCCCAACGGATAATTGCCTTCCATGTCACGGGTAATTTTTTATGCTGACAGAGTGGAGTGAGTATAATAAATTTTACATATATTAATCGTTTGTGATCGGGGAATAAGGCTTACGACAACATCACGAAGAATGTTTTCTTTCCACAACTAACCCACGCCTCACATACAGCTATAATGCCCGACAGATAGTGATTAATAAAAATGTGAATGAAACGACAACCACAGCCCGATGAACACGCAGGAAGCCGCACACAAAGCCTCCAGAGCACCTGCACCGCCGAGGCCTCGCCAGCTCCGAGTCCATGAATTTGGCAAGAAAAATGGCAGATATAACATCGTCATCCAGCCCATGGCTGTTCTTCATAATCAATTGGGTCTTGGGTATTGGATATTGAGGAGTGCAATGAGTAGCGAATGAAAACCGAGGCAGAGACCCATCGAGTCGAGGTTGCGTGGTTTTGAGTGGCTAGATCCAGAATTCCTTGGGTGCCTTTTGAGTTTAGCAAATTGTGGAGATACTCAGCCAGATGATGGCCCAGATCGGCCTCGCCCAGAACCCCAAAGCGCCAAGTCTGCTTCATATCCCAGATGCAAGCTTCACATTCTCTTCACAAACGCCCAGCTCGTGCACACTGGCAACCGTGACGTATCTGGCGGCGTTTGGTTCGCGACGCCTTGCTTGGAAACACGACCATCAATTAGAGGCAACGTATTGAGGAGATCGACGAGTTTCTTTGATTCGGCGAAGATGTCTCGACTTGCTGGCTTCGGTTGCGACCTCAGGCAAATAGTGCACTCGCATTTCTCGTCGTCTTCGTCGAGCATCATCAATGGGCATTTTGTGACGATCAACTGTTTTACGGCGATCGACGTAAACTTTCATTGCTTGCACGATCTTGAGTAATTTTTGACGAGGCTCGCGCGAGATCATGCGCTTCTGGCGCTCATGGAGACAAAGCAGAATTAGCAATGCCCGAGTCAGATGGCAACAATGACTGGGCTACCCACTCGGAGGATGCGTCGATGGAAGTGTCTTGAGTACAAGGGGCGTCCGCACACGGCACATTTTGCACCGTCTCACCGCAAGGGAGAAGGGCGAGTGTGTTCATATTGATAGGAGTTTGTAGAAATAGTCTGCGAGGAGCTAGTGCAGAGGCCTACACGTTGTAACTCGGGGGGATGTAGAGGCTGGGAAGAGAAACCCCCAGCCTTTTTATGCATCTTCGACGGGGTGAGACAGGAAGCCAGGAAGCAACCTCCGTGTCTCAAATCAGCTACATTTTCTGTCCCCTGTAATAAACAAAAAGTGTTGGCATTCAAGAATACGTCTGTCGATCGCTTAATGTGAAAGGACGAAGTTGACGGGAGTGCAAGGAGAGGCATATTTTGCATTGTGATTATTTGTGTACATTTAGGGGCGAGACGAGGAGAGTCAAACATTACATGTAGCGAAGGGGGGACGGGAGGTCGGAGACAACAAAAATGGTTGCAATAATTTTCCGAACTTCTTGGATTGTGACGATGGGGTGCCATCGGCCCTGTGACAGTCACGTGTTACACATTCATTGTTACTATTGTTTGCTGTCACGCTCTCGCTTATAAATATCACGCGATTCACGCCTCGCCTAAGACTTGCAAGATTGACTCACTTAGGTTGACGTAAAGTCATCACAATGTCACATCCCGTAGCGCCTTTCAGGACAGGATGCTGTCAGACTCTTCCATATCGCGCCCATTGCCCAATAAATTGAAGATATTCGGCACCGCCTTGAAATATCATAATCTCAGTTGCTCCCTCTCAACTGCAATCACTTGAAAACCAGGAGTCAAAGAGAACCACGTACACATGACTGTCAGTTCAGAGGTCAGTGAAGTTCAGGACAGAGCCTCTCGGCACTTGTGTTGATAACGGGCCTTTAAGGAGATTCTCGACCAAGAGGACAGCACTCAAAATGCAGCCACACTCGGGCCCCCAGCCGTATATTCCGTCCCAAATGAAAGTGAAGATACCCTGGCTTCTTTGCCAGTTCGCAATCCGGGAGTTGAACACCCAGACTCCAGCGTGGTACGTGGTGTTGGTACACTTCTTCGCACATGCGTCCTGATGCTCTGTAGGTTGACTTCTTCAGCGACGACTTTGGCAATTCATTTCTACCCGCCGTCCCCGACAATTTACCCCCACATCCGTCGAGGCACGCACTGTCTACGATATCTCTCCAGCGCATGGTCTCAGGAATGTCTATCGCTTCCAATATCACCATCCTACAGCATGGGCAGCGCAAACTTTCTTCAGAAGAGTTATGCAAAGTCATTGATGACCACCGGTCAATGCAGCAAGCTGAAATTGTCACTGCTGAGGGATACAAGGAATGGACGTGGGGAGTCCTCCACCGCTTCCTCGTCCTTGAACTGCGCCGTCCCCAAAGGAGGACCATATTTTTGCGCATCGATCGTCGAAAAGCACCAGAAGTTAATGCCTTCCGCTTCTTGGCCTCTCGTGCACGCACACCCGCAAACGACACGGTATGTCGGATCATCCTGTTCATGCCCCAACTCTAAATTGGCAAATCAGGCCGAGCTTGCAGCTAATAAAGAGAATGTCATCTCCGGAGGTCGGCTCGAGAGTCGCCAAGTATTCAGCACTATCCCAACACTTGGAGAGCTCCGATACTTCCTTCGGGTTATCAGCAATTCGCTGCAGCAGTATCAACTATGGCCGGTGCGTCTGGGCTCATCTTTGGGCAGCCTCCATTTACTTAATTTTGAACCAAGGCGAATTGTTGGTTCTTTGTGTCATTACTTCAACAGCACCTCGGAGCGGCTGGGGACGGGACATTTACGTTTGGGGTTCTTCCGAACCCTACCATCGCCCGGCAAATCCGTGAGGAAATTAATACCAAGCTCAATTTGCTATACCACTCCCCTCAACCTCCTAATGTGCGTCGTCTAAACCTTTTGCACGGCGTGTCTCACCTGAACAAATCAATAGCTCACGGAGACCCTACGCCGTTTGGAGGGAGAGTATCGACATCTCATCCATTTCGTCAAAGCGCGGGTTCGTGTGGAAAGGCCTAAGACTTGACACAATCTCATCTGTCTGCTCATAGGATTACTATGAAGAATGGAACCGCCTGGCTGATTTCGAATCCCCTCGAGCCGGAACGCTCGTCAGGGGTGTCCGGCGTGCTCTCCTATCACTCCTGCAGCAGATCACTGATAGCGATCCGGCTGAGGCCTGTAATCTGGCAAAGCTCATTGTCGACTTCGCCTGTGAAGCCCACAAGCACATTTTAGGTTCCAACGTGCTGCAGCCGGACTTTGTGTCTTCGGTTCAGCGTGCTCGTGCCAACGCTTTGTGCAACGCAGGTCGTGTTGAGCAGGCGTGCTCGGTTTGGGATGTGGTTATCTCAGCGTATCGCGAGCTATGCATAAACACCCCCACTCCATACACTGAACTACTCGCCTTCTCATGCAACGAATTGGGCGATGCTCTCGAAGCCCTCGGTCGGACGCGGGATGCACTGGATGTTAGGAAGGAATGCCTCATCAAATGCAGCGAAATGTACCGGGCCGGCCCATCGGATGCAAGCTCTAAACTTGCCCTGAAAGTGCTGAAAGATGTTAAGCGCACTATGACACGGCCGGATCTCGTTGACAACGCAAACAACATCGACGAAATTATAGACACCCCTGGAGAAATTAACGGAGAGATACCGACGCTGTTTTACAATTTCGCCGAATCACAGTGGAAAGTTGCGGAGTCTTTGTCCTTCATTGGTCGTGAGGAGGACGCATTCGTCGCTGCTCAAGAATCAATATTCTTCAATCGTACCCTCTTCAAAATGAATGAATGTGCATTCCACGACCAGTTGGTGGAAGCTCTTTGGCGACTTGCGGAGTTCCTTCGCTTGTTGCACAGGGCGGATGAAGCATATGTGGCTGCTCAAGAATCCGTCTTCATTTACCGCGATCTCTTGGAAAACGGCGAGGCACCATTCCGCGGCCGGTTAGCGGATGCCCTTTGGCGACTGGCGGAATTCCTTCGTGCGCTGGACAGAAGGGGGGAGGCATTTACCGCTGCCCAAGAATCTGTTTCTGTTTATCGCGCCCTCTGAGAATTGGAGCAGCCTGGGACCCGCGACAAGTTGGTGGATGCCCTGGGGCGACTTGCGGAGTTTCTTCACTCATTGGACCGAACAGACGATGCCGTTGCCGCGTGTCAAGAGGCAGCGACAATCCACCGCGAGGGATGCTCCTACGAGGAATGCGTTGATACGCTCTGGAGAATGGCTAATTTTCTTCAAATGGTTGGTCGATTACCGGAGGCGTGCAGCCATTATCGAGACGCTGTTGGGATGTGCCGCGAGCTTTGGCATCCAACTTCAACAGAGTTCTCCCCAAGATTCGGAGAGGCCTTGCGGAAATTAGCCGACTCACTTCGTGTGTCAGAACGCGTGGACGAAGCGTATGCCGTTGAAAAAGATCTACGCTAAACTTTACGAACTCGATCCGTCGGGGGGCCACCGGGAGATGTTTGATCTTCAATGGCAACGAGCGGAACTGTGGCGTACGCTGGGCTATGTCAAGGAAGCATCTGACATTGCGCAAGGCGTCGTCCACTACTTATAATTGCCTCAGGGACAAAGCGCCATCCCTGTTCCGTAAACCTTTCATTGCTTCACTCTGGAGATACTCAGAGTTTCTTCGTGTCTTAGGCCACAGCGAGGAAGCCCTGGGTGCCTGTAGAAAAGCCGTCAACTGGTGTCGTGTCCTGTGCGAGGAGACGCCTCTCGAGTTTGCTCGATATCTCGCTACCTCCCTGTTGAATCTTGCTTCCTACCTCCATTCAATGGATAAAGCGGGGGAGGCGGTTGTACTCTTGGAAGAGCGCGTCACCATTTATCGTCGCATGTGCCAAGACCCCCAGTATTCTAGGTCAGAGTATCCCGAACTTCTTGGTGAAGCTTTAGATGCTGCCCAGCGCACCCTGGATGCGGCGTCTTCAGGGACTGTCCCGAGGCTGCAGATAATTCTTTCCGAAGATGCACTGAGGTGATTTCCGCGCGGGGCGGTAGTTTGGTATGCCAGCCGGTGATCGGCCGGGCCTCTCGCCTCCATCATACCATGCGAGCTCGTACCATCCAGTTAAGACCTAAATGACACGACGCTTCTCCCGTAAATACACGGCGTGCCGCGCTCAGATGCGTGTTCCCAGGCTCAGTGAAATCCCAAAGGCTCCCCACCCTGCCTACTCTTCCCGTTACGTCTTTCAACAAAGTGCACTATTTCCTAATTCATTGTCATTATTATAGTATGTTCCTCCAGAACTTTGATCCTGCGCCCTTCTATTTGTCGCAAACACTGCACCTTCCACGCTGTAATTTATCTTTCTTCAGAGGGCCAGTATAACGTAACTCAAACATGGACACACTTGAACTAGTTTGTGTTGTTGATATTAATATTAATGGGTCTGGTGACTTAGCATCAAAAGAGTGTCCACAAGGCCGCAAAAGTTATTCTCGCAATTGAGCGCCAGATCCTGGCGTATCTCTAGATTTGGTAGCCTGTTTTTATCCCGATCCTGAAGTGCTTCAAGAACGCGAGTGCAATCATCGACATCATCTCTCCAGGCGGATCGTAATAAGGCGAAGCAGGGTAAGTAAGGGTTGCCAGGATTTTCAGGTACTCTAGCTGTTCACATGTATGGAAATGGAAGAACGTAGAGTGAGATTGGTTGCTTACATACGTACCATTTGGTCAAAATGATCTGAAGGGAAGGTCTGAGCTCGTAAACAATGTCAGGCATTGCCCCCTGTTGCCATTCCTCTCACTATATTTTTGAGTCTCTCTCTGCGCAGTTCCTGCAAATGGAACAGCTCATATCAATTGCAATTGTAAGACGTGCCGAAAAACGATTAGAAGAAGTCCACGTCCGTCGTGGATATTCCAGCAAAGTATCCCTGATGAAAGGCTGCTGCTCAGCCCCTACAGGTCGTTTACCTTCTGTGTCACGGGGTTACGTGCAGTTGGGGTGGGTAGAATGCCGAAAAAATGATGTGATAGTAGTGATAAATTGTGAACATTTTTATAACACTGGTTGTGGATGATCGGAAACAAGCCCCAAGCCGACATCACAGAGGTTTTTCTTTCTACAACTAAGACACACCTTACGTGCTGCAACGTAACGTGCAGCCGTAGTTTCCCGAAAGATAGTGATTAATAGAATATGTGAACGAAAACAAACTCATCGCATCACCAAACGAGACGCGAACGAACCGAAAAACAGCCCCACAGAAACGCAGGAAGCCCCACGCAAAGTCCCCAGAGCACTCGCACCATCGAGGCCTCGCCAGCTCCAAGATCAGCGGTCTGGCAGGTAAAAATAATGGTAGATATTACGTGGTCATCCAGCCCATGGCTGTTCTTCATAATCGAGTATTGAGGAGAATTGCCCAAGAGTGTAACGAATAGCGAACAAGACCAGAGGCAGAGAGTTTTGCTGTCTTCGTTATAGGGAAATGAAGCTAGGCAAATCGCTTGATGATAGCGTCATCGTAGTCGTGTTTGCTGCCCTGAATGAGCCGCAGTAAGAACGGCACCGGCCATCTGCAATTCCTTCCGTCAGCTCTGCAACCCAACGATCCCTTAATAGTGGGATTTGTGTCGCTAGGTCTAGAATTCCTCCGGTGCCTTTGAGTTTAGCATATTGTCAAGATACTCGGGGAGATCGCCCTCGCCCAGGACCCCAAAGCGCCACGTCTGCTTCATGTCCCAGATGCAAGCTTCACATTCGACCTCGTACTCTTCACAAACGCCCAGCTCGTGTATAACCGTGACGTTCGGTCTCAGGATCTGGCGGCGTTTGGACTTGGTTCGCGACGTCTTGCCTTGCTTAGAAACACGACCACCAACTTGAGGCAATGCGTTGAGTAGATCGACGAGTTTCTTTGATTCGGCAAAGATATCTCGACTTGCCGGCTTGGGCTGCGACCTCAGGCATATAGTGCACTCGCATTTCTCGTCTTCCTCGTCCTTGTCAATGGGTATCTTGTCGCGATCGACTCTCTTGCGACGATCAACGTAAGATTTCATTACTTGCACCATCTTGAGTAATCTCCGACTAGACTTGCGCGAGGCCTGACGCTCACTGGGGACAAAGCAACGTTAATGAGTCAGGAATGGTCCGAGTCAGGAATAGCAAGAATGACTGGGACAACGCACTCGGAAGATGCGTCGATGAAAGTATCTTGAGTACACGGGACATCGGCACACGTCATGTCGTTCGCCGCCTCAACGCAAGGGAGAGGGGGAAGTGGTTTGTTGTGAGGACAGCGAGAGTGTTCATATTGATAGGGATTGGTAGAAATAGTCTGAAGCGGCCTCTGATAAGCTAGGTCAAGGGTGCCTGTACGCTGTAATTCGGGGGGATGCAGAAGTTGGAAAGAGAAAATACCCGTACCCTCAGCCTATTTATGCATCTTCGACGGTGTGAGTCTGTGAGACCGGAACCAACCTCTGTGTCTCACAAAAATCGGCTACATTTTCTGTCCCCTGTAATAAATCGAAAGCATTGGTATTCAAGAAAAGTCTGTTGATCGTTTAACGTGAAAGGACGAAGTTCGGGGTGGAGAGACATATTGTGCATTGTGATTGTTTATATATATTGAGGCTAATTCATTTGGAGCCGGCAGCCGCCGGTAGCTAGGTTGTAGTTCCGCAGCCGATGACCGCCTTAGGTGATTTGACATGGCCATGTGATGTCTAATGTTCTTGGCCCTACCTGCCGTTTGAGAACAAGGCCTTCAGCCTGACTCACGTCTGGCTTGCACTGAGTTGATGAGGGCTCTTATTCTTCCACGTGTTATGAGGATGCTGCAACAATAACATTACTTCGCCACGTAGTCGGCTATTTTTCTTTATTAAACTATCCATCGCGCCGTTGTCACTGTTTGTGCATCGACATAAAGCTAGGTTATTCATAAAGATTGAGACTAAGCATTTACAAACAACTTTTCTCAAGATAAATCGTCATCTGTCTGATAAACATTGATACCAGCGGGCACGCATGGTGAGTTCGCAGTCCCACAATGACTGAAGATTCATGACTTATATTCATAAGGCAGGATCCCCGCTAACTGCCGATATGTCAACAAGTACTGGGAAACCATCTTTATCACGGACGAGAAACCGCATACCATCCTTGCTGGTTGGGAGAGGAAGATCTTCGGGTGGGCCCTCGTGTAAAGGGAAAGCACCACGGGGGTGTGGTTGCCTAGCTGAAGGGTATTTCGGATCACTGTAACTGGCAGAACACTCGAGACCCTATGCTCCCCAAACCAGATGTCACCCTGCGAGGTCAGCAGTGCAACCGCCCCATCAGTTTGGGAAATTATCACCCCACGAAAGGGACGATAAAACAACCCCTCCAGTGTATATAACGCACAAGAGGATGAACGGTTAGATCCAGAAGGTTCACAGACCACGGTAACACCATTACGATCGGGAAATTCCGACGGTAGCGGCACGGACCCACAACTGGTGTTGAGAAACCAAGCAGCTGGATCCTCAATTGAGTATTGCGCAACCAGTTGGAAAGAAGTAGATGACCAGATGAATCCTCGTCGCATGTCAAATGCGGCAACATATTGCCCGTCCGGCGAGAATCCTACTGAGCGATGTAACGGTAGAATTGGCCGGATATGTTGGGGAATAAGTGAATAGGGAGGCTTGTCGCGGGGGGGGGGGGAGTGAGGGCATTGACTGTCAAGCCCTCTGTTGTAATGTGAATAATGCTCGCGCCTTCATGCCATTCTCTTTCCCCGTACTGGGTGATGCGCACGATCATCGAACCGTCATGAGACAATGATGTAATAGCGTTCTCAGCACCATCAAGCCGGGAAGTGTATTGTACTCGGAATAACGTGATATTATCCAAGATACAAATTTCTCCCTTCAAGTTTTCGGTGACTAGCTTACCGCCGTCGGTGAATAAAAGCCAGACCAACGGGCTTGGAGGTCCGTCCGAAAAGCGTAAAACCCTAACACCAAGCTCGGCATCAACAACTTCCACAAGACCACTGCGAAAGCCCAGTGCAACGTGATGACCATCGTCAGATAGAGTGGCGCATGTGATCGGGGCATCATTGCGCGTGAGAGCATTATTTGACTGCAGTGGAGTACTAGGTGGGGTGCCAAGTTTGTTGATTTGACCATCCACTCGGAGAACTCGGACTGGATCTGAGAGCTTGTTGTAATATGCGAGAACTGGGGATGACGGAGGGAGAAATGGTAGTATTGATCGATAGATGTGACGAGGATCCGATGTATAATATGATGTATGATCTGATGTATTCGGCGCAATGCGAGGATCACAACAGATTGTAATGGCATCATCGACAAGCCTTAACAAATCAGCATTCACTCCCACGAAGTGCTACGTGTTGAATTACTAATGGAATGGTCTCATTGAAAGATGGTGTGCTGCTCACCTCCTTTTGTTCTAATACGAGCCGTAGAGCAGACTCATGATCCATTTGCAACTCCATCCAGAATAACAGATTTGTGGTGAGAAACAAACGGAGTTCTTTCCACAGCTCTTCAGATACTAATGATAAATCAAAGTGCGTTGACCACCAATCCGCCGCATACGCCATATGTTGGGGGAGGTGTCTGAGTTCGAGGTGTTTCCCCGCCCCGAGGGGAACCGGGTCTGCAGTGTGTGCCATGTGTACGTTCCGCTTCAAATTGTCCTTATGGTTGAGAATCTTGAGAAGCGGAAGCGCGAGAACAGCGCCTTTTGTGTCGAAGAAAAACACTCGATCGTCCTTATCCCCATATGGTGGGCCAATGAGGAATTCTTTAGCAGTTGCATGGTAGAAATGCACGGGTTTGTCACTGGAAGTGGGGGTATTGACGATAGAGCCAATTGGGTCCAGAACTGCTCGGATGTCTCCTTCAGATATGGCTAGGATTCTTGACACCACCTGAACACTCGGGGCTATCCGCAATGCAAGGACGGCCCCAACGACGTCGCGATAGGTACGGTGTATGTAAGGAGACACGGCGTGTTCGGTGTTTCCCATTGGTGACCCAGCGGTTTGACCAGAAAATAAAGCAAAATAAACAACATTCCCATACCGGTATGCTCGCCGAAGGATGTGCAAGTAGTCATCATTCAGGTCTCTGCTCGTGGCAGCATCATCTTTCACGATGTGGAAGGCACGTTGGAACGTGTAGCCGGACGAAGCAAGGATTCTGACTTGTCGAACTCGGATTTCCGCAAGCACGGGTAATTGGTGGCAAGTTCTCGCAAATGCGCACAGGTCATCCTCTGATGGCATCCAAGTTGAGTGTAGTTGAGGAATTTCTGCGAGACCGCGCTCCACCATTACCCTGATAGTATGGTTGGTATCTTTTTTACTGATCTTGTCCGTGTACAAGCCGGGGACGCCCTGGGATGGACCCAGAACGGTGCGTATCTCTAGTTCGGGCCGGGCGCTCACAAGGATCATGAAATTGGGAGGGAACCGATTGAACAGGAGCACCAACTCCATCAGCTTGGCGAGAGCATCACGACCCCCGCATTCATCTAGGCCATCGAGCACAACCACGGGGTAGTTCCCCTCCGAAGGAAACACTTTACTGATCGAGCTCAGGGGCTCTAGTACAAGGGATTCCAACCGCTCTTTGAGAGGACGTCTGAGGACATTGCGAAATGACCGATCAAGTAGACGATTGACCAGCAACATCTCATAGTCTCGACTGAATGTTGCCAGCTGGCTGGCGAGAGTGGTAGGGAATAAATCGATGGAATCTGCACCGGCTCGGCTCCCCGTTTTATCCCAGAAGAATGAAGCAGCAAGGCGTTTGTCTTGCGCAAGACTATGGGCGGTGCTCTTTGATATTGCCGTCTTTCCTGTCCCTGGCGAGCCCTGCAACCAGACAAATCGGCCGTTACGACGATCGACTAGTTCCATAATGGAGTTTCGGATATCAGCCCTGGTAGATCTAAAGCACTGCTTCTTCGTTACGCTGACATATTCAGCGTCGGCCACAGGTAATTTCGAGAGTGCATCTGACACAAGTTTGAGGAGGGGGAGCAAGCAAGTGGAAAGAAAGACTCACAGTCAGTCCGCCGTTGGGCATTTTCTCGCAGGTTTGCGGTTGACGCTGAGGCCTGCACGGGGTGTTAACGCAATTCATTTTCTTAAACCTCGAATGATCACAAACCGTGAAAACGCGGATTGCACGAGCGATGGTTGCCTCCGTAGCGCTTATTTGAGCCGCAATAGCCGAAGCTGATATTACTTTTAATGCCGTCGCTTCCTTCTGAAGTCCGCTGATGCTCTGAACCTGAGATTCCAGATCACTGTAATGATGACGGATCAGAACATCACAGGAACGGGTTCAATGGGCAGCACATACGATCGAAGCACGTCTACCAAGTCATTTATCTCTGGCGGTATATCAACGTCCAAGCATTGAAGGGGCCCGAGTATCACATCTTTAACTTGGCTTATTGACGTGCACAGATCTTGAAGTTTTGCGTTATTTCCATCTACAGTCTAGAGGTTTGGATGGAACGTTCAGTATCACTTGGGGATGGCCTGGGGGATGACTAACTTCATAGGTTTGGATCAATGAAAGAAGAACGTTCGGAATCTGGTCGAGGTTTGGGATAGGCGCAGCCTTGAGGCCCGCTGCCGCTACTTGGAGAGCAACTTTCGCAAAGGCGATTGCCTTGTCCTTCTGACTCATCTTCACGACTGGCCGCGATAAATGGGCGTTGTCTGAGGGGTGGGATAGGTGCCCGTGAGTAGAGACCGATATCTCAGTATTGGAAGGCCTCTGCTCATGTTCACCGCCGACGTAGGAGTTGTGATGAGAGCCTTGGGACCCTACGCTTGCAGATGAGGCGGAGGGTGGCCCCTGGCGCTTGTGCAGTGATGGAGAAAGGCGCGCCCTTGGGTGTTGGCGCCCGGCGATGGAATTTTTGTCAACGTTGTCGCCTTCTGACTCTGCTCCTCCGCCGTTGCTTACACGCGCGCTGGGCGGTAGATTCAATAGAGGCACAAGCCGTGGGCCCTTCGCCGCGGCATTGTGCTCGGTGGCGCTTCGTTGGATCTCTGGTGATTCAGATAATGTCTCCGAGCCATGCGATTCCGGGCGCGAGATCCAAAAACAGAACCGTGAACCCCAACGTCCACACACCCCACAGAGCATTGCACGAGGAGCAATCAGAAGAGCAGTTAGATAACGTGATGACCCCGAGGCGGCCACTGAGGCAATACAATTTCGCAATTTATCTCGAATAGCGGCTACGGCTTGAAAGAGACTAGTCACAGTAGCCCAACGTCTCCTCCATTTCACGAAGAGTGGAATTTGAAGACCCCGCGCGCGTCGCGAGTGTCTCGACGACTTGTAAGTAGCGATGGCGCGATGTCTGTGTGATGTCTATGCTGCAATCAATAGGGAAGGTCCGTTGGGTGGATCTTCTACCGCCATAACATCGAAAAACATCTTGGTTGAAGGCAGAATGAAATAATATCGTAGTCAGGGAGGGAGGTACGCTATAGACGCCAAATCTTGCTCGTTGAAGGCGTCGCAGTCAACATTGCCAAATATTCTTCCGTTCGTGTCTGTCAGCCTAGGGATCCTTCGCAATAATAGAATACGAAGACCACTTCGATAGGGATATTTCACTCTACTGGTGCCGGCATACCTTCTATCCGTATCTAACAAGTTCACGGACATGCCGAATCCTCGCCCTTACTGTTACTGGCTGGCGCGCTCTCCGATTTCCTGTGTCTGCACTTCGCACCGGCGATCCGATGCCGCAGGCTAGCACCCTCACTGATGTCCTTTGAATATCGCTGTCTCGCTCAGTGTCACGACTGGTCGAATGACCTTCTATATACCCCAGGCCCCTTTCTCTGATTCTTATCACAGTAGTGGGAATTTTTCAACGGAAACCCGCGATACCACAGAATGCAGACTGTCCAATTGGTATCAGCATTTTTTTTCTTGTGTCGGGTCGAACACTGACTACACGTTGGACAAACCGTTGAAAGAATATATTTGTTGTATCGAATCCGATGAAATCCTAGTAATCAAGGTTTGAGGCTAGGATTTCATCTGATTGACACATCGATACAACATATGTTGTTTCTCGAAGCTGGTCCGAAGTGTACCAGTGTTATATTTTTTTGGGCAACCACCTAGAAAAATAATTTCGATGCCATTCCGACAGTTTGCATTATGCATGTCTTTGCCGGTTTCCAACAAAAACAGCAACCTCTTGGACTCTTGCTCTCTCGGCGTATTATGTTTGCTCTGTGTATTCTATTCCAATGGGCCTCCTTCTGGTATCCCCTTTCAGTGTCCACACGAACTTTCCTATACAGCAGCTGCCTTTGTACACGGCGCCGACATTACAGTGCTCCTTACCGACGACGGATGTTCCTTATGTTTTCCATTGAACCAATTCCCCAAAACAACCGCAATATCTCTCCTTCACATATTGCAACGCGATAGATTTAGAACATTGACTGACCCCAAGACGACGCGAACAGCATCATGCATACAGCTATACACAGTACAGAGCTAGACTGACTTCCGTCAGTCTATTAGGAATACTCCAGTCTCGCTAGTTGGAGGACTGTGCTGGGTCACGAGGGGTTACATATTCACGGTGTGACGGATCTAGTACAATGTAACGTGTGACTGTTTCGTGGGAGCTGTGTGACTTTTTCTACTAGATAAGTGCGAATAAGGGTTGATTGACAGAGAGCACCAATGTGAAGTGAGGTGCGAAAGGCTGTATCGACAGAGGGGACACAAGGTGAGGTCCGATTGAGGTCCGATTTGGGATCGAACAATAGGCCCATATGACCAATGTCTTCAGTCTATCAACAGAACCGCGTCCGAACCGATGACACACGCGGTGATGTGACTGTCACTCGTGATCAATAGACTGAGCCTGATCAGTCTAAGTACAGAGCAGCACTTCGTCTAATGGGTTACATTTACAAACTGGGGCGATTTGATTTCTCCGATTCAGAACTGAATCGATTCCGAAAACGTGTTGTCCTGTTGGCCTTGGCATACCATTCGGCCGGCTCCGTTCAACACTGCAAGCCATTGAAATTTGAATGATGTGATGGCCCCACAAGTACCTGCACAGCCCGCCTGGCGTGTAATGTATAAAAATGTATTCAGATTGATCTGACACGATTCTCAGAATCAAGCTTCGCCTCATTACTGTACACTGCCCCTAGCTTAACACTGCCTTTCCACATGGCGACCGTCTGCCGCTCAGGCTTAAAGGCACACATGTGCATTATGCACAGTATATGGCAAGCCTAGAAACACTAAAATTTTGCAGTGTTGCCCACGTTACATGTGAAAAAGAAGCAGTGCCATGCATGTATTAGTCCGAATGTCCAACGAAGCAAGTAACTAAAGTATCATGGCAACGTGTCATATGGCGTGTGAACGTACAATGCAGCACAGAGTGCCGACACTGACCAAGTTATTTTTAGAAAACAGCGTTAACTGACAAGACATCTTTTATAATTACGGCGACAAGATAATATCAGGGATTTAGTCTCGCGTGAGAACAGCGGAGGAATCGAAATCAACGATGTTAATCACTGGTCCAGCGACTACGGGTTCAGTCTTGCCATCAGGAGAAGTTGTCTATGAAGAGCAAAATGGAACGAAAACCGTCAGCATGCGAATTGTTTTGAAAGGCCAGTATAGGGCCGGGTTTGTTGAAAAATGGAATGAAATCTCACAATGATAGTGTAATATGTGCCAAACAAGTTAGCGGGGACTTTCGCCTTCTTGTCCGCCGACAACTTAACAGTCTTCACCTCGAGACCGTACAAGAAGGCGGCATAGTAAGTGGTACCAGGCTTAGACTTGAAGGTGAAGGTAACTTCGGTTCCCGACGGAGCATTGGGAGGGTTCACAGAGAGTGAGGGGTTCGGCTTGAATGGGAGCTTTGGGTTCGTTGGGGGGCAGCTATCGATGAAAGGAGTGACCAGTGTGAGAATGTCACTAAAAGTAATACGAAATGATTAGTGAGGTCAAACAAATATCCGTTGTTGGTTGTCGTACTTGGGCGTGAGGGGAGTGTCCACAGGGCTGGAGAACGGCTGCTTGTGGTTAACGTCAGAGTTTACTGAGGAAAAATCGCGCGGTTAATTACAGTAACCAAGATATTGCAAAAAAATATGAAACGTACTGAAGGCATTATGGCGGGCTTCCATGGGAAGAATCTCTCCCGCGACGGTGAGTAACTTCTTGTCGGAAATGGCAGCCAAGGCGCCAGAGTATGCGCTAACGCCACCACCCTCGAGGACAGCGGCAAGGGCGGCAAACTCAACGGGGTTGTTATAAGGGAACCTGACGTGGGGG
>Ga0307508_10003366_pt1 | contig 16209 bp, 14 predicted proteins | sample 9_EM_MG_FD_203089 | JGI IMG/M metagenome (GOLD analysis project Ga0307508, IMG submission 203089) | Populus trichocarpa ectomycorrhiza microbial communities from riparian zone in the Pacific Northwest, United States - 9_EM | ecosystem: Host-associated > Plants > Roots > Unclassified | place...
CGGCATGCAGCGCAAGCTCGACGTGGCCATGGGGCTCATGCACGGGCCCCGCGTGCTGTTCCTCGACGAACCCACGACCGGCCTGGACCCGCAGGCCCGCCTGGAACTGTGGGCGGAGATCGCCCGGCTGGCCCGGCACGAAGGGCTGACCGTCCTGCTCACCACCCACTACCTGGAGGAGGCCGACCACCTCGCCTCGCAGCTGGTGATCGTCGACGCCGGCCGGGTGGTCGCCGCCGGCACCCCCGACCAGCTCAAGAGCGAGCTGGGCGGGGACACGATCCTGGTCGGTCTCGCCCGCCGGCCCGACGCCGACCGGGCCCGCGCGGCGATCGGGACGGTGCACGGCATCGGCGCCGTCGTCACCGAGGGCGGGGCGCTGCGCACCCGGGTGACCAACGGCGCGGCCGTCCTGCCCGCGGCGCTCAGCGCGCTGGACGCCGCGGGTGTCGAGCTGGCCTCGGTCAGCGTCGCCCGGCCCTCGCTGGACGACGTGTACCTGCACCACGCCGGCCGCAGCTTCCGGGAGGCCGACCGTCTCGGCGGCGCACCTCTCGGCGCCGAGCGCGAGGCGGTGTCGCTGTGACCGCCGCGCTGACCCACGCCCGGCTGCTGTCCGGCCGCTCCCTGCGTACCTTGTCCCGCCAGCCCGCGTACCTGCTGTTCACGCTGGTCCAGCCGATGGTGTGGCTGCTGCTGTTCGGCCAGCTCTTCCGCCGGGTCGCGGAGCTGCCCGGCTTCGAGGGCAACTACCTGGACTACCTCACCCCGGGCGTGGTGGTGATGACCGCGATGATGACCGCCGGGTGGAGCGGCACGGCGATCGTCCAGGACATGGAGCGCGGCGTGATGGACCGCACGCTCACCTCCCCGATCCGCCGGTCCGCCCTGGTCGCCGCCGGCCTCGCGCATCAGGCCCTGGTCACCGTGGTCCAGTCGCTGATCATGTTCGCCATCGGGCTGCTGGCCGGCGCGCGGTACCCGGGAGGCGCCCGCGGACTGCTGGTCGTGCTGGCCTGCGCGGTGCTGGTCGCCCTGGTGTTCGCCGGGCTGTCCAACGCGGTCGCGCTGCTGGTTCACCAGCAGGAGGCGCTGATCGCCGTCTCTCAATTCCTGGTGTTGCCGCTGGCGTTCCTGTCCTCGGTGATGATGGCGCCCGCGCTGATGCCCGGTTGGGTGGCGCGGGCGGCCCGGTTCAACCCGCTGGACTGGGCGGCGGTGGCCAGCCGGGAGGCGCTGCGCGCGGCCCCCGACTGGGGGCTGGTGCTCGACCGGGTGGCGCTGCTGGCGGCCCTGGCGATCCTGATGGCCTGGCTCGCCGCCCGCGCCTACCGCGTCCACCAGCGCTCGCTCTAGCCAGCCCGCCGCGACGGGCGGCCTCGTCCAGGCGAGTCCGCCCGCCGCGGTCTCGTCCAGGCGAGCCCGCCCGCAGTGTCGTTCGAGTGCGGTTTTGGGGTGGCACCGACCGTCCCCGGCCTGATCTGCTTCAGCACCGCGGGCCGTTGGGTAAAGATCCGTGATGATCTGCCGCCGGCCCGGGAAACAGTCTTCGCTGGGGCTTCACAACCAACCAGACGTGGGCACATCCAGCCAGTAGTGAAGAAAAATCGAATACGGCCTTCCCGGCCCCCGTCACTCTGCGTGCCAGAGCGCGGACCTGCGAGTTTCCGAACAGCGTGTCGGGCGCAACCCAGTCGATGACGGCCCAGGTCCGCGTCCGCGCATGGCTAGGCGCGACCGCCCGGATCCAGCGCGCGGAAGCGGACGGTCGTGCCCGGGGCGAGCAGCGCGGGCGGGTCGCCGGTCACGTCGAAGAGGCGTTGCTCAGTGCGCCCGATGAGCTGCCAGCCGCCCGGCGACTCGCCCGGGTAGACCGCCGTGTAGGCCTCGGCGAGCCCGACCGAGCCGGCCGGCACGCGCGGCCGCGGCGAACGGAGCCGCGGCACCCGCAACTCGGGCGGCAGGCCGGTCAGGTAGGCGAAGCCCGGCGCGAACCCGCAGAACTCCACCGTGAACACGGTGGAGCAGTGGATGCGTACCACGTCGTCGGCGGTGGTGTTCCACTGGCGCGCGACGTCCAGCAGGTCGGGCCCGTCGTAGACCGCGGGGATGGTGACCTCCCGCTCGACCGCGCGCGGCGGCGGGGGCGGCGGGGGCGCCGCCCGGAGCAGGTCGGCGAAGCGTGCCGCGTCGCTCAATCCGTCGACCAGGATGGTGGTCGCCCCGGGCACGATCTCGGCGGCCGCCAGCCGTCCGCTCTCGCGCCACCGCCGCAGCTCCGCGTACCACCCCGGCGCCTCCCCCGGGTCCACCTCGATCAGCACGGCCTCGCGGCCGGCGCGTCGCACCCGCACCCATCACCTCCGGGGCCGATCCAATATCGTTGAACGATAACCGGCGCCCCGGCACCTTCGGGTCCCAAGCATGATCGGTTAGCTTGCGGTCGATGGCTAGCGTCGGCTCGGTGACCTCCCTGCCCGAGCGCCGACGCTCCGCCGTGCCGTTCCTGCCGCGGCGGCACGGGGGCAACCGTGGCGTCCCCGGTCTCGTGATCGGCGTAGGCCTGGCCGCGTGCGCGCTCGCGGCGCTCGGCTGGATGGGCCTCGGGCCGGACATCGACGAACCGGCGGCGGCCGCCGGGCGGTACCTCGAGCGCATCGAGGCCGGCGACGACACCGCCGCGTACCGCATGGTCTGCGCCCGGACCCACCGCGACCTGACCGCGAAGGCCTTCACCGCCCGGGTTGTCGCGGGCCCGCGCCCGGTCAGCCACGCCGTGACCGGCGGGGAGTTCCTCGACGATCCCGGCCACGTGGCCGGGCTCGACGTGCGGATAGTCGATCGGACCGGCGCGACCCGCCAGATCAGCCTCACCGTGGAGAACGGCGAGGGCGCCTGGAAGGTCTGCGGCGAAACCCTCGTATGACGGATCTGCCGGCAGGCGGCTAGGCGAAGCCGGGCGGTTGGTGGCCGGGGTGACGGCCGCCCGGTTGTCCTCGCCCGGGCGGCGGGCGTTTCCCGGGGGCGGCGGCGATGGGGTCGGCCCGGGCCAAGTGTGCGGAGAGCCAGTCGAAGGCGGGCGCCTCCATCTGCCGCCAGACGGCGAGGCTGTGGCCCCCGTGCGGCAGGGTCGCCGTGGTGACGAGCGTCGGCGGCCGGGCCAGCGCGACGACCTGGCGCGATCCTCGGCGGGCCGCCGTCTCGTCCGCGGCCCAGGCGACGTAGAGCGAGACCGGGACCGGCGCCAGGTGCATCATCCGCCAGGCGACGTTGTTGGTGGTCTTCTCGCTGCCGTCGCCGACCTTGATGCCCGGATCGGCATAGCCGGAGAGGCTCGCCCCCGCGCCGTACCGGTCGGGGTGGCGCAGGGCGAGGTTCATCGCGCAGAACCCGCCGGCGGAGTACCCGACCAGTCCCCAGGCGGCCCGCTCCGGGCGGATCCGCAAATGGTCCTTGGCCCAGCGCGGCACGTCGAGGATCAGGTAGGTCTCGGCGTGCGGGCCCCGGGCGAGGTCGGTGCACTCGGTGTCCAGCAGGCTGTTCGTGGTCTGGTACGGGAAGAGCACGACGGTCGCCGCCATCCGCCCGGCGGCGATCTCGCGGTCCAGGTATCGCTTGACGTCCAGCCGGCGGATCCACGCGTCCGGGGTGCCGGGGTAACCGTGCAGCGCCTCGATCACCGGGAATCGGAGCCTGGCGCCCTGCGGCGTCGAGTACGCCCCCGGCAGGTAGACGGTCATCGGCATGGTCATGCCGCTGGCGGTGCCCGGCACCACATAGCTCACCAGCCGGCCGGCGGGGCCGCTGGTCCTCGGGTCCGCCGGGCCCACCGGCAGTCCCGGGTCCGTCGGACCGGCCGGTTGGGTGACGGGCGCCTCCTGTTCGACGCCGGCGGACCGGCCGAACAGCGCCGACCAGGTCGGGAACGTCTCGGTGAGCCGGTTGAGCTGCAGCGCGGCCGTGCCGGTCACGCTGAGCAGGACCCCGGTGACGAGCAGGGCACGGCCGAGGATCCGGCGCCGGTCCCACGCGTACGCGAGCAGGCCGGTCGCCGCCAGCGCCGCCGTGAGCGCGCTCAGCACGGTGGTCACGCCGTCGATGGTCACGACGGCAGTCGCAGCGGCGCGGCGAGCGGCGCCGGCAGCTGCCGGGCGGCCGAGGCGAGGGCGGCGCTCAGGTGTGCGCCGTCGGTGACGGTCGAGGTCGCGAACTGGTCGGGGGCGAGCGCGCGCCACTGCTCGGCGAGCGTCGCGAAGCGCCGGTCGGCGACGACGGCCCAGCCGGTCGCGGTGACGCGGGCGTCGCGTTCGAGGCGCGCCGGAATCGTGAGCAGATCGTTGGCGACGGTCGTCGGCGCCGGCGTGACGACCAGGGTCAGGACGTCGGGCACGGACTCGGACCGGGCGTGTACGGGCAGCGTCTCGCCGGGGCCGGCGAGCACGACGATGACGGGAAAGGAGTGGTCGGGGCGCCCCGCGTACCCGGAAGGCGGGATAATCCTCGCCGGCGCGGCCAGCCGCCAGGCGGTGGCTTCCGGCGGCGACCAGGACAGGCCGGGTCCGGCGGCGGCCCCGGCCGCCAGGCTCCCGTCGAGCCGGCCGGGCTGCTGCGACACGGACTGGGTGAGCGCGCCGGTGTCGCCGGTGAGCGCCTGCCAGGACGGGTAGAAGCCGTCGATGCGGTTGGCGATCAGCCCGACGATCAGCACCACGAGCGACTCGACCAGGAGCAGCCCGGTGACGCGCACCGGCAGCCGCCACGACCCGGAGGCCCGCCAGAACCTCACCGTCACGGCCGCGGCCAGGACGGCGAGGACGCCGGTGAGCAGGATCAGTGGGAGGCCGGTAGGTCCCATCAGGCCGCCTCCCCCGGTTCGACGGACGGTCCCGCGACCGCCGCGGCGGCGCGGGCCGGACGCGGCGTGTAGCACGGTAGGAACGCCTCGGCGCTCAACGCCGCGATCGCGATGCGGGGCAGGTCCCGCGCCGAGGGGAAGCATAGGTAGCGGGGCTGCCAGGTGGGAAGGTACTTGGCGTTCGCCCGGTACAGGGACTCGATCTGCCACAGTCGCGAGGCCGCCCGCAGCACCCGGTCGCAGAGCCGGATCCACGGGCCGGCGCCGAGCCCTTCGGCCCGGGCGAACACCGAGCGCAGCACCGCGAAGTTGAGCGAGATGCGAGCGATGCCCAGCTCGGCGGCGGCCTCGGCAGCGGCCACGACCATGAGCTCGGTCAGCCCGTTCGGCGCGGTGCGGTCGCCACGCATCAGGTCGAGGGAGAGCCCGCACGTCCCCCACGGGACGAACTGCAGCAGCCCGCGGAGCCGGCCGTCGCCGTCGCGGCACAACACGAGCAGGCAGTCGCCGTCGGCGGGGTCGCCCACCCGGGACAGCGCCATCGAGAAGCCGCGCTCGACCTTGCCGTCGCGGAACTCGTTCGCGCCCTGAACCGCCTCGGCGAGCGTCTCCGGGTCCAGGTCGCGCTGGCGGACCACGCGACAGCTGTAGCCGGCGCGCCGCATCCGGCCGACCGCCTGGCGTACGGCGCGCATCGGCCGGCCCTCCAGCGAGAAGCCGGCGACGTCGAGGATCGCCTCGTCACCCAGCTCGATCACGTCGAGCCCGGCCCGCTGGTACGCCCGGCCGCCGGCTGTCCCGCACGCCAGCACGGCCGGCGTCCAGCCGTGCGTGGCGCAGTCGGCCAGCCACCGGCCGATCACCTCGGGCCACAGCGACGGCGCCCCGATCGGGTCGCCGGAGGCCAGGCTCACCCCGTTGACGACCCGGTACGCCACCGCGGCCTTGCCGGACGGAACCCAGTGCAGCAGCTTGTCGGGGCGCAGCGCGAAGTAGCCGAGCGAGTCGCCGTCGCCCTGGCGGGCCAGCAGCTCGCGCAGCCGGGTCTGCTCGTCGGCGGAGGTCGGCGACTGCCGGGTCGGCGGACGCAGCAGCAGCACCCCGGCGCACGCGAAGGCGAGCAGGCCGAACGTGCCGGTCGTGACGGCCACGGCTTCGGCGCCGAGTGGGCGCGCGAAGCGGACCGGGCCGGTCACCCCGATCAGCCCGAGAGCCGCATGCCCGGCCCAGGCCAGGATGCCCGGGCGCCCGACGAGACGATTGCCGCGGATGGCGATCTCAAGGAAGCCGAGGACGAAACCGGAGCCCAGCAGCAGCCCGCACGCCCGCAGCGCCAGCCACCGGTTGCGCAGGTCGCCCCGGGCGGTGAACTGGTGGCGGGTGGCGATCAGGGCGACCAACAGCGCGAGCGCGAAGCCGGCCGGCACGCCGCCGCCCTTGGCCAGGTGCAGCACGGCGCTGACCGCGGAGAGGGCGACGGCCACCAGCCACGCTCGGCGCTTGCCGCGGCGAAGGCCGGCGCCCAGGTAGATGAGCAGCACGCCGACGACGCCGGCGACGGCTCGGGCGGTGAGCATCCCGGTGGTCGGCAGCAGGTCGGCCAGCGGGGAAAGCCGGTGCGGTCGCGGGGGCAACACGCACAACACCGCGTTCACCAACCCGACGAACTGCACCATCCGCGCCACCACCCAGCGCGACGACGGCGGCCGTACCGTCCACGCCGACGCCGCTTGGACGGCAGCGTCCCCGCCGTCCGCTTGCGGTTCGGCGCCCCGGCGAGCCCGTGTCGGCATCTCGTATCCCCCGTCTGTCGCCGCGAAGCGGCAGTTGAAGCATTGAACTCCGGTAACCGTCAAAGCCAGGTAAAGGCCGACACTCGTACGCGTGAATGGGTCGAGTTGCCGACAGTCCCGGAAGGCACGGAGGCAAATATGGTTCCCGCCCGGGCCCGACGACCGTCACCGCCGAGGACTGGCACCTTTCCGGGAGAAGCTGGAGGCTGTCAGCACCGCCAGTGTCGTGGCGCCCGCACAGCCCGTGGCGAGCCGGTGCGGTTTTGCCGGAAATGCCGAGGAGGAGATCGATGACCCGCACCGCGTACACGACCTGCCCGCTCTGCGAGGCCACCTGCGGGCTGGAGCTGACCCTCGACGGCGACCGGATCACCGGGGTGCGTGGCGACCGCGACGATCCGCTCAGCCGCGGATACCTGTGTCCGAAGGGCGCCAGCCTCGGGCAGCTCGACGCCGATCCCGACCGGGTGCGCCAGCCGCTGGTGCGCCGCGACGGCAAGCTGGCGCCGGCCGGCTGGGACGAGGCGTTCGAGGCCGTGGACGACGCGCTGACCAGGATCATCGAGGCGCACGGCCGGGACGCGGTCGCCCTCTACCTGGGCAACCCGAACGTGCACACGCTGGCCGGCGGGATGTTCGCGGGGACGCTGCGCAAGGCGTCGGGCTCCCGCAACATCTACACCGCGTCGACGGTCGACCAGATGCCCAAGCACGTCTCCTGCGGCTACCTGTTCGGCCACCCGCTGGCGATCCCGGTGCCCGACGTCGACCGCACCGACTTCCTGCTGATCCTCGGCGCCGACCCGTACTCGTCCAACGGCTCGCTGTGGACCGTGCCGGACCTGCCCGCCCGGCTCGCCGAGCTGCGCCGGCGCGGAGGCCGGATGGTCGTGGTCGATCCGCGCCGCACCCGTACCGCCCGGGCCGCCGACCGGCACCTGCCGATCCGGCCCGGCGGCGACGTCTACCTTCTGCTCGCCCTCGTGCACGAGCTGTTCGCCCGTGACCTCGTGCGGCTCGGCGAGCTCGCGCCGCACGTGTCCGGCGTCGACGAGGTGCGCGAGCTGACCGCCGCGTACCCGCCGGAGACCGTCGCGCCCTGGTGCGGGATCACCGCGGACGCGATCCGCGAGCTCGCCGCGGACCTGGCCGCCGCGCCCCGGGCCGCCGTGTACGGCCGGATCGGCACGACGACGGTGCCGCACGGCACCCTGACCAGCTGGCTCGTGGACGTGCTCAATGTGCTGACCGGCAATCTGGACCGCCCGGGCGGCGCGATGTTCCCGCTGCCGGCGCACGGACGCCGCGGCAGCGGTCGAGGGCCCGGCTTCGCCACCGGGCGCTGGCACAGCCGGGTACGCGCTCTGCCCGAGGTGCTCGGCGAGTTCCCCGCCGTCACGCTGGCCGACGAGATCCTCACCCCGGGCCCCGGGCAGGTGCGCGCGCTGATCACGGTGGCCGGCAACCCGGCGCTGTCGGTGCCGAACGCGGGTCGGCTGGACGCGGCGATCGCCGGGCTCGACTTCGTGGTCTGCGTCGACCCGTACCTCAACGCCACGACCCGGCACGCGGACGTGCTGCTGCCCCCGCCGCCGCACAGCCGGCAGGCGCACTACGACCTGTCCTTCTACCACTTCGCGGTGCGCAACGTGGCCCGCTTCTCGCCGCCGGTCGCGCCGCCGGACGCCGGCGCGATGGACGAGAGCGACATCCTGCTGCGGCTCATCGGGATCCTGTCCGGGCACGGCCCGCACGTGAGCGTCGACGGCCCGGCCGAGATGCGCCGCCGGCTCGACAAACGGCTGCAGAGCGGCCCGTACGGGCTGTCGCTCGAGAAGCTGGAGGCGGAGCCGCACGGGGTGGACCTGGGCCCGCTGGGGCCGCGGATCCCGGAGATCCTGCGGACCGCCTCGGGGCGGATCGAGCTGTGCCCGGCGCCGATCGCGGCCGAGCTGGCCAATCTGGAGGCCCCGGAGGAGGTGCCCGGCGACACGCTCGTGGTCGTCGGCCGGCGCCACGTGCGCACCAACAACTCCTGGATGCACAACGTCCCGGCGCTGGTCAAGGGCCGGCCGCTGTGCACGATCCAGATCCACCCGTCCGACGCCGGCCGGCTCGGCCTGGCAGCGGGCGGCCGGGCCATGGTCACCTCCCGGGTCGGGCGGGTCGAGCTGCCGGTGGAGATCACCGACGACATCGCGCCGGGAGTGGTGAGCATCCCGCACGGGTTTGGACACGACCTGCCCGGCGTTGAGCTGTCGGTGGCCCGACGGTCGTCGCCGGGGGTCAACAGCAACCTTCTCACCGACGACCTGCGCGTGGATCCCTTGTCCGGAAACGCGGTGCTCAACGGCGTACGCGTGCGGGTGGTCCCCGCCTGATGACCCCGTGCGTAGGCTGGGCTCCCGCACGGCGTGAGGAGCGAACGTGACCCGGCGCAAGGCTCTGGTGGTTCGAGGCGGCTGGGAGGGGCACCGGCCGGTCGAGGCCACCGAGCTGTTCCTGCCCTTCCTCGAGCGGAACGGCTACGCGGTCCTGGTGCGGGAGTCGCCCGAGATCTACGCCGACGCCCGCGAGATGGCCGGGACCGACCTGATCGTGCAGTGCGTGTCCATGTCCGAGATCAGCGCCGACCAGGTGTCCGGCCTGCGGGCCGCCGTCGAGGCCGGCACCGGCTTCACCGGCTGGCACGGCGGCGTCGCCGACTCGTTCCGCGCCTCGTCGGCCTACCTGCACCTGGTCGGCGGCCAGTTCGCGACCCATCCGGGCAAGGAGCCCGCGCAGTGCGGCGGCGACGAGACCGACAACTTCCTGCCGTACCGGGTGAACCTCACCCCGCTCGGCCGGGAGCACCCGGTCACCGCCGGCCTGGACGACTTCGACCTGCGCACCGAGCAGTACTGGGTGCTGCACGACGACCTCATCGACGTGCTCGCCACCACCACCCATCCGATGCGCCCGTGGCAGCCCTGGCACCGGCCGATCACCTCGCCGGCGATCTGGACCCGCCGGTGGGGCGACGGCCGGATCGTCGTGACGACCCCCGGGCACAGCCTGGACGTGCTGCGGGACCCGAACGTCCGGACGGTGATCGAAAGAGGCATGCTGTGGGCGACCCGCACCGCGTCGGCATCGTAGGGCTCGGCGTCATCGCCCGGCAGTACCTCGACACCCTCGCCGGGCATCCCGCCGTGACCGTCGCCGCGGTGGCCGATCTCGACGAGCGGCGCTCGGCCGCGGCCGCCGCCGAACTGCCCGACGCCCGGGCCCTGCCGGTCGAACGGCTGCTCGCCGACCCCGAGGTGCAGACCGTCCTCAACCTCACGGTCCCCGCGGCACACGCCGAGATCGCGCTGCGCGCCATAGGTCACGGCAAGCACGTGTACGGCGAGAAGCCGCTCGCCGCCACCTTCCCGCAGGGCCGCTCGATTCTCGGCGCGGCGGCCGCCGCCGGCCTGAGCGTGGCCTGCGCCCCGGACACCGTGCTGGGCGCCGGCACGCAGACCGCCCGGGCCGCGATCGACGGCGGGCTGATCGGGCGGCCGTTGAGCGCGTCGGCGGTCATGGTCACGCCCGGTCACGAGCGCTGGCATCCGAACCCGGACTTCTACTACCTGGCCGGCGGCGGCCCGCTGCTGGACATGGGACCGTACTACCTGTCGGCGCTGGTACAGCTGCTCGGCCCGGTCCGCACGGTGATCGGGGCGGGCTCCCGGCTGCGGGCGGAGCGGGTGATCGGGTCGGGTCCCCGCGCCGGGACGCGCATCCCGGTGGAGGTGGACAGCCACGTCTCGGGCGTGCTGGAGCACGCCGGCGGCGTGCTGTCGACGATCACCACGAGCTTCGACGGCGTACGCGCCACGGCCGCGCCGATCGAGGTGCACGGCGAGGCGGGGACGCTCGCCGTGCCCGACCCGAACCAGTTCGACGGCGAGGTCCGGCTCTTCGCGCTGGGCGACAACCGATGGCGCCCGCTGCAGCCGTCCGCCGGTTATGCGGGCGGGCGCCGGGGCGTCGGCCTGCTCGACCAGATCGCGGCCGGCCCGGGCCGCCCGCCGCGGGCCGGCGGGGCGCTCGCCCTGCACGTGCTGGAGGCGATGACCGCCCTGCTGCGATCCGCCGCCGAGGGGCGGCGGATCGAGCTGACGACGACGGCCGAGCGACCCCCGGCGGTTCCGCTGACCCCGGCCGAACGCTGGCGGGGCCGGCTCTGACCACCCGTCCGGGCAGGGGTCAGCGCACGGTGCGGTACCGCATCCGCATGACTCCCGTGCCGAAGTCCTCGGACTCGATCCGGTCCAGCAGCAGCGGGTGGTCCAGGTCGCCGAACAGGCGCATGCCCGTGCCGAGCGCGACCGGGTGGACGATCACGTCGTACTCGTCGATCAGGCCGAGCCGGGAGACGTGCTGAGCGAAGCGCGCGCCGCCGGACACCGCGATGTCCTTGCCCGGTTGTCGCCTCAGCGCGGCGATCTCCTCGGCGACGCCGCGGGTCGCCAGCCTGGCGTTGGCCCAGTCGACCCGGTCGAGAGTGTTCGAGAAGACCACCTTCGTGGCCGCGTTCATCAGCGAAGCGATCTCGTCGGTCGAGTGGGGCCACTGCGCGGCCTGGCCGAGGTAGTTGACCCGCCCCATCAGGTACGTGTCGTACGCGCTGAGCGAGGCGACGATCGAGTCCTTCAGCGACTTGTCGAACGCGCGCCACATCCAGCTCAGGTCTCCCGTCGAGTCCGCGACGAACCCGTCGAGCGAGACCTGCATGCCGAGGACGACTTTTCGGCTCGCCTCATCAGTTGGTTTTGTCATGTCCGTTGAGACGGGGCGACGGGCAGAAAGGAATCGCCGCTGTCGGTTCCGGAGAGGGCCGGCGCCAGGCCGAGCAACGCGAGCACGGCGTCGTCGGTGAAGTCGACGATCTCGGTGATCGCCCCGTTCTCGATGCGCAGCACCTCGAGCGCGAACAGGCGGAACGCGGTGTCGCCGAGACGGCGGAGATAGACCGCCACCGCCGGCTGCCGGTTGGCGCCGGTCTCCACGTACCGGTACTCGCCTGGGTCGGCGAACTTCCGGCAGCCCTCGACGAACGGCTCGCGCCCGTCGACCCAGAGCGGAAGAGGCGGGAACGACACGCGTACGTCCTCGCTCAGCACCGCCGCGAGGGCGTCGCTGTCGCCGCGGCGGTGCGCGTCGATGTATCGCCGCAGCAGCGCACGCTCGTCGGCCGTCGCGGTGGTGACCGGGCCCCAGTCGAGCCGGCTACGCGGCAGACGCGTACGTAAGGTCGACCGGGCCCGCTGCAGCGCGCTCTTCACCGCGGCGACGCTCAGCTCGAGCGAGGCCGCCGTCTCGGCGGCCGGCCAGCCCAGCACGTCACGGAGGATGAGTACGGCCCGCTGCCGAGGCGGCAGATGTTGGATCGCGGCGAGGAACGCCAGCTCGACGGTCTCCTTGGCCACGAGCGCCGTGTCGGGTTCTTCCTCGCCGGCCGCCGCGACCGGCAGGAGGGTGTCCGGATAGGGCTCCAACCAGGGCAGCGGCAGCGGGCGTGGCGGGCCTGAGTCCGCATCCGCCGCGGGCGCCACGTCGCTGGGCAGCACCCGGCGCGGACGCCGCGCGAGCTCGTCGAGGCAGGCGTTGGTCGCGATCCGGTAGAGCCAGGCCCGCAGCGTCGAGCGGCCTTCGAATCCGGTACGGCCGCGCCACGCGCGCAGGAACGTCTCCTGTACCAGATCCTCCGATTCGGCGAGCCCGCCCAGCAGCCGGTAGCAGTGCACCCGCAACTCTCGACGGTGCGGCTCGATCATCGCCGCGAACGCGGACTCGTCGCCGGCCCGCACCGCCACGGCCAACGCTTCGTTGTCGGTCATCTCCACCACCGGCACCAACCTAATCACCCGGACCTCCAGGACCCCATCGCGACGGCCCCAAGGTTGTGACGGTGAAAGCCCGAAAAAAGAATCGGCCGGCCCCGGTCGCCTACGGCAGCGTTGCGGGCGTTCCTGGAACGCCCGTGACCGGTTCAGCCGCATCTGCGTTCGTCAGGGTGAAATGGCGCGGTACTCTGCGGCGCCTGGCTCATTCGCCGAGGTACGAGTCCCAGTCTGGACCCCGTACACACGGCTGGCCGGCAACGTCGTCCGGGGCCACCCGGGTGCGGAGGTCGTCCGCCCAGGATCGCGACCAGCGGTGCAGGGCGGTCACGTCGTCGTCGGTCAGGCCGTAGGCCTTGAAGGTCTCGTCATCCAGGAATTCAACCGAGTCGAGCCGGTCGAGTAGTTCGCCAGGCGCGAACCGAAGGAGGTGGGCAGCGCCGAGACGTTCGAGCTCGTGCAGCGGATAGCCGCCGCGGATGTGTGCGGCATGCACGTCGATGAAGTCGGGCCATCGTCGGAGCCGTTTCGATGACCTGAACGTCGTAGCCGGCGCCGCGGTAGACGTCGGCGAGCCGGTACGTGATGACGTCGAGCGGCAACGCGGACACGGTCTCGAAGTCAAGGTCGCGAGATGGGCGGCTGGTCAGATGGTGGGCGCTGATCGCATACCCGCCGGCCAGGACGAGGCCGAGGTCGTCGGAGGCGCCGAAGGCTATCCGGGCGAGCTGTTGGTGGAACGGGTCCACGCCGGGGTCAGGCCGCTGCTAGGTCCGGGAGCTGCTTCTCCCAGACGCCGATCAGGTCTCTGGCGGTCAGTCGTCGGACCTTCGGCCAGTCCTCGATCAGGTGCGCCCAGTTGATCCACTGAGCCAGGTCGGCACGCTGCCCTTCCCCGATCAGCGTCGTATACAGGGTCAGACGCCGACGCGGATCTGCGACGTCGAAGACGGGGCTGCCGGACCAGCACAGCCGATTGGGCAGTTCGACCAGGCCGACGGCTGGACCGGCGAACTCGCTCCGGCCTGGGATACGGCCTGCGACATTGCCCGTCCGGGACAGCATCTGGTTGATACCCACCCGCTCATTCTCGCACCCACCGGCGGCCGCGGGCGATCTGCGGTCTGGATCGTTGGGTGATGTCGGTGGGTCAGGCGGTCGGGGTCATGCCGGCGACGAAGGAGGCGATGTCTTCGGCCTGCCGTGCCGCGTCGACGAGGTTGCTGCTGATCTCGTTCGTGGTGGCGGTCTGCTGTTCCACCGCGGCGGCGATCGAGGACTGGTTCTGGCTGATCTGCTCGATCACCCGGGCGATGTCGTCGACCGCGGCGGCGACGGCCCGGCTGAGCTCCTGGACCGACGCGATCTGGGTGTTGACGTTCTCGGTGGCGTCCTTCGTCTGTCGGGACAGTTCCTTGACCTCGCCCGCGACGACGGCGAACCCCTTGCCGAGCTCGCCGGCGCGGGCGGCCTCGATCGTGGCGTTGAGCGCGAGCAGGTTCGTCTGCTCGGCCACCGCCGTGATGGTTTTGACGATCTCGCTGATCTGGTCGGAGGCCTTGGTCAGTTTCGCCATCGTCTCGGTGGCCGAGCGGACCGTCCCGACCGCGCTGGACACGGTCGTGGTGGCCTCGGCGGCGTTGCGGGCGATCTCGTTGACGCTGGCGACCATCTCCTCGGTGGCGCTGGCGACGGTCGTGATGCGCGCGCTGACCTCCTGGGTTTCGCCGAGCCGGGAGGCCAGCGCCGCCGCTCGCTCGTCGGAGGCCTTCTTTGCGGAGACCTCCTCCCAGGAGACGACGTACCCGATCAGCGTGCCGTCGGGTTTGACGATGCTGTTGATACGGGTGTCGAGGGTGACATCGCCGAAGCTGAACGCGGCCGAGTGCGGGAGACGCGCGGGATTGCGCAGGATGTCCTCGACCCGCCGCGGATCCTTGTGAAAGCGGTGGATGCTGCCGCCCAGCAACTGCCCGAGGCCCACCCCGAAGATCTTCTGCACCACCGGTCCGACCGTCTGCATGGTCTGCGCGGCCTTGGGGTTCATGTAGATCACGTTGAGCTGCGGGTCGGCGACGAAGATGTTCGCCTGCACGCAGTCCAGCGTCGCCTGGGCCGACTCCAGATCGCCGAGCAGGGCGTCCGCCGCGGCCGGGCCGTAGTCAGGCACAGCGGGTCTGGCCTGCTGGAAAGACAGTCTCATGATGTCGTGTCCTCTCGAGCGGATCGCGCGTCCCGGCGAGTGGGCGATCGCGGTTTCCAGGTGCAGAAATCCCGCGCCCGTCAAGCCGGCGCCTAGCCCATCGATCGCCTGATGGGGTGGACAACCCCAAAGAAACTATAAGCATTTTGTTCGGATCAAGGCCGGTAACATCGGATTTGCCGGGCCGATGACTGCCCGGGTCCCGGTGCGGCGCCGGCCGCGGGATCGCCGCCTTCGCCGGGCCGGAGCGCCCGTCGTCGCCCGGGCCCGGAGTACGGCCGCGCCGGCTCAGCTCGCCTTCCGCCACGCACGGCATCCGGTTCGACCGGTAGCGGCCAGCGCCGCCGCGGCGATCGCGCACGCTGCGGCAACCGCCAGGAAGACACCGGTGTAGGAGCCGGAACGCGCGTGCAAGGCGGCCGCGGCCAGGGGCGCGGCCGCCTTGGCGATGGTGACGGGCACGACCAGCAGGCCGGCGATGGTCGCGTAGCGACTGGTGTCGTAGCGGCCGGCGAGCAGCACGGGCCTGGCGATCGTCGCGACACCGAAGCCGAGGCCGAACCCGGTGACCGCGAGGACCGCGGCGACCGGATTCCGGCCGGTCAGCGGTAGCGCGGCCGCGGCGATCGCCTGAACCGCGAAGATCGCGGCGACCACGGTGGCGGTGCGGTAACGGCGTTGCAGGCCGGTGGTGGCGAGCCGGCCGGTGACCGACAGGACGCCGAACAGCCCGGCCACGCTCGCCGCGAAGGTCGCCGGGTGTCCCCAGCTGGTGAGGGCGGCGACCAGGTGGACGGTGACGACGGCGATCGCGGCGGTGTTCGCGGTGAAGCCGACGGCGAGCAGCCAGAAACCCCGGTCGGCCAACACTGCGCGCAGGCGCGGCCCGCCGTTGAGTGGCGACACTCCGGCGTCGGCGCGCGGGGCCGCCCGGACGACCACGGCGTGCGGCGGGACGGTCAGAACGGCGTGGATCGCGGCCAGGATCAGCAGGGCGGCGCGCCAGCCGTACCGGTCGACGAGCAGGCCGGTCAGGGGCAGGAAGATCGTGCTGGCGAACCCCGCGACCACGGTCAGCGCGAGCAGGGCGCCCGGGCGCTGCCGCGGAGCGTGCCAAGCGATGATCACGGCGAACGCGGCCTCGTACAGGCTGGCGGCGCCGGCCACGCCCAGGCCGATCTGTACGGCGTACAGCTGCGCGAGGTTCTCCACGTGTGACCAGGCGGCGAGCAGCACGGCGCCGAGCAGGGAACCGGCGGTCATGAGAACGCGGCCGCCGTGGCGATCGAGCCACCGCCCCACCGGCACGGCCAAGGCCGCCGAGACGAGTACGGAGGCGGTGAACGTGCCGGTGACCGCGGTGGTGGAGGTGTGCAGGTCGGCGGCGAGCGGGACCAGGAAGACGGCGAAGGCGTAGTAGAGGGTGCCGTACCCGACCGTCTGGGTGACCGCGAGCGCGGCGACGATCGCGCGTGCCCGAGGAGAGCG
>Ga0307508_10003367_pt1 | contig 16209 bp, 7 predicted proteins | sample 9_EM_MG_FD_203089 | JGI IMG/M metagenome (GOLD analysis project Ga0307508, IMG submission 203089) | Populus trichocarpa ectomycorrhiza microbial communities from riparian zone in the Pacific Northwest, United States - 9_EM | ecosystem: Host-associated > Plants > Roots > Unclassified | place...
GGCCAGCTTGTGGCGGGCCAAGTCGGCAATCTTGAGCGTCACGATCAACTGCACGTCGCCGTCGAAGATTTCGGGCACGACGTCGCACAGCAGCTTCACGTACTCGGCTTGGCGCGAGGTCGCGCTGGCCAGCCGCTCCAAGTGCGTGAACCACGGCACCAGATCCGCGTGGCCGACAGCCGAACGCACGGCTCGCTCCGCCAAGCCGAAAGCGCGCTCGGCGTTGCCGAGCGGCCCTTCGGCGACGCGCATGGCCGCCTCGAGGCCGTTCAGCTTTTCCATCGGATCGTCGGTGGTGTCGACCTCGATCAATTGCGTGGTGAGGAGCTGCTCGTGATTGCCTTCGGCTTCGAAAATCGGCTTGAGGATCAGGGCCGCTTCGCGGCGCGTGGCGTTATCGGAGGCCTGCAGCAATTTGGCCAGGGCTTCGCGACCGGCGGGGTGAGTCGTGCGCAGCCCGAGCGCGCGCCGGTAGACTTCGATGGCGCCGGCCTCGTCGGCCAAGTGCTCGCGCTTGATGTCGCCGAGCTTGGCCAGGATTTCGAGCCGCTCGTCGTCGTTGTCGCACAGCTCGAGGTGCCGTTCGTAGGTCTCGGACAATTCTTCCCAGCGCTTGGCCGAGCCGAACAAAGCCTCGAGCGCCGACAGCGAATCGCGGCTCGGCCCAAATTCGGCGACCAGCGCCCGGTACGAGTCGATGGCCTCGGTCACGGAGTCGAGCTTCTTCCATAGCGTTTCGGCTTCGCGCGTCATCAGTGAGCGTCGCAGCTCCGCGTCGCTGCTGGCGTCGCGGCGTCGCTGCAGCACGCTGACCAAATCGCGGAAGCGCCCCGCGCTTTCGTACAGGCGATCGAGCGCGGCCAGCGCTTCGGCGTCGTCTGGATTTTCTTCGACGCGCGAGCGCCAAGCGGCGATCGCGCCAGCTTCGTCGTTGAGCACGCTCTGGCTCAGCGTGCCGAGGCGCCCGAACAGCTCGCGCCGCGTGGCGCCGTCCTGCTCGTGCTGCACCTGCAGCTTGAGCATCTCGGCCAACTTGGTGCTTTCGCCGCTCGCGACGTAGATGCGCTCGAGCGCCTTGGCAGCCGGCAGAACCAGCTCGGCGTCGCTTTCGTCGAGCTTGGAAATGCGGCGATAAATCGCCTCCGCGCGAGCCGGATCCGCCAACAAATCTTCGTAAATCCGCGCGACGGCGCTGAGAATTTCGCCCTTGGCGGCCGTGGTGTCGGCCCGCTCGCTGGCGCGCGTCAGCACGTCCGCCACGCGCTCGTGCGCCGATACGCGCCGGCCAATCTCCAGCAAGCGCCCGCGCGCCTCGAGATCGAGCGGATCCATGGGCACGAGCTCGGCCAACGCATCGAGCGCGCCTTGGTCGTCGTGCAGGCGATCGTCGCGCAACATGGCAATGCGCCGCAAGAGATCGCGTCGCTCGTCCGCCACCTCGTCCGACGTCAGCGATTCGAGCCGGATCGACAGCACGCGCACCAGATCGCGCACGTCGTCGCGAGCCTCGAAAACGGTCTCGAGCGCTCGCGCAGCGCGCGGCCTGAGCTCGCCGATCGCCAGCATCCGCTCGGCCAGCTCGCGCGCCTCGTAGTCACCGACGCGCTCGCGCAGCACGTCTTCGACGTGACCCATGGCCTTCTCGGGTTGATGCAAGTCGAGCTGCAGCTTGGCCAAGCGCAGCTTGAGCTCGAACGCTTCGTCGCCGATGGCAGTTTCCAGTCGGCGCTCCAGCAAGGCCGAGAGCTCGCGGCTCTTGCCCTGCTTCAAATACAGCCGATCGAGCGCGCGAATCGCCGCGTCGTGCACGGGATCGATCTCGAGGATGCGCTCGTAGTAGGCGGTGGCTTTGGCGGCGTCTTCGATGATTTCTTCGCAGATCAGCGCGACCTCGACCAGCATCTCGACGCGCCGAGCCAAGTCGCCCGTGGCGCGCGAAGCGCGGTCGTACAGCGCCTCGAGGTCGCTCCAGCGCTCGGCCGCGGTCAAGATGTCCTTCAAGCGCTGGAAGGCGACTTCGTTGCTGGGCGACAGCGCCAGCACGCGCTCGAGGTAGGGCGTCGCGCCGATCGGATCGCCCAGTTTGTCCTCGTGCAGGCGCGCCGCCCGCTCCGACAACTCGCTTTCGAGCGCCGCGTCGTGCTTGCCGCGCAACACCTCGCGTAAGGCCTCGGCCAAATCCGTCGGGCGGCCCGCGGCGCCGGAGAGCGCGTCGGCGCGCTCCCACAACGCAAGCTCGCTCGGAAACTCGCGCACCGCCGCCAGCATGACGTCGAGCGCGCTGCCATGCGCGCCGAGCTTGTGCTCGTTGACGTCCGCCAAACGACCGTAAAGTGCCAGGCGCTCCGCCGGGGCATTCACCTGCTCGAGCATGACCGCGAGCGCCGACGCTTCACGGCGCGCTTCGCCGCCGCTGGCGTAGCGCTGCGCCAAGACGTCGGCGGCGCGACCGCGCACCGACGGGACGTTGACCAGCCGCTCCAACACCGACATGGCGCGCGCGCCTTGCGCCTCCGAGCTCAGCGCCGCGATCGCGCTCTCGAGCGCATCGACCGGGCGACTCAGCCGCTCGAGGTACAGCTCGGCAAGCTCGACCTCGCGCTCCGCGCGCGCTTCGCCGCTCACGGCGTCGCGGTGTTGCGCGATGATTTGCGCGGCACCCGCTGCGTCGCCGGCCGCGAGCAGCAGCCGCGGCAACGACGACAGCGCGCGCTCGTCGGTCGCGGAAATTTCGAGCATGCGCCGGTACAGCGCCACGGCGCCTTCCGGCGCCTCGAATACGGCTTCTTCGAGCGTGGCCCACTCACTCAGCAGGCGCAGCTTCTCGTCGTCGCCCGCGGCGCTACCGACGCGCAGCTCGAGCAGCCAACGCAGGTCGTCGCGCCGGTCGTGCCGGCGCAAGATGCCTTCGAGCTCGGTCGCCGCGTCACTGTCGCTCGGGTCGCGCTCGAGCATCTGCTTGTAGACCTTGACGGCATCGTCGGTGCGCGACAGTTCTTCGGAGTACACTCGAGCCAGCTTCAGCTCGAGCATGCGCCGCGTGCTGTCACTCGACGGCAACGCCCTAGCGTCGCCGCCGGCGGCCGCCTCGGCCCTCTTCTTGCCCTTCTTGCTCTTCTTGCCGGTGGGCGGAGCGTCGCCTCTCGGCGCGACGGCGGGCGGCGTCTCGGTCACCTCGCTGGCAACGTTCGCTAGGCGAGCCTCGAGCACGTCGACAAAGGCATCCCAAGCGCCCGCGGCGCGCGAAGTCTCCTCCAGCAGCTCCAGCGATAACGAGCTGTCAGGCGAAAGCTCGTAGGCCTTGCGCGCGTAGCCGGCGGCGGCCTTGCGATCGCCCAAGCGCTTGCCGGAAACGTCGGCCAACCGCCCGAGCAGCTCGAGCTTTTCGGCCTCGGTCTCGGCCTTCTCGAACAGCAGCTCGTAAAGCGGCACCAGACGCGCCCACTTTTCGTCCTTTTCGTAGAGCGGCAAGAGCGAGCGCGCCGCGCGCGTGTCGCTCGGATCGACCGACAAGATGCGGTCGTACGAGCGGAAGGCGCGCTCCGGCTGCTTGAGCTTCTCTTCGTAGACGCGCGCGGCGCGGTACGAGAGCGCAATCTTGTTTGGGTTGTCCTTGGCGCGGTCGGCGGCATTCGACAAAACTTCGGACAAGCCGTCCCAATCGTTTTGGCTACCGTACAGCTCTTCGAGCGCGTCGAAATCGCCGCTGCCCAGGTACGCCTCGCGCAATACGCGGAGCGCCCGCGAGTGGCCCGGCGCAAGCTCGAGCACGCGGCGCCAAGTGTGCACGGCCTTTTCGGCGTCTTGGATGTGATCGGCGTAAACCGTGCCGAGCTTCTGCAGCGCCGCTAGCTTGCCGGCCGCGTCGGTCTCCAGCTCCACGCGCCGCTCGAGCGCCGAGGCCAAGGTCGTAAAGTCGCGGTTGCGCTCGGCCAGCTTCTCGAGCGCGTCGAGCACGTCGGTGCGCGACGGATCGATCTCGAGCGTCTTTTGGTAGAGCCCAATCGCGTCCGCCGGTCGATTCAAGCGCTCGGCGGCCAGCGCTGCCATCTCGCGCAAGAGCGGCAACTGCTTGGCGCCCTCGGCCTGCTTCAAATCTGCCGCGTACAGCTCGTAGAGCGGCGCCCAGGCGCGGCGCTTTCGGTACAGCTCCTCCAGCCGTTCGCGCGCCTCGCGATCGTCGGGCGCGACCTTGAGCAGAGCCGCATACGCCTCGGTGGCGTTTTGGGCGTTGGAGAATTGATCGAGCCAGCGCCGCGCGGCGGCGCGGTACAGCTCCTTCTTCTCTTCGACGTCCGGCGTGATCTCCGCCAGCTTCATCTGGTTGGTGATGAGATCGCGATGCCGACCGAGCTTGTCGTACAGCGCGACCAGCTCGCGCATCTCGACGACGTCTTGCTCGTCGAGCTTGTCGTCGAGCGCCACGATCTGGCCGAGCACCGAGAGCAGCGCCGTGTCGCTCTTGATGTATTGCCGGTACACCGTTGCCACTTCGCGTAAGACGGTGATGCGCTCCTGAAACTTTTCGTTCGGCAGCCGCTCGAGCTCTTGGCGCAACAGCTCGACCAGCGCGTTGTAGCCCTGCGTCTGCTTGTACAGCCGCTTCAAAGCTTCGCGTGCCTCGACGTTGTCCGGATCTTGGCGCAGCACGCTCTTGTACTGCTCGACTGCCTTTTGCGCGTTCTCTTGGCCCTCGGCCAGCTTGCCGAGCTGCGCCGCAAGTTGCGTGCGTTCTTTGCTGGCTTCGGGCAGGGCGCGCGCGGCGGCCTGCAAGATGTCCATCAAGCGCGAGTCATCGTGGAGGCTCGCACAGTACTCGCGGAAGAAATTGAGCATGCCCGGATTGGCGGGCTCGACCTTGCGGATGCGCTCGAACCAGGGCTCGGCGTCGCTCGGCTTCTCGAGCTTCTTCCAGTGCAGCATGGCGATTTGCAGCATGTCGCCGACGCGCCCTGCGTCGCTTTGGCCGGCCGCCTTCACCTCACGCTCGTAGAGCGCGACCAAATCTGCCCAGCGCTCGGCGCCGGAGTACAGATCCGACAAAAATTCCTTGGCTTCGGAGTGGTCGGGCGCGTCGCGCAGCACGTTTGTGTAAGCGCGCGCGGCTCGCTCCTTGTCGCCCAATTCTTGGGCGTAAGTGCGCGCCAAACGTACGCCCGCCGCTACGCGCGCCGCCGCCGTCTCGCCGCGGTCGGCCAGGCGCTCGAGCACGCCGGCCACGTCCTCATGCCGGCCGCGTTGACGATACAAGTGCTCGAGCAAGCGACTGGCGGCTTCGTTGGTCGGATCGAGACGGACGGCTTGCTCCAGCCGATCGACTGCCGCTTCGAACGCCGCGTCGTCGCTGCCGAAGCGCACGTCCATTTCGGCGGCGCGCATCAGCATGGCGCTCTTGTAGGCTTCGTCGCTGGCGCCTTCGGCCTCGCTCACGTAGCTGGTGCGCAGCTCGACGTGGCGCGCTCGGCGGCTCTCTTGCTCTTCGAGCTGCGCCGAAGCTTCGCGGTCGTCAGGGGCCAGCTCCAGCAGGCGCAAGTACGCGGCCGCGGCGCCGTCTTCGTCGAATAGTTGCTCGGAAAGCAGCTTCGCCTGCTCGCGCACCAGCGTGAGCTCACGCGGCGTACCCTCGGCGGCAGCAATCGCCAGCTCGAGCAGCTTGGCCGCAGCGCTCCATTCGCCGCGCTCGGCATGCTTCTCACGCGCCGAGTCGAAGAGCCGCGCGAGCTCGTCGCTCGAGAGGTCGCCGCCAGCTTGTTTGACGGCCGATTGCAGCGATTCCCAAGCTTCCTTCGAACCCGGTTCAGCCTGCAGTTTTCCAAGCGCGTTGCGGATCGTCTGAGAATCCATTTAGCTTTTCTTTTCCTCGTTCAGCCAAGCCCCGTGTCCTTGGGGCGGGCTGCTCCGGGGCGCGCCAGTCAGCCTCTGGGGAAAGCCGACGTGACACGCATCTCGGAGCCAGATCGGAAGTCAGTCGCTGGGTCCCTCCCTCACGCTAGAGGCGAGGGCCGCCGAGAGTACGCCGCGTATTCAGGCGTTACAAGCGCTCGAAACCGCTCAGTTTTGGTCGCCGCCGCGAGGCGCGGCGGGTCACTGTCTCGTGGTCGGCGGGTCGCTGTCTCGTGGGTCGGCGGGTCCCCGCCCCCGCCTCCGCCCCCGCCTCCGGCTCGTGGGTGGGGCCCTACCTACTTCGGCAACCATCTCGGGTTCACGGGTGCTCTGATGTGCGCCGAGCGAGCTCGCGACGCTGAGCGGCGATCACGCGCGGGTTGCCGCCGAGACGCGCGGCTTCGTCCAGTGCGCGACGCGCTTCGTCGAAGCGCTGCAGCCCGAGCAGGGCGAATGAGCGGCCGAGCTGAGCGTCAGCGAGGTTCGGCCGGCGCTCCGCGAGCGCGTCGTACTGGACGAGCGCGGCCGACAAGTCGCCGTGGGAGAGCGCCAAGGTCGCCAGACCCACGCGATTTTCGAGCGCGTTCGGGTCGGCCAGAAGGCCAGACCGGTACGCTTCCTCAGCAGCTGAGGCGTTGCCCTGCGACAACCGAACCAGCCCGAGGGCGTGCCAGGCGGCCGGATCTTTGGGGTCGCGCCGCACCGCTTCGCGCAGTCGTGGCTCCGCGAGCTCGAGCTCGCCCCAACGAGCGGCCCGCAGGCCTCCGGTCAGGGGACCGAGCGGATCGCTGGGCGCGACCTCGGCGGCTTGATCGTAGGCAGCGAGCGCCTCGTCGTAGCGGTGCGCCATTTCGAGCGCGTGACCCAGCTCGACCAGCGGGATCGGGCTCTTGGGGCCGAGCTGTCGTTCGAGCAGCTCGACCTCATGCTGGGCGGCGCCGAGTTGCCCCCGCGACGCCTCGACGCGGATCAGAAGCCGCCGCTCAGCGACGGCCTGGGGATGTTCTTGCAAGTAAGCGCGCAGCACGGCGCCGGCCTCTTCCGCGCGTCCCTTCTCTACCAGCATCGTCGCCCGCGGCAGCGGCGACGCGGCCGCGCCCGAGCAACCGGCGGCAAGGCCCGAGAGCCCGAGCAGCAACAGCAACCTCGCGAGCATGCGCCTGCCATGTTAGCTCTGTCTCGTCCTCTAATGAGCACGCAATCGTCCGCGGTACAGCGCGTTGCCGTCGTGGGCGCCGGACAGATGGGCGCCGGCATCGCCCAGGTGGCCGCGCGCGCCGGACTCGACGTATGGCTTTCGGATCAGGCGGACAGCCAAGCTACGCAAGCCGTTTCCAAGCTGGAGGCGCGACTGCGTCGCCAAGAAGGCGAAGGCAAAGTGCCAGCCGGCACCACGGCCGAGCAGCTCGGACGCATTCGCACGGGTGGCCCGCTGTTCGGCGTGCCCGAAGCCGACTTGGTGATCGAAGCGGCTCCCGAAAAACTGGAGCTGAAGACCGCGCTCTTCCAGAGCCTGAGCTCGCTCGCCAAAGACGGCGCCATCCTGGCGTCGAACACCTCGAGCCTGTCCATCACTCGATTGGCGAGCGAAACGCGGCGGCCAGAGCTGGTCATCGGCATGCACTTCATGAACCCGGTGCCGGTGATGAAGCTGGTGGAGGTGGTGCGTGGCACGCTGACCTCGGACGCTACCCTCGAGAGTGTACTGGGGCTCGTGGCCCGCCTCGGCAAGCAAGCCATCATCAGCCAAGATCGACCGGGATTTCTGGTCAACCGCATCCTGATCCCGCTGCTCAACGAGGCCTGCTTCGCGCTCGAAGAAGGCGTGGGCACGAAACAGGACATCGACGCCGGCGCGCGGCTCGGTCTCGGTCACCCGCTCGGGCCGCTCGAGCTGGCCGATCTGATCGGGCTCGACACGGTGCTGTCGATCGCGGAGATTTTACATCGCGATTTCGGCGATCCGAAGTATCGACCGTGCTCGAGCTTGCGCAACTTGGTGCAAGCAGGCCTACTGGGCAAGAAGACGGGCCGCGGGTTCTACGTTTATGATCAAGATGGCAAGAAGAGCTGAGCTCTGGGCGGCGGCCAGCCTGGCTCTGCCCCTCGCGCTGTTCGGCTGCAACGGTTGCCAAAAAGACAAGCCGTACACACCGTTCGGCGTGACATCGGCCGTGCCGAGCGCGGACGACGCTGGCGAAGCGCCGCCAGCGTCCAGCGCCAAGGCCGAGCCCGGCAAATTCGCTCCGGCGCTCGTCGCGCCCGAAGGCTCGCGCAAGCTGCGCATGGGTGAGCTCACGCTCGACGCGCCGGCGCACTACGTGTTCGATCGCGCGCTCGTGATCGGCGAGGCGGACAAGCAACAAGCCGTGGCCTGGCTGAAGGCCGACGTCGACTCGCCGCAAGTACCGCGCGGACTGCTGCTGGCCTATGGCGCGGGCGGCGTGCCCAAGCAGCTGATGATCCTGGCGAATTTCGTGCCGATCGCTGCAGGTTGCGTCAACTCGACGCGGCTCGTTCAAACTGGAAAAGGCAGCGTGCTGGTGGACACCAGCGCCACTTGTCCTCCCGGCATGGTCGCGCGCGTGCCGGTCGAGGCGGTCAGCATCGTGGCGCCGGCGAGCGAGCGCCCGGAGGTGCTCAGCCTGCGCGTGGCGGCGCCGGCCCCGGGCGAGCTCTTGAGCATCGACGGGGATTCGAGCGATCGCGACGGCGACGGGCGCGAAGACGTGAAGCTCACCTTCACGCTCACCGGGCCCGAAGGCGCCCGCGCCAGCGCCGCGCTGGCCTTCGTCGATCGCGCGGCCGGCGTGTCGCGCGACGCTGCCGAGCCGCGCGCGTCGCTCTTGCTCGCCGCCAAAGCCATTTTGGCCAAGGCGGGACCAACGGCTGCGGCCGAGGTCGACGCCATGCGACGGCTGCTTTCAGCGCTATGCGCCGAGGGCGCGACGCCGCGCGTCTTCGACTCCGAAGGCTCACCGCTGCGCTGCGAAGATCTGGGCAGCGTGGTCGACACGCTCGCGCGCGCGGAGGTACTGTCGCGCTTGTCGGCGAAAGACGCGCTCGGCGCGGTCGCGGTCATCACGCGCTCCGACTGGTACTTCAAGAAGCTCTCCGCCGACGCCGAAAAGTCGATCGTCAAGGAGCTTACGAAGCGCTTGCTGGCCGTCAGACCGACCGCCAGCGCGCTCGCCGCCAAACCGAAGGCCGCCAAAGGCCCACACTTCAGCCCGCTCTGGTTCGAGCAAGATGGCGCGCTTTTGATCGAAACCGATAGCGGCGTCGTGCGCGCGTCACGCGACGGCACGACCGAAACCGCCGTCGACCCGGACGGCGGTACCCCGGCCTGGCCGCTCGATGTCGCCGATACGACGGGCCGGCGCTTGACCGGCTCGCTATGCGCCTGCGACTCGTCGGAGATCCAGCTCGGCATCGCCGACCAGGCGGGCGCGCCGCAAAATGGCCTACCGACGCGGCTGCTCGCGCCGCGCCCCGGCGGCTGCAAAGGCCGCTTTTCCTGCCCAGATCCGACGCCCGTCGCGACGAGCGACAGCGGCTTTTCGGTGCTCATCGCCGGCGCGCTCTCGGAGCCGAAGAAGTCGGGCAAGACGTTGCCCAGCCCCGGCTCGGCGCGCTCGCCCGACGGTAGCTGGCTGGTCGCCGCGACGGCGCTCGGCCTGGTCGTGACTGGCCCTGCCCAAGAACTGTGGAAGCTCCCGGACTCGCCCATCGACGCTCGCCACGCGCAAGACTGCGTGGTCGCCAACGACCGCGCGGCCGTCGCCTGCGTGAGCGACGGCAAGGTCGTGCTGCTCAAACGGCCGTAGCGGCCGCGCAGCCTGACCGCTCAGCGCGGCGCGGTCGACGGCGCCTTCGCGCGCTCGAGGTAGCTGCGGGTGCGCGTGTCGATCTTGATCCACTCGCCCTCGGTCACGAAAATCGGCACGTTAACCGTCGCGCCGGTGCTGATCTTGGCGGGCTTCTGCACGTTGTTGGCGGTGTCGCCACGCACGCCCGGCTCGGTCTCGGTAATCTGCGCCACGATGTGCGGAGGCAGCTCGATCGACACCGGATTACCGTTGTAGATGGTGATGGTGACGTCGATGCCGTCCATCAGCAGGCCCGACTCGCTGCCCACGATGTCCTGGTGCACGCTGACCTGATCGCCGGTCTTCGGGTGCATGAACACGTAGTTCTCACCCTCCTGGTAGATGTACTGCAGGGTGCGATCTTCCACATCGGCCGGCTCGAAGCGCTCGCCCGAACGAATATTACGCTCGATGGTGTTGCCATTGAGCATGTTGCGCATCTTGGTGCGCGTGAACGCCTGGCCCTTGCCGGGTTTGACGAACTGGAAGTCGGTGACGACGTACGGGTTACCGTCCATCATCAGTTTCAAACCCTTCTTGATGTCACTCGTGTCCATCGTTCAGCCAGTCCTCGGTACCGCGTTTTGCTTTTGCGGCGCTCGGGCTTGGGGCCTCGAGCGCCATGAGACAGCGGCCTCCTTTACATGACGATCCGGGCCCGCGCAAGCCGGCCCAAGGCAGCCAAACGCGCACTGGCCCGCAACCATTGAGTTCTCCGCAGGAAGTCACGGTAGTATCCAGGCGCCCCTATGGATGAGTACGAGCTCGAGCAGGTCAAGCGCGAGATTGTCGAGAGCCGCGGCCTCACGATCAAGACCAACAACTTGGTCAATGCGCTGGCCGCCGATCTGAAGAGCATCTCCAAGCGCCAGCAGGGGTCTGAGCGGCGCGTGCTCGTCACCAGCGCCACCGGCTACGTGGTCACGATCGCCATCATTTTGGTGTTCGTGAAGCTGGCTTGGGACATTCGCATCGACACCGTACGCGGCGAAAATCGCGAGACGCGCGACCAGCTGGAGCAGCTCGAAAAGGAGCAGAAGACCGTGCTGGCCCGCGAAGAGGCGCGCGTCTCGGCGTCGCGCCAGGCAGCGGAGTTCTACCGGCTGGTGATTCAGAACAAGCGCCGCGAGATCATCGACGGCTACGCGGCGGTGAGCAAGCTCGACTTGTCGCCGACCGAGCGCGCGGTGTTCGAAGGCGCGGTCGAGCGCGCCAAGAACGAGCTATCTTTGATCGCCTACCAAACCGGCGTCGATCACATTCGCATGCAGCGCTGGCACGAGGCGCAGCAGTCGCTGCGCGAGTCACTGCAGTACAAGAGCGACGCCGCTCACAGTCCGCAAGCCAACTACCAGCTCGCGCGCGCGCTGATCGCGCTCGGCCTGCACCGTGAAGCCATCCCACTCTTGATGCAGCTGTCCGAATCGTCCGCCGACAAAGAAGTGATGGACGAAGCCACGCTCACGCTCGCCCACGCGCAGCTCGAAATCCAAGCCTGGAACGACGCCAAGTCGAGTCTCAGAACTTTCATTCGCAGGTTTCCGAACAGCCCGCACATCAATGAGGCGAAGGGGAAACTCGCTGAGGTTTCGCTTTATCACTGACTTGGTCTCCTCCGCGCCTTGCTCCCCGTAAACGTGCCCGTGCCCGAAAAGCCACACGTTACCCCGGTTTCGTTTGATAGGCCGAGGTTCCTGGCGCGGGCGTCGCCCGCGCGCGTCGCGCCCAGCTGGGCGCGCAGGCAGGGCCTACTCCTCTCAATCCGGTGACTTAGGGCCCATCGGGCACGGGCACGGGCACGGGCGAGAACACCGAATCGCAAATCACGGCTTACGCGTCGGATCGTTATCTACGAGCGCGAACGCCGACTTGTTCCACCAGCCGATCTTGAGCAGCTGCGGATCGGGACCGAGGAAGACGGCGGTGTAGCTGCGCTCGGCGACCATCGAGTCGATGCCGGAGCTGGCGAGGATGTCGGGCCAGTTTTCTTGGAAGAGGATGCCGCCGCTGTCGCCGATGGCTTGCAGACCGTAGCTCGATAGCCCGACGCCCAGCTCGTCGGGCATAAAGCGCGTGTCGGCGGGGCGCGGCTCGATGGCCCCGAAGCTCAGGCTGCTGGCGAAGACCAGCGCCACCGCGCCCTTGTCGCCCGAAACTCGCACGTCGACGCTGCCGGTCGGCAGCGAAGCGTGCACGGCTTGCAGCCCCACTTTGTCGAAGCGCAAATCGCGCGACAACTTCACGACGAGCGGCTGCACCGTCGGCGCGTCGGACGCGTAGTCGCTACCGCACGCCGAGGTGTCGATGCGATCGGCGTAGGCGGCGCCGCCCAGACAACCGGTCAGCACCATCAAAATGCTGCGACCGATGTTGACGGTGCCGGCCGGCAGCGCCGCAAGTGGCCGTGCGCGCAGCGTGGGCAGCTCGTGCGCCGTCCCAGCCGAACCGCCCGCCCCAGCTTCGCTGGTCGCGCCGCCGGCATCTTCTCCCGCGTTGCCCCGGCCTCCGGCGCCCGCTGCCGTTGCGACGGGAGTCACTTTGGCTTCTTCGCTCTGTGCAAGCGTCACGGCGGACGCGCAATCAAGCTTCTCGATCAGCGAAAGCTGGCCGGCGATGACCCACGGCTGGATCACGTCGTCGACGAGCGACAAACCTTCGAGCTCGGTCAGCACCGTTGACGCGGCGTAGTTCAGCTCCGAAAGTGGGCTGCCCACGAAGTCGCCCGTTTGGCCATCAGCCCCGACGCGCGCGAAGCAGAGCGCGACGCTCGGTGCGTCGATGACGCCGTTGACGATGGTGAGCACGTTGTCACCCTTCGGCTCGTCGTCGGGGTTCACTTTGCCCCCTTGACCGGTTTGGTCGCAGTTGTTGCCGAAGCCCCCAAAACCAGAACCTGCTGCGGCCCCAGCAGCTCCGCCCCCGCCCCCGCCCGCCTTGGGCTGCAGCGCGAGCGCGTCATGGTTGGTGGTGCAAGCGCCGCTAGCGCCTGCCGACAAGCCGAGCAAAAGCCAGAGCAAGCGTGGGGCCGAGCGCGAAGCCACCTGGCCTAGCTGAACCATGCCGGCAACATAGCCCGACGTCAGCACCGGCGCACGCTAGGCTCGGCCTGCCGGCAGCCGCTTGGCTGGCCCGAACAGCGGATGGGCGAACTCCAGCGGGCCATCCCCCCGGCCGAGCCCCGGCGCCTGCTGGATCGCGCGCACGACGTACTCGCGAGCCCTTGCCACTGCGCCCTCGAGCGTGAGCCCTTCGGCGACACCCGCCGCGATGCCCGAAGCCAGCGTGCAGCCGGTACCATGTGTCGAGCGCGAGGCGATGCGCGGACCTTCGAAAGTGTGCTGGGCGCCGTCGGCGGTGCGCAGCACATCGACGACCGTGTCGCCTTCCAGGTGCCCGCCCTTCATCAGCACCGCGCTCGGCCCGAGCGCCAACAAAGCATCCGCCGCGCGCTCCAAGTCGCGCGGCGTCTTGATGCTCATGCCCGTCAAGATCTCGGCCTCGGGCACGTTCGGCGTCAGCAGCGACGCGAGCGGCAGCAGGCGCAAGATCAGCGCGTCGTGCGCGTCCTTGTCGAGCAGCCGGGCGCCGCCTTTCGCGACCATCACTGGATCGACAATCAACGGGATGCCGAAGCCCAAGCTCTCGCACAGGCCGGCCACCGCCTCGACCACGCGCGCCGTCCCGAGCATCCCGGTCTTGATCGCATCCGCTCCGATGTCAGACAGCACCGCCCTCATTTGCAGTGCCACGAAGCGCGCCTCGACCGGCATGACTTCCTCCACCCCCAGCGTATTTTGCGCGGTAAGGGCGGTGATCGCGGTCGTCGCAAACGCACCCAGCATCGTGATGGTTTTGATATCCGCCTGAATTCCGGCCCCGCCGCCCGAGTCCGACCCAGCTACAACCAAGACGCGCGGCTTGGTATTTTCTCGTACGGCCTCGCGGCGCATCCCGGCCTTTTAGCACTGGTTAGACGGGAGCGGGGCCGGGCCCCCGCGACGCGAGACAGACCCTGCCCCCCCGACACCGGGCAGCGCGCAAAACGTCGCTGTTCGGCGCGTGACTTACAGCTACTATGGGGGCTTACTCGTGCCCCAAGTCCTCAGGTGACCGACTCCGCAGAAGATACAGCCCTGGCGCTCGTTGGTCAGACGCTCGGAGAGGGCTACCGGCTCGAGGCGCTGATCGGCCAAGGCTCGATGGGCGCCGTCTACCGCGCCACTTCGGCAGACGGCGTTGAAGTCGCACTGAAGACTCTGAGCGCCACGGTCATGGGCGAGCAAACCTCGCAGCGCTTCTTGCGCGAGAGCGAGCTGGTGCGCCGCCTCAAGCACCCGCACGTGGTGCGTACGCTCGATTCGGGCGTCGACCAGACGAGCGGCCTGATGTTCCTGGTCATGCCGCTCTTGAACGGGCGCGACCTCGACAAGGTGCTCGAAGAGCTGGGCGCGCTCGAGCCCGAAACCGCCGTGCGCATCACGCTGCAGGCAGCGCGCGGGCTGTCGGCCGCGCATCGCATCGGCATCATTCACCGCGACGTCAAGCCCGGCAATTTGATCTTGGATGAAGAAGACGGCGAAATCATCGTCCGCGTGTGCGACTTCGGCATCGCCAAGCAGCTGGGCGGCGAAAGCGAGCTCACGACCACCGGCAGCCAGCTCGGTACGCCCGACTACGTCTCGCCCGAGCAGCTAAAAAGCAGCAAGCACGTCGACGAGCGCACCGACGTGTGGAGCCTGGGCGCCACGCTCTATCAAATGCTATGCGGCGCGGCGCCCTACGCGCACATCGACTCGGTGTTCGATCTGATCGCCGCCATCGTCACCGACGACGTGCCGCACATTCAAGACCGCGCGCCTTGGATCGACGGCGCGCTGGCCCTCCTCGTCCACAAGGCCCTGCAGCGCGATCCGAACCAGCGCTGGGCCACGCTGGAAGACATGGCCGACGCCCTGCGCCCGTACTCGGGCGGCGACGAGCTACTCGATCCGACGCGCATCCGCTCCGTCGCCCTCGATCGGAAGAGCGCCGTCGCCGGCCGCGCCGATCTGCGCGACGCCCCCAAGCAAACCTCCCTGCCGCCGCGACCCCTAACCGAGACGGACGAGCTGCGGCTGATCAACCAGAAGCTCGACGGCCGTTACCTGGTCAAGCGCCTGATCGGCAAAGGCGGCATGGGCTACGTCTACGAAGTCGAAACCGACGCCGGCGAGCGGCTCGCCGCCAAGGTGGTTTCGGCGGGCGTACAGGGCGCCAACCCGCAGACCTTGCAGCGTTTCGCCCGCGAGGCCAAAGCCTCCAGCGTCATCAACAGCCTGAACGTGGTGCGCACGGTCGACGCCGGCTGTGACGACAAGCTCGGCTTTCCGTACATCATCATGGAGCTGCTCCACGGGGTCGACCTGTCGCGCGTGATGAAGAGCGCAGGCCCGCTGTCGCCGGAGGTCGCCGTGCGTCTGCTGGTGCAGGCGGCGCGCGGGGTCGCGGCGGCCCACGCACGCGGCGTCGTGCATCGCGATATCAAGCCGGCCAATCTGTTCTTGCAGCATGATTCGCGCAGCTCCGAAATCACCGTCAAGGTCTGCGACTTTGGCGTGGCTAAGCGCATGAGCGGCATGGGCGTCAGCTACGGAGCCAGCGGCATGGATCTCACGCGCTCCGGCGGCATGTTGGGCTCGCCCATGTACATGTCGCCCGAGCAGGCCCGCAACGCCAAGGCCGTGAACGAGCGCACTGACGTGTGGGGCCTGTCGGTCGTGCTGTGGGAGGCGCTGTCGGGTCAGCGACTCTGGGGCGGGCACAGCTCGCTCGGCGAGCTGATCGTGGCCATCTGCACCGAGCCGATTGCGCGCTTGGACGTGACCGCCCCCTGGGTTCCGCGTGAGCTGTCGCGCATCGTGCACCAGGGGCTCGAGCGCGATCTCGAAAAGCGCATCCCCAGCGTCAAGGCGTTGATCGAAGCGATCGACGTCTTCGCCGGCAACTCCGATCGCGTCGTGTTGGGCCAGCTGAGCGGTCTCACCGAACAAGAGCGCGGCGAACTGGCTCTGAAGGTCAACCTGTCCGAGTCAGCGTCACGCCGCATCGCCGACTTTGGCAAAAATCTGCAGCAAAAGGCGGCTATCCCGGAAATCGGCGCGACCTCCACCATCGGCGGCAGCGCGCAAGAGCGCGCGGTCGAGCGCGCCGCCCAAGGGACCAGCAAGACGGCCATGCTCGGCGTCGCGCTGGTCTCGGCCGCCATCGCCGGCGGCGGCGCCTTCTTCGTTGCGCGCGGCCACGGTGCCGCGCCAACGCCGACACCCGCCGCTGCAGCCGCGACACCGAGCGCCGTCACGGCTCATCTTCAAATCGTGCCGCCGAACGCCACCGTGATCACGCGCGATGGCGTCATCCCCGTCGTGAACGGCGAAATCGCGCTGCGCGGCCAAGCGGGCGAAATCTTGAACGTTACCGT
>Ga0307508_10003368_pt1 | contig 16206 bp, 15 predicted proteins | sample 9_EM_MG_FD_203089 | JGI IMG/M metagenome (GOLD analysis project Ga0307508, IMG submission 203089) | Populus trichocarpa ectomycorrhiza microbial communities from riparian zone in the Pacific Northwest, United States - 9_EM | ecosystem: Host-associated > Plants > Roots > Unclassified | place...
TCGAGAGACAAGCGCCACGGCGCGCGTCTACGATAGACGCTGCCGTGAGCTTTCGGCGAGAGCTTTTATCCACGAACCTTCACTCGAATCCTTCACTGTCATCCCCGCGCTACTGGGGTATGACAAGGAACCAGAAACCCATAATTCAGAGCTGCTGCAAGAGGAGGAAGCCGAGGCAAAAGCCGAGGCAGAGAAGAGCCGACCTGGGCTAACCTTGTTCAGCGACGGGTCATGGCTGGACAACCAGGGGACAGACTTCGCGGTGGTGTGGAAGAGGGGCCTGACCTGGATGGGGATCAACGTGTACATGGGCACCAACCAGGAAGATTACGACGAAGAGTGCGCTGCCCTCGCCTGGGCACTCGAGGAGGCTTCAAGCAGGAACACGATCCCGGAACGGGTGACAATCTTCACAGATGCACAGGCAGCCATCAGGCGGATGGCATCGGACCAACTGGGCTCTGGCCAGCAGTATGCCCTCCAGGTACGGAAGCACATAGCCACACTGCGCAGGGCCAGACCAGGAATCGTCATCGAGATCCGGTGGTGCCCAGCGCACAAGGGTGTTGTTGGAAATGAGAAAGCAGACGAGTGGGCCAAGGCAGCAGCAGAACAGGCAGGCGGCCACAGACCGATCCCGCGTTCTCTCGCCAACCTCAAGCGGGATATCTCAGAGAAGAAGTGGGCTGAGGCACGCCAGTGGGCCGGAGGCCGGACCTCTAAGAAGAAGTACCACATGCCAAAGAGCCAGAGGCCTGATGGCGCGGTGGCCGGTAGCACCAAAAGGCTTGACTCGCGGTTCTACCAGCTCAAGACGGGGCACTGCCTGACCGGGCAATATCTCAACTGGACGACAAGCCAGCCCACCCCGCAGTGCTGGTGGTGCCAATTCTGGACGCAGACCCGGGATCACCTCTTCAAGAAAGTGCCCCAAGTGGAAGCCGCAGCAGAAGATCCTGTGGGTGGAGGTAAAAGAGGAAACCGGGAGGGGCAAGGACAGGTGGAAGGTCCGGAACCTCCTGGCGGATGGGAGGTGCGTGCAGGCGGTGCTGGGCTTCCTCTCCACCACAGACGTAGGGAGGCGTTTGCCAGCGGAGGAAGAGGACGCCGTCAGCGCGGTGTCAGAGCTGGAGATGCAGGAGTGGTTGGAGGAGCAGGGGGCGGAGGCCGAGGCAGCGGGCGTAGGGGGGACACCACTGTTCCTACCCACGCCTGACTTCATGGCGTCCGCAGGCGAGGGGTAGTCTCTTCCTTTGTCCTTTCATTTGTCATTTCATTGGTGCGACCCACTTATCTTGGGGACAGGCCGGGGCGGAGGGCATAGGGAAGCTTGCATCGAGCCGCCACTGCGCATACTGCGGCGGGGAAAACGGACCAAAATGTACGCCGCCATGATCTATATAGGTCGAACGCGAGTATGATTAAACAAAAAAAAAAAAAATGGTATTTCCAGCTGAAGGAGGGACACTCCCACACAGGACAGTACTTTCACTGGGCAATGGTCCGCCCAGCCGCCCGTCTTAGTCGTACCGCTACCCTTTCCAAGCGAGAGACCACCTCTTCAAGGGATGTGGGAAGGCAGGTGCCAGCTGAGGGAGACGTAGCGAGCGTGGTGTTGGAGGCGGAGCTGCAGGAGTGGGCGGAGGAGCAGGAGGCAGCGGCTGAGCAGGCGGGCACCAGGGGGGAGCTAACACTATTCCTTTCTACGTCGGACTTCGTGAGAAGAGTAGAGGGAGGGATATGCTCTCTTATGTTACTTTCCTTTGTCAATTACGCGCGCTCGGCTACTTCTCCTATTCCGTTTCCTTGGTACGCAGCACACTTTCTTGGGATAGGCCTGGGCAGAGGGCACCACCGCGCGGACAGAGGACGGGAAGAGCGGACTGTATGTAGCCTCGCCGTGATCTTGATGGGTTACATGCGAGTAATGAGTAGCCAAAAAAAAACTCCCGACAGCCGGCGGTTTGTGCCTGGCCAAAAATGCCAAGACGCTAGCCCGTCAAAGAGCTCGGCAACCGTGATAACAAACTTGACTCACCGAACTTCTTTGTCTCGTACATAATACCCCCGTCTTTCGCTGCGCAATGTCGAGTATGGAAGGTGCAGTGGCCAACACCACGCAACCCCGAATCGCCGCAATGGTAATCGCGAACAGCACCGAATCCGGAATCGACAGCTGTACGGCACCCACAGTCTTCGCCAGCACGGCCTCAGAATGGGTATCGGTCTTCGACGGCAGTGTCCGTACCTCCTCGCAATTGCCTCAGCTTGGCGATATCCTGCAACTTAAGGTCCGCGAAATGGACAGGGTACGCGGCCCTCCGAGCGCCTCTGCCTTGACGTCTGCTCGCGGTACGAGAAGGTCGCTCCACGTCATCGTGATCATCTCCTCCAAAGAGGATATCTGGGAGAACAAGTGGTCGGTTACCGGATTCCTATGTCGCGGATTCTCCCACACTACTATTCCCGAAAATCATGTTGCCAATGTGGACTCCAAATCCTTGCGCTTGCTTCTTCCGCTCCCCTCCGTTCTCGCTCCGTGCCCTCCCACTCCAGCGGAATTCGGGGCTCCGTTGCTGGCGCATAATTTTGCCATGCCGACACATACATGGCTCTGGGCTTCAGAGATGCGGTTCCAGATGGACCGTGAACCGGTATGTTCCCCGCCAAATTCATCAGGGTTTCTGTGCTGACGGGGCTGGCCTTGTAGTACTGCACGTTCTCCCCGCCCGGTAGCATGCCACGTGACGAGATTCGCCGCATCTTCTTGTATAGCGAATCCATTCGCATGGGTCCCATCAGGAACTCCCTTACCAATCCGAAATCCAGACCCGGCGATGGAGGCGGTGGCGCTAACGAAGACGCGCACGATGGCAGCCGAAACCCGCATGGCCCAAGCGGCAGTAGTGGCGGTGACACGAACACGCGCAATGATGGCACCGGCGTGCAGGGTCCCGGTGGTAGTGACGGTGGGAACGCTGGAGGAGCGGCGGTGACAAGTTCCTGCGCGATCACAACATCCGATGACCATCCGCTCTCGTACGAGGAGGTTGACGATACTGAGGATTGCGAGACAGCGAGCTCGATCAGTATGGACCAGATTGTTGAGATGACAATCCGTCAGGCACCCGCTTTCGCACCTTACTTTTTGGAGCAGCAAAATGAGCGTGCGGAGCGGACGCGACGCGACATTTTTCAGTGGCTCGCCAATTGCTAGTCGAGACGGTGGAGTTTCAAGATCTGTTATCTATGAGTGCGTACTCCGCCATTCGTTTCTGTAGCGTTATAGTGGCCGCTATAATACTACTCGTATTTATGCCATTACACGTGTTTTGGTGACCGCGGTATGCACAGAAAGACATTTGCTTTTCCACGTATGTGGTTCTATTGTACATGTTCTATCCTGACGGGCAAATTGGTCTGTTTATCAACTGGGCAGTCTGCCGGCCGGCAGACTGGTTTGCGAGCAGACCCATCTACCCAAGAAATAGAAAAGCAGGGCAGCCCACCCACCAAAAAGAAATATCGATTTGTAAATTATCCCTGAGCATCGCCAGCTCTGCCCGTTACCCGATAGCCATGAATTACCACCCCACGCCAAAATTTCGCGATCTCATGCCGCGGGGGGCACATTATCAGTGAGCGAGTGTCCATCCCCTGCACCTGCAAATAACCCGTTACATACACTGGTAGATGTAGGTGCTTCCAGAACTCAGTGAAATGCTTGGCACATTGCAGTGAACTTATGTTGGACTGTCGAAATCCCTATGGATTTAAAGACCACACCGCAACAGCTCTGGTTGCCCTCCATGAACCATGGTGCAGCCCTTTCCACTACCAATGAGCAGAGTGGCAGACCTAAGTATGTTGAGAAGAAGCAGAGCGCTCAAACGTGGTGACCCAGCAGCCGGCTTGGCCGCGGATAGCTGATCAGCTGCACTCCCACCTCGCGAGAGAAAACGGCCCACTGGTGCCAGAACGTTGACAGAGTAACACCGTCTCTGAAGATCTGTTATCATTCTGAGAGCGGGAAGAACTCGCTACTTACCTATGTGGTGTCCGATGTTTCTGCTGCTCTCCTTCCTCGCTACACCTTCCATACACTCAATACTTCTTTCCAAACACTCAATACTCCTATCCAAACACTCTATGCGTGCTGCGGGAAGAAAGTGCGGGGCCATTCCGAGGTTATTGCTCAAGGCCAATAACATCATCACCGCCTTCATCATCAGTGATACTGCGGAACAGGGTTCAACCACATACTGCCTTCGCACTCCTTCCAGTCTCTTACTCCTTCTAGCTGAACCTACTGGTTCAACAGGAAGCTTCCCCGTGTTTGTACCCATCCACCCTGTCGAGAACACGCCTGCAGAGACCACACGCACCGAACCCCGGAATCTGCTAAGGACGCGTCCGCCGAGCTTGCCGTGGGCGCTTTTGCCGATCCTGCCATGAGCATGCCCACCGAACATGCCGACGGGGTGTCCACCGAGGATGTGTACGCCGAGAGTCCGCCGAGGAAGTGTGGGCAGCTGTGCGTGGTTGGACATCCGCGGATCTAGTCAGGTACAGAGGACTAGGAAACCGGGAATTTTACTAGAATGGCCTCTGGACCTTTGAGACGTGCAGCCACGGCCCCTTTGATGCCCACGGGGGTTCCCCCTCATACCTGTCTTTGGAGGAGCACCACCATCACTACCATCAGTGGGTGATTCCAGGAGCACTGATCCGCTTGCTGTGGCTGTGTGTGTTGAGGGTGGCAGGTCTTCCGAGAGAGGCTCATCCTCATCGCTGGTATCTTTCTCCGGATTGTCGTTGGTTCCCTCAGATGAGCTATTAACAGTGGATATACATACTTTCCCACCCCTTGGGTCTCTCCGCGAATACACGGGTATAGAGTCCTTCAGTTGAATTTTCTTGTCACAGGAATCATCAATGGGAATAGCAATGCCCAGGCATCCAACTCTCCTGATAAAAACATTACGCTTCACTCAGTTAAAGATCTCCCAAGCCTAGCCCGTTCACTTTGTCATCCTAACTCTCACCTTGCCCGAGAAAGACCGCCAATCCCTTTTCCCGGTACCAAGTGTTGGCTGGCTCTCAGCAAGATCAACTGTGTCGCCGATGACTTGCTCGAAAATATCTCGAAAGGGCGCTCCGCTGACACATCGATGAGTTGAGCAAGTCCTTTAGGGAACCAGCGAGGGCACAATTCCGTGAGATTGTAGCCAATCTTTGATTCCCTATGTACTGTGAGACTTGAAACGATCATAACTAGGAGGGTGGGGGACGGGAGCCGAGGATAGCGAGGAGCATATATTCAGCCAAAACAACATGATCGTAGAGTTGATATATCCTTTTGGATTGAGTTTGACCACTACTAGAGGATCACAATGTAGTTTCTCTTCCCGTCAGCGAGGGGCGGAAGTGTTGTCCTCAGTACCGCAAACGATGTTTTTATACTCCCCATAAACTAACTCTCTAGAAGAGGGCTTAAAGTAAAAAGGCATGACGCGATCGAAACCATCGACAAAAATCGTAAGCTATATTTTTATTTACCGCTTATCCCACCCTGATCTCAATGTACGAACCCAAACAGTCCCACTCCCTTACAATTCATAAGACTTCCCTTCCTGATGCTTCCAAGTGAGCCGTGTTCTAACCACATTGAAAATATTCAAAAGAAGATAGCAACCGACTACGATTACGGACTGTAACTGTGTATCTTCGATACCGCTCCGCCGCCGCGAGTTCCGCTTATTGAATCAGAGAAAAAAACGATCATTGTAAAGTAATCCGTCAGTGTCTGCTGAGCTTTATTCGTGGCAATACGAACGGAAACCCCACCTCGAGCTAGGATTCGATTGAAGCAGCCATTTGAAACCACAAATATTGTAAGTCTGGTTGAGTAAAGTTGAAGAAATAATGCCTTGGCCATCCGTTAGAACCAATTCCTCCGTAAAGTCCTATTCTCTGTTGCTACCCTGGGCGCCAGTGGTCGAACCGGCTCCCGAGGTAGCGCTGCTTCTTCACTGACCCCCCTTGCCACTTACTGCCTTCATTCCAGGTGCACTCACTCATCCACACCATTCATCTCAATATCTATTACTCGATCCTCGGCTTCGCGCTCGCACCACTTAATGGGTCCTGGCGTTCGGTTCCTTCGCTGTTTGTCCCCCAAGTCCCGGTTGTTCATCTCTTCCTCCGTCAGGTCAGTCTTCTCCATTCCCCTCACCCCCGGTGCCGCCGCGCCCACTACCGCATGTGGCAGGTGCCGGCCTCTGTTGCTTCTCTTCGTCTGCCGCTGGCCTCGGCGGCACCCTTGCCGCTCTGCTCCTCGGCGAAGTTACCGGGGTCGTCGGCGGTGTTTGTGCAGCCTTCGCAGTAGGGCGGCTTCCTGCATATCCCGGGCCATTAGGGGGGTGACGGAGTCGGGGCACCACCTTGCTCAATCCACTCCACTGTTCATGTTCGGCCTCCAAGCTCGTCCCCCATTGTCTCCCTCAACTCCTCCACTTCCTTGGCTTCAAGGTAATCTTAATTATAAAACCCAATACCGAGCAGGGCGGAGCAGAGTCCGTCTGCAATCTTTCTCGCCTTCATTGCTTCTCTAACTGCCTTCGGGGCTCGCGCATAGGCCTGCTTTTCGACCTCCGGGATGGCAGCCATCCTCTCCATGATATCCCGGATAGCCGCACCCAACTTGTGAATATCCCGAGCTGGCTGTGTTAGTCTTCTGCTTCCTCCGGCTTCTGGCGAGAATCCTGTCCATTTCCCTGGCAACCGCTCCTCCCCAACCCACCGCATCTCCGCCCCTTCCCCCTTCCGCCAACCCTCCTCCCACTTCTTCCCACAACCGCCCTCTCCCTGCAGTTCCCTCCCTCTTTTCCACACCTCGTTAGCACAAGTCTCCTCTTCACAAACCAGTACATCACGTCCTTCTGCAGTTCTTCTGTGTCTCTTGATTCGCTTATCCTCCGCCTACGCCAGACCTAGTTCTTTCCTCAACTTTCTGTTCTCCTCTCGCGCTGCTATATTGCTGATCAAGTGGCCCTCGATTCTTGCGATCCTCGCTTTCAGCTCCAATTGTGTCTGACCTCGATCATAGGACCGTGTGCCGGCCCGCTCTACCAACTCTTCGCAACAGCCCTTCCGTGCCTTCCGTGCCTTCCGTGCCTCCCGAAGGATTCCCATGATGTTTTTTTTTTGTTTAATCGTATTCGCATTCGACCAATCTAGATCATGGCGGAGTACATTTTTACCCGTTTTTCCCGTCCGCAGTCCGCGCAGTGGCGGCACGTTGCAAGCTCCCCTTTTGCCCTCTGCTGGAATAAAGGGATCGATAGGGATGAAGATGGTGGATTAATTGATTGATACAACTTCGAAGAGGAACACTCTCTCTATATACTACGGGCCTGAGGGACTCGCCACGGAGTAAAGACGGAAGACTGTCCCCCGAGCCGGTGCTCTGGAGACTCGGGCAGCTGTCATCTCCGGACGTGTCGGCTCCGGTCCGTCATCTCCGGACGCCCATTATTCTGACACCCTCCGCCCAGGCCTGACTCAGCTCCCATTGTGAGCCAGAATCGCCTTTTCGCTTTCCGCTTTCCTCTCCTCCCAAGTTGTTTCCTTCCTCCTCTTGTGCTGATTCCTGCTGCTGCCTGCTCGCCGCATCCTTCACTAGCTCGTTCCCCCGTCTCCATATCGCTGCCACCCCCGGGTACTCGCGTAATCCGACGATTAATCCGCCGTGCGAGCCGTTGCGAAAGCCGTCGACGAGTGTAAGAAACGAGACGCGCAATCCAACAAGTGATCCGCGCGCCGTGCTTGTCGAATCGCGTCGGATTGCACATCAGATTACTCGCCGGGTTGCTCTTCGCTTTCCTTGCACTCGTCGGCGCCTTTCCCGGCGGCTTGCTCGTCGGATTGCTCGTCGGATTGCTCGTCGGATTGCTCGTCGGATTGCTCGTATCTTTTGTTACACTCGTCGACGGCTTTCGCGGCAGCTCGGGCGTCGGACCTGCCTGTTGACTGCCGCCTGCCGGTCTTCTCCCGTTGCTTCCTTCAGCGACATACTCGGACTCCTCAGCCGCGTAGTAGTAATGATGATGATTCGATAATTGCATGCGGCCCTATCGGATCATGGCGATATTCTTCCTCACCTGCATGCCCGCCTTTTTCTGTTACCTATTGCAATATTTCACTCGTTCTGCTTTGTCACGTTGCTTTGTCAAGTGTAAAATCACATCATATACGAGTATTCAGACTTTTCACTTTACCTGCCTTTCTCTCTAAGACAAGACAATACACCCAAGATTTCAACGTTCCATCAAACCCATCATAATCTTGACATTACTTCCATCCGCAAGTCCGAATGATCGCTGGTGACTCACTCCCGCTCGGTCGGCGCCACCCGCCTGTCATCTTCCGTCACCTCTTCCAGTGAGAACTCTACCGCTCCCTCTTCTATCCACTCTTTCGCAACATTTCGAGAGCCTTGTCCATTGCCCCCGCCGCCCTTGTCCGAGCGCTTTCTGCTGATCCTGTCCTCCGCCGCCCGGCGCCAATCTTTTCTCCCGCGTCCACCGTCGAGTATTCGGCGGTGCTCCGAAAGGAACTCACTGGGTAAGACCCACCCGAGCGACATTTCATGCCATTCACTCATCCCACCGCTCTGCGTGATTCGTCGTGAACGCCTGCAGACCTGAGACCACATGAAATCCGCTGCCGCGGTTTGGTTCCCACGTTCTGCGCTGTTGGCGATACGAGTCGGGAGTGCCTGTGTGCGCATCTCACCGACCTCAGAGTTGCGCGGCGCTTAAGCTCACCCTACGCGATCACCCTCGGTAGGCCCCCTCTCGCCTAATCACGCTCGCATTCAGACTATAGCGGCGTACATTTTGACCTGTTCCCGTCCATCGTCCACACGATGGCTGCCTGTTGCAAGCTCACTTTTGCCCTCCGCCCATGCCTGTCCCAAGAGAATTGATCAGAATGAAGAGACGAGAGAAAAAAGAATGGGAACCGTGGCTGTCCTGTACTCCTCTCGCTCCCTGCGCTCCATGCGCTCCCCATGTATTCCTTACGGAGAGAAGTCTTTCCACATCCGTGGTGGCAGGGAAGTCTAGTACTGCCTGGCTACTCCTCCCATCGGCGAGAAGGTCCCAGAATTTGCACCGGCTCTTTCCCCTTTGAACGCCCTCCTTCCACCTCTGCTCACAGGACTCCCTGCCGGGCCCTCCGCTCAGGTCATCTTGGAATGGTGGTCCCGGGTTGTTGGAAATACTTCTCGCCGCTCCGGCACGGCGTGCCGACTGAGCAACGCCGTAAGGAGCAACACTGGGCTGCAAGGGAGACAGATTAGGATTAGCGTTGTTTGATGGCTTGGCGTTCTGTACTTAGTTCTTTCTACTTGTTCTTTCTTTCTCTTCTTTTAATACACAGACATCAGCAGAGATAATACGTATCCATCTCCGTTACTCCGCCGCCATCTCACTTCGTGTCACTCCTACATTCTCTTCTCTTGCCCTGTTGTCGACTGTGGGCTCGATAGTGATTTCGTACCTTTACAACACCGGGTCGGGGCACTGCAGGACTAGCACCAACACTGAGCAGTCGGTTGGCTTTTTTCGTCACGTTAAGATTCTGCCAGGTGCGAGAGTGACCCGGTTTCAGCTGGTACAACCTCTAGGCGAGCCTCTTGGAGCTACCCACTACCTTCGCCGTCTAGCGTCTGCTTGTCCAACATCTTGTACATCTTCCTGGAAGCCTAGCCTCCCGCCCACTCCATAGCCTCGGCCCGCTTCTCTTAAAATTTCCTCTTGAGGTGTGCAAGAGACCTGGGGAGCGACATCGCCCTCGAGTCTGGCCTGTCCGTGTATCCTAGCCACTCCACCCCTCGAGCGCCTGTCTTCTCTGCCGCGAGCTTGACCCACCTGTCGACATTCTCATCCCCTACAACGCTTCCCCGGACACCTCCGAACCTCGACGGTGATATCCGGTCTTGCCCTCCATAGCATTCCAATGTTCTCTCTTGCTTAGAGCGCGTAATATGGCCGGGGCTAAGCTCCTCTGATACCATTAGCCTGACAGCAGCCTGGGCAACCGTCAAGATTGCGATCCTCTCGGGGGTTTTTCGTCTCCTTGAAACAGTTTCCAGTGCCTTGGCAATAGCAACACTCAGCACCATCAGCTTCTTGGTTGTTGCCCATGTTTGTTTTCATTCCCACTTAGGAGAGCCTATTTTGCCATACTACCGAGTGTCCGGCGTCGTCGTCGCTGAGCCTCGATCAAGCCGCTTCTCCTGACCGGTGGCACCTCACACCTGGTCGCCCTTCCACCACAGTCCCGACCCAAACATGCCGGCTGACTGGATGCGGGCTGTCACAACCTTCCTGCAGTTCGCCGGTGAGAGGCCGATCTGCCCTGCAAGCTGGCGGAGCCGGATTATAGCGTCCTTCCCCTCCTTCAGCGGGACGGTATGATGGTCTTTCAGTGTGAGCTGGGAGTCCAACAAGACTCCAAGCCAGCACTTCGCCTCCTCGTTGAATGGGACGGTGACACCCGTCACGGTGTTGGCCGCGACAATTATTGCACTAGTGGGGGATATTCCTCCCCCGCGAAAGAGTGCACCTCTGTCTTCCCGCGGTCAAAGGCTATTTTATTGCTTGCCGCCCAGTCGAGGGATGCCACCACGGGGTCTGGCAGCTTGATCGCTACCTCTGATCAATATTCCGAGTAACGACGCCTCTACAACTTCCTCCGCTGAAATTCTTCATGCGAATGATAAACCTACAGTTACTGATGATACTGTTGCACGGGCGCCGGTGAATGAAACATACTGCAACTCATCTTCAAGGGCCTTGATACTCGAGTAGTGAATCGCCATATCACCTAGACCGGTCTATGTTTTCAAAGAGGAACTTTATGATTGAAGAGTTGGTCTTTTTTTTTGGTGTCGACGTACATAAGCCTAAAAGTTATTGACCCCGAGTTTTCCGCGAACCGCTTCTCCCGTCGCCCAGGCGTTTCTGATGGTATCGCTGCTGTTCGCTGGAAATCTGCCCATGCCCCCCACCCATCTTTAGTTTTGACGCACACTCTTGGTGTGCAGAGCGCCACAATTGTGGAAACGCTCCGCATACCTCGACAGCGATCAGGCCATCTGCTGCTACCCGGTGCGGCAGAACTGCGAGCCAATACGTACTTGTGCCCTCGATTCGCAGAAGTACATAACAAGCGAGTGTCCCGAGTTGTTGCCAAAAGATAAAATTAGCCTTCGTTGCACAACGCGGCGAACTCCGCGCCATGCATCGCACGGCAATTGCCGGACGGTCGCCGTGACGTCTCCGACTAGCGACACCCGTTGATGAGACGCTGTCTGTCCGCGCTGCCTTGCCTGCCTCCAACTCGCCAGCGACCGCACTCGCTTCCCTACACGCATCACTGACAGCACTCGTCACCGGCCCCGAACTCGGCACTAGTTAAATACGATGAAGGCGACCGTCACCGTGCCCGCGTTCGCCCTAGCAAAGCGCTTCGCCGTTGCCGCCGCCCGAGCCCCAGCGCCACGTTTGCTATGCGAGCACAACGAGCGGGTCATCCGCTTCAACAAGACGTCGAGGACGGTGCGTTGATGGCGGTGCGTCGCCTCCCATCGTGCCGAGAAAGCGGAAGATGCCGAGGGAATCACAGTCTGCGACGGCAAGAACCTGCCCGGGGGCGCCGAGATCTGCGGTCACCGCGGATACAAAGGCTGCATGGCGCGGTCGGGTCGGCCGTCGATGGAGGAGTAGTCGGATGACGTGACGGAGACTGTTCTTGTTCGGTGCGCGTGGAAGCTTCACAGGAATTAATGTGTATTGCCTTCGCTGGTTGCCATCGTCTTTGTGCTGTGTGGATACGGGCAGTGAGATAGTCATGATGCCATGTGACAGTGGTCGCTCCGCTCTCCTCGCGGCTGCGGCAAAATGTGAAGTCCTGCCGCCCCCAGCGGAATCGCTCCCAAGCCCGCAGCCGGTGCGCACGCGATCGCCAAGCAAGGTTGCGTAGACGAACACATTTGTCCCGAATGGCAGGCGCACGCTATGCTATCTACACCGGTGATCACCGCCAACTCTCCACGTTATGCACCACCCAGCAGTATATACCCGATACCTTTCCGCACGACCCCACCCAGCACGCCAACAACGGTCCCCCGGCCGTCGGACCCTACCACCCGCAACCGTCACTTCATTCATCCACCACTCCCCGCGAACAGTTGCGAACGCCCACAAACGGCGGCCGCGCTTCGAATCCCGCGATCTGCGCCGTCGGCGACACGAGCCGCGCGTCCCCAAGTCCGCATCTCACCATGCGCACCGACGGAGGGCGCTCAGTCCGTTCCCCACGCGTCCACTCGCGGCAATGATCGCAGAGGGCGTAAGACGATGGCGACGACGTTAGCCATTCTCTTTCAACAGGTGGGTCGTGAGGCCCCGAACTCGCTACAATACGGATGCCGTAGTCTTCAAGCTGACAGCTACGTCTCTAGATACTCCGCGACGAGAGTCTGGCTGATCGATCGGCTGTGGTGGGTAACGAGCACGGTGATGATGATGGTGATGATGATGATGATTCATTGATCGCATGCGACCCTATTGGATCGTGGCGATATTATATACAGTCCGCTCCCGTTCACCGTCCGCCGCGACCTCCCACAGTCAGCAGGCGGCCCGCGGCAACTGCACTTCTCCCCAACAAGCCTGTCCCTACGTACTTCGCACGTTTAAAGAAAGTCAAAAATCAAAGGACGGACGAGTTACGGCGAGGAAAGAAGGGAAAAAAAGGAAAAAGGAAAAAGGAAGGAGGAAAGGTAAAATAGGAAGAAATAAAGTCGTCCCGTGTCCTCCTTACTCTTCGTTCCCCGGCCTGCCATCACCCTCCGCCTGCTTGGGCTCACCCCGGTCCAGGTCCCCGTGCTAACTCCCTCGGTGAAAGTCCGATATCGGTCTGGTGCGCCGCTCATCCGCGGACAGGTCCTTGATCTTGACGCGGTTCTTCCCCCTTCCCGGCTCTCTCAGCACCAGTGGCGGGTGAGCAGCGGGGGTGCGATGGCCACCGTCGGCCACGCGTCCTAATGGGGCGGTGAGAAGGATTATCGAGATCGTGACAAACGGCTTCCAGCCGACGCGCCTGTCACTGCGGGCATATTCACGAGAGCCGCTACGAGCCGCCTGGAACTGGTAGAAGTCGGGGTTCGGACAGCTCACGATGGGCTGCTATATAATTGGCGTGCGCGATTGGACGATTCAGATTCGCGGCCGCGCATGGACGAGTTCATTCGATGGGATTCGACTTCACGTGCTCCTCCCCGCATGAGCCACGTGGCAAGCAGCGCGCCGAAGTTCTGGTGGACCCAACCACCCAACCACGCGTGCAGCCTAGGGAACTGTGGCTTGCGCACGCAAGCAAGCGAAATAATAGGTCGACAAGGAGACAGATTGGTCAAGCATTACAACGCGGCTGTGCTGGAAGTGCAGCCAATCGGCCAGCAACACGACAAAAGAGTGGGGTAGAGGCTCCGCACTATCGGAGCGGAAATCGCTCTCAGAGCCATTCACAGTTACCACCATCATTAACCATCACAAAATATGGACGGCCTTACGATCGGAACCGCGGTGGTTGGGCTCACCCAAGCCGCGATCAAGATCGCTCGCTTTCTGTCCAGCATCAAAGACGCACCATCCGTCGTTCGCGGCCTTCTTGCTGAGGTCCGCTCGATGACGGTCATCTTTCGGCACCTCGATACGTTCATAACCGATTTGGAAAAACGCCGCCATGCCAGCAGCACCTCCGATATCCTCGTCGACGACCTCGTTGTTATCGTTACCAGCTGTGTCTGTTCCTTCTCCGAGCTGGAGGCCCTTCTGGAAGGCTTCAGCACCGACGAGCCGAATGGGCCTCCGCTGAACCTTTGGGATCGAGCATGCTGGGTTGCTAAGGAACCCGACCTCGCGAAAACGTTGGCCAATCTGCAGGGCCATAAAACTTCAATTAACTTATTGCTCACGCTGTCGGTTGGCCTCCATCCCTCATCGCGCTGCTTGAAAAGGTTACCGCTAACACGAAAGTCTAGTGTATCTTCGACTGAAGCGAGAAACGAACGTGAACAATTCAGGTCAATCGTAGCAGAAATGAGGTCGAATCCGGACATGAACCGGCGGATGGAGTCATTCGAATCGAATTCCGTTGCGTATGAAGACCTCACGCCGACGATACGCCAAAGTGCTATCCCACCGTCCCGCCATGTCAGTGCCGGCGGCAGCTCCTCGTCGATGATTCACAGCGGACGGCCCTCCTCACGACGTACGGCTGATGGCGAAAATGCATCTCTATTGACAAAATCATCAAGGCGCACCTTCGCTTCGCGTCTGATCCCCTACGAACGACTTCTCTCCACGACCCGCGTCTACACCCGAGCGACAAGACCCGACTCGGTGTTCTCACTACACTCCGACGATACACCAAACTCACGGCAAATCAGCGGAGTCAGTCTGGCACGGCTATCGAATCTCTCACTCGTCTGCCTTCCCGTCTACCAAGTTGAACTGTACAACGGGGATATGTACATGGATACACGGAGTTTACGTCGGCGAGGTGTTGCAGGGAGTCCTATTCAGCGGTCGTCGGCACTTAATTTGCGTTCGCTTGGGATGGATGGCGTTAAGATGATTACAGGTTTGCGATTCCGCAAACTGACGGCCTCGGGGCAAACCTCGCGACTACACCGTGCGGCAGCAGCAGGCAATATCCTGACAATCGCGACGCTGCTGGATAGTTTTGCCACGCAACTGGACAGCGAGGACGACATCGGGCGAACGGCGCTACACCATGCAGCATTTAGCGGAAAGGCGAAGGCATTAACACTTTTGCTGGAACACGGCGCCGACTTGCACGCGAAAGACAATGACGGCAGAACACCACTACACCATGCTGCATACGCCGGAAAGGTGGAGGCTTTGACGCTATTGCTGGAACGCGGCGCCGACTTGCACGCGAAAACCAATGACGGCGATACACCACTCCACAGAGCTGCATTCGCCGGAACAGTCGAAGCTTTGACGCTATTGCTGGAGCGCGGTGCCGACTTGCACGCGAAAGGCAAAGACGGCAGAACGCCACTACACGATGCTGCATACGCCGGAAAGGTGGAGGCTTTGACGCTATTGCAGGAACGCGGCGCCGACTTGCACGCGAAAACCAATGACGGCGATACACCACTCCACAGAGCTGCATTCGCCGGAACAGTCGAAGCTTTGACGCTATTGCTGGAACGCGGCGCCGACTTGCACGCGAAAGACAATTGCGGCGGAACACCACTATACAGAGCTGCAAAGGCCGGAAAGGTGGAGGCTTTGACGCTATTGCTGGAACGCGGCGCCGACTTGCACGCAAAAGACAATGGCGGCAGAACACCACTACACAGAGCTGCATACGCCGGAACGGTCGAAGCTTTGACGCTATTGCTGGAGCGCGGTGCCGACTTGCACGCGAAAGGCAATGACGGCAGAACGCCACTACACGATGCTGCATACGCCGGAAAGGTGGAGGCTTTGACGCTATTGCTGGAACGCGGCGCCGACTTGCACGCGAAAGACAATGACGGCAGATCACCACTATACTATGCTGCATTCGCCGGAACGGTCGAAGCTTTGACGCTATTGCTGGAACGCGGCGCAGGCTTGCAGGCGAAAGACAATTACGGTAGATCACCACTACACGGAGCTGCATTCGCCGGAACGGTCGAAGCTTTGACGCTATTGCTGGAGCGCGGCGCCGACTTGCACGCGAAGAGTATCTACGGTTGGACCGTCCTGCATGATGCGGCAGACGCCGGAAAGGTGGGGGCTTTGACGCTATTGCTGGAACGCGGCGCCGACTTGCACGCGAAAGACAATTACGGCGGAACACCACTATACAGAGCTGCAAAGGCCGGAAAGGTGGAGGCTTTGACGCTATTGCTGGAACGCGGCGCCGACTTGCACTCGAAAACCAATGACGGCGGGGCACCACTACACAGTGCTGCATTTACCGGAACGGTCGAAGCTTTGGCGCTATTGCTGGAGCGCGGCGCCGACTTGCACGCGAAAGACAATGACGGCAGAACACCACTACACCATGCTGCATACGCCGGAAAGGTGGAGGCTTTGACGCTATTGCTGGATC
>Ga0307508_10003369_pt1 | contig 16205 bp, 11 predicted proteins | sample 9_EM_MG_FD_203089 | JGI IMG/M metagenome (GOLD analysis project Ga0307508, IMG submission 203089) | Populus trichocarpa ectomycorrhiza microbial communities from riparian zone in the Pacific Northwest, United States - 9_EM | ecosystem: Host-associated > Plants > Roots > Unclassified | place...
CTTTTGCAGCAAGAAGGCGCCGCCGCGCCCGCCTACGACGCGATCTTGTGCGACTTGATGATGCCCGGCATGACCGGCATGGAGCTGTTCGAGGTGCTACGCCGCGAGTACCCGGTGCTTTCCAAGCGGGTAGTGTTCATGACCGGCGGCGTCTCGATGCTGCGCGTCTCGGAGTTTCTCGAAAGCGTACCGAACGCCAAATTCGAAAAACCCTTCGACATTGCGGAGTTGCGGCGAACCTTGCACGGCCTGGTAGCCAAGGCGCGCAAGGGGCCGAGCTCACCGCCTGAAGCCCGTGCGTGAAGGCGGGTCTTGTCTGGCCTCTGTTCTTGCAGGGGCGCTTGGTCTTTGTTCTCCTCCGCGCCTTGCCTGGGGCGCGTGGCGATCCTGGCTTCTTGAACCGCGATCGGCGCTCGGCCTCGCCGAGTTGGTCGCGGGCCTGGTCTCGATCGTAGATCGTGATCTGTTCTTCCAAGGACGGGCGGCCTCTTCGTGGCTCGCGCTTTGCGCGAGCTCGCGTTGTTCAGAGCGCTCCGCTTTGCAGTCTCGAGAGCGACGGCTCCGCGCGGGTTACGGAGTCGGGCGGCTGAACGGAAACGTACGGCTTTGAGGCTCCGGGCGGCTGTACGAATCCGTGTGACGCGACGCAAACAACACCCTGCTAACCCCATTCCGGGGCACGGCCCGTACCCCCGTTTCATCCCATCAGGGCGGCTGGTCCTCCAGCCATCAGCGACTCCCTGTGAAAAAATCTCGAGCCTCGCGCGTCCGTTTGGGTGAGGCCCGGTTTCGTGTGTGGCGAGGCTGCCCAGCTGGGCAGCCAGGCCAGGCCTGCCCCTCAAGCTTCGAGCGCGTCCAAGTCTTCGACCATGACCGGCTTGTCTAGGTTCAGCTTGCGCATGGCGATGTTGACGAGCTCCGGGAAGTAGCCGGCGAGCGCCGTGGCGCCGGCGGAGGAGGCGATGGCGGTGGTCCAGCCGAGGGGGCCGAGGGGTTTGCAGCCGAAGAGTTGGGAGATGCCGGGCGTTTGCACGATGAGCGCGAGCGTGGCGGCGGAGGCGACGCTGGTAATGACGACGGGGCGGCTGAGCTTGCCGGACAAGAGCGTTTGGCCGAGCTGGGAGCCGACCAGCGCCAAGAGGCCGACGGTGTTGGCTCGCTCGCGACCGCCGAAGCGCGCCAGCACCCACGCGCTGCCGGCGCCGAGCGACGTGACCAGCGCGCGCACGGCGATGTCGCGGTTGAGCGGCTGGCCCAGCGAGGCTTCGGGACCCTCGGTGCGCAGGGCGCGCAGCGTATCGAGCGAAGGCGGGCGGAGGGCGATGGCCATGGCCGGCGCGACGTCGGTCAGCAGGTTGACCAGCAGCAGCTGACGCGGGTTGAGCGGCGGCCGACCGTCGACCAAGCCGGCGGCGAGCGTGAAGCCGATTTCGCCCAAATTGCCGCCGACCAAGATGGAAACGGCGTCGCGCACCGAGGCCCACATGGCGCGGCCTTCGACGATGGCGTGCACCAAGGTTTCGATGCGCTCGTCGGTCAGGACGACGTCGGCTGCTGCGCGCGCGGCAGCCGTGCTGTGCCGGCCGACCGCGATGCCGACGTTGGCCAGGCGAATGGCGGGCGCGTCGTTGGCGCCGTCGCCGACCATCGCCACGACTTTGCCGGCGCGCTGCAGGGCGCGCACGATGCGCACTTTTTGCGCCGGCGTGACGCGCGCAAACACGCGCACGCGGCCGAGCTGCGCGTCCAGCTCGTCGTCGCTGAATTGGGCGAGCGCGCCACCCGACATCACGATGCCGCCCGGCGGCAACAGGCCGACCTCACGCGCCACGGCTTCGGCGGTGCTCGGGTGATCGCCGGTGAGCATGAAGGTAGCGACGCCGGCGTCGTGCAAATCAGAGACGGCCTGCGCGGAGGTCGGGCGCACCGGGTCGTGGAACGCCACGAAGCCGCGAAAGACCAAGTCCGGCAACTGCCCGAGGTCGTGATCGACCGCGACGCGCGCTTCAGCCACGCCCAGCACGCGCAGGCCCGCGCCGCCCAGCTCTCTCGCGCGTTCGAGCAGCGCCGTGCGACCCGCAGCGTCGACGTCCAGCTCTTGCCCGGCTTTGCGTTGCTTGACGACGTGCGCGATCAGGCGTTCTGGCGCGCCTTTCACCGACAAAAGCGCGCCTTCGCGGGTTTCACCGAGCACGATTTGGTAGCCGCGGTCCGCTTCGAACGGCAGCTCGCGCAGCCGCAGCCAGCCGCCGGCACCGTCGAACGCGCGCACGTTCAGCCTTTCGGCGGCGCGGTGCAGCGCGGCGTCGGTCGGATCGGTTTTGGTGCTGCCGACGCGCGGTTCGGGCGCAGCGCGCAGAGCCGCGGCCAGCACCTGACGCTCGGCTTCACCGTAGCTCGACGGCGAGTCGCCGGTGGCTTCGGAAATGGAGCCGAGCTCGATGCGGCCTGCCGTGAGCGTGCCGGTCTTGTCCAGGCACAGCGCGTCGACGCGACCGAGCGCCTCGATGCTGCGCACGTTGCGCACGAGCGCGCCGCGCTGCGACAGCCGTGACGCGGCTGCCAGCTGCGCCGCGGTGGCGATCAGCGGCAAGCCTTCGGGCACCGAGGCGACCGCCAGGCTGACGCCGCTGCCGACCAGATCTTCGAGCTTGCGACCGCGCAAGAGGCCCATGCCGATCAAGCTCACGCCGGCGCCGATCGCCACGGGACCTGTCATGCGAATCAGCGAGCGCAGGCGCCGTTCTACACCGCCGCGGCTCGGATCGCGCTTGACGGCGCTGGCGCCACGCCGCGCTTCGGTTTCTTCACCGGTGGCCACCACGACGCCGACGGCGCGCCCGGCAGCGATCGCGGTGCCGTCGTAGAGCATGGAGCTGTGGTCGGCTACGTGAACCTCGAACGACGCCGCAGGGCTCTTGCGCACCGGCAGCGATTCGCCCGTCATGCTCGAAGCGTCGACCTCCAGCGCTTCAGACGACAAAATGCGACAATCAGCTGGCACGACGTCGCCGGCCTCCAGCACGATGATGTCGCCGCGCACCAGCTCTTGCTCGGGCAAATCGTAAAGTGCGTTGCCGCGCCGCACGTGGGCGAAGCGCCGCTCACCGCGCGACAGCTCGCGCAGGCGGCGTTCGGTGCGGTAGCGCTGCACGCCACCGATCAGCGCGTTGAGCACAACGACGCCGCCGACCATGCCCGCATCACCGAACGAACCGACCGCTGCCGACAGGCCCGCGCCGGCCGCGAGCAGTGGAGCCAACGGATTGAATAGCTCGTCGGTGACGGCTTCGACCAGCTCACGAGCGCGCGAGCGCGAATCGTTCAAGCTTGGCCGGCGGCGACGTTGCGCCTCGCGACGCAGCAGCCCCTGCTCGGAGGTACGCAGCTTGACCAGCGCGCTGTTGGCTTCGAGCGCGTACCACGGCGTGCGATCGCGCGGAGGCGGCAAGGCGCGCCGGGCGAGCGCGAACGAGCCGCGCACGCCGTTGGCCATCGAAATCATCGAAGCGACATTGACGACCGCGATCACGCGCCGCGCAGTCAGCGGCAAGACACCGCCGGCCGAGACCAAAGCGCCGAGCGTCGCTGCCCCCAAGGCGATGTTCACGCCTTGCTTGGCGACTTGGCGCGCCGAGACGGCCGCGTGAATCAAGAAGCGCACGTCCGACAAATCGTCGCGGCAGATCACGTGCGCGCCCCAGGGCGGAGCCTCGCCCTCGCGCATCAGCCCGATCGTCAGGTCCGCGTCCACGCGCGGCGAACGGCTGGTGGCTACCAAGCACACGCCCCGCCCTTCGCGCTGCAAGCGCCGGATACCGCGCGCCAAGTCGTCACCGCCGCCGATCGTGTCGTCGGCCGGCAGCCCCGCCAGCACGCTCTCGTCGGCGCCGGCCACGACCACGCGCATTTCGGCCTCGTGCGCAGCCGAAATCAATTCGTCGATGCCGGTCTGCGGGATCAGCTCGACCTCGGCCAATGCGACCAGCATGTCCTTGCGGATCAAACCGACGACCAAGCCGCCGCGGCGTCCCAATTCCGAAGCGCGCGCGCTGAGCTCTTCGGGTACCGGGCAATTCAAGACGCCCAACGCGCCGAACGTGAAGTCGTCGACCGTGCGTTTTTCGATCGGCCGCTCGACATCGAGCAGGGCGCTGAGCGCGCGGCGTAGCTCGGCTTCGTCCTCACTGCCGAGCACCAGTAGCTCGCGCAGCTCGTAGCGATCGCGCGCCACCAGGCCGCTCTCGAGCACCAAGCAATCGATGCGATCCAAGCGGCGCATCGCCTCGGGATCGATGACCAGAGCTTGGCGAGCGGCCAAAGCTCGGCAAAGCTCCGCGCAAAACGTCTCGCGACCCAGGCGCGCGGGCTGTGGCAAACCAGCGAACAGCGCAGCGACTGCGCGCTGCACGCTGCGTGTCGTGAGGAAGCTGACCGCAAAACCGCCGAGCGACACGATCCAAGCGCGGTCGGCGTATTCTTCGATCGGGCCACGCGGCAGCGGGCGCGGCCGGGGCTCCGCCACCAGCAGCTCGATGTCGTCGGACGGCACCGCGAACAGCTCTTGCTCGCGCTCGTTCCAAATGCGCCGGCGAGACTGGGCCTCGCCCAGGCGCGAGAACTTGTGCGCCAGCTCCACGAACGCGCTGCCCGCGCGCTGCGCCGTCGAGTTCGCCGCCGCGGCCGCCAGGTCGAGCATCAGGTCCGCGCGCTGCGGCCCGAAGCGCTCGTCGAGCGGTTTGCGCAGGCGAGCCGTGCTCTGCGCGATCGAAAACAGGCTGGCGAGCGTGCCGCCGATGCGCGAGACCGGCACCGGCGAAAACTTGAGCAAAAGGCCGCTCGTGGCACCCACGGCATCCGCGCACAAGCCAGCCAAGAGCCGCTCGATCGTCTCGGCGTCGGCCGGGTGCTCCCACATCTCGTCGCGAAAGCGCGCGTTGTCGACGGCGGACGCGCGCTCGGCTTGCTCGACGACCGCCAAAAGCTCGGCCAGCGTGTAAGCGTCGTCGTCGAACGACACCACCAAACGCAAGAGCGGCGTATTGATCTCGACGCCGCGCACGCGCACCAGCTCTTTCAAGGCTGGTCGGACGCGGTCCGCGAACTCTTGCAGCTCTGCTTGCGACAGGTCACGCAGCTCGATGTGAGCACGCGTGCGACCGACCCAAGAGCGGCGGGTGCGCGCCGACAGCAGCTTTCGAACCGTGAAAAACGCGCCGGCCAGCGTCATGTTACGCGTGCTTCCGCTCGGCGAAGCGATCAGTCGCACTGATCAGCTCATGCACGATGCCGGGCTCGAACGCCGAATGTCCGGCGTCGGGCACGATGCGTAGCTCCGCATCGGGCAGGGCCTTCGACAGCTCCCAGGCGCTGCGCACAGGGCAAACAACGTCGTAGCGGCCTTGCACGATCACGCACGGCAGATGAGAAATCTTACCCACGTCTTCGAGCAGCTGTTGTTCGCTCCTCAAGAAGCCGCCGTTGACGAAGTAGTGCGCCTCGATGCGGGCGAAAGCCAAGCTGAACTCGTCACCGGCCGCGCTCTGAATGTAGTCGCGATCTTGGAGCAAGTGGCTGGTGCTCGCCTCCCACACGCTCCAAATGCGCGCCGCTTCTTGGCGCTCGACCGGGCTTTCACTGGTCAAGCGGCGGTGAAAGGCGCCGATCAGGTCGCCGCGCTCCGCCTCTGGAATCAGCTTCAAGAACGGCTCGAAGGCATCCGGAAATAGCACGCTGGTGCCGTGTTGGTAAAACCATTCCAGCTCCCAGCGCCGGAGCAAGAAGATGCCGCGCAGCACGAGCTCGCTGACGCACTCGGGGTGGGTCTCGGCGTAAGCCAGCCCGAGCGAGCTGCCCCAAGAGCCGCCGAACACCTGCCAGCGTTCGACGCCGAGGTGTTTGCGCAGCCGTTCGATGTCGTCCACGAGGTGCCACGTCGTGTTGTCTTCGAGCGACGCGTGCGGGCGACTCTTGCCGCAGCCGCGCTGATCGAAGAGCACGATGCGATAACGCGCGGGATCGAAGAAGCGACGCTGCTTGGGGCTCGAGCCACCGCCCGGGCCGCCGTGCAAGAACACCACCGGCTTCCCTTCCGGGTTGCCCGACTCTTCGAAGTAGAGCGAGTGAACCGGGGAGACCTGCAGGTAGCCGGTGCGGTAAGGCTGGATCTCGGGGTAGAAGCTACGGAGCACGCGAGGGACCATCAGGGACCGGGGAGACTATCATGCCCCCAGCACCCGGCAGCCGTGCGCTGCATGCCCCGCCGTGATAATCAGGCCGCAAAATGCAGGTCATCGGCCAAGATAGCGGTTCGGGCGGTGGCCCGGACTTGGTGAGCGCCGTCAAGGCCGCGCGGCGCGGCTTCCGCAAAGACGTGGCCGCCTTGCTCGACGCGCTGGAGCAGGCGGACCTGCTCATCCCGCTGGCCGAGCCGGTCGCGGGCGCGACGACGGGCGAACGGACCAAAATCGAAGGCGAGCTGCGGCTCATCCCGCATTTTTTGCCCACGCCCGAAGGCCCGCAATTCGCGGCGCTGTTCACCAGCTCGCCCCTGCTCGATGCGATTGCGTCGCAGCTCGGTTGGCGGACGGGCGGCGCGGAGCTCGAGTTTTGTTCAGTGCCCGGCGGCGTAGCCCTGCAGATGGCGAGCGGCACCCTCGACGAGCAGGTGCAAGGCGTCGTGATCGACGCCGGCGCCGACTCCGAGCTGGTGCTCACCGCCGCCGAGGTCCGTCAGCTGGTCGCCGGCACCGCGATCCCGCTCGTCGGCTACGTCGCCGCCATTCCCGACGACCACGAGCGCACCCTGGTCGCCGAGCCCGGCGCACCGCCGCCCGCCGCCCTCACGGCTGCGCTCGAAGAGTGTTTGAAGGAGCTGGCAGCGGAGCTGGTCGGCTACGAGCTCTTGCGCACGTTCAACCCCGAACGCGATCTCGAACCGCATCCCACCATCAAGCTCAAAACCAAGCCGGGCAAGGTCGATCACCAGCACCTGGCCAAGCACGTGTTCAGCGCCGTGAGCCCGCACCTGCCGCCGCCGGGTTACGTGGATATCGTGTTCGAAGACTGACTGCTCGAGAGGCACGCTCGTGCGCAGCCGCGCTGGCTCAACCCCGCGCGTCTTCGAGCTCGATACCCGCGTAGATGTCGTTCACGTCGAGCGTCAGCTGCGGAGCTTCGAGCACCAGCTGCTGACCTGCCCGATACTCGTGCTGCTCCCAGCGACCCGCAGCAGCCCGCGAGACTAGCGTTACCTGGGCGCGTCGATGCGACACGAGCAACACGGCCACGACGCTTGGGCACTGCTGGTAGTGATTGAGCTTCTCGCCCCGATCGTAGTCTTCGGTCGAGTTGCTGGTGATCTCGACCAAGAGGCTAGGGTTGGTGACAGCATTCTTGTCGAGGGCGGAGACGGCCCGCTCGCCGCAGACCACTGTCGCGTCGGGAAAGGTCGAAAGATCAGTCGCCTCAATCCTCACCTTGAGATCGGACGAGGAGGCCCGGCAGCGGCCCAGCAAGGCGTTGCCAAGCAGGCGAATCATGGCGGCCGCCAAATCGGCGTGCGCCGGCGTGCCACCGGCCATCGCATAAATTTCGCCTTCACAAAACTCGAGCTTCACACCGCTCAGCTCGAGGGCAGCCAGGTACTCGTCGTACCCATGGTGCAAGCGCCGCGCGGTCGTCACCCTGACAAGCTAGCACACCCGATGGCTGCGTCCGCCTTCCGTGATCTCCGAGCTTGTCGCGCCGCGGGCTAGGCAACGCGCGAAATTTTGCCGGCGGTTGCCGGCGCTTCGGCGCCCGCGTAGTCGCGCGTCGGTTCGGGGAAGCCGCACGAAGTGCCGTCCTTGTGTGTGACGTCGTCTTCCCACGGCACGCGGTAGTTGCCGGCGGCCAGGTCGGTCATGAACGTGTAAGGGCAGTCCCGCGCGCCGCCTTTGACCGCCACGTAGCCGCGATGACCAAGCTGATAGATGTTGTTTTCGACGCCCCATTCGCGGCGCGCTTCGCGCACCAGGTCGGGCCGGAGCTCGGCCGCTACGATTTCGTCGGGCCGGCCGCCGCCATTCGCGAGCGGTACGCCATCGAAGCCCACGATGCTGGCTTCACCCATCGAGTCGAAGGTGCCGTCGCTGCCGCACATGCAAACGGACGCCGTGTACATCAAGTTGCAGAATGCGTTGGCTTGGTTCGTGACATGCCAGGCGTGGCGGATCGGCGCCGTGTAGCCCGCCGTGCGGATCATGCAACGCCCGATAGCCCGAAGCCGAGCAAAGCCACGGTGATCGTCAAATAGACGACGTGATTGTAAAAGATCCAGGACAGTATTCTGGTCTGCATGAGCTGCAGGGTCATCGTCGACCAAGCCACGCAGAACATGGCGAGGTAGGTCAGCCATTGCTGGCCTCGCTTTCCGCCGGCCTCGCGCTGCGCTTTCATTCGTTTTCTCCGATCCCGCTAGACTTGGTCAAGCGGGGACGGCTACTCCGTCGCCAATTTCGCGCGCACTTCGTTCACGAACTGATCGATGTCCGTCAGATGCCGCTCGAGCACATCTCGCACAACAGCGATGTCGACCGCGGTGTAGCCGTGCACCAGGACGTTCCGAAAGCCGACGGCGGCACGGAGTACATTGGCCGTTTCTTCGCCAAGCCAACCCGCTTGCGCCAGAAGGTGGAACAGCGCCAGGTTGGAGGTGGGTTCACCCAGCCGTTGGTCGGAGACGATGTGCGACGCGATGTCTTGCGCCGCTTGAATGCAAATCTGCAGCGTGTGCTCGATGAAGCGCCGCTCTTTGACGTCGGAGGCGAGGCGATCCGGGCGCGCCAGGGAGCGCAGCTCCGTCAGGCACGTCTCGATGAAGGCCAGCTTCTTCAGAATCAGGTCGGCATCGGTCACGCGCTCGGTCGCCCTCGGTATTCACGGAGAATCGGCAGCAGATCGAAGTAATCATTGCGCGCCCGCACTTCGAAGGCGATGCGGCGGCTTTTGCTCACTTCGAGGACGAGCACGCCATCGCGCATGATGCGATGAACGAGATCCGGGGGTGCGCCATTCATCACGATCACCTGGACAGGCCGCTTGAGTTGCTCCGACAACGCCGCTTCGTCGTCGAACGGCTGCGCCATCAACTGCGAGGCAGGTGGCTGCTCGAACAAGACGCCGATGTCTACGTCGCTGTCGGCACGGTCGGTGCCGCGTGCGACGCTGCCAAACAAGTAGACGGCAGCCACGCCGGGTTTCCCGCGGTAGTGGTCCGCAATGACCTGCTCGGTGCTCAACGAGTCCACCAGCGCAGACTAGCACATTCGACGTTAGCGGCCGTTGCCAGCGCCGCGCGTCATTTACACGGCAAGCTCGGCCTCGCGCCGCCCGACGCAAACGTCTTCGACGCGCACACGCCAGCGCGGCCCGTGTCGCTCGTCAGTGAGTCGTGCGGTTCGCACACCGCGTCGGGACGGCCGCAATCGGCGTCGCAGTCGCAGACGCGCGTGCAGTAGCCGAGGTCGCCTTCGCCGGCGCGACCGGAGGGGTCGAGGTAGCAGTAAAAGTCGTAGGGCTTGCCGGCGGACGGATCTTGGCCGCAGCCGGGCGTGCCGAAACGGCAGACACCGCTGCACTCGGCATATGCGCTGCCGTGATCGATACAGCCGCCCGCGCACTGGGGCATGTCCGGATTGCAGGCGCTGCCGATCGGATCGCCCGTCGGCGCTGCGTCGCCGCACAGGCCGGTGCTCAGGTCGCAATGGCGCGCGCCGCAGTCGATGTCACCACGACAGGCGGGGCGGCAGTAGCCCAAGCCGGTGCCCGCCGTCTCTTCGCTGCACACCAGATCGATGCGGCCCAAACACTTGTCGTCGTTGACAGACGGATCACCGAGCGCGCAACGCGGCAAGCAGAACGCCGCGTCGTCGACGACATCGGTGGTGCCGCGATCATCGAGCACGATGCACTTGGAGCTTGCGTCGGCGGCTTCACACGCGCTCGCGTCGCGCGCGCAATCCATCACGCACAAGCCGGCACTGGGGCCTTCGCCCTGAATGCCGGTGGAGCCCGAAGTGAGACATGAAAAACCTTTTCGACAACCCGAATCGTCTTCGCAGTTGGCACCCAGCAGACCCGAAGCGGGGCCCGCGTCTGGAAATGTTTCGTCGCCCGCGCACACGCAGGCTTCGAAAGCCGAGCCGTCAGCGCGGCAGACTTGGTGCCCCGGGCAGCTCTGCGCGCCGCTACAAGCGATGGAGCGCCCGGGCACGCACGCGGTCGTCGCCGGCTGCTGTGTGTCACCGCCACAACCGCCCAACGTCGCAGAGATGCCGATGACGGCGGCCCAAGTTCGAAAAGTTCGAAAAATCACCGGACGACAAATCGAACGTATCACGTTGAGGGAGCGAGAGACCTGCGGTCGATCGCCGCGAGGTCACGCCGAGCGAACCCACGGCGAGCTGCGAGGTTCCGTTCCACAGGGCGGTCCGGCGGACCCGGCGGAACAGGGCCCCGGCCACGGCGCCCCTGTTCACCCTTCCCGCCGATCGGGGAGGGTGATAGGTGTAACCGATCGGTCGTTGGGCTCGCCGGGCGAACGTTCGCCCGCGCAGCACAGCGCGTGGAAGGGCTTGGATTATGTCGCTAGCTTGGCTCAAAGCAGACGTTCTTGTGGGGTCGATTGGCAAGCTGGCGGCAGCATCGCTACTGTTTGCGACGCTGGGCTTCGGCGCCGGCTGCAGCTCTGACCCTGCGAAGGCGGGTGTCGCCAAGGGCTGCACGCTGAACAGCGACTGCAGCGGCGGCCTGGTCTGCAGCTTCGGCCTCTGTCACAAAGAGTGCGAGGCCTCGACCGACTGCCCCGCGGGCCAACGCTGCGTCCAATCGAAGGGCGACAGCAACGTCTGCCAGCTGAGCCAAGAAAAGCAGTGTGACTTCAACACGGACTGCTCCGACCCGCTCATCTGCGCGATCGATCGCCAATGCCGTAACCAATGCAAGGGCGACAAAGACTGCTTGATGGGTCAGAGGTGCGCGGACGAGGTCTGCGCCGACCCGCAAGAGGTCAACCAAGACGGCGGGCTGAAGGGCGCCGTCGGCGGCGCCGGCGGCGAGGGCAACACGCCCAGCACCGGCGGTAGCGGCGGCAAGGGTGGCAGCGGCGGCTCAGCGCCGATCGGCGGCGAAAACGCCGGCGGCGAAGGCGGCATGCCCCCCGCCACGTGCACGCCCGGCGGCGATTGCGTGCCCGAAGGCATGCCCTGCCAGCTCGGAACCGTGACCTGCGACAACAACGTGGCCGGCTGCATGGTCACGGGCGACGCCGACGACGGCACCGAGTGCGACACCGACAAGGTCTGCAGCACCGGCGTGTGCACCGCGTGCAAGGTTGGCGACGCCTGCCAACCCGACCCGAACAACGTCTGCGTGACCGGCACCGTGTCGTGCGCCACCGGCCCCGCCTGCGACGGCGTGAAGAACGTCACTGCCGGCACCAGCTGCGACACCGACAAGGTGTGCGCCGCCGGCAGCTGCGTCGCCTGCAAAGTCGACGACCCGTGCGACCCGCCCGGCCAGGCTTGCAAAAATGGCAAACAGGCCTGCGCCAACGGCCCGGTTTGCAACGCGACGACGACGAAGGCCGCCGGCACGACGTGCGACACCGGCAAGGTGTGCGACAGCGGCGCCATCTGCGTCGCTTGCGTGCAAAACGGAACCTGCTCGCCGGGAGGCAACACCTGCCACATCGGCGTCCAAGATTGCAGCAGCGGGCCGAACTGCATCGACACGCTGTTAGCCGCAAACGATGGTCTCACGTGCACCGGCAATGCCACGTACAACTTCTGCACGAGCGGTGCCTGCGTGGCTTGCCTGAACGGGAACCCCTGCATTCCGACCAACCCCTGCCACAAGGGCACACTCAACTGCGGCACCGCGACCCCCACGTGCAACGACTCGCAAGCGAACGCCGTAGATGGCTTGGCGTGCGGCGACAACGAGAGCTGCATCTCCGGCGAATGTCTGAACAACGACCGCACCCTCACGGTAACGAGCGGGGCCGTCGCCGACGTGCCCGTCGACGCGCCGTTCGCGACGGTAACGATCACGTTGGTGGACAAGGACAACGCACCGGTTCCAGGTGCCGTGATCACCGTCACGCCGCCGCCGGGCGGTACCGCGGCAGCCTCGAACACCAGTCCCCTTGGCAAGTCACAGATCACGGGGCGAGTCAGTCGCGCTCTCGGCATGAACCAGTTTACGGTCTCGGCGCCAGGCGCAACATCCATTCAGTTCAGCGTGAACGCCGTCGCGCCTACGGACGACAACATCTTCACGCTGGTCAATATCAACCACCTGGGTGCCGTCCCGACCACGCCGGTGGCCGGAACCATCTCGAAGCTGTACAGTGAAGCGCGCGCCGTGGCGGCTGCCGCGGACGGAACGCTGTATGTCGCAGACTATGCCGCGGTGTACAAGCTCACGACCCAAGGCGTGCTCGCGCGAATTGCCGGCGACGCAAACGAGGCACCCGGGGACACGGGTGACAACGGCCCCGCTACTTCGGCCAAGCTCTATGCCGTGACCGCCCTGGCTCTCGACGAGACCAAAAACTTCCTCTACGTCGCCGACTCGGGCTATCCGCGGGTTCGGCTACTCGACCTCAAGAGTGGCAAAATTTACGCATTCGCCGGTAGCTCCAGCGCAACCAACGTGGCGCCGTGGGGCGACACCGGTCCGGCAGACGCTGCCTACGTGAACCCGTCGGGAATTGCGGTGGCGCCCAACGGCGATGTTTTCATTTCAGACGCCAGCTCGGGCCGTATCCGCAGGGTAGACAGCAACAATACGATCGACACGTTCCTGGCTCCAACTACCTGTGGCCCGGCGAACCCGGTCGCCCTCACAGGCTGCTTTGGCTATGGCGACGGTTGTTCCTTTGCTTGGGACAAGGCTGGACAGCTGTACATTTCGGGCCAGTTGTGTCACGATGGCCTCGTCCCCGCGGGCCCCTTCCGTGGAGTCGCGCGTGTCACGCAGGACGTCAATGGCAATGTCACCGCGTTGACCCACATCGCCGGGACCACAGGTCCCGTAAGCGCCGGCGATGGCGGCACGGCGACCAGCGCAGCATTCACGAATGCGCCCGGGCTCGCTTTCGACAAGGCGGGCAATCTCTTCCTGACCACCCGGGGAGATCACCGAGTGCGTCGCATCGATTCACTGACTGATCAGATCACGACCGTGGCAGGCACAGGGACGCCCGCATACTCGGGTGACTATGTGTTGGGCAACACGGCCCAGGTGTCCTACCCGACGACAATTGCCTTCGACGGGGCCAACAACCTCTATTTCGCTGACTCCGCCAACCTCGCGATCCGCACAATTTGGAATGTGGGAGACGCGACTCCTCTGACTGGCAAGCTCGCGACGACCGGCGGCACTGGACAAACTGTCAAACGCGACGCACCGTTCGCGCCCCTGGCGGTCAAGGTGACTGACGGCTCAGACGCGCCGATTCCGGGCGTCCCGGTCAACTGGAAGCGGCTCGAGACCGGTTCCGGCCTCAGCTCGACGGGTGCCGATAGCACCGCGCAAGCGACCACACCGCTTGGTGCGTCTTCAATGCCGGGTCGCGTGGGCCTGGCTAGCGGTGACTACCATTTCGAAGCGAGCTTTACGGATATTCACGGCACGCCCGTAACCGGCAGCCCTCAAACCTTCACCGTTACGGCAACGGATCCCACGGCAGGCAATATCTTCCCGGTCGTCAACTACGGGCACACATCGGTTCTCGACGGGGCGCCGGGCCCGGCAACGTTCGCCACACTTCAGGCCGCCAACTTCGGGGTCGCGGCCGCGACCGATGGGACCATCTATGTGTCCGACTACTACGCGGTCTATAAGATCACTAACCGTGGAGAACTGTCGGTCTTCGCCGGCACCCCAGGGCAGTCTGGTTCCGCAGGGGACTCCGGACCGGCCGTTGGCGCGAAGCTTACCTACCCGCGAGGTCTCGCGATCGACGAGACCGACGAGACCAACCGCATTCTCTATATAGCGGAGAGCGGCAGCAACCGCATTCGCGCCGTGTCTATCGACACGAGCCCACCGAAGATCAGCACCTTCGCGGGCGGCACTGCCGACAACGGCACGAATCACGGCGACGGTGGCCCGGCGGTCAGCGCGAACCTGGCCTCGGCTTGGGCGGTCACGGTCGGACCAGATGGCAAGGTCTACATACCGGATAGTGGGCGCGGTATTCGGGTCGTCGATGCACTGGGCAACATTTCGACTTGGTTCCCCCAAAGCTACCAAAACGGTGGCTGCGTCCTCAACACGCCTTCCTTCTACTATACAGACACAACTACAGCCGTTCGCTTCGCGGCCAACGGCGACGCCTACATCGGTGGGCGCATCTGCGAGGGCGCGACGGCGGGCGAGACACACGGCATCGTGCTCCGATCTGCAGCCAACGGCACCTTCACTCGTATCGCGGGCCTTGCGGCCGGGAGCGCAAACGACAACGTCCTAGCGACTGCGGCGTTGCTACCCGGAGCGTTCTCGGACTTCATCATCGATGGCTCCGGCAACCTCGTCCTAGCGCTTTACACCAGTAACGAGATCCGGCGCATCGACATGAGCAGCAAATTGATTACGACCATTGCCGGCGACGGCACGGGCGCCTACTCCGTCGGAACTAACCCCGCCGACTACGTGTCATCGACCACGGTACGCGTTTACAACGCCAGCAAACTAGCCCTCTGGCCGGGCGGTCACGTGCTAATCGCGGACGAAGCCAACTTCGCCACCCGCATGATCTGGTAACCCCGCTCAGTGACGAACGAGGACACCTTCGCGCCGGGCACGCTGATCGCCGGAAAATTCCGGGTGATTCGGCGCCTGGGCGAGGGTGGCATGGGCTCGGTTTACGAGATCGAGCATGAGCTGACGAAGCATCGGCGGGCGCTGAAGATGCTGCATGCGGCGATGGCGGCGATGCCGAGCATCGTCGAGCGATTTTTGCGCGAGGCTTCGGCTGCGGGGCGCGTCGGCAATCCGCACATTGCCGAGACGTTCGACGCGGGCGTGCTCGAGACCGGCGAGCCGTACTTGGTGATGGAGCTGCTCCGTGGTGAGCCGCTGTCGGCGCGCGTCGAGCGCGGGCCGCTTTTGCTGCACGAGGTCGTCGACCTGATTGGACAAGCCTGCGTGGGCGTGGCGGCCGCGCACGCCGCCGGCATCGTGCACCGCGACTTGAAGCCCGACAACCTGTTCATCACCGAGGTCGAAGGTCGCCCCTTCGTCAAAATCCTCGATTTTGGCATCTCCAAGTTCGATTCGTCGACCACCGGCGGCATGGCGCTCACCAAAGAAGGCGCCGCGATGGGCACGCCGTACTACATGTCGCCGGAGCAAATCCGCGGCGTCGGCAACCTCGACGCGCGCGCCGACGTCTACGCGCTGGGCGTGATTTTGTACGAATGCCTGGCCGGCAAACGACCCTTCGAAAGCGACGTGCTCACGCACCTGGCGGTGTTGATTCACGCCGGCGATCACGTGCGGCTCGAGCAGCTCCGTCACGACTTGCCACCCGGCTTCGCCGATCTGGTCCGCCACGCCATGGCCAGCGATCGCGACAAGCGCATGCAGACGGCGCTCGAGCTGCGGCAAAGGCTCGAGCGTTACGGCCCGGTGTCGTTCCTGCGCACGCAGGTGTCCGCGTCGTCGATGCCGCCGCCGTCAGTCGTGCCGGCGCGCTCCATGGCCACCAGCGGCATCGGCGTGTCGATGCAAACGCCGGTGCACACCGCCAAGTCGCAGCGCGGCCTGCTCGCTGCAGTGCTGGCCGCGCTGGCGCTGGTCGTCGGTGGCGGCGGATTCTTCGCGTTCAAGGTCATGAGCCACCCGAGCTCGACCGCGGGCGCGCCGTCCACCGGCACCGCCGAAGCTGCAAGCGGAGTGACCGCCGAGCCGCCGTCGAAACCGGCCGTGACGGCTCCGGCCGCGGCGCCGTCACGGTCGACCGAGCCGCCGACACCGGTAGCCATCGCGACCGACAAGGCTGAGCCCCCGGCCGCCCCGCCAGTCGCTCCGTCGGCGGCCCATTCTGCTCCAGCTGCGCTACGCTCGGCGCCGGTCGCGGCAGCGCCCCCGCCGGTCAAGGCCGGGCGCTCCGACGAACGCGGACTCGCCAAAGACAACCCATTCAAATGAACGGA
>Ga0307508_10003370_pt1 | contig 16199 bp, 19 predicted proteins | sample 9_EM_MG_FD_203089 | JGI IMG/M metagenome (GOLD analysis project Ga0307508, IMG submission 203089) | Populus trichocarpa ectomycorrhiza microbial communities from riparian zone in the Pacific Northwest, United States - 9_EM | ecosystem: Host-associated > Plants > Roots > Unclassified | place...
GGAGGAGAATGCTGGACTCGGTGGCATGCTTTTGATATCACTCGACAGGATTAATAATTGAAGTAAGCACTAATGCACGCACTAATGCATGAGAGATTGTTGCATGTATTTGGCCGTCCAGGAGATAACTACATATATCGTGTCGTAAATATGTGATAATACGAAGCAGCCCGCGAGCAGAGCTCCGTCGCACAGCCACGCACAGCCGACGGTTGCCCCGAGAGCCGTGTCAGAACTGCCAGGATGGATCCGAACGAGGCCCCAGCAACCCGCGGGTGGCACCTGATGGCGGTCTTTGGGTGGCTGGCTGGTTGGCTGGAGCCCAGCAGAGATTGGATGGTGCTCTTGGCGCTCGGGGCCTTCCCCTTCCCACATCATCCTGATCCATCTCCGTGCGAAAGCGCGTCCCCCCGTCCATCGCCCTGTCCGCAGCGCGATATCTGCTGGGGCTCGCTGCCGCGCAGAGCTCCAAGCTCGCCGGAAGCTCTGCTCCAAGCTCGCCGGAGCTCTGCAATCTGCATCGACCGAATGACCTAGTAGCGTTAGCGCCGCTCGCCGAGACAAATGGCCGAACATGTAGACTGTGTAGACCGGTGACTCCTCGTGATATCTAGTCGACTCCACTGCACGACCCACCCCCCCCCGGGGCGGCTCTAGCCGAATTGCGTCCCGTCTAACCCCGTGCGGCAATGTCCTTTCTATTCGCGGCTGTCTCGCCGCCGCTTGCGGAAGCTCTCTTATCTGGCTGTTGCCTTGGCGTACAATTACCCCAGCCATCCCTCCAGCAGCCGCCCCCCAGAGCTCCCCTTCTTAACTGCGGCGTGCGCCATTCAGTCCTCCCTCTCTCCTCCATCCTCCTCCCCCCCCCCAGTCCTACACACGCCCAGCACTCCGCTTTCACACGTACACATTGCCCTTCCCTTCACTACCTCCCAACCAAACACTCTCCCTTATCGCCCAGCATGAAGATCACCCTGACTGCCCCGTTCCTCGCCCTCCTCTCCACCATCTCTGTCTCTATCGCCTCTCCCATCTTTGACTCCGCTGTCGTCGAGAAGGGCGCCGCACCTCTGATCTCGTCCGCCGCCTCTGTCGAGCACCAGATCCCCAACAACTACATCGTCGTCTTCAAGAAGGATGTGAGCCATCACACGGCCACTAGCCACCACAACTGGGTGGCGAACATCCACAGCTCCTCGATGCGAGGTCTGAAGAAGCGCAGTCAGGAGCCCATCCGCAAAGCCAACGCGCCCAGCTGGATGGACGAGATTGAGGCCCTGGTCGGTCTCAAGCACACGTACGATATCCCAGGTGGCTTGAGGGGCTACTCCGGTGCCTTCTCCGACGACGTGTTGGCCGAGATCCGAAAACATCCCGACGTAAGTACTCACTTTCCTCCCACGAGTCGGCTAGTTCTTTTGCAGGCGCGTACAGACGTGCGTGGAGAGAACGAAAATCTGTCATGTGCCGGGTTGGGCTGACTTGATCTCTCCTGCAGGTCGCGTACGTTGAGAAGGACTCGATCGTCTACGCGCTCGAAGATCCCGTCACCGAGAAATACGCCCCCTGGGGACTCGCCCGTATCTCGCACCAGCAGCGTCTGAACTTCGGCAACTTCAACAAGTACATCCACCAGGCCTGCGGTGGCGCGGGTGTCGACGTTTACGTCATCGATACTGGCACGAACGTTCAGCACGTTGACTTCGAGGGCCGTGCCAAGTGGGGCAAGACCATTCCTGCTGGTGATGCCGATGTCGACGGCAACGGACACGGAACTCACTGCTCCGGTACTGTCGGTGGTAAGAAGTACGGTGTCGCCAAGAAGGCCAACATCTTCGCAGTCAAGGTGCTCCGCTCCAACGGATCGGGCACTATGTCGGACGTCGTCAAGGGTGTTGAGTGGGCCGCCGAGGCGCACATCAAGAAGGCGGCCAAGAAGGATCCCAATTTCAAGGGTTCTGCCGCCAACATGTCGCTTGGTGGTGGCAAGTCCCCAGCGCTCGACATGGCTGTCAACGCTGCCGTCGAGTCTGGCATCAACTTCGCCGTCGCTGCCGGTAATGACAATGCCGATGCTTGCAACTACTCTCCCGCTGCCGCCGAGAAGGCCGTCACCGTCGGTGCCTCCACCCTCGGCGACCAGCGCGCGTACTTCTCCAACTACGGAAAGTGTACTGACATCTTTGCCCCCGGCTTGAACATCGAGTCTACCTGGATTGGCAGCGAGCACGCCATCAACACCATCTCCGGCACCTCGATGGCCTCCCCCCACGTCGCCGGGCTCTTGGCCTACTTCCTGTCCCTCCAGCCCAAGTCCGATTCGGGCTACTTCACCGAGCTCAAGCCCGCTCAGCTCAAGAAGAACATGATTGCCATCGGCTCCCGCGACGTTCTGTCCGACATCCCCAGCGACACGCCCAACATTCTCATTTACAACGGTGGTGGAAGCGACAACTTGACCGAGATCTTCGACGGCAAGCCATACGTCGCCGCGGTTGAGGACGAGGTCCACACGCTCGCTGACAAGGCCATCAGCGAGACCGAGAAGATGCTCGAGAAGCTTGAGGTCGAGGCTCTCGGTGAGGTCAAGGCTGCCTTCGAGAAGGCCAAGAAGATCATCGGACACAATGCATAGTCTAATGGAGCATAATGAGGATGGCGTTTGTATTTTTGTTTTTTCTTGTTTCTTTTCCTAGATTGTATTTGCCTCATTCGCTTTCTCGTTGCGATGTGTATGTGTGTACGTTTGATTAGCTTGTTGGGCAACACTGGGGGGGGGATCAGGTTTGGTTACGGATTGGATTGGATTCTCGCAATGGTATTGTTTTGCGTTCCCGTTGTTGCGCTTGACGCTTTTTCTGCTGCTGTATGTATGGCTTCGGCTTGTGTGTCTGAATATCTACCTCGATCACCCGTCCTCCCCATTATAGCATCGCGCGGGGAATGTAAATGTGACGCAGTACCTGCATAAGTGGCCTACGTACATATGTATGTAGTCGACGAGTGGAGTTCCCCGAACTAGCAAGTTGTGAAGAGCCATTAGTTAGTTAGCCTCCCCCACCATTGCGAGATACTGCGACATCTATTTGCGCTAGGTGGAAGCCACATGGCATCGGGAACGGGTGCGCGCACTGTATTTAGAGTATCTACTGTAGCTATATGTCCACCGCACATATTACGCCCAGGTCTACTGGAGGAAGCATGATGTTTTTGCGGGGGGCTTTTGATAGTTAGATGTACTAGGACGCAGTATCAACAATGTATACATAGAACGGATGGCTTTTCTTCACGAGAATACATACTACATAGGGTTGACTGAGTTTGAAGGTCAATCCGCCATCACCATCACTTGCGTATGTAAGTCAAAATGTTTGTTCGAAATCCCACGGTGATAATGTAAGAATGTAAGACAATGATTCAAAAAAAAAACCAATGAATGAAGATGGAAAGAAGAAAAAAAAGAAAGAAAGAAAAAGGACCACCGCATGCCAAGGGAATAGGTACATAGTATGCTTTTTGATTCCATTCCCACTTCCACACCCTTTCCAAGCGAATTCAGTCTTGATAAAAAAAAATGGAGGAGTGAGCGCTTCGTACACGGGTCATCTCATCGGCATCGCATCCACTACAACATGCTCGGTACCCTCACGCAACCAGTATTAGAATAAGAAAGGGATTGGCCAAGGAACTTAAGCGGCGATCTTCTTCTCGATGATGGTTTTGAGGATGTTGGCGTCGGCTAGCAAGTGTTAGTGGTGATCTGTATCAAGATGGTGACGGAAAAGACTCACCGGCGAAACCACGGATGCCCTGGCTGAGCTTCTCGGTGGCCATCTGGTCTTCGTTGAGGGCGAAGCGGAACTCGGCCTCGTTGTCAACGTAGCTGAGCTTCTCGATGCTGAGGTTTGTGGCGTCCTCGGACGACAGCTTCTTGGGCACTGACTCCTCGCTGTTGTAGAGCTCCTCGAGGAGGCCGGGAGAGATGGTGAGGTAGTCGCATCCGGAGAGCTCGGTGATCTCGCCCGTGTTGCGGAACGACGCACCCATGACGATAGTCTTGTAGCCGAACTTCTTGTAGTAGTTGAAGATGTTCTGAACGCTCTTGACGCCGGGGTCCTCGTGTGAGGCGTAGGTCTTTCCGGTGTTGGCCTTGTACCAGTCGAGAATGCGGCCAACGAAGGGGGAGATGAGGAAGGCACCGGCCTCGGCGGCAGCGATGGCCTGCACCTGCGAGAACATCAGGGTGAGGTTGCAGTTGATACCGTGCTTGCTCTGGAGCTCGCGGGCGGCCTGGATACCCTCCCACGTCGAGGCGACCTTGATGAGGATGCGCGACTTGTCGATACCAACGGACTTGTACAGGTCGATGATGTGCAGAGCCTTGTCGACGGACGCCTTCTTGTCGAACGAGAGACGTGCATCGACTTCAGTAGACACCTTGCCGGGAATGATCTTGAGGATCTCCTTTCCGAACTCGACGAGAAGACGGTCCATGGCAGCCTCGACTCGTGATTCGGTGTCCTTGCCATTTGCCTTACCGTACGCAACGGCGGCGTCCACGAGCTTGGCGTACTCGGGCTTCTTGGACGCGGCGAGAATCAGGGAAGGGTTGGTGGTGGCCTGTGCGACGCAGAAACCTGATCAGAGCTTTTTTCCTTACAAAAAGAAAGAGCGGCGAGATCATCCGCGGGGATACGCACATCCTGAGGCTGGTACTTGGCGATGGTGGCGAAGTCTCCGGAGTCGCAGACGACCGTCTGTTCGCATCAATGGTCAGTCGCCCGCGAACGGAGCCATTGGGGGCTGGATATGAAAATAGGACACTTACGGTGCCGGAGGCCTTCAGTTGGTCAAGAGCGGATACCATTGTGTGTGATGTAGGGTGGGAGGTATGGGTGTTGATTTGGAGGATACGGAGGCGTGTTTCCGAGTGCTTGCTAGCGGAAGGAAGGCGTGTTGGAGGACGAGAAACCTTTCAGCTATAAAGGTTTGTGAAGATTTCAGGTCAGGACCGGTGCTGGTTGGTGGGCGAGCGTCGGTTTTACTGGCTCGGCGCGGGACAGCATTTGAGTAATGAGGGGTTTCTGGAACCCAACAATCAGGAAAGAACCCCGCTTCCCAACGCCCCAGCCACCAGCGGTGGCGGGTCAATTGCGAGAGCCTATGACCGCACGTTTCCACCTTCTGCGACGCATTTATCCGGCATCCATGGCAGCCATTGTGCATGTGCTGTACCCTACTCGACGTATGTGAAGTACCTGGCACTCCGACAGGCTGCGCCCTTCCACAGCGGCAATCCACGACAAACCCCCGAACCCATCGTTCGCAGAGGGGGCTGGCGGCCATGTCCGTTCGGCGTCCTCTTCTCCGGTTTCTCCTCGGATTTACCCAAGTCCCGGCCGAAGGTGTCAGGACGCCATCACTAAGCCGCTGCAATCTCGGCTTCTGTACCCCGCCAAACCACCCCGCTCCAGCGATGGCTGGATGCATGTCAGCTTCTCCATGTTGCCAAAAGCCCCACTCCAACACATCGCCGGCGAAAGATAGGTATCCCATTTCCTGCGGGAGACCACCGGTTGTATGCGTGCTTTTTACTATTTTCTTCTTTGCTCGCATCACAGCGCGTTTACCGTCCGTGCGAGACGATTTCATTCGTCGTCTTGGCCCGCCCACCGTGTAGCGCTAACTGGCCATTGCCCCAAAACAGGTTCTAATGGCTCCGGTGCACACGGTAGCGCAGGCTGGGCTTCCGGATATGAGTGACGCGTTGTGAGGGACTGGAAGCGGGAAAACGCTTTCGTGACACAGCGGGAGGGCAATGGAAACTGGCGCGAACGAGCTGCCGCAACAACACATTCTGCTATCTCAGGGATAATTATATCTGATCTATTGAAGCCCACCCAAACTTTCAAAGCCTGGTGACATGCGTACGGTAATACGGCCTTTGCTGGAATACCTTTCTGACATAAGTATCGGGTCTCCCATCGGGCCGGTGGGGTTTCTCGGTTTGCCGTTACGGCCGATACGAACATGTTCTGTAGACCCGATTGGCGACATTCCGGTGGGAAATGCGAACGAGTAGTCACAGCCGTGATGGAACCGACAGGGCGATCCGAAGGGTGGCTCCAACCAATGTTCTTCGCGGTCACATGAGAAGCAGCATCTCGGACGATCTTCGTCAAGAGTGCGCATTCCCAATGCCAGTCCTCGCCTCGGGCCAACGACAAGGGACGCAGCCACTTGTGTGACGTTCATGCCCGGTGATGTCGGACACAGATGTGCACGTTGACGAAGTCGTGGTTGCAGCCACTTGTCTGAGGAGCAAGCAAGCCATTCCGCCCGGTTGTGTTGGGGTCTCGATCCCCCTGGACATGGCATCGACCTCATCGCCCGACTCATTTTCGCATCTGTCGTCCGTTTTACTGCAATCCTTGCGGCCTCAATGTTCCTGGTCTCAATCATCCTGATCATTGTGTCTGCCTCATCCGTGTTTCCGGCGGTGTTGTCGCCCGGCGACTTGAACAACAATTCTCTCAGGAGAGGAACGACCATACCTTGACTCCCCGTGTCAGCTACATCGTACCCAGCGTAACAGGAATGAAGGTGTCGATACCGGTCAAATGCAGTGTAGATAATTGTTTTCGCGGTTGGCAAGATAGGAGAAGTTACTACCCCTGTCCATTCGGCAGGTGCGCGAGCGGCGTGACCTCAGCGGCCAGAGATGGTGATTGATCAATTGCACAGCAAGGGCCTGAGAAGGACGTTGTCGGGAGACAAGGGTGGCAGACTGGTGGCGGCGTGCCTGTGGTCCTTGTGTGGGCAAAAAGCACATCACGGATATGCTGGAGCGAACGAGGGCAGGGTGTACACGGCGATTTCTGCGGGAAGGCCTGCACAGGCTGTCACTCGATGGCGGCACGGCTTTACTAAGTTGAACCTATGAAAATGAATCAATTGCGGGAGATCTTGGAAAAGAAATGGCAGGAAGCCAAGGTGTAGGCGGATTCACGGGCCACTTAGAAGAAATACCAGTATTGCCGCCGGGGAAAGGTGTGTCAGCAGCCGGACTCGGCTTCAGAAGAGCAACAGCGGCTGGCGGCGAGATTCCACCAGTTGACGTCCGGTCATTGTCTCACTAGCCAGTACTGCAAGTGGATGAAGAGCAGGCACACGGTCAAGCGTTGGTAATGCCCGTACCCCTAGAAGCACCATTTCAAGAATTGCGCCCACTGGAAGGCCCAGCAGAACATCCAGCGGGCGGAAGTATGGAAGAAGACGGGGGGAGCTAAAAATCGGTTCAAGATCCGCGATCTGTTCGCTGATGAGCGGTGCAGCCGGGCTATCCTTTGACTTCCTCGCCACCACTGATGTGGGGCAACGGATACCAGATACGGCTGAGGAGAATACCGGGAGCGAGATGTCCGAGGGGACTCAGGAACGGAAAGAGAAGGCGAAGGGAGGAGTCAGAAGGCGGAGGAGCTGGGGGACGAGCTTTCTGCAGGAGCGAGTGTGGTTAGGAGCGATGTTAGGAGTGAGGAGGGGGGTAGGATTTCATATGTTAGGGGTATGCCAGGGCGGAGGGTAGGGGAGCCACAATGAGCCGCCTTCGGGTTGGACAGTGGACGGGAACTAGTTGTGCGTCTCGCCATGATCTAGATAGGCCGGATTCGAGCAATGAATAAATAAATAAAAATGAATCAATTTAACTCACTCCCTCCAAATTGGCCAGCAGATAAGTGCATGGAAAACTTCCACCCTTGTGAGCAATTATAAAGCCTCACACTTATATGTGGCAGACACTTATCGAACGCATGATACCTACCGACTCCACCGTTCTCTCACGAGGGTCCCCTCTTGCGCCGAGCAGAATAGAATCAACGGCCGCAAAAACAAATCTCCCATCGGCCCCGTATCTCGCCGTACACAGAGTGGTATTTAGATTAGTTGGTTTATTGGTAGCTGCCGGAGAGAAGCATAGGTATGCACCGCCAACAGAAAAGAGGGCTGCTTCCATGTAACGGATCGAGGGGATATCGTAGGCAAGCTAGTGGTCTAAACTGTGGTTTCTGGAGCTGAGGCTTGCTTCCCCTAATCGAAGATTTAAAGGATCTGTGCTTCCTGTTTCAGTCATGCTCAATCACGCATTAAAAACATTGTAAAGCTCACAGCCCAGCGGGCCATAACCACTGCTCGAGTACCGGCCGGCTCGTTTCTCACAAGCCCTCCCAGCCCGAGTAAGCCCACCGTTGCTTGCTCTCAAGTTCAAGTTCCATCTAACTTCATCGGTCCAATTTACGATCTCTCCAGTGAATGACGCCTATAGATAGATATCTCAGTAAACTGTTACCGAAAGTTGCCATGCCGTGGTGCGCTGCACCAACCGGATTTAGGTATCCTATTCTACAAGCTTCGGCAACCCCCCTCCCTCCCTTGGCCGATTCTTCCACCGTATATGCTGGCGCTGATCTCCGAAGGGTACCTACTTCCAGCCGTCTATGTCAATTGATATTCATTCGCCCGGAGTAATACGAATTCCAGTCGACATACCATAATCTCTCCACAGCAGCCATCTTGATCACCCAACCTTAGCATTTCATTCCCTATCATGTGCTTCAATGTTGCGCCACTCCTTTGCTTCTATCTGACATTCTGCGACTCGCTCGGCCAACTTATGTAACGATTTGGTCTTCGTTGTTTTCGGGTCCCAGGGGGCGGCGGCTAGGCGAAAGCGGACGATATCAAGGGAAACGGTTGGGGTCTTCTGATTCGTATCCAGAAATCAGGAGTAGCTCCAAAGGCCGTGGAAAACCTCAAATATTCCCTCCTAGATAATCGTGACCCTTCCATGATGTCTGGGAATCAAACGGACATTGCTCGTCTGAACCCAACCCGCAAACGACGACAGCGAAGTTCTCACCGAATCCAACGAGTCTTCTGCATGCACGTTGAATGACGTTTTGGATTCTTCGTCGGTACGTTATCTGTAGATTGAGCAGGGAAACCAGGAATAATTTGTGGATAGAGACGAAAAACGTGTGGATAATACGCACTTGGCGACCTGTCGGGCCCACTCAACAGACCACATCCAACTGCCTATTTTCTGACCGGCGGGTACGGAAAGATATACCTGACATATCGTAGCTCACTCCATCGTGACATCCCTCTTCCCACCCCGGTTCAGCCATTGCCGGTGACTGTAATCCACCCCGATGTTGCTGGTAGTAGTCCTCGAAGACACCATAGTCGTCCAAATCTTGCCCGACAGGCAGGGCTTCCAGAGACTGCCGTCCAATTGCACGTAGGCATATGAGCTGTGGATTGAGTTGTAGTCCAGATGATTTTGGGTGAAAGCCAAGCTTCCGGAGGGCAACTATGGACATCTGAAGGGAAATGTTCAAGCAGTTAGTAGTTAGTGAGAGGCAACGGCTAGGCTTGTGTTTGAAGATATTTGGTTACCCATTCCCAGTCTGCCGAACTGCATGTGAGGTTTTCTTGCCATCAGTAGGAGACGTAAGTGATTCGCCGCAATAGAATTTGCTGCTACTTTGCCTAAAATGTGGACAAATATGCAACTGTGAAGTTGCAGCGGGTTCCAGCAGTTTTGCAGCAATCAGTGGTGCTTCTCGGTAACTGGCCGGTGAAATGGAATCGTGGGCTCGAAGTTTCCGCCAGAGGTATATCGAATTGCACTCGGTATATACTTACATAACTACATATGAACAGCCACAGAATCTGGTCTTGGCACCCACAGGAAACAAAGCTCAATGCCAAGAACTCGAGTTGGTCCGTGCATCAGCAATGTGAGAGCCCCAGATTCTTCCCGTCAACCATTGCGATTGCCACACGAAACCTCCACGATCATGCCATCCTCATGCAAAGATATACGTACGTCGGCATATTCCTGCTGGTTAGCCATGACCTTAACAAGTTCTTTCCTTTTCCAGGCGCGGCGCTGGCTTCGTGCCTTCAGTACTCCGATTGCGTCCTAATCAAACGGAATAAACCGGCCGATTGCCTCCGGGAGCCTCTATTGCAAACGCTACCAACGAGGTGTCAACAGCTTAAGAAGGGCTATGGCGAGTGCAAGTACGACGATTAATCCGGTTCCGACTGGGGCAAGATGACGATGCTGATGCTGGTATAGGCGAGGAATGGTGGACATGCGCAAGCGGTTCCGGGGGAACCAACCGGTCGCCATTCTCGAGGGGAAGGAGCAGTCGAAGAGCGGTGGACAGTTGTACGCGGGCAAGCCGGCATACTCGGATCCTAAATCGTCAGACGCCGAGGGGAATGCGGGCAGGCAGTCATAATCAAGGGCATAATGCAGAATTGTGGTTGGCGAGAATGCGGGCCTCGAGATCGTAGATTGGACACGCACTGGGTGTTTTTTGGCGGAGCTGTACGATAGAAGCGGGAAGTTACTCGAATACCAGTAACTCCATGGTGACCGTATTCGCTTTTAAGCAACCGGACATCATCCCGCAGGAAAGTGAGGAGAAGTGTCCATCCATAGAAATCAATGACCATACCAGACCACGGACGGAAGGATTCTCAAGCGTGGTGCCTATTTCCAGAAGGCAATGTGGGCGTGTAGTATGTGCTCCACCGTAGGAGACCGTTATTCGTCTGCAGAAACTGCAGGGGTTCTGCTGATGCTGATGCGGCTATTCGAGCGCCGATGACCTGGTTCTGCCCCAGGCCCTGACCCACAGAAGGTGAGAATCGACATGCACCCATCCGTCATCAGGGGAAGCAGTCGCTCGAGTGGGCTTCGCGCCGCTTGTCGCTTGCCTATATAACCTCAGCCCAACGCCCCGCACGACCACCACAAGTCACAGTCCAAGGTAGACCAGCTGAGGGAGCAGAGTCGGCCCAACGATATCGACGTCCATCCAACGCTATTTACCGCCCCCCGTGCTGTGCCGGCTGAAGATATTGACCAGCACATAAAGTAACCAGCGGCGACCCAACTTACCGACCGCTTTGACTTGCAGGATTCCGAGTCGCGCTCAATCTGTACGTACTCGTAGGAATTGTCTTCTATATCTCAGAAGGGTTTGAACAGATTGAATTGAATTGAGCTAAGTTCCTGCAGTGGCCAGCGAACAACGCGTGGACGAGAAAGAAGGCTCTGGTAATTCTGGGAGCTGCAACCGCCACCACAGTATAGTCAACCCGCACCGAGAGGAAGGCAGGAAACACAGTTGCCATTTTCGGGTCGCTGCCTAGTCGACGGCAGTGGGAGTGTGAGCTCTTCGACCGCAGAACACAGATACAAATTGTATGGTCAACATCGTCAGTGGAGGTCGAATCTGATCCCGAATAATTATACTGAAATAGAAATCTCTTGGGAGCGAAAACAGCTTCTCCGCAGTACATTTCATACATCTTAGGATTGTGGAAGACATATTTCCACATTCAATACTCCCCGATTGGGTGATTCACTGCTGGCCCGCTTCCTGGAATGGTTTCCTACTGGAATATCAAATGATCCGGTCCACAGCCACCTAAAAGAGCATTCGGCCATTCTATGCACACACGGCACGCTGAGCTTGTACGACCGCCCACAAAAGGCCCCCACTCCCGGTCCTACTCCGTTTCTTCCTTTCCATCTCTCCCTCTCCCCCCTCCCGCCCCCAATCTCAATCCTTCAACCTCAATCTCCCCAACTTCAGCCCTCCGTCCCTCCCCAACCATCCATCTTCCTTACAGCTTCACGAAACGCCAAGTAAGTCCGATGTCCTTCCCTCTCGTCCGATGTCCTCATCTCTGGTTTCATTCCTTCCCCACTTGTACTTCTGATATCATTGTTGGTATTGTGTTGTGCATCATCAATAATGGCTCGCCGGACGTCTGGAGTTTCTTTTCCCTCCTGTTTCGCTTGTCCTTCATCCGCCTCTCCGCTTCGTCTTTTCTGAAATCAATGGGAGCTGACCATTAATTGATAGGATGGAAACATACCTGCCCGAGATGCCCGGAGTGCATTGTAAGTACCCCCTCTCCTGCCACTTTGATCTCTCCTACTCCCACCCCTCTTCACCCATTGCCTCATCTTCTATCCCATGGTGTCGGTCTTTCCTCTTGCTGTCGACCTCAATTCCTCACCGTTTCTGCGCCGTCTCAGTTGAAGGAACACTGACGTCCTGCTCCTGCTACAGTCGATGAGACTGGCTTACTGGAATCTCCATCCAGTCCGTTGTCTAGTCCTCCAAGTGTGATCCTGACGCCTGTGTTTGGGCCCAGTGGCTTCGTTGTCGTCGAGGATCTGGACTTGGAGGTCATTTCTATGCCCGCTCCCGGTGGTGCTGGGCTGGTTTTTGCTCCTGATGCAGCGCTTGACGATGCTCCTGCTGCAGCGCTCATCGATGCTCCTGATGTTGCGCTCGTTGGTGCTTCTGACGCTACGCTCGTCGATGCTCCTGATGTTACGCTCGTCGATGCTCCTGATGCTGCGCTCGTTGGTGCTCCTGATGCTACGCTCGTCGATGCTCCTGATGCAGCGCTCGTCGGTGCTCCCGATGCAGCGCTCGTCGATGCTCTTCATACTGCGCTTAGCGATGCTGCTACAAGTGTTGATGAGATGGAAGCTGCCCCAGGCGGCATGTCCGTCACAGATGTCGTCAATTCCGGTATGCCCTTGACCTTATTAATCGAGAAGAACTGACTGATATTACTAGGTAAATACCTAGTTGACCCACGTATCGCGCGTGAGGCTCTGGTGTACAAAAACGGCGTTTTCAGGATACAGAGAGGATGCGTCCAGTAAGTTTACCAACCATTTCTCTACAAAATGCTTATCTAATTTTCATGTCAGATGTCTAGTAGCGAAGAGGTTTTGTGATCGAGCGAGCCCTTGCGGGACCTGTATGTTGAGAAAAACTCCCCACCGGTGTCAACGTGCAAAAGGCGGACCAATTCTTGCAAGGCAAGTTGTCAAGGCAGGTGTCAAACAACCTCGTCTACTTAAAAATAAGGCGAGTACGACATCACTCGTGGGCGAGAAGGCTCGTAAGCTCGGCAAAACAAGTTCATTTGGTGTCGGGGAGGGTGAGTCTGCTATCCGAACGAAGGAACCGCAGCCAGTCTCGAAACCGCCCGGTTTGCGTCATCCAGATATATGGTGTGAGGTATGTTACTGCTCCTAAGCTGGTAGTTTCTCTCGGGGTTTTTTTTAATTTATGTTCATAGACTCGTCAAGAACTATGTGAGGGCCTGCCGTACTATCGAGCGTACCAGAGCGGAGCATACGCACATGATAATCTCGTGCATGGTTATCTTCTTGACGGTTGCCCTTCAGAACGGGAATACATGACTGGGAAAGTAGTCATGTCCCACTGTGGTGGAAAGTCTGAGGATGCTGGAAACGGCATGAGGAAGTTGAAACAGAATCAAACTGCGGACGACATTAGGGTTAAGAACCTTCTGAACAACATGCGCCTCCAAATTCCACTGGTACTTCTGATTGGTAAGTATCTCACACATATGCCTCTTGGGCTGTGGATAACTAACCTGCACGAACAGGAAACCAATGCGGGGTCAGTCCAAGCCAACTTCCACGCCGCTACGCGGTAATGGATTGGTTTAAAATAACGCATGCCTGGGAGGAGGTGTGCAGTCTGAGTGGGTTCACGAGGTGGAGATTCAGATTTGAGAAACTGGATTTCACTACCGACGGTTGGTGGGCCTCGGAAACGTCTGTAATCGATGATGAAGCCTTCATCGTATATGCGGTTTGTTTGCACTGCAAACAAGAATCACCGCAGGTGTACGAGGAGGGATGGATGTGCATGAATTCATCATGCGGATTGTGGTGGAGGGCAAGTACCAATCTTTCAAAGACTCATCTTGTACTAATACCTGGCAGATTGACGGCTTGTATTCCCCTCCCTCGAGACTGACATACGAATATGGGTTCCTCAACTCGAGAACCCATTGGGACCCAGAATTCGAGACCCCGCCCTCGCCACTCAAGCCGGTAATGGATATGGACAACGACGGCTCATTGTCCCTCATGGATGTCTCTCGTAAGTCCTGGAAGGGCATGTGTTGTTCGGAGTGCGGCCGCCTGAGCTGCAGGGAGTATTGGGACCGATGGCAGTGCGTTAACTGCGGTGTCTGTATCTACCCAAAGAAGAGGCCCATTTTCACGCCGGCACAGCTTGAGGACCCGCACCGCCTGGCTTACACTGGTCTCACCGTCCCTCGAAACACGTTCTCGGGCGATGTGACTTGCACACGACTGGTCAAGGGCGGTTTGAACATCATGCAGTATGATCTTCCGGATTGTGGAACAGTCACACACATATTGGCGAATCGAGAGTCGAATGCGGCTTACCAGGGCGCTGATTGGCTGCTCCAGGAATATCAGCAAGCCAATCTTCCGTTCCAGCGATATACTATGCAGACTGTATCCGGACTAACGAGGACCGCGCACTTCACTTACAACGTGGGGGCTCGGTATCACTACGTTGCAAACCAGCCGACGGTGACCTTCGAGGACGCTCACCAGGTCGTACGCAGGGCTCGTGAACTCCTCTCATCAAGAGTCAAACTTCTGTACCCAGAAGTCGAGTTCAACGAGATCCTGAATGTGGGATATGTTCAAAACCAAAAGATGAACTTCCACCAAGACAGCGAGAAAGGGCTCGGGCCGACCGTTGCATCCATATCTCTCGGATGCCCGGCCAACATGGATTTCCGAATCAAGGAAAAGAAGAACCCGAGGCGGGGGAAGAAGGAAATAAAGGAGCAAGATGAGGATGAGGACGAGGAAGAAGCTGCTGCCAGGGCTGCTGCTGAAGAGAGGGCCGCTAAGAACCGCCCTCGACTATGCCTCAAGCTCCACCACGGAGACATCGTCATCATGCACGGTGAGAAAATCCAAACTGTCTGGGAGCACGCGGCCACTCCCACTGGGATTTTCAGGATCGCAGCGACTGCTCGGTACATCTCCGAAGAGAATCACACGAAGCCGTCACGAAAGCCCAGTGAGAAATTCGGACCCGTTACGGATGACGAGGTCGTCGCCAAGGAGGAACCCGCTGAAGACCCCGACATGTCGGCTATCCCGCAGTACTTTATGCCTCCGCCAGTCTCCGGGTGAGCGTCATGGTTACATCTTCTACCATTTCCCTCTTACTTTTAGGGACAGTTGGTAGTTCATACTTTTCGTTTCTTTTTGTTTCTCATGCGCGGTTTGCTTTACGGTGTTGGGGGGGGGGAGGATTGCTTTGACTTGGTTTCTTCTTTTCTTTTCTTTCTTTTCTTTTACTATTTACACTTGAGGATCAAAAAGGGGGAGGCGCGGGGACTGGTTTGTTTTGAGGTGCTGGTTTCTTACGGATACGGCGAACGATCTGTTGTCTTGTTTCCTTTTTTTTCTTTTTCACGTTACAACTGATATGGTTCCGTTATGGCAATGAGGGAGACATGGGAACTGCTCGAGATGATGGCTATGTTTACTTTTTGTGCATGTCGGCAGTTGGGTGGGCGGGTTGAATGATGTGAAAATGAGCGATGTTGGCATGTTGACGAACGGCGGATAATGGATGGTTGAGATTCGAATGAGACTATTTCCCTCTGGCCCGCGAGATCCCAGTGTGAATCGGGGCATTTGCCCCAGGGATGTAGTGAAGAGCCAACTCCCCCCAAACATTCACTGCATCTTACCATCTGGTAGCAAGCCACCCAAACCCACGAGCCATCCAGTACCCCCACACACGAAACACCAAGCACACCCACCGCGGAGGACATCACGCCGCAGTGCACGTCCAACCAACCCAGCGTCCACTACTACTACCACCCCACCGCTACTACGAGTATACGACAATCTTTCCCGACGAAGCTCCCACTATTCGAATCGAGGGGGCCGGTCGAAGCGGGGCGACGAGACAGTAGCAGCAGAGTTGTGGCGCGTACGAGTCGTTCCCACACGCATACGAGTATCCGGGGGAGAGCGCCGTCGATGTGAGGTTACGAAGATGCCGCGGGCATGGAAGGGTGGAGGGGAGAGACATGGATCCACAGCGGCGTGGGGGCGGGAACTGCGGACGGCCGGGCACGAGTCGTTCCTACTGGACAATCACCGCCGCGCGCATATCAGTATCTCAGAAACATCGGGCAGGCAGACGGGGCAATGCAGAGACTACGAGAGGGGGGGGGGGGGGGGGGGGGGGGGCCCCCCAAAAAAACCCCAGTAA